>Ga0326728_10003683_pt1 | contig 46929 bp, 37 predicted proteins | sample MB3enrmetagenome_FD_207602 | JGI IMG/M metagenome (GOLD analysis project Ga0326728, IMG submission 207602) | Lab enriched peat soil microbial communities from McLean, Ithaca, NY, United States - MB31MN | ecosystem: Environmental > Terrestrial > Soil > Wetlands > Peat | place: USA: New York...
GTTTCGCCGTCGCGTAAGCCCGTTTCGCCGTCGGGTAAGCCCGTTTCGCCGTCGCGTAAGCCCGTTTCGCCGTCGCGTAAGCCCGTTTCGCCGTCGGGTAAGCCCGTTTCGCCGTCGGGTAAGCCCGTTTCGCCGTCGGGTAAAGCCGTTTCGCCGACGAGTAAGGGCGGTTTCTCGACGGCGATTCCCGGTTTCTCGGCGGCGACTCGAGGTTTGTCGGCGGCGATTCCCGGTTTCTCGGCGGCGATTCCCGCTTGCTCGTCGGCGATTCCCGGTTGCTCGTCGGCGATTCCCGCTTGCTCGTCGGCGATTCCCGCTTGCTCGACGGCGATTCCCGCTTGCTCGACGGCGATTCCCGGTTTCTCCGCGCGATGTCTCGATTGTTCGGCGGCGATTATCGGTTGCTCGATGTCTGCGAAGTACGAGGACGCCTGCGTCCTGTCCCTCGCAGCGCGGTCCCGGACCGTCTTGCGTCACCACGGCTTGTGCAAGCCAACCCTACCCGTCTGGGGTCGCTGACGGCTGCTCGTCCGACTCCCAGTGCACGGACGGAGTGAACGGGCGCTGCTTCCCATTCGAAGGCTTGATCGGGCCCGGCGGATGTTCGTACGACGAGTGCTTTACCGACTCGAATTGTGGATCGAGGACTCCCTGCCTTTGCCGCAGCTCGTCCACGGACAACAGCGCGAATGTTTGTGACGTCGGAGGCAATTGCGCCGTGGACTCGGATTGCGGCCCGAGCGGATATTGCTCCCCGTCGGCGGGGGCCTGCTTCTATTCGGCTCGCGAAATCGAGGTGCAGGACGACTACTCTGGTCCGAATCCCTATTATTGCCATACGGCATCGGACCTGTGCATCAACGATTCGGACTGCGCGTCGTTCGACGCCGGGACTCCAACGACGTCCTTCTGTCCAACATACAATCCCTGCGCCTACAACGCGCAGGACAACCGCTGGGAGTGCACCCAGCTCGTTTGCTGCCCACCGTGACTTCGGCGATGAGAGCTTCGCAACGCGGGCATCGGCTGCCGCGTGCGCGACAACGAGTTCACGCACGTCGACCACTGGCAGGCTGCTGATAAGCGGGCCAACGAGTCCGCGGTTACCATTCCGGCGCCGTGACGGACCTCACGACGGCATGCGGACTTCAGCACGGGACCTGGAGCGCAAACTGAGACTCACCGTCGAACCACCGATACGTTGCGGCGCAAGCGGCCTCCGGCTGGTCACGGAAGACCGGGCGCGTCTCGTCGAGCATCGCCGGGAGCTGCTTCTGCGACGACGAAGCGCACAGCAGGAGTGACAACGTCGCCCGACCACAATCTGAAGCCGCTGTCGCGCAGCAGTGCTGCGCTGCGATACGAGAAGCCCGCGATTCCGGCTCGCTCGAACGCCGCGAGACTCGTGTCCGGCCCGGCCAAGAACCGGCGCAGACTGTCCAGACTCTCGCGCATTTGGGTAACCTGTTGGCCGCTATGCCCATCGAAGTGTGCGCTGACCGTGTAGGTTCCCGGCTCGAGGCGGAGCAGCGGTGTCTCGCGCGGGTCTGGCCGGTCGATCGGCTCCCAAGCCCAGGTGTTGAGCGTGCCCGTCGACGAGTAGACGCCTTCCGGTTCGACTCGCTCAGGCCCATCCAGCGAGAACATTTGGCTGTCAACGGGCTTGACCACAAGACGCCGCTCCGTCGCGCGCTCATCGGCAAGACGCACGATGGTGAGAGAGGAAACGCCGTACAGGGGCGCGTCCCGTAACCAGGCTTTCGGCGGCCCGACGGTGACGATCCAAGGCAGAGCATCGCGGTTGCGACACGAAAGCGTCAGCTGGATGGATTCGCCGCTGAGGTAGAGACTCTTGTCGGTGACAAGCTGGACCTGAAGGCCATTCACCACGGGGCTCCAGGCGTCTGGAGTCGGTAGTCCAGCATTGGGAGTTCGACACATGGCCGTCGACAGCACTCCGAGAAGGGTCAGCAAGAGCGGCGCGAATCGAGGTGACATTGGGCCATGCTACTCATGGAGTCACGCGCGGAAGACGGGAAGGTGCTTCCCCACCTAACTCTTTGGACATTACGGGTCGCAGTCGCGCAGGATGGGGGAGCATCGTGCGGTCGCGCTCACTCGTCTTTCGTATAGAGCTCGAGAACCTCGGCCGCACTCAGGGCGCGGTCGTAAATGCGCAACTCGTCGAGATCTCCGTCCAGATCCGGATCGCCCGCATACTGGGATCGTCCGAGCCAGTTCTGCGTCGTGGAGCCCAGGGCCGACGGATTCAGCGTCATCGCTGTATTTTGAGCGATCTGTACCCCATTGAAGTAAAGCGTACCCGTCAACCCCACTTGCGTTACTGCGATGTGCTGCCACACGGCCACACCGGGAGCGATATTCGTATCAATCGCCTCTTCGCCGGGTTCCCCGTCGATCGTAGTGGCGTAGCGAACAGTGTTGCCGCACGGGGTGAGAAACATGTACGCCGTCGTTCCTGTGCCGAAGTCGAAGGCGCGATAACCGAAACCTGGGCTACTGATGTAGACCCAAACAGAGATCGAGAAGCTCGTCAAACCACTCACGATGCCGGTGGGCAAGCTCACATACTCGTTGACGCCATTGAGTGCGACGGCGAGGCCGCGCACGCCGGCAGTAAGGGCGACAGCCCCTTCCATCGTGGCTGTGTAGCCGTTGCCGGAAGAATCCGGCGACGTCGTGCCGCTCAGTTCGTCAAAGTGGTAGAGAGCGACGATACCCTTGTCGATGCTGCCGGCAGGATTGGCGTCAGGAGGCGTGGCGTCCTCGCCGCTCGTCGCGACGTCGGAGCCGTACGCGTCTGGGGCCCCGTCGGCTGCCCTCACTGTCACGTCGGAGCCATTCGCGTCTGCGGCCCCGTCGGCGGCGCTCACCGTCACGTCGGAGCCATTCGCGTCTGCGGCCCCGTCGGCTGCCCTCACTGTCACGTCGGAGCCATTCGCGTCTGCGGCCCCGTCGGCTGCCCTCACTGTCACGTCGGAGCCATTCGCGTCTGCGGCCCCGTCGGCGGCGCTCACTGTCACGTCGGAGCCATACGCGTCTGTGGCCCCGTCGGCTACGCTCACTGTCACGTCGGAGCTGCTCACGTCCGCCGCCGCGTCGCCTTCCGTCCCCTCGCCGCCCTCGGTGGTGGGAAGGACATGGATATCGGGTTCGTCCGCCGAGTCGTTCTTGGCCGGGTTTCCGTCGCCGCCGCCGTCACTGGGAGGAACGCCATCGTCTGAGCCAGCCTCCTCTTGGACGACGCCATCGAACTCACTCAGCCCAGCGACCCAGGCGCACGACGACAGGCAGCCAAGAGTGACGACGCCGAACGCGGCGGACTTCCAATTTCTCATTCGAATTGGACCCCAAGCCACGCACCGGACTCGTGCAACGCGACCTTCGGCCCGAAGGTCAGCCGGACCGCCGATTGGGCTTGCGGCTCGCTCCGCAGCACCAGGTACCCACCGAGCATCGCCGCAGCGGCGCCGACCGCGAAGCCGACCGTCGACACGGTGGCGTCCGTCTGCGCCTGATTGACGTCCGCGACGCCACCGGGCCTACACACGTTGTTCGGGCAGGCAGCCCGCGCCGTACTCTTCTCGTCGAACGTCAGGATTCCGGCCACGGAGCCGACGGCGACCCCCGCGGCGGCCAGACCGAGGGCGCTCCACCCGACAACGCGGCCCGGCGACATGGCTGAGTACGCGCTCGGCGGGGCCGCGGGCGCAATCGGCGGAGTCGCGGGCGCATTTGGCGCCAACTCTGTGCGGGGCGAGGGCCAAGCGACCGAAAGGTTCTTGCCTTTCTCATGCTGCGCCACAATCGAGCGCTTCTCGATAGTGGGAAGCCCCGCGCGCTCGAAGACGAAAGCATGGATTCCCGGATTGACCTCGATCGGGTTTCCGTCCAGTTGCACCGTCAAGGGCTTGCCGGCCTCCGATACCGAAACGTCGAAGACGCTTTGATCGCCGACCTGCGCAGTGAAAATGACGGAAGGTATCGCTTCCGTTACCTCGACGAACCACGTAGTGCAGTCCTTCCGAATCAACGCGGGACACGCCTCGTCCGTGCACCTGCGCAGGGCACCTCGAGCCTGGAGCAAATCGCCGTCGCCGCGGAGTTGCTGCGCACTCTCGGCCGCTGCGACGCACGCTCCAACCACTTCATCGCGTGACGGTTTCGCCCCCGCCTCGCGCACGACGAACTCGACGATCGACACCGTCATGGTCCAGAGGGCTCCGAGCGTCGCCCAGAGCGCGCTATGCCTGCTTGTACTGCTCACACTCATTGCTTCTCCCTCGACCACCCGCTCGCCCGATAACCAGCCCTCTGTCAAAAGCAGCCAGCCTTGTAGTGCTTATACCCTCGGTCATCGACCGTGAACGGTATGTCGCAATTCGCTCGCGGGGGGCGCGGACGAGGAGTGGCGGAGCGCGCCGAGGCGGGCGAGAGCCGCGGGAGCGCTACGCTTGATCCGGCAACAGCCCGCGTTGCGGCCGCGGTGACCTCCGCAGCCGCTGCGCTCGGCGCCTCCGGCATCGACGCGTCCGGCAAGGCCGCGTGAAGGCCGGACGAGTCCGGTCCCGATGCTTCTGCCCGCGTTGTGGGCGGAGCGGAGGCTGGGGCGGTGCGGGCGAACATCCGAGGCAGGACCAGCGCACATGCGATCACGGCTCCGCCGATAGTTCCACCGAAGAGGAGGCGCTTCCGTAGCTGCCATGAGACCGCTCGGGTCGTCCTTGCCGGTAGCTGCGCGCGGGCACGCGTGACGGCGACCCGGGAAACATCGGTGGGCTCCCTGCGCTCAACGCTCGAGCGGCGCAGATCGACCTGCTCGGGGCCGAAGTCAGACACTCCCCCGCGGTCGGAGCGCCGGACGACGTCGGGAGAAACTCCTTCAATCCGCGCGACCTCGGCCACACGTTGCGCCAACTTGGGCCCGGCGAGAGACTCAACCCACTCGCCGACCTCGGAAGCCGATGCGATCCCCGCACACCGCTCGATATCGTGGGCCATATCTTTCGCGGTCGCGTATCGCCGAGTCGGATCCCGCTCGAGACCGCGCATGATCACGCGGTCGAATGACGCGGGGACATAGGGTGCCACGACGCTCGGCGGGGTGACGACCTGAGTCAAAACCGATGTCACGAGCGCGCCTTCGTCATCGCCGCGAAAGAGACGCTCACGCGTCAGCAGCTCCCACGCCACGACCGCGGCCCCGTAGACATCGCACTGTCGGGTGACGGGCTGGCCGCAAAGCCGTTCCGGCGGCATGTACGCGATCTTGCCCTTGAGCTGGCCCTCGCGCGTCGTTTGCGTCCTTCCGATGGCCTTGGCCACACCAAAGTCGATGACCCGCGCCACGCCATCGGCGCCCACGAGGACGTTCTGTGGGGAGACATCGCGGTGCACGATGTCCAGTGGCTCGCCGTCTTCACGCTTCGCCTCGTGCGCGGCGTGCAGTCCACGGAGGACGTTCCCCATGATGGAGGCGACGATCCGCGGATCGGCCACATGTCCCGCATCGGTCATCGCGCGCCGCAAATGGGACAGCGATTCTCCCAATATGTATTCCAGGACGAGAAATATCTCCCCTTCAATTGCGATCACGTCGAGCGTCTGCGCGACATTCGGATGCCGAATACGCGCGGCGAGGCGCGCCTCGGCGAGGAACATCTCCACGAACTCCGGATCGCGCGCAAACATCGGGTGAAGGCGCTTGATCGCTACCGTGCGCGAAAAGCCCGCCGGGCCGTGAAGCCTGCCGTAGTGGACGGTGGCCATCCCCCCCGCCGCGATCTCATCATACAAAACGTAACGTCCGATGCTCCTGGGGCGCGAGTCAGGACCAGCGTACAACACAACAGCTTCAAGAAATAGCACGCGCCTTGCCCGTGGCCACGACCATTTAGGGTGGCCAGGCGGTATGCCCTCCACACCGACGGCGGGCGACTTAGCATCGAGACTGGGCTCAGAGTGCGACGAGATCTGCGTGCGTGCGCAGTCGCGTTCTTCTCGGCGACGACGCTACAGATGCAGCCAGGAGCGCCTTGGACTTGTTCCGGGCATTGGCCCACGCCTGCCAGACCGACGGGTGCGGGTGTTGCGCCCACGCGGGTTCTCACCGCGGTGCCAAGTTGCTTGGGCGGAGAGCCGGAAGTCTCGGCACATGTGCGGAAGCCTACGTTGGCAAACCACCTTGGCCAGCGCCTCTCTCAGCGACGAGGGGGGCGCTTCGCGGCCCCCCTCGAGCTCCGCCATCGACGAGGGGGGCGCTTCGCGGCCCCCTCGAGCTCCGCCATCGACGAGGGGGGCGCTTCGCGGCCCCCCTCGAGCTCCGCCATCGACGAGGGGGGCGCTTCGCGGCCCCCCTCGAGCTCCCCCATGGCGGCAGGACCGTCGCGCTCCTCCGCACGGCGATCCTGTCTCCGCGATTTGGCGATCTGCGCAACGGCGAAGATGACGTTCGTGGGACCCGTGTAACGGCGAACGGCCGCGAGCCCGAGCCCGCGGCCGTCGTTCCGTTTACCACGCGAGGCTGCCGCCGCCTTGAGTTCCCACAACGTACGATAGCTCGAAGTCCTGGCACGGCTACAGCACCAACTTGATATTGGCAATTGCCGGCGCCTGCGTGACGCCGGTCGTTGTGACGGAGGCCGCACCGATACTTGCAAACGGATGTCTCGGGGTCGTCTAGATATTCGCCAACAGCATGTTCGTACCCGGCGTCTCCGTGTGCCTGATATCGACGGACACGCGTCGTTGCTCGCGAGCCCGTGGCTTACGTTCCGCTCGTCTTGCCCGTGGCGTACGGTAGACCGCAGAGGACCTCGTCGGCAGCTCCACTCGGATGAGGGCTGCCATTGACGGGGGGGGCGCTTCGCCGCCTCCCTCGAGCTTCCCCGAGGCGGTCAGGGTTGCGCTGGCGACCAAGACAGCCTGGAAAATGGCCGTCCGCGGCACTACTCAACGGAGGAGTATGGCGCCCCGGAAAACTTCGTATCAAAATATACCGTCGGGCTTCCGAAAGACGCGCATTCAACAGGTATCCGTGGTTCGGCGAACTTCCGATGCAAGGGTTTTGGGGGGAGCCGAGGACCCTTGTCTGGCGGTCGAAGTGGATCGCGATGGCTGAGGGGGTGCCTATGGTGGTCTAGCCACTTGACACCTTGGCCAGTACTTAATACCCTTATCTGGATTGGCCCATCGGGCTCTCCTGTGCGGTCGCCCCCTTTCGCACCGGTCGCAGGCGCACCGCCTCCGCAGTCACAATTGAGAAGAGCACACAAGACAGAAACTTCCAGACAGGCGTCTTCGCCATGGAGCCGCTTGCTGTCTGGAGCAACACCGAACCACGGGATGGGTCTTCTTTGATTCGCCATGGTTCGACTTCGCGAGAGAAACAATGAAAATAGCTCTGGCAGCCGCTCATGTAGGTTCTTTCCTGGTCATTCCGTCGTTCCTCTTGGCGCTTGCGGCTTGCGGCAGTTCCGATGATGGAACGGGCTCAAGCCCGGACGCTGGCGGTTCTTCTGGGAGCTCGGGCGGAGTGTCCAGCTCAGGAATCGACTCTGGCGCGATGGGTTCCAGCACTGGAGGATCGGGTTCAGGCTCCTCTGGTGTGGCGGGGTCGAGCTCCGGCTCGACGAGTTCCAGCTCTGGGGGATCGAGCTCGAGCTCTGGAGTGACGTCCTCAAGTTCGGGCACTTCTGGGTCAAGCTCGTCAGGAGCCCAGGGAAGTTCGAGCAGCGGCTCCGGCTCGGGTAGCTCTGGTTCCGGCGGTTCGAGTTCCGGTGGGAGGAGTTCCAGCGGCTCGAGTTCAGGAAGCTCCAGTTCGAGCGGCTCGAGTTCAGGTAGCTCCAGTTCGAGCGGTTCAAGTTCGGGTAGCTCCAGTTCGAGCGGCTCTAGTTCAGGTAGCTCCAGTTCGAGCGGTTCAAGTTCAGGTAGCTCCAGTTCGAGCGGTTCAAGTTCAGGTAGCTCCAGTTCGAGCGGTTCAAGTTCGGGTAGCTCCAGTTCGAGCGGTTCAAGTTCGGGTAGCTCCAGTTCGAGCGGTTCAAGTTCAGGTAGCTCCAGTTCGAGCGGTTCAAGTTCAGGCGGCTCGAGTTCGGGCGGATCCATCTATGACTGGAGCAACCCCGTTCAAGGAGGCCCGACGGTTGCGTCGCCGGTCGCGGGCACGGTCACGGTAACTCATGGCAGCAACGCGGGCACGGTCGGCTCGGGCTTCGCCGGATTCAGCTACGAGAAGACGCACATGACCAATGCCTCGTTCACCGGCAGCAATGCGGCATTGATCGCGCTCTACCAACTGGTACGCCCGACGGTGATGCGAATTGGAGCGGACGATGTCGACAAATGCACCTGGGTACCGACGGCACAGCCTCAAGTGACCCAAGGTTCATTCTCGCGCAGCATCGGCACCGTTGACGTGGACGACCTCGCCGCCTTCACGGCGGCAACCGGGGCGAGGGTAATCTACGGAGTCAACTACAACTCGGACGACCCAACAAACTCGGCGGCGGAGGCCACCTATGCCTTCGGCAAGTTGGGCTCGAGCCTCTACGGCTTCGAAATCGGCAACGAGATCAATCGATTTGGAACATGGCCTGCCACGCTCCAAACACAATGGGAGTCGATCGCAAACGCCATCCTTGCCTCCTCGGCGAGCGCAAAGCTCATTGGCCCGGCGGCCGGCGGTGGGGATGCCTTGTCGCTGACGACTCCGTTCGCGGCAGCCGAGAAGGGCAAGAATCTGGTCCTTCTCACGCAGCACTACTATGCCGGTACCGCTGGCACGAGCAGCGCGACGGTGGCCAATCTCCAGACGCTCAACACCAATACGGGGCCGACCGGACTTCTCGGCACCTTGGTCGACACCAATACCGCGGCCGTCAATAACAATATTCCAGATGGATACCGCGTTGGCGAGTGCAACACGTTTGCCGGACACGGCCAAGATGGCGTCAGCAATGCGCTCATCTCGGCGCTCTGGGGGATCGATTTCATGTTCGATTCCGCGCTCCACGGCTCTAGCGGTGTGAACTTCCACGGCGGGGAAAAAGGTATGGATGGCAACACGCCCTTCTACTACTCGCCGATCGAAGAACTCGACGGCGTCGTGACGAACGCCAACCCGCTCTTTTATGGCATGGTGCTCTTCAATCTCGTGGGGACGGGTCAGCTGCTCACGACGACTGCGACCGCCAGCGGCGACACCTATTTCACTGCGTATGCCGTGCAGCATACGGACGGGACGGTGATGGTCGTACTCGACAACAAAGACGGGACGAATGCCGTCAATGCGACGGTCAATGTTGGGGCCGCCGTAACGGGCGCCAGCGCCATCTACCTGATGTCCACGCCCGCCTCGCTGACGGCGCAGACGGGAATCACACTTGCGGGCGCGGGTATCGGAAAGGATGGATCGTGGACATACACCGCTCCGTATGCCATGACCACATCGGGCAATACGGTCACAGTTCCAGTTCCGCCAGCGAGTGCGGTACTGGTCCGCGTGAACTAGCTATCCGATGAGTTAGGCAGATTCCTATGCGGACAGAACAGGACGGGGTCCTCGCCGGGCGGAAAGTCGTACATGCGCGCGAGGATGTCCGGTTCGACGGCAGGGGGGTAAGAATCGTCGCAATCTCCGACACCCATGGTCGTCCGCACCCGAACCTTGGCGAACGGATCGATGAGCTTTCACCGGACCTGATCCTTCACGCGGGCGACGTGGGCGAGTTGGGTATTGTTCGCCTCCTCGAAAAGCGCGCTCGTGTGATCGCCGTGCGCGGCAACGTCGACGAGCGCGACTTACCCGATCTCGTGACAATCGAACTGTCCAACGACTCGGGGGCGGCGGTCCGGATTCTGATGACCCACGTCGCATTGGTGGGTCTGAAGCTTTGGGCGGACGTTAGGCGAATCGCCCGCGCCGAGGGGGCGTCGCTCGTGGTGTGCGGCCACACTCACGTTCCCTTCGTGGGCCGCGACGGCGACATCGCGGTCTTCAACCCGGGATCCGTCGGTCCTTGCCGGTTCCTTCTGCCGATCGTGATCGGTGTGATCGAGGTGCGAGATCGGGACGTCTCGATGCGTCACGTCGATTGCGAGACGGGTGCTCCGTGGGTGCCTTGAGGGATTCCCGGGGGCCATCGCCCTCGGGGAAGCATTCCCTGAGCAGCTTAGAGAGAATCGAGGGGCCGGGGGTGGGTTTCGGTCACGCTTCTTGAGGGGCGGGACACACGAAGTCCTCAGTTGGGTTTCGGCAGCGTCATGATCCACGCGGTGACGGTCGCCACACCGGCGTCATCCACGACCTTGCTGGCCAGCGGTGGCATCTGCTCGCGCGAACCGCGGGCCATCATGTCGTAAAGGATGCAGCTGGCGTCCGGCTCTTGTCCCGCGATCCGGTACGGCAGGAGCGTAAAGTCCGTGGTCGGCTGATTGACCGCCGTCGTGTAGGCCAGGGTCTGCTGAACAGTCTTGGTTCCCACCAAGACTCGCAGGTTGAGGCGCGGATCGGGTACTCCCGTAGCCCCCGGAGTGTCGTTGTGGCAATTGCCGCAGTTGGCGTGGAGGTAGCCCAATGCCGCTTGTGCCGTCGTGTCCCCCGGGACAGCGAGGTCCGCAAGATTGGGGTTGTTCGTGAGTGCACCGCCATCGATCAGCGTGTGGATATTGGCTCCAGGCAACATGTGATTGAGCTCGATCGCGCCGAATCCGAGGACGTGCTCCTCGAGCGCCGAGTGGCACGTTACGCAGTCTTGTTGGGTGGGGATGTCGTGCGTTGTGCCGTTGACGTCCTGAGCGCCGTTGTCCGGGTCCGCCAGCTCGGCGTCGTTGGGTATCCCGGCCTCCGGGTTCCACCAATACGTGACGTAGAGAAAATCGTCTGCAAGGGGACCATATCGCCACACCAGACGCGTTTCGATTCGCTGTCCGCCGATGTCGAACTCCTTCCAGAACTTCGTTCCCACCGGAAATGACCAGTGGTCGAGGTCCGTCGTGTCGATCTTCGAACCCGGGGGCAGATAGATCCAACGGTCCTTCTGGGCGCCGTCGGACCAGAGCGCGTAGAGCGGCTGGTAGGCTTGTACTCCTTCGGCGAGCACGATTCCTCCATCCGCATTCAGGGACGTGAAAAGGCCCGTCGCCGAGAGGAGCGTTGGCGGGGTTGGGACAGGGGTCACCGTCGGCGCGTCCGACGCAGCGGCAGAGTCCTCCCAATTCGCCGCGCCCATGTCGGCGCCTCCCGAAGCGTCCACGGCAACGCCCGTATCTTGCGTAAGACTCGCGTCATCACCCCAGCCTTGATCCGCGACGAGACTTGCGTCGCCTCCCTCCCCGACGCCCGTGTCCCGGACGGTACTCGCGTCTCCCGCGGCCTCGGCGGCCGCCTCAGAGATGGCGCTCGCTGTCGAGTCGGGTTGACTCGCAACGCTCGAGTCCGACGCCGAGGAGACTCCGGAGTCGTCGCTCGATCCGTCCGGGCCGGCAAGAGGCCCCGCCGCCATGCCATAGCCCGTCGACGAGCACCCCATGGCGGCGGCTGCAACCACCCCCGCGGCCCCGTGCATGGCGCACCGGGAGAAGCAGACAACCTTGCGCGACGAATTTCTCGAGGGCTTCACTTGAGACCGTAGACGTTGAGATTGCCAGAGAAGGTGGCCGCATAGACCTTGCCGTTGGCCACGGTCGGCGGGCTGAATTTCGCATACGTTCCAAATGTCGTCGCATCCAGACTGCTATTCCAGAGCGATGGTTTGGTGATGTCCGATGCGTCGAACGCGTAGAGCGCGCCGGGAGTGGTGCTGTGCCACGCATCGCCCGCAAGGGGTATGAGCGCCCAGAGAATGCCGGAACCGGCTACTGTGGCATTCGACGATATCGTGATCATGCCTCCCGGATGGCCGGGCGTCTGCTCGCTGTTCGTTCCCTTGTCGAGGAGCGTCCCGCCGGTGGCCTGCCACGCGTGAAGGTTCGAGCCGGAACCCCACGTGTACACGAGCTGCCCCACCGTGTCGCCGCCGTTCCATGTAGCGACATTGTGCACCTCCCCGCCAGCGCTCGGGCGTATCACCTGCGAGGCATCGGCGGCATTGAGAAAGATCAGGTTCCCGCTCTTGCCTCCGGAGACGACCTGATTACCGACGAGCACGACGCCCGCCGACAGGTCATTGTCTCCATCGGCCACTTCCTGGTGACTCAGGGTGTTGATGAGCGTGCTACCACTCACGGTCGCCTTTACGACGTTCATCCCCATGTTGTTGCCGCCGCTGGTCCCATTGGCGACACTGAACCAGATCGCGGTCCCGTCGCTCGACAGACCTACGCCCCCCTGCCAGATAGCCCCCTCGGTTCCGGTCGGCGTCGAGTTGTAAGTAATCGTCAGCGCGAGAGTCTTGGCATCGTAGCCGAAGATCCAGCCGTGGTATGCCCCGGAGTCGCAGTGGCTGCCGAAGGCGAGGTACACTACGCCGTTGAGGAGCAGCAGCCCGGGACGGTTCAAGTGGATATCGGACGAGAAGCCGGCCGGGCCGATCTGCGCCGGCGTCAGTCCGTCCTTGCCGGTCGTCAGGCTCAGCGCGTGAATCATCTGCTTGCCGATTGTCTTGTCCACGACGTAGATCAGGCCCGCGACGGGGTCGATCACGGGAGTCGAAGTAATCCCGACTTCGTACATCGTCGCTCCGCTGCCCATGTCGGCGCAGCCGGGGTTGTACGTCGCCCCTGCCCCGCTGCCGAGCGTAGCCGGCGGCTCGAGTGTCGTCGCCCAGAGCTGCGTGCCGTCGTCCGCGTCGAATGCGTACACCATGTTGTGCTCGGTCGCGACGTAGACAACGTTGTGCTGCGCGCCACCGAGCATCAGGTTCGAGACGTAGAGCGGCTGTCCGTAGACCCTGCCCGTCACGGGCGCGGAGAACTTGAAGCCGAACGTCGCCGTGTTGACATTGCTGGTCGTCAGGATCGTCTCGTTCGTATTCGCGCCGCTGCGCCCGTTGTCGTAGCGATTCGTGAGAACGTTGACGGGACCGCCAGGCGGCGCCCCGCCTTCGCCACCCCCAGACCCCGCTTCGTGAGTCGAGCCCGCTTCCGAACCCGACGAGGATGACCCGGATCCTCCACTCGACGAGCCGCCCGAGATCGTTTGATCTGCAGCAGATGCATCGCGGAGGCCTCCCCCAGACGAGGACGATCCGCCATCGAAGCCACCCGACGAACTTCCCGTGGACCCGCTCGACGAGCTTGACGTGGACCCGCTCGACGAGCCTGACGTGGACCCGCTCGACGAGCCTGACGTGGACCCGCTCGACGAGCTGCCGGATGAATTCGCCCCTGAAGACGAGCTCGACGCCGAAAAGCCCGTAGCATCCGGCACCGTCGCATCGGAAGACATGTCGGTGGCCGATCCGGGTTGAGACGAGCCATTGCCGCACGCAACGACGCACAGTGCAGACAAGATCCATGCGTGCTTCATCGCGAAGGCCTGGCTTTCTTCGGCGCTATCGCCGCGTGACAGAAGTTCGGGCGCCCGGTCGACGCCCGGGCGTGGGACAGACTGCAAATATAGTATGCAATGTTGCAGTCGCGCGAGCAGCCAAAAACGGCTCAGCGGTCCCATCCAATCACGGACTCGTCCGGTAATTCCGTAAATTGCTGGGGCCCTCCCGCGGTGGACGAACGATGTTTCGTTCCACGAGGGAGCGCTCGAGAAATGGAGTCGTTATGAGCCCCGGGGAAGCGATCCACCGGGGCCACCCGTCAAGCTGTGCTCCCCGTTGTTGTTGGAAGCGATTTCGGAGGGCGAGCGCGAGCCAACGGCGGGACAACACGCATAAGCTTGATGAGGAGTCATCGTGATCAGCTTCTCGACTATCCTTGTTCCCACGCCAAGGAAGATGCCCTCGCCCCGCCCGGCCTTGACGTTGCGCAAGGGCTGCAATATGGAGATCGTATGCGCTGCATACGCTTGATCGCAGGTGCGGCGAGTCTAGCGTATTTGGCCGGTTTGGGGTGTGAGGCTCCCAGGTCTCCGCTTGGCGTCAGTTCGTCGCAAGCCATCACTCCGCGTGGCGTCAGCGAGTCGCAAGCACTTGCTGCTCGCGGTGGCGCAATGGTCCGAATTCCCGGTGGGACTTTCGAGATGGGGAGCAATGACGGCGATGCGGATGAGCGGCCGGTCCACGCGGTGAGCGTGGCGCCGTTCGCGCTGGACCAGACGGAGGTCACTGTCCAGGCCTATGAGGAGTGCGTGGCCGCCAGCGCGTGCCTCGAGCCGAGTCGGTACGAAGTCACCCAAGGTAACTGGCAGATTTTCTGCAATTGGCGACACCCGGAGGGACGCGCCAGACACCCCATCAATTGTGTGGACTGGAACGGGGCCACGACGTTCTGCGCGTGGGCGGGCAAGCGCCTGCCCACGGAGGAGGAGTGGGAATACGCGGCTCGTCGCGGCAACCGGAAGTACCCTTGGGGCGACGATCCTCCCAATGAAAGGCTCGTCAACGCCTGCGGCTCCGAGTGCGTCGCAGATGGCGTTGCGAAGGGGTTTCCCGCACGGGCAAACGTTCCGTGGGGAAGCGACGACTGGCCCGAGACGGCGCCGGTCGGGTCATTTCCGGCGGGAGCGTCGCTCGACGGAGTTCAGGACCTGATTGGAAACGTCTGGGAGTGGACCTCTAGTGGCTACTCGTCGGACTACGGAAAGAATCGAACCAATGGTGCTCGCGTCTTTCGCGGTGGCTATTGGAGCGGCAGCACCACGTATCTGCGCGCGTCGAGCCGCGTGAGGCTTGACCCGACGTATCGCAGCGGATCTCTTGGCTTCCGTTGCGCACGGTAATTCGGACGTTCGGGAAACAAGCCATCTCCTCTTCATTGGAGTTCGTATCTCTTCAGCTTCTCATAGAGAGTTCGAAGTCCGATACCGAGCTTTGCTGCCGCAGCTCGCCGATTGCCGCCGACCGCCGCCAGCGTTTGCAGGATCGTCTGTCGCTCCAGGTCCGCGAGCGAACCCTCCTCCGAGCTCGCGGCACGTGCGTTGGCCGGCGTCGAGGGCGCCTCGATCCACAGGTGCTCCGGCCTGATGACCGCCCCATCCGCGAGGATTAGTGCGCGCTCGAGCACGTTGCGCAACTCACGAACGTTGCCCGGCCAGGACTCCCTTTCCAGCCGCACCTTCGTGGCCTCGTCGAGCCGGGACGCGGGAGACCTTCGGCCCGACGCACACAGTTGGCCCAAGAGTGATTCGGCCAGAGGTATGATATCCTCGCGGCGCTCGCGAAGCGGCGGCAGACGTATCGGAAATACCGCAAGGCGGTGATACAGGTCCTCGCGCCAGGTCCCGTCCTGCACCATCGACCTCAGATCACGGTTGGTTGCCGCCACCCAGCGCACGTCCGCAGTGTGCGAATCGGACCCTCCGAGACGCTCGAAGCGATGTTCCTCGATGACGCGCAGGAGCTTCGCCTGGAGGCCCGGCGTGAGCTCTCCTATCTCGTCGAGGAAGAACGTTCCGCCTTCGGCCAGCTCTATGCGACCACGGCGCTGTGCGTGGGCGCCCGTGAAGGCGCCTTTCTCGTGACCGAACAGCTCACTCTCGAAGAGCTCCGACGTCAGTACCGCGCAATTGATGGCGACAAACGGTTTGTGGGCGCGCGGGCTCGTTTCGTGAATGAACCGCGCAGCGATCTCCTTTCCGGTGCCGCTCTCGCCCTGAAGAAGCACCGTCGCCCCGGTCCTCGCAACCCTAACGAGCGCCTCCACGACCGGGATCATCGCGGGCGCGCCGAACGTCAGCTTGACGGACGCAGGGGCGAACTGCGCCGGAGATGGCGGTGTGATCTTCCCGCGCCGCTCGATGGCCGCGGCCACGAGCTCCCGGATCGCGGTCGGACTGGATACCGGCTTCTCGACGTAGTCGAACGCTCCGAGTTTCATCGCTTCGACCGCGGTAGGGACGTCGCCGAACGCCGTCAGAACAATAACCTCGACGTCGGGTTGTTCGGTGCGCAGGGTGCGAACGACGGTCATGCCATCGGCGCCCGGCATTCTTAGATCCGTGAGAACGACGTCGAAGGGTTCCTCGCGTGCCGTGCGGATTGCCGCGGCGCCGTCGGCAAGCTGCGTGACTTCGTGCCCAGCGCGCTCGAGAGTCTCGGCGAGAAAGGTGCGAATGCCTTCCTCGTCGTCAGCGATCAAGACCCTACCGGCTCTCGGGTTCGAAGTCTTCACGGACGTATCGCCTGGCTTGACTCGTGGGGAATCGTGATGCGGAACACGGCGCCGCCTTCCTTGTGCGTCTTGCCCGTCAGTGTTCCCGAGTGTTGTTCCGCGATGCGCCGCGCAATCGACAGGCCGAGCCCCGTTCCACGAATTTTGGTCGTCACGAACGGGTCGAAGATCTGGACTTCGGATCCAGGAGGTAGACCAGGACCGTGATCGCGAACTTCCACGAAGACCTCCCGGTCGACATCGACAACACGAACTTCAATCGGTTCGGCGCTCTCGCCTGTCGCCTGAATGGCGTTGCCGATCAGATTGCAAAGCGCAAGCGCCATTCGGTCAAGATCGGCGCGCAGGGTTTCGGGCGCGTCGGAGAAGTCGACGCGCACATGGGCCTTGGGTAGCTCGGCCAGCGCCCGTTCGACGAGCTCTGCTGGCGTGATGACGCGCATGTCGGGCGGGGCGTCGCGAACGAAAGCGAGGAGCACGCTCGTCAAACGCTCGAGCCGCTCCGCGCCTTCCACGACGCGAACGGCTTTCGCTCGCGACGGGTCACCGAGGTCTTCGACCAGGAGCTGCGCATGTCCCTTGAGCGCGGCAAGGGGGTTTCGAAGCTCGTGCGCAATGACCCAGGATGCCCGGCCCAGGTCCACGAGGCGTCGCTCGCGCTCGGCCTGCTGCTGGACCAAGGCAAGGCGTGTCGTCGTGCGCGACCAGGCAAGCGCGAATGCGACGAGGACGAGAGCCGCGACGGCGGCGACGATCGAGATGCCCTTGAGGTCTGCCTGAAGCCGCGCAAGAAGCGGTGGCGCATATTCGACGGCGACGAGCGGGCGCGGACTCGTCACGGAAGACCGTGGCCCGACGAAGGGGGGAACTGCTCGTGTTTCCCATGGCGGCGGGACCAGTGCGACGAGTCGCGCGCGTCGACCCAGGCGGACCACGTCGCCAGGGAGCCCGAAGGGTTTCAGGATCGTGCGCACTCCGGCCTCGGCGATGACGTGGTGATCGCCCCGGTCGATGACTGCTATGTACCGAAGCCCTTGGGCCTCGTGCTTCCCAAGCACGGACATGACCCTGTCTGCCGTCAGAGGCCACTCGACCTCCCAGAGATCGACGATGACGCCAGCGATGAGCGTGTCCCCGTCGCCTCGGACGACGACATCCGCGGCACTGTCGAGGGCGCGCTGTGCGTAGAGAACAGTGATAGCCAATGAGAGGGCCGCGAGGACCGCCATCGCCACCGCCCCCTTCGCTACCCACCATGTGCCGCGCCGGCGTGGTCGCTCGCTAATCTCCTGCGAACTTTCGGCCGACGGCCTGAACCCACCGAGGTACGGGCCAGTGTCCTGGCCGGACCCGCTCGTGACGCTCTCAACTGACGTGGACGTACGAGCTGTTGTGAAAGCCATCCCGGTGAAGCTCCGTGTTTCGAGGCTCTGTAGCCTGCACGTAGGCAACGCAAGGGTCGTACCACCCGCCCCAGCCACGTGTCCACGGCATGCGATTCAACTCCGCCTTGTCCGGCGCGTGCGGATTCTGCATTCGCGATCGTGCGAAATCGGCACCGACAGCGCGACCGTTCGGTTTTGGGCGCGCAGATTCCGACTGTCCCCAATTGTCGGTACGCCCCTTGCTGTCTCCCGTCCACGAAATCACATTTCCGATAGCAAGGAACGTTTCAATGAAGATATCGGCCCTTGTTCTGATCAGCACGCTGACCACGGGTTGCAATTCCCCAGGGACTGGACCTCCTCCCGCGTCCGCGCCCTCCCCAACTGCGCAATTGCCCGCCTATGACACGTTCTCGTTCGGATGGACGACTAGCCCGCCCGCTGGGTACGAGGTTTCGGCGCGCGCTCTCGAGGTCGACCGCCGCTTGCGGGATGTCGTCGGAGCGGCCCTTCGGCAAAAAGGTTACGTCGAGGACGACAATAATCCGTCTGTCGTCGTAAGGGTTGGGGCTGGAATCAAGTCGGTCGTGTCGCGCCCAACCGAGGAAGCCGATCCCCTCGGCGTCGTGCAGGATGACGTCCTGACATACGAAGGCATTCAGATCGTCGTCTATGATGCGGGCCTCAAGACCGCGGTGTGGCAGGGCACCGCAAGCTCGGTTGTTGATCCAACCAGGGAGATCGAGATTCGTCTTCTCCAACGGGAAGTTCGGGATGCGCTCGCCACCTTCCCCGTCCGGAGGATTACCCCTTCGTACCCGTTCAGGGGTCGCGGCCCCGGCGCTTGATTTCCCCCGCCGAACGACACCTAAGGCACGTGCGAGACACCCTGTTGGACGCGAGCACGCCGGCTCAGATCGATTCCAATACGGATCGGCCGGTGGACCGTCGTGAACGCTCTTGTGCGGGTGTCCTGGTGGCACGCAATTAGCGTCTCGCTCTCCTTCACGATTGACTTCGCACCGAAAGGAAAGATCTCATGAGAGCGATTACCCTGACTCTGCTCGGTACGCTGGCCACTGCCTGCTACGCAGAGGGAAACGAACCCGCAATCCAGACTGCGGCCTCTGCAGTCGCGCAATTGCCTCCCTACGATACGTTCTCGCTCGGGTGGACTGGTAGCCCGCCCGCAGGATACGAGACGTCGGGTAGGACGCTTGAAGTCGACCTCCGCTTGCGGGAGCTCGTGCGTTTTGCCCTGCAGCACAAGGGGTACGTCGAGGACGACGACAACCCATCCTTCCTCGTAAGGCCTGGGGCGGGCCTCAAACCGGTCGAGCAGGACGCAACGGCGGCGGCACAGTCACGCGGAACTAGGCCTCGCGACACTCTGACATTCGAGGCCATTAATATCATGATCTATGACGCTTCCACCAAGAGCGAAGTATGGCAGAGTTCCGCCCGCGCGCTGATTGACCTCACCAACGAAATCGACGACAGACTACTTCACCGGGAGGTGCAGGATGCGCTCGCTGCCTTCCCGCCCCGGCACATCACGGCCGCGTACCCGTTCAGGGGGTAGTGTGGACTCGACTGACGACACGCTTTCCCGTCTCTTGGAGCCGTCCAGGATGCGGATTCCGCACCAAAGGTCATGCGGAATCCGCACGGGTGGGTCGATCACTCTGTCTTCCGTGCCGGTCTTTCGCTGCAGCTCGGTTGGCATGTGCCTTGCGAGGACTGTTCAACGACGATGATGTTCCCACATATAACAAGGAAGAATCCCATGAAGAAGATCACTGTGACTCTTGTCGGCGCGCTGGCCACTGTGGCTTCCGCTTGCTACGCAAGCGCCCCGCCACCTCAAGTCCAGACCGCGGCGTCTATGGATGTGCAAGATCACCACTACGACACGTTTGCGTTCGGTTGGACTGCGAACCCGCCCGCGCAATACGTCGCGTCAGACCGGTCTCTCGAGGTTGATCACCGCCTGCGGGATCTGGTCAGCTCGGCTCTTCGGCAGAAAGGGTATGTCGAGGACAACAGCAGGCCGTCGATGCTCGTGAGGATCGGGTCTGGAGTCCAAGAGGTCAGGGCGAATTCTCACGATGAAGCGGACCCCCTTGGAGTGTATCAGGATGACGTTCTCACGTTCGAAGGAACGAAGATTGCCATCTACGATGCGGCCACTAAGACCGAGGTTTGGCAAGGCACCGGCAGATCGCTCATCGATCTCACCAAAGGAATCGACAACAGCGTTCTTCAGCGGGAGGTGCAGGACGCTATCGCCACATTCCCCGTCCGGAGCGTTAATCCCAGTGCGTCAGCTCCAGCCCCGGTGGCGGTCAACGAGGCCTCACCGAGAGGGAAGTGACGCCACGGAGCCGCGCTGGTCGAGGGTCGCGGCCGTCGATGCACTGCGTTGAGTCGCTCCTATTGGGCGACCAACCGGATGCACGGCGGTCACGCCCCCGCGCCTGCTTCGAGCCACCGATTGTGAACATGTCGATCGAACCATGGTTTGCCCGCCCCGCAGCATGATCGTGCTTGCTCTTGGTCTCGCGGTTGCGTCGGTCGCTCCGCCAGTGCGCGGCCAGTCGTCGCCACAGAGCAGCCCGCCCGCAAGCGATGTTCTGCCACCCGCGCGGGCGTTCCTCTTGTCCGAGGCTCTCGCCTACGCACACGCGCACCAGCCGTCGATTCGCGCGGCGCTGGCGCGCGTTGCGGCTCGGATGAAGGAGGCTGAGATTCCGAGCGGGCAGTGGTTGCCGACCGTAGCGGCAACAGGCCAGCTCTTTGCGATGACCTCCAACAACACGACATCAACGTATGTCGAACCGGCGTTCATGGACCTGCCGCGCATCGGCGGGACGCCCGCGACGACGACAGGCAGTCTTTCCCCCTACGCCTCGACTCTCGTCGGCGCCGGGCTCACGCAGCAAGCGTTCGACTTCGGTCGTATCGGCGCGGAGCGCGCAGCCGCGGACGCGCTTGTCGAGGTCGAGAAGCACCGCGCCGACGCAGAGCGGTTGGACATCGACTTCGGCGTCGAAGAGGCATTCTTCTCCGTGTTCGCCGCCAGGGCGGTGCTGAAGGCTGCCGAGGACGCGTACGAGCGCTCGCGCGTGCACCGCGACCTGGCAAAGCGGGGCGTCGACGCGGGATTGCGGTCCCCGATCGAATTGACTCGCGCCGAAGCGGACCTCGAACGATTCGACGTCGGCCGAGTGCGGGCGCGAGGTGGGCTCGTCGTCGCTCAGAGCGTCCTATCGGCGGCGATCGGAGCGCCCGATGCCGCTGTGGATGCGGCGGGGGATCCGCTTCAGGTGGCCGACATGCCCGCCCTTGCACAAGCCCTCGCGCTTGCGCAGGCGCGTGACCCGCGGCTCGCCGAAACCCTCGCCGAACTCAAAGCAGCTGAGGAAAGGACGCGCGCCGTCGGCGCTGAGCTCCGCCCGGACGTGTCGCTTACCGCGACGCTCACGGGTCGGGCGGGGGCGGCTCCGCCCTCTACGGACTCGGCGCCCACGGGGGCCGGTTGGCTCCCCATCGTCCCCAACTGGGACGTCGGAGTCGTCTTGTCCTGGCCTTTGTTCGATGGGGTCATCGCAGCACGCAGAAGCGCCGCCCAGTCCGCAGAGCAGGTGCGGCGCGACGAGATCGACGTGAGACGCGAAGCGCAGGTAGCCGAGGTGCGGCAGACCTACGTCACCGTGCGAGTTGCACGGGCCGCGCTCTTTGCGCTCGCCCGTTCGGTGGTCGCGGCGCGCGCCAACTACGACCAAGCCGACGCCCGCTTCGGTGCCGGCATGGGTAACGCGGTCGAGCTCGCGGACGCCGAGAACGTCCGCACGGATGCCGAGATCCAACTTGCGATCGGACAGTTTGACCTCGAACGCGATCGCGCCGCGTTTGGGCGTGCCATTGCCGAAGGACTCTGAATGCCCATGGAAGAGACCGTGTCGCCCGTACGTTTGTCGGACTCCGATCCTTCTCCGCCGCAACCTGTGGACGATCCTCCGCCGCAACCCAGGGCTCCATCGCGGTGGGTGCCTGCGGGCATCGTGGCGGGCGCATTCAGCGTCGTCGCAGTGGGCTGGATTCTGGTCGAGCGGGCCGAGGCGGCCGTTAGCAACGTGGCGCTTGCCGCGGCTCCCAAGCCGGTTACCGCGATTGTCGCGCGCGCGGCGACCTTCCGCGAGACGCACAAGTACGTCGGGACGTTGCGGCCCTGGGTCGAAGCCAACGTCGGACCGCAGTTCGTGTCCGCTTACGTCGATACGGTCCTCGTTCGCCCAGGAGCGAATGTCATAGCCAAAGAGGTTCTCGCGACTCTCGATTGCAGATACGCGAGCGCGTCGAGCTTGGCTGTGGCTGCGGAAGCACGCGCCATCGACGCACGACAGAAAGCGATCGCCGACGAGTCGGCGCGCCTCAACAGCCTGCTCGACGGAGGCTTCGTGTCCCCTAATGAGGCGGAGCAGAAGCAGGCACAGAGTACGTCCGAACAAGCGCAGCTCGCCGCCGAACGGGCGAAGCTGACATCATCGGGACTCGCCGTCAACGACTGCGTCTTGCGGGCACCGTTCGATGGAGAGATCTCGGTTCGAACCATCGATCCCGGCGCCTTCGTTCGTCCGGGAACGCCCATCGTAACCATTGTCGACCGCAACACAGTGCGCATGACGTTCGACGTCCCGGAAGGGGACTTCGACGCGGTTGCACCGTCGGCCCTCCTATCGATCCGGGTGCTCGCCACGGACAAGACCATCGCGGCAGCCGTCGCGCGCCGATCCCCAGCGGCCGATCCTGACACCAGGACGGTTCACGTCGAGGCCGACCTCGAGAACTCCAATCATGTTCTTCCAGTCAATACGACCGGCGAGGTCACGATTCAGGTTGGTCAGGCCAAGCCGGCCGTCACCGTTCCTCTCGTGGCCGCATCGATAACGGGTTCCAACGCCGCCGTGTTCGTCATTGAGGGCAACGTGGTCCACAAGCGTACATTCGAGATTCAGGGAGAGCAGGGGAGCGACCTCTTCCTGGATACGACCCTCAAGCCGGGCAGTCTCGTCGTCACGGAAGGCCGCGAGCTCCTCGCAGAGAGCGACCGCGTCGCTGCCACGGAGATGAAATCCGGTCGAGCGACGTTGACCGGTCGCCCCACCCCGCGGAACGTCCACTTCCCGGAGGTCACGCCGTGACGGGTCTGTCGCTGCGCAACCCCATCGCGATCCTGATGCTCTGCATCGGAGTCGTCGTATTTGCCGGCGTCGTCACGCCGCGAATGGCCGTCGACACCTTCCCGGAGCTGACGCCGCCCGTACTCATCATCGGCACGCTTGCGCCCGGCCTCGCGGCGCGGGACGTCGAGAAGACGTTGAGTTGGCGGCTTGAAAAGTACGTGAGTGCGACGCCGGGCGTCGACCACGTAGAAAGCCTGGCGCGCAACAACTTCAGCGTGATTTACGTGTGGCTCAAGTGGGGGACGGACCTGGGTGCCGCGCAGACGCTCGTCCAATCGCAGGCGGGCTTCGCGATGGCCGCGGTTCCCAAGTCGCTCGGCGTTCTGCCGCCGTTCGTGCTGCAGTACGACCCGTCGAACGCGCCGGTGTGTCAGGTCGTGGTGAGCGGCGCCGGGTATACGGGTCCCCAGCTCTATGACTACGCATTCAACAACATCGAGCCACTTCTCGAGGGGATCTCCGGAGTCGCCAGCGCCGCACCGGACGGCGGCCGGCTCCGGCAGATCAACGTCGTAGTCGACCCTGTCAAAGCGCAAGCCCGTCAGGTCACCACGCAAGACGTTGCGGCGGCCGCAGCCAGGTCCAATGCCCTGCTGCCGTCGGGTGAGTTCATCGCACCGAGCTTCCACGCGAACGTGTACACAAACGCGATTCCCCGCCGCGTGCGAACGATTGGCGATGCCACCGTCAAGGTGGTTGGCAACAAGCCGGTACTCATCCAGGACGTCGCACGCGTCGAAGACGGAGGAACGCCGGAGACGCAGGTCGTCTCCGTCAACGGCAAGGACGCTGTGCTGCTCAACGTGCTTCGGATCCCCGGCGGCAACACGATCGAGATCGTCGACGCCGTCACGAAGGTCGTCCAGAGCCTTTCCGACCTGCCTCCCGGGATGCAAGCCAAAGTCTACTTCGATCAATCGCTCTTCGTGCGGACCGCGTATCACGGGCTCAAGAAGGAACTTGTCCAGGCGCTCGGCCTCATCGCGCTCGTGATTCTGCTCTTCCTTCAGAGCGTTCGAGGCACCATGATCGTGTCGGTCGCCATTCCTCTTTCGTTCGCGATCACGCTCATCGTTCTCTATTCGACCGGGCAGACGCTCAATGCGTTCACGCTCGGCGGCCTGACGCTCGCTATGGGACGTTTGGTCGACGACGCGGTCGTCGTCCTCGAATCCATCCACCGTCACCAGCGTGGAGGTTTGAGCACAGCGCAAGCGGCCCTCCAAGGGACCAACGCAGTCGCCCTGCCTGTACTTGCCTCGACGCTCACGACCATGGCCGTCCTCTTGCCGGTCATGCTCTTGGCCGGGCTCGCCCGGAAGCTGTTTGCGCCGCTCGCCATCACGGTCGCTGTGGCCATGATGGCGTCGTACTTCGTCAGCATGTCCGTTACGCCGGTCGCGTGCCGTTTCTTCCTAGGCCATTCCGAGCACGGACGGATCGGCACGGCCGTCGAAAGATTCATCGACAGGATAGCAGACGGCTACGCGCACGCGCTTCGCAAGGTCCTGCCGCTGCGGGCCACGATCGTCGCCATGTCGGTGGTGCTGGTTGCGGCCGCGGGATGGGCCGCGGCGCGACTGCCGAGCACGTTCTTTCCTGAAATCGATGAATCCATGGACATGATGTACGTGCGATTCGCTCCCGGCATCTCGGTGGAAGATGCCGCCAAGAAGATGACTGAGATGGGTCAAGCCCTCTCACGCGAGTTGCCGGCCGGAACGGTCGAAATGGTGGTCGCCAACATCGGCATGCCGCAGAACGCGCGCAGTCTTCTTGTCAGCCCCAACGTCGCGCCCAACACCGGGTATCTGCGCGTGGCTTTCTCGGACCCCGACAAGCGCAGTCTCTCGCAATCTCAAATCGCCGCCCGATCTCGGGCGATCTTGACGCGCGAGTTCCCCGGAGTCGAGGTGCTCCAGTACCCGGGGGGCCTTGTCGCGAGCGTCTTTGCCAATGGGTACACTGCGCCATTCGTCGTCGAGGTGCACGATGACAACCTCGCCGTGCTCGACGACGAAGCGCGCGCGGTAGCGGAGGTCGCGCGCACCATCCCAGGGGTGCGTGACGTCAAAGAGTCGCTCCAGATCGACTACCCGGAAATTCACGTCGACACGAATCGCGAGGAGGCGGGACTGGTCGGCTCAAGCGTGCGCGACGCCGCTCAGACAACGCTCGATGCCACCCTTGGAAACATCAACACACCGGGCGTGTGGATCGACGCAAACAACGGCCAATCCTACTACGTCGTGACGTTCTACGACGGTGCGCAGGTTCCGGATATCCGCGCGCTCAGCGCCCTCCCTCTACGTGTGAGCAAGGCGGGCCGTCCGGTGCTTCTCGGAGCATACGGCAACATACGCCGAGACGTCGGTGCGGTCGCGATCGAGCGAAACCATTTGTCGCGCGTCGCGCACGTGCTCATGCAAACCGAACGCCGCGACCTTGGATCTGCCGCTGCCGACATGGAGCGAGCGCTCAATCAGGACCCGCGCACGCGCAACGTGGACTTCCGCTTCGTAGGGCAAGTCGAACTGATGCGAACGACGTTCTCGGGCCTCGGACTCGCGCTGGGACTTGCCGTCATGGTGGTCTTCATGATCATGGCGTCGCAGTTCAAGAGTCTGCGCCTGCCATTCGTCATGCTTTTTACCATTCCGGTTTCGCTCGTCGGCATCGTGCTCGCTCTCCTCGCCGCAGGCCAAGGCTTTTCGATCACGGCGCTCATGGGCATTCTGATGGTGATCGGTATCGCCGTATCCAACGGTATCTTGCTCGTCGACGACGCGAACCGCCGATTTAGCAGCAAAGGCGTAGACAAGCTTGAAGCCGTTATTGCGGCCGCGCGATCGCGCTTTGTCCCCATCGCGATGACGAGCTTGGCCACTGTCATCGGGCTTCTTCCGACTGCCATGGGCTTGGAGCGCGGCTCGGAAGCGAACCGTCCCTTGGCGCTCGCGGTCGTCGGGGGACTGACCTCGTCGACGGTGCTGTCGCTCTTCCTGGTGCCAGTCATGTTCCTGTTCCTCGCCAAACGATGGCCCGCTGAGTCGGAGGTGATCGCTGAAACAGCGTTAGCCGGAGTCCACGCATGATGTTGAGACCGCTCGTCGCTGTTGATGATTCTAATACGTCAGTCGGATGAAGTGATTCCGCGTCGGCGCGCAAATCCAGACCTCGGCCGTCCACGCCGCCCCTTGATGCCCGAACGATTCCGGATGTCTTAATCGGCCTCGTCCGACTTGAAGGCAATGCGGACTCCCGCAACGCATTCGTGCTTACATCGTCACGGAACGCCATGATGTATTACCTACGTTCCGCGCCAACCATACGGAGGTATGACAACGTGAAAAGAACCATTCTGCCGTCGATCGTTTCATTGCTCTGGCTGACTCCGGTTTTCGCATTCGCTCAATCGGCTCCGCAGCCGGACATTCCGCCAGCGTCCACGCCCCCGCTCGATCAGACCCCTCCGCCTCCCGTGGGCCTGCCGCCGCAGGCGCAGACACCTGTCGCACAATCCGCAGCGTCGACCCCGTCTCCTCGCGCGTTCATCGAGCTTTCAAGTCTTCGTCTGATGCGCGAAAAGGGCATTATCAGTCAGGCCGAGTTCGACAGCGCAGTCCGTGACCTTCGAGAGACTTCGGGGCTTCGAGCGCCGGACCAGGCCACCGTGGTCGTCGGCAAGTGGGCGACGACCCTGTACGGATTCGTCGAGGCCGACACCATCTGGGATTCGACCGATAGCTTGAACGACCTCGCTGGAAACGCGGGGATCATTCCGCACGGAGGCCAGGTCGGCGGGGACTATCGAGGTGACAATTCGCGCGTCACGTTTGGCACGCGCAACTCGCGTATCGGCTTTCGCCTCAAGGCCCCCGAAATCGCGGGCGGGATTCGGACGACGGGGCAGCTCGAGATGGACTTTCTCGGCGCGCAGCTCCCCGTCAGCGAGGCGGCCCCCGTCGTCTCGGAGGGGTCGTACTTCGCGAGCCCGGTGCTTCGAACGAGGCACATGAACCTCAAGATCGAAACGCCGGTGGTCGACATTCTCATGGGACAGTATTGGTCGCTCTTCGGATGGCAGAGCGCGTACAATCCCAATACGGTGGAGATCCAGGGGGTTCCGGGGGAAATCTACTCGCGCACGACGCAGCTGCGCTTGAGCAAGTCTCTCCATCTCGACGACCTCACGGTCGAGGCAGCGGTCGCGGCGACGCGCCCGGTTCAGCGCGACGCCGGATTGCCGGACGGACAGGCGGGCCTGCGCGTGGCGTACGAGGGGTGGACCGGAACTCAGACGCAGGGCAGCACCGGTACGACCATCTCGCCGATATCGGTCGCCCTGACGGGCCTCACGCGCCGCGTGGAGGTCGCTGCGTGGGGTGCCACGGCGGCCAAGAATACGAACGACCTGACGCTCAGTGCGTGGGCTATCGACGGGTTCCTGCCAGTTCTGCCAGGAACCAAAGGCCACATGGGTAACTCGCTCGCCTTCAACGGTGAGGTCGCCTCAGGCAAGGGTTTTGCCGACCAGTACACCTCGCTCAGCGGCGGCATCGGCTTTCCGGCGCCCCCGGGCGGGACCTACACTCCTGACATCGATTCCGGCATCGTCACGTACGATACGGCCGGGAATTTGCACAGCATCCAGTGGACGGGATTCTTGGTCGGCGTGCAGTACTACTTGCCTGAGCTCGATGGGAAAGTGTGGGTGTCGGGCAACTTCTCGCACCTGACGTCGAACAATATAGGCACGTTCGCGGTCGAGCAGAACACCGCGAAGTCCGTGCTCCAAGACATCTACTGGTTCGACGCCAACGTGTTCGTCGACCCGCTTCCGAACATTCGTTTCGGGCTCGAGTACGCGAACTTCCAGAGCAAGTCCGTCAGCGACGTGCTCGCGGTCAATCAGCGCCTGCAGTTTTCGGGTTTCCTCCTTTTCTGAGGAGCACTCCAAGGGGTCGCGCGGTCGAAAAATGAACGCATGCGCGACCCTCCTGTACGCGAGCGATGACCGGACCTACGGTGACCTGACTCGGATCCCATGACGGCACTCGCGTGGCACAGGTTCCAGTTCGCGTTCACCGTCACATTTCACTACCTGTTTCCTCAGCTCACGATGGGGCTTGCGCTGCTCATCGTGGTTTTCAAGGTCCTTGCGCTCCGTACGCGTGACACCCGCTACGATGAACTTGCGCGGTTCTGGGCGCGCATCTTTGGGGTCAACTTTGCCTTCGGCGTGGTGACGGGGACTCCCCTCGAGTTCGAGTTCGGCACAAACTGGGCGCGCTTCAGCGACGCGACGGGCGGGGTCATTGGACTGACCCTCGCGCTCGAGGGGATGTTTGCCTTCTTTGCGGAATCGGCGTTCCTCGGCCTCTTCCTCTATGGAGAGAACAAGCTCGGTCCACGCTGGCATATGCTCAGCGCCGTCATGGTGTTTCTCGGGTCGTGGCTGAGTGGGTACTTCATCGTGGTCACGAATGCGTTCATGCAGCATCCCGTCGGCTACGCGCGATCACCGGGCGGCCGCCTCGAACTTGTGGATGCCACGTCCTACCTTTTCAATTCGTGGGCACTCTGGGAGTACGCCCACACGATGTGCGCAGCCGTCGTTACAGGCGGCTTCGTCGTTGCGTCGGTCTCCGCCTACTGGCTTCTCATGTCCCAACACGAGCTCACAGGTAGGCTCGCGATGCGGGTTGCCCTCGTCGTGACTCTGACAGCGTGTGTCCTGCAGCTATTTCCCACCGGCGATCGTCAAGGCAAGTTCGTCGCGGAGTACCAACGCCCAGCGCTCGCCGCGATGGAGGGCAAGTTCGCCAGCGGCTCGCACGCTGAGCTCGCTCTCATCGGACAGCCAAATGTCGACGAACACCGGCTGGAGAATCCCCTCGTCGTCCCGCACGTCTTGAGCTTCCTCGCCTATGGGTCGTTCGGCGCCATCGTCGAAGGTCTTGACGATGTGCCACGCGTGCAATGGCCTGACAACGTCGAACTTCTCTATTACGCCTATCACGTGATGGTCGGTCTCGGGACTCTCCTGATGGCCCTGGCGGGTCTGGCGGTCTTCATGCTCGGAATTGGACGCCTATGGGCTTCGCGCGCTCTCCTTTGGGCGCTCATGCTGGCCGCCCCCTTCCCGTACATTGCGACCACGGCTGGCTGGATGACAGCCGAACTCGGACGTCAACCATGGACAGTATACGGTGTCCTTCGAACTGCAGATGGGCCGTCGCCACGGGTTAGCGCCGGCGATGTGGCGTTTTCGACGCTTGGATTCATGGGTCTCTATCTCTTGCTCGGAATCGCGTTTATGTTCCTTGTGGCGCGGATGATTGCACACGGACCGGTATCGACGCCCTCTGGCAAGGCCTAGGCCGTGGACGCGCTCTGGTACGCCATTCTCGCCGCCATGTTGACCGCATGGGCGGTGCTCGATGGTTTCGACTTCGGTGCCGGAATCGTGCAGCGGATCGTCGCGAAGACACCGGATGAACGCGCCATGATCCTGGCCGCTATTGGTCCGGTGTGGGACGGAAACGAGGTGTGGCTTGTGGCCGCAGGGGGAGTCTTCGTGTTCGCATTCCCCCATGCGTATGCAGTCGCGATGAGCGGCATGTACCTCCCGCTGGTGATGGTGCTTTGGCTGCTCGTATTCCGGGGAGTCTCGATCGGCCTGCGTGGACAAGTGCCCAATCGTCTTTGGCAAGATGGATGGGACATCATGTTCTCGGTGTCTTCGACGGTCATGACGCTCGTTGTCGGCGTGGCGCTTGGCAATGTCGTTCGAGGCGTTCCCATCGATGACAGCGGATGGGTGGAGCTCGACCTTTTTTCGATCGGCGCGCATCGGGAGGGAGCTATCGACGCGTATACGGGTCTCTTGGGCGTCTTTGCGGTCGTCGTGCTCGGAGCCCATGGCGCTACGTATCTCGCGTGGAAGACAGAAGGGGAACTGCGTGCGCGGTGCGTAGCCGCGGCGCGGTCGGCGTGGCTTGTCGCGACCGGGTTCTTCGTTGCAGTGACAGCTATTACTGCGTTGGAGCGCCCGGACATGGTGCGGACGTTTGCCGGGCGCCCGTGGCTCTGGCCTTTCCCTTGTGTGGCGGCGGCGGCGCCATTCTGGGCGCGAACGGTCCTCGTCCGTGCCCGTGAGCTCTCGGCATTTCTCGCCTCGTCTGCCTTCATTGCGTCTCTGCTCGTCGCTACGGCGGGCGCGCTGTATCCCGCGCTCCTTCACTCGACACTAGGAAGCGCCCGTGACATCGACGCCAACCGATTCGCGTCGGGAAGTCGTGGCCTCGAGGTCGCACTTGCCTGGTGGGTGCCGGCGATGGCGCTCGCGGTCGTTTACTTCATCAACTTGTTCCGATCTGTGCGAGGCAAGGTGCGCCCCGAGGATGCGCGCCACTGACGTTCCCGAAGCTATATGCGCGAGACGAGCCCTTCGAGGCGGGCGACGGCTGCTTCGAGCACGCCCATGGGCGGGCCGAATGAGAACCGCACGTAGGACTTCGTCGAGCAGCAGGACGCCGTCGAGGTTGCGCGCGATCGACACCCAGCGGGCAAGCTCCTCGCCTTCGATCAGTCCGTCACCCGCCCCTTGTCGCTCCGGGGCGTGTCACACGACTCGCAGCGACGTCGACGCCGGAACCCATCCGCCACGACCTCGCCGCCCTCGATTCGCAGGGCCTTTCCGTGGAGCAGGGGACACCCGTAGCGCGACCCAAGGACTCACCGACCGATGTAAACGAGGCTGTCCGACTATGGCTTGCGGGAGACATGTCGGCGCTTTATGCGAGCTCTGACGATTGCAGTCACTCTCACTGCGAGTCCGGCAGCGAACATCACCACGGATAGCGTCGGGTGGGTGTGGGCGATCGCCGAACGGCCATCGGTTCATCCATGGTTCGAACACGTCTGGACGCCCACGATGCGGTAGAGCGGGCAGAATCCAAAGACGCCCGTAAGTAGCGGGACGAGCCCTATCAGGCCAATCCAGGACCGTGGGCCCACAAAGACAATCGCCAACAGGCCGACTCCCAGAAGGATTCGGATGGCGCGGTCGAGGCTTCCCGCATTGCGAGTCAGCGTATTCATGGAAATCTGTCCTTTCGTCGTATTCTGAGGGAGGCGTCGAGAAGTCGACCTTCAGGGGCCACTTTGCGGCTGGATTGCCACCTTGGCGGACTGGATCTTTCGCTGCACGTCGGCCATGTCGAGCGCTCTGACTCGGGCGATGAGGTCCTCCAGCGTGCGTTCGGGCAGCATCCCCGGTTGCGAGAAGAGCAGGACGCCATCTCGGAACATCATCAAAGTCGGGATCGACCGAATGCTGAACCCCCCGGCGAGCGCAGGCTCGGCTTCGGTGTCGACCTTGCCGAAGACGATGTCGGGATGCCGTCCCGCGACCTTTGCGTAGACCGGACCAAACGCGCGGCACGGTCCGCACCATGATGCCCACCAATCAAGCAAGACGATCCCCTCCTTTTTCACGATCGACGAGAAGTTCTCGACCGTGACCTCGACTGTGGCTTCCTGGTTGCCCATGTTCGTCCTCCGTCGCAAGGTAGGAGCCTCGCCTCCCCGAAAGGGTTCGCGTTACCCCCGAGCTCGCCCGACGCCTGCTGCTCGACGCCGGGCTATGTCACTCGCTGGTGCGAGGCGGCCTACGGATTCGGCTATCTCGACCTCGGCGACCAAGGCTACGCGCTGACCGAGCTTGGCCGCGCGTTTCTCTCCGGGGCGCCTGAGACGCTTATGCCGTTCGCGGTCCAGTCCGTCCTTGGAGCGCACATGACCGAGCGTGCCGCGGGCCTCATGCGAACGGGGGAGCGTACCGGCGAGAGCGCCCCGGCGGAACGAGCAACCATCCTTCCGTGGTTTGGACCCATGCTCGAAGCGAGCTGCGGGCCCGTGTTCGAGCGGGAGGTTCTTCCTGTCGTTCCGGAGTTCGAGCACGCCGGTTCGCGGGGAGGCTTCGCGTTGGACCTCCTGAGCGAATACGTGCAGGGAAACCGCGACTCAGACCACCGCGGACCGCGATGGCCGCAGGGTTGATTCACTCCGGCCAAACATGCCAATCCGATGAACTCAAGATAGCTGTCATGGCGACCCTCCCGTCGCCGAATGCCGACCCCTACTCCGGAACCTTCACCCCGATCGACTGCTGTTCGTCGCGGAATCGGTCGAGCGAACCCGTGAAGGCCGAAGCCACCCCGGGATCGAACTGACTGCCCGCACATCGTTCGATCTCCCCGACCGCCACTTCGTGCGGAAGGGCTCTCCGATACGCCCGATCGGACGTCATCGCGTCGTACGTATCCGCCACCGCGATGACTCGCGCGATGAGCGGGACGTCTTCGCCTTTGAGGCCGAGTGGATAGCCGCGGCCGTCCCATCGCTCGTGGTGCAGGTGAACCCCCGGAAGCAGGGGAGCCAGAAACTTGATCGGTTCGAGAATGTCCTTGCCGAAGATCGGATGGCGCTTGAAGACGTCGTATTCGTCCTGCGTGAGCCCGCCGGTCTTGTTCAGGTTCATCGTGCAGCCGATCTTGCCGATGTCGTGCATCAGGGCGCTCTGCCGGACGATCTCGATGGCGTCGGATCCGAGGCCTAGGATGCTCGCCGTGAACGTGGCGTACTTCGCGACGCGTTCCGAGTGCCCAGCCGTATAGCGATCCATCTTGTCGATCGCGCGCGCGAGCCCGCGGATCGTCTGCTGAAACGTCTCGCGCAAGTCTTCGTAGAGACGAGCGTTCTCGATCGCGGCCGCCGCACGCGACCCTACGATGGAGAGGAGCTTTCGATGGCCCTCGTTGTAGCGTTTCTGTTTGGTGAAGCTCGCGACGGCAATCCAGCCGAGAAGGCGCGTCTTCGTCCGGAGCGGGACCGATACGAGCGACACGAGCGGAACCGCAGGAGGCGTCGAGAAAAACCGCATTCCGGGAGTTCCGTGTTCGAGGAGCGTGGAGTGCTCGGAGTAGTGCTCGAGAAACGCCCGCGGGAAAAATGTGCCTGTCTCGAACGTCGATGCGTCCACGGCGCTCGACTTCTTCGGCAGTTCAACGCTTGCGTTCCCGGCCGATCCACCCGACGACGGTATCTCCAGGAGCCCGTCGGAGACAAAAGGCGCGAAGAGCCTCTGCTGTTCGACGTAGCCATCTTCCCCGTCATCGAGCCAAGTCGACACGAGGTCCGCCTTCAGCTCGTTCATCGCAGTATCGCCGATGGCCACAAGGACCTCGTCGAGCGACAAGCTCGCCGCGATCGCTTCACTCACCGTGTACAGCGAGACCGCTTCGCGCAACCGCAAATTCTCAGCTGCGAGCCGCTGCTTCTCGAGCCCTCGCTGAACGACCCGGACCACATCCTGGACTTTGAATGGCTTGAGAACGTAGTCGAACGCGCCGCGCTTCATCGCGTCGATCGCCGTCTCCACCGTGCCGAACCCGGTCATGATGATCGTGAGTGTGCTGGGAGCCACTCGACCTACCGCATCGAGCAGCTCGATTCCCCCCATGCGCGGCATCTTGAGGTCGCTGATGACGAGATCGAAATGCGCGTTGGCGAGCTCGTCGAGGGCTGCGGCGCCGTCCTCGGCCGTTCGCACGACATATCCCTCCATTTTGAGAAAGTCCGCGAGGATGTCGCGAATGAACTTCTCGTCGTCTACGACGAGAACGCGGGGAGGCTCGTCGGTGGCGGAGCTGATCGACATCGGCAGCGCCGTGGAAGGATAGCAGGTCCTCCGGGCTAGCGGACGATCGGGGCGTGCGGTGTCGTCGGGCGAACGCGGATCGCCATCCCAACGCGTTCCTGCCTTGCGGCCGGCATACGCGCGTGAAACGTTGGTGACGGAAGTCTACGAATGTTCCGAATTGCCTCGCACCACCACGAGAACCCTGGTGACTTCGCTTGGCCCGCCAGGCCCCTGATCTCACTCTCCATCGGCACCGCATCGACTCTCCTTGCGATCGCCCTCGGGTTCAGCCCGGTGGCGTGCGCAGGATGGATCGGCATCGGAGGGTTTGCATCGGTGGTCTTGAGCATCGGCGTCGGCCTGTGCCTCGGTGCCTGCACCATCGTCGCTTCGCGCGTTCTGGTGCGTTACGCACCCTGGGCGCGGACCATGTGCGCAGCGTTGCAGCCTCCGCTTTCCGGCGTCGCGCAGCGCACGCTCGCCGCGAGCGCCATCGGAAGCGCAATCGGCGAGGAACTTCTGTTTCGTGGATTGCTCCTCCCAACGCTCGGAATTGTCGGATCGTCGATCGTGTTCGGTGCTGCGCATCAACTTCGAGGCGAACGTGGCAAGGCGCGTTGGACGTGGATGATTTGGGCAACCGTCATGGGACTGCTCTTCGGCGTCGTCTTCGCAGCCACGGGGAGCCTTGCTGGACCGATCGTCGCCCACGCGGCCATCAACATCTCCAACTCGCGTTTCCTTCGGGACTTCTGCGTCGCTTCGCCAGTGCGCCCCCTCGGCGGATTGCTCAGGCGGTGAGCTTCGCTTCCTTCAGTCCGAGAACATTCAGATAGACCTGTCGAACGGCAGACGTAACACCCTCGTAGCGCTCGAGGAGAACGTCTTCCGGAGCTGATCGCGGTCCGCCGCGGATTCCCATGCGGCGGGCTAGAACCGGCAAGCCCGGGGCCCCCTGCTCGAGAAGCGTTGCGGCCGTTCCGTGGGCGATGCGCAATCTGCGTTCGAGTGCCCTGAGAAAGTGCCAACCGTCGCGCAGTGTCCGAGCGCTCGCGACGTCGAGGTATCCGTAGATCTCGAGCGCGTTCAGCGCGACCTCGGTTTCGTTGGAGCGCACCCGCGCGTCGCCTCCGTGCCGCATCTGCAGCCATTGAACGGCAAATTCGACGTCGACAAGTCCCCCGCTTCCAACCTTCAAGTCGTATCGAGCCGGTTGCGGCTTTGCGGCGAGTTCCCGTTCATCGCTCCGGACCGGTGGGCGCCGCTCGTGAGCGAGCTCGGTCTCCATGCGCTGGCGCATCCGGTGGAACTCGTCGGGGGACTGCGCCCCAAGCTCGTACGCTGCTTTCCGCGCAATCTCGGCCACACGGGCCCCGAGGTCGAGATCGCCGGCGCACGCTCGCGCCTTGATGAGCGCCTGACGCTCCCACGGCTCGGCGTGCTGCTCCTGATAGCGCGCAAACGAGTCCAGACTGACGACGAGCAAACCGTGAGTTCCCGAGGGCCGCAATCGCGTATCGAGCTCGTAGCCCGTTCCCTCGTCGTGGGGCGCTCCGACGATTCTCAGAACCCGCTGCGCGACGCGCACAAAGCGCTCGAGCGCGCCGTCCGCTTCGTTATCGTAGACGAAGAGCAAGTCGAGGTCGGATCCGTATCCGAGCTCAGACCCTCCGAGCTTCCCCATGGCGATGACCGAGAGACCTTGAACATCACTCCGTCCCTTCTCGCGCATGGCAAATCGACAGGCTTGATCGAGCGTCGAATCCGCGAGCGCCGTGAGCACTGCTCCGATCCGAGCCGCATCGATCTCGCCGGCCAGATCGGCAAGCCCCGTTTCGAACGTAACGCGACGCTTGGCCCGCCGAAGCGCACCGACGAACCTGTCGATGTCGGAGAGCCCATCGGGAGCGAGGACGCCCACTTCTTCGTCCACCTGGGCGCAAGCCATCTCCGGCGTCGGGAGGCTGCGGGCGTACACGATGTGATCGGCCAAATCCGGGTGACCGATGAGTTCCTCTCCGAGAAATAGACTTCCTCCGAGAAGCGAACAAAGCGACCTCACGAGTCGAGGATCCGCCCCAAGGGCTCGCAGATAGATTCCCGGGGTCGCGAGGCGCGCGAAAAACGTCGACAGAAGGCGGGCTGCCTGCTCGGGATCGGCAGCATCCGAGAGGGCTTCGAGCAACCTTCGCGCCAGCTCCGGGTCGCGATCCCGGGTGGGCGCCCCGAAGGGTCGGTCGGGAGGCCTGGCGAGTGTGATCAGGTGCCTGGGAAGCTCCGCCGCCGCGCCCACGCCAAAGTAGGGCAGCAGGGCCGCCGCGATCGCCCCCTCGTCGAACGAGTCGAGTGCACTCCAAAGCCGTTCGAGGGACCGATTGGTCTCTTCCCGCGGGTGACCGAGCGACGAGAATCGCTGGCCGACACCCGCCCGAACGACCGCCAATCCCTCAGCCAGATCGACCGCGTCGCGGTAGCCAAGAGAACGTGCAATACGCTCTCGCGTCCTTTCGTCCGACGGCATCGCGTGCGTTGGAAGCCCCGTCGCAAACTGGATGCGATGTTCGAGGCGCCTCAGAAACAAGTAGCCGTCCGCGAGCTCCGCCTCTTCCCGTTCGCTGACGAATCCCGCCGCCCGGAGCCTCCGCAAGGCGTCGATGGTGTTCGTGCAGCGCAGACGCGGTTCACGTCCACCCCAAATGAGCTGCAGCGTTTGGGCGAAGAACTCGACTTCCCGAATCCCGCCCGGACCGATCTTCAGGTCATCGCGCACGCTCATCGAAGCCTCGGCCCGAGCCCGCGCGAGCATCGAGACCATCTCGTCGGCGATTCGAGGGTCGACCGAGCGCCGCCAGACGAACGGCGAAAGTGTGCCCAGAAGCCGCTCGCCAAACTCCCTATCCCCGGCCACCGCTCGCGCACGCACGAGGGCCGCTCGCTCCCACGTCCGTCCCCAAAGTTCGTAGTACCGTTCTGCGGCTGCAAGGGCATTGACGAGCGGTCCATGCGAGCCTTCGGGACGCAGTCGCATGTCCACCCGCCAGACAACGCCATCTTCGGTGGGGACGTCGAGCGTCGCAATGAATCGCTGCGCAAGGCGCGTGAAGTACTCGTGGAGCGTGTCGAACCCCTGAGTCGCGCCGTCGTCGGTCTCGTAGAAGAACATCAAGTCGATGTCGCTCCCGGCGTTGAGCTCCCGACCCCCGAACTTTCCCATCGCAATGACGGAGGCGAGACACCGGCTTCCCGCCGACACCAGCGGCGCGCCGAAGCGGCGATCGGCCCACACTGAGGCCTCGGCCAGCGCCACCTCGCAGCAGACCTCAGCAAGGTCGGAAAGCTCCGCCGCGGTCACGTCCACGTCGTCTGGGCCCATGAGTTCGCGCGCAGCGATCCGTAGCTTCTCACGCGTCGCGAAGCGACGAAGTCCTCGCCAGACGGCTTCGCCGTCGTCGAGGTCCTGGCACTCAGCGCCCAGCTCGCGGCGATAGTCCGCGATGCTGCGCCTCTCGGGCAATCCGTCCGCCATCCCCGCCAAGATCTCCGGATGCGCCTCGACCAAAGGGGCCAACGCGGGGTAGGCGCACGACACAAGCGTTGCCAGCTCGACGAGGTTCTGCGTTCTCGCAATACGTGCCCGCTCGAAAGCGCTCGTCACGTTTTCTCGCACGGCCGCATGCGCGCAAGGAGCTACGATCTGTGGATCGAGACTCCCCAAAGCCATCACGGTCCCCAGAGCGGAACCATCATAAGCACCCCCCAGACGAACAGCGCGTGGGCAACGATGCATGGAAGAATCCGCCCGAAGACCCGCGCCATCCCCCCGAGGACCAACCCTCCGCCGAGCGCCGCGAACACAAGGACGGGATCGAGCGACCCGCTGATGCGCAGAGCCCACGCGGTCGGAACGTAGGCCAGTCCATAGAGCGCCGCAGCCCAGATCCACGCAGTTCGAGAGCCGACGCGGTCCGCCAGGAGCTGGGTCACCAGACCGCGCCAGAGAATTTCGTCCGCGATCGCGCCCACGATCACAGCCACCGCAAGACCATTGGCGTGGGCGACCAGCCGACGAGGATCGCCCACTTCGCCGTAGAACGCCACCAGCCAGATTTCGCGATGCGACCCGACAGGCATGACGATGCGAACGAAACCCCAAGCGCACGCGATGAGCGCAATCCCCCCGAGCACACCGCGCGTTGCGTCTCCCCAACGCGGTGTCACCCACTCGCCGAGCAATCCGTCGCGCACGGCCCACACCGCCGCGACCAGTCCCAGCCCCGTTGCAGGCAAGATCGCCAGCAGCCAAAAGGACAGAGTCTCGGAGCGCTGGGGCAACAGGGCTTCGTAGGCCGTCACCCCCGTGACGAGGACGACGAAGACGATGAAGATGGCAGAAATGCGCGTGGGCATGGCCAGTGGGCATCCGTACCGTTATCGGAGGAGAACGTCTACGGGTGGCATGGTATCGCCAAGAAGGTCGGTGTATTTCCGTCGAAACCAAGCGAGGCCGGTGGCGAGCGCGCGGAGCCTACTTCCCGTAGGCGAGCACGCTCGACGCCGGGATCGCGAAGGGATCGACCGAAAGACACCGGCCTTCTAGGGTCGATGCGTCAGCGTCCGGGCTGGATCTGCGTACGTGCCACTTGGGAACCGACGCAGGTAGAGATCCGCAATAGGACGCGCGGCGTCGGTTCCTTCCAATTGCTCGACGAGCAACATCTTCCGGCCCAGAGCTTCCGACGCATAGACGCCGTCCCACGCCTCCGTCAGATACGTTTCGAACCATGTGAGCGCCGACCGGGGATCTCGCTGAGCCTCAGCGAGCCGACCAAGCGAGAACGCAGCCGCGCGAGCGTGATCTGAGCTTGGGAATCGTCGGCGCTCCGCGACCAGCGCCCCCCGTGCGGCATCGTAGCGACGAAGATATCGAGCTGCGTCGGCGAGCGCCGCCAAGTCATCTGCGATGCTCGTCGCGTATGCATGATCGAGCCCCAAATCCTGCGCCTCGTCGAGGATTTCACCGAACCTGCCATTGGCGAGCGCAGCAGCCCAACGGTGACTCGACACGCCCCCGGAGCGCGTGCCTCCGTCCGCGCGCGACGACGAACCGCGCTCAACGCCTTGAGAAGGCTCCCGTCTTCCTATGCTCGAATCGTTGGAACTCTCGCCGAGGTACCGATCCTGGCTCGCGACCGGCTCCGACCGGGGCGCATCCTCCGGCGCGGTTCGCGCGGCGCTCGCTGGCCACAATGTGTCGTCGGCAGAAGCCTGCTCCGAGGCGCCGAGATCGCGAATGAGAACGTTCCTTGCTTTTACGGTGAGCCACTGCCCCGCCTGAAGCGCGAGCGGAGTGTCGAACACCGGGCCACTCACGGTCACAGAGCCATTCTCCAGGCGAACATCCAGGCGATTCTCGGATGCCGTCCATGAGAGACCGAATGCAGTGCCCTTGACCGCGATGAGGAATGGCCCAGCGTCGAACAGCCAGCGCGTTCCGGGAGCGTGGACGATGTAGGCGTGAGCGCCCCCCTCATCGAGGGTCATGCGCGCTCCGTGCTCATCGACGACCCGCACATGAATGCGGGCCCCCTCGGTCAGTGCGACCTCGCTCCCATCGGAAAAGCGGATCATGGGATGGGCCTGTCGGGGAGACTCCACGAGTCCGTCAGGTCGAAGGTCGGCCCCGTCAACTCGGAACGATATTATCGCGGGTCCGGGATGACGGTTCCACAGAGGCCAGCTAGCAAGCGCCGCGCAGACACCGACACCCGCCAAGACGCCCGCTGTGCGAAGCACCGGCGTTCGGCGACGCTCGACCAGCCGTGAACGAATTCGGCGGAGGACGGCATCGTGCTGCCGGTCGGACATGTGCCCGAAGTGCTTCCGCGCAGCATCCAAGAGCTCCGTGACGCGAGCACTCAGCGCCTCGGTGTCTGGCTCAGACGCGCGCATGCTCCCTCGTTCGGTCATTTCTGAGCCCCCGCGCCGTAACAGCCCAAGCTTGGCTCGCGATCCGCCGCTTGCGACACGGTGCGCGTCGCGCGCTGGAGCCGACGTTTCACAGTGGCGAGCGAGACTCCAAGCGCCGAGGAAACTTCGTCCAAGCTCATCCCCTCCACGTGGCGAAGCACGAACGCGCTTCGCTCCTGACTGTTCAGCCGATCCAAGATACCGTACAGTCGCCGAAGGGCCTGGCGAGCTTCGACGTCGAACTCGATGGCGGACGGCTCGGGGAACTGGTCAATGCCGGACACGTTGAAGAGGCGCCGAATCCGTCGACGGCGAAGCTCTCTCTTCAGGACGCGAATGGCGATCGAGAAGACGAAACTGCGCAGCGCATGGCGGTCGCGTAGACCTCGAACCTTCGCGAACAGGCAAACGAATACCTCGTGCGTCAGGTCTTCCGCGTCTCCCGATGGACCGAGAGCGCGGTCCAGGAACCGAAAGATCATCCGCCCGTGCTTGAGGTATGTCGCTGTGGCCGCCCACGCTTCGCCGGCGATGAGCGCGTCCGCGAGATCGCAGTCCTCTGGGACCGTTTCTGGCCCGGACGGAGCGACGCGCAGCGGGGGGCGATGAGCAACGGGCAGAGTCACCGTACACCATCAGTGCCCCGGAGCGCCGACTTCGGCTCATCCGGCTTTCCCAATCCCCGGAAAGCCGGCACCATGCACCGCTACATCCTCGGTGAAATCGAACCCTACAGAAACCAGCATTGCCAAGCAAAACACGGACCAACGTGCCTTCAACCGAGCGAACTCCGCCAAATTGCCGTATCGCCGAGGCCGGCGCATCGCCGCCCCCCTCGAACTCCCCCGATGTGCCGCCCCCTGAGCCTATTCTCCGCCGCGTGAAAATCCGATGCCTTCGCAACGGGGACACCCGGTCCATGCGACGAGTCACCAAGGTGTCGGTGATCATTCCCGTGTACAACGAGGCGAGGACGGTTGCGGACTGCATCCGACATGTCGTCGAACAAAGACCGACCGGACTCCCACTCGAGGTCATCGTCGTCGAGAGCAACTCGCAGGACGGTACCAGACAGATCGTCATGGAACTGGCGAAGGAGACGCCCATCCGCGTCGTCCTCGAAGACAAACCGCGGGGAAAGGGGGCGGCAGTGCGCAGGGCACTCGCGGAAGTGACTGGAGAGGTCGTCATCATTCAGGACGCCGACCTCGAATATGCACCGAGCGACTACGAGCACCTCGTCAAGCCAATCGTAGCGGGCGACACGTTCTTCGTGCTCGGGTCGAGGGTTCTCGGCACGGGTCACTGGGCCATTCGGAAGTTCAAGGACAGTCCGGTGCGCGAACTGTTGTTCAACGCGGGCGGTCACGTCGTCAACGCGTTCTTCAACCTGGTCTATGGGACGCGTCTCACCGACCAAGCTACGATGTACAAGGTATTTCACGTGGACGCGACGAAAGACCTCACGTGGGTTTCCAATTCGTGGGATTTCGACGTCGAACTTTTAGCAAAACTCGTTCGAACTGGTTTTGTGCCTATCGAGGTGCCGGTCCACTATCAGGCGCGAACCGACCAAGGGGGCAAGAAGATGCGTTTGCGAGACGTACTCACCGTCGTCCAGGCCATCATCCGATTCCGCCTTTGACCGGCCATGGGTCGCGGTCGATGGAGACACTCCGAACCCCGGGGTCCTACGCAGAGACCGAGGGCCACCACGCTGGGTGGCCAATCAGACGCCCGAGAAGGCGAGCCGACCTCGGTTTCAACCTGCGCACGATTGGCAGGGCGGCCGGCGCCAACAAACAAAGAGTGAATACCGTTAAGCCGAGAATCAGGGTCGGCGGACGGTAGCGAAACCGTACGGTCGCCGATGGCGCGGCAACCAGTGCCGAAACCGCATCATGCCATGCGGGAGCTGCGACTCCATTGGCACTCCACCCCGGGTCCCAATTCTGGTCGAGCACCACGCGGTCTCCCGGGTGAGCGCCGTCGACCTGCACGACGACGTCATTCGGAGTCCAATGCACAATCTTCGCGGTTCCCGGCCCGTCTGCAAGATACACCTCACCTCGATACAGGGCATCGCCCTCGCCGTACGCGCCCATGCCGGGCGACCTCCTGTTTCGCCCGCGAGTATAGTTACTGAATCCGTGAAATGTATTGCAGTCTATCGTGCCGATATTGGCGACGACCGCCGACAGCGTAGACGGCGACCACTCGTCCGGATCGTAGTCGAGCTCTGGAGGCACATGGTGAACGGTTCGAAATGGAGTGACGGAGTCCGCAACGGTCGGCATGGAGCGCTGAAAGGCATGCGTGATCGGCGTGCGAGCACCCGCGCACAGGTCCCTGACGACGAACGCGACGACAAATGTCGCGCCGATCTCGAGGGCCCAACGCGCGCGACGGGTGCCTGCGAGGAGGCGTTCGGCGGAAGACGCTGCGACGGCTGCCAGGAGCAGCAGGGCGGGCATCATCCACCGAGTGGGGACGTGTTGGGACGAAAAGGGAGGCGCTCGATGAAGGAGCGTCCAGGGGGCGTAGTCGGAGAAGGCGCCGAATGCCACGAGCAGCGCCAGGACGCCCGCAATCCGAAGGGAGCGTTCACGCGCACCGCGCGCCGCAAGCGATCCGACGAGGATTGCCATCACCGACGGCAATCCGATGTACATCCCCCATTCGTGCCATCCCCACTGCGGGACGCGTGTCGGGGCGCTCCAGGTATCCTGACCTTCCGCGGTGAGCATCGTGAAGAAGCCGCTGAGGTCCATCGTCTCGGTCGAATCGGCCAGTCGGGGAAAGCGCCGGGTTACCTCGATGACGGGCAAGAGCCTCGGCGCCGCCAGCGCCGCCCCCAAGAGGCCGCAGCGAACCATCCGCGTCAACGGCACGAGAGAATGCGTCGTCAACGAGAGACACAGTGCATACCCGACGAGGAGCACCGCCGTGTGCGGTAGCGGATAGATCCCGCCCGTGTAAGTCAGCACGGCGAGGAAGACCGCAGTCATAACAATGTCGCGCCGGCGAGACGCGCCGACCGGGTCCGGGCTGGCCGCTCGCTCGTAGAAGTACAGAACCCAAGGCATGTAGCAGTAGGTCGCGTGCCAGGCATGCCCGACGGCTATTTGAAGCGTGACGCGACCGTTCAGAGCGAAGAGAACCGCGAGGAGCAGGCGGATGGCGCGACTGCTCGTGAATCGGGAGGCGAATAGCCAGGCTCCAATCGCGCCGATAAGCGCGGAGCCTACGATTTCAATCCGTATCGCACGGGGCAACGATGTGAGCAAGTACGCTGGGAGCCATGGGGAGATGACGTTCGGCACGGATTCCGCCGCACCCCACGCTGGATGGCCACCGCATGCATAGGGATTCCAAAACGGAAACTGATGGAATCGGAGGATGGTCTTCACGGCGAGATACCGATTGGATTCCATCTCATCCCAATCGTGGCTCCCGAGCGTGTCCATGTTTTCAAAAATGGACCCGAACACTCGGTGGATGGCTTCGAGCAGGATCACGGCGCACACGATGCCCGTTGCCACATGGACCCAGCCGAGAACTGTTCTCGGGAACCAGCGCGTCCGTTCGATTAGGCCAGGCTGTCGGACCGAAGTCGCGTTCATGACTTCAGTTTCTTTCCAAAGATCTCGACCCGCCTGAGGGCCAAATAGCCTCTCCCTTCGACGCGCAGGCGCACGACACGTCCGACCGGACCGGGCGCCACGATGGTCCACGGAACGTCGAATCCGAAGTACTCCGTTCGACGACCTATTTCCGCGAAATGCGTGCCGTCTCGCGACAGCTCGACGACGAGCGGAAGACACTCGTCCCACCATCCGTCAGCCCGATTGTATACGGCGATTCGATCGATCGCATACACATCCAAGAGATCGATATCGACGTGCGGAGACTCCTCCACGGTTGTGTGCACGCCGAACACGAACCCGTGACGACCGTCAACGAGTTCGGATTCATCCGGCGCGGTGGGTATGTGACTGCTCGCGTGAACGGGCTTCCCGACAGCAATGTTCACCGGAGCAACGCTCCACCACGCGCCCAGCCCAACAATCGCGACGGCAACGACGAGAAGAGCCACGAGACGACCCCGCCGAATCGCGCGAATCTGCTGCGGGCTTCGCGCCTCGATATGCTCGCCAAGAGCTCTCGCCGTTCGGCGGAGAGCGACGCGCAATCGTGCGAGATCGCCGCGGTCGAGTCGGTCAAGATACAGCGCGTCCCCGGCAGCAAGCGCTTCCCGGACCCGACGGGCATCTTCGCCGGTCTCGTCGCCCTGGTCCACTGGCAGGTCCGGGACGTCGCCGGCGCCATCGAGCCTCCGAAGGTCATCAAAGTCTAGACTCGCGTCGCGCTGCGCTGCGCGGGCGCGCGCGAGCATGGCCACCGCGTCACGACACAGCACGCACGAAGCCACCGAAGACGTCGCGAACAGGCTCTCCTGGAGGCGCCACGCAGCGGCCTTCCGTAGGGCATCCACGCGAGCCCTCTGATCAGACGCACTGGAAGCGGCGACGCGTGCAGCCCTTTCAAGGAAGAAGAACTCGTGGAGAGGTGCGAAGATGGACATGACCGTGACCGCCATCGGCTCGGGCACCGACACATACCACGCAGCGACCCCACATCGCCAATGCGCACATCGCGGCGACAAGGCATCGAAGAAGAGAGCTACGCAGGTCCGCGAACGTACGCGATCGTTCGGATCACTCCCACCAATCGCTCACGCTCTTCAGGATGCAGATTCACGAAACGCACTCCCATCCCTGGATTGGGATTGTCGCCATCCGCCCGGACAGGATTGATCCACGCCACCTCGCCTTCGAGCTTGAACGGCGGCACGCCGGGAGGCTCGAACGATAGGACGAGTCGCGTGCCCACGGTGACCGGTTCGGTCGTCTTGACGAAGATCCCCATGGCGCTGATGTTGGCGATCGAGGCGTAGAGAAACGTGTCTTCTGCGACGCAATCGACCGCCCACTCGACGTCATAGCGGTCATGACTCCGCCGATCGTCACGCCGTGGCGCCGGATCAGGAGCCTCGAGCAACGATTCGGACGCAGGCGGCTTTGATGTCTTGCTGATCGTGGCCATCGTTGACTCTCCCGGATTCGCTGAATTGGATGGCGTCGCTACTGAACCCGCAGGGGTCCCGCATCAATGCGATTGTCACCGTCGTTCGGGCCGCTCTTTATCTTCAAGCGCGTGTCGCCGGTAAACAAGCCGAAGAAGATTGAATAGTTGCCCGGAGAGAAGTTCGGCTCGAGTTTGAATTCGTGGTCATCGAGGATGATGTCGCCCGGCAGCCATAGCGACATCGGATATTTGCTGTTTGTGACCTTGTGATCGCCGTTGTGGCGCCGATGATACCCGTCAATGTGTATGAACCCCTCCCATTCCGTTCCGACGGGCGCCAGAACCTTGTAATACGTCTTGAAGCGATAGGCTCGTCCCGGACTGACCGCATCCACGAGACGTCCTCGCTCGTCGACAAGGTCGATTCCAATCACCTCGAGCTTGTCATCCATGTTGACGTGAAGGGGGCGTTGGGGGCGAGGGGCCCGAGCGAGAACGATGCTTCCGAGCGGATTGGCATTCTTCTCGGTGGGCTCGAGCGCCGACGCGGCGAGCAATATTTGACTCGACCGTGCGTCGAGTACGGGCAAGTTCGTTCTTGGCTCCGTGGATCGCTCCCGCCACAGCTGGTTGAGCTTGGGGAGCTCCTCCGCCTTCATCGCCAAGCAACGTCGCTCTGCGCCCTCCCCTGCCGATGCCGCCAACCATGTGAATGCCGCCGGAGCGTCCGTGAGTGTCTGGGGCTGGCCCCCGGCATAGTAGGCAGATGTCCGCCCGCCAACGCCGAGCAGAGCGAGAGGCGCGTTCGGACAGAAGCGCCTGTAGCTTTCGAATACTTCCTTGGGCGAAAGCTGATTGGCCAACGCTGGATAGTAGAAAAAACAGAGAACGAATCCGACTACGACCGCACCGACGGCAAAGCCAATCGCGCGCAGACGGAGCAGGTCCCCGATGACCCCGGCGAAAATGAAGAACGCGAGGCCGCAAGGGAGTGCCATCAGCACGGCGACGAGAAGACTGTAGCCGGCGGCGTACCACGCCACCCCCGCCAGGACCGGCACGGCAAGCACCAGCAACGGGGCTACAATCAGAAGTCCAACCAACCAGTCGAAGAGATCGAATGCACTGCTTGGCTGGTCGGGGGAGCTCGATGGGAGCCGCGAAGCGCCTCCCTCGTCGATCGAGACGGTGCGTCCACGTCCGCGCAGTCGAGAGAAGCCTGGAAGGAGGGTCGAGAAGAGAGACTCGAAAGGCTGGAACCCACGAGACAAGGACGCCATCGACCATGGCTGCGAGCGTGCGAATATCCACAGCCAGACATCGCTCGCGAAAAGCGCGCCGAACACGGCACCGAGCGGCGCAAATGCCACGATCCACCAGAGGTTGAGCATCAGGTCGCGAATGCCGGACGATACCTGGGGCAGCCACGACGCGTGCACTCTCGCCCCGACGAAAAAGATCAAACCGGCCAGGGACGCCCCGGCCACGAGGATGAAGTAGACGAATGCGAGGACTCCGTCGTACGCATCCCGCAGTCCACGAAGCACACCTGCGTAGTTCTTCGGCTCGAAGGGCACGCGCTCCGAGTCGCTTTCCACCCAGGCAAAGAATGCGACCACCGCAAAGCCGCCCAACACCAGCCACCACAGGTTGAGCGCTGTTGCCTTGAAGCTCTCAGGAAACGTCGCTCCAGAAATCCCAAACGCCTGATAGGCCTTGTCAGGCATTTCATGGAAGTCGTGGTGGATGAGCGCCGCCAAAACGACGGTGCCGACGCCGACCGCAATCGATGGCCACGCTCCGCGTTCGTAGTCCCGAATGGCGACGGCACACGCCACGGCACAAAGACACGCCCCACTGAACGCGATTGGTTCCGTCCGGGCAGCCAAGTATCCGTGCGCCAGCAGTGCCACCGCTGCCCCGAGAACGACCGCCCCTCGACTCATGCTTTCGCGCTCGCCCTCCTGCCCTGGGCGATTCGACGGCACGAAGAGCATGCGACCGAAGGCAAACGGGACGAACGCGCTCCATGGGGCAAGCGCGTGCCCGATCGACCCGATGGTGAACTCGAACGTCGGGTACTTCGAAGGCGTGTGGAACATCGAGCCCACCCAGAGATTGAGGTCCTTCGTATCCGGACCAGCAATCGCGCGAACGGCCATCGCGGCCGCCAGGGCCCCGACGACAATCGAGCCGGCACCCACGATGTCCCCGACCCCATCCTTGGTCCCCGACGGCGCCGCGAAGCGCGCCACGAGCCACGCGAGTCCAACCCCCAACAAGGGTACTCCGA
>Ga0326728_10003684_pt1 | contig 46924 bp, 37 predicted proteins | sample MB3enrmetagenome_FD_207602 | JGI IMG/M metagenome (GOLD analysis project Ga0326728, IMG submission 207602) | Lab enriched peat soil microbial communities from McLean, Ithaca, NY, United States - MB31MN | ecosystem: Environmental > Terrestrial > Soil > Wetlands > Peat | place: USA: New York...
GCAATTTTACTAGCCAAAGACATTTGAAATTTTCGGAGGGAATCAGCCGCCGGCCAATTCGACAAGAGAACCAGAAAAGACTCCCCTCAGCGGTTCAGAAAATTTCAAATATCTTTGGCTAGGATTACGATTAAGATTAGGAACGGAAAGACGTCAGAGGACCAGGGTGGGGCAGGGGACGTGCTGGAAAGTATGTTCCACGCACACATGGGTCGCGCCGATGCGTTGGAGGCAGTTGCCAACCGCCAGGAGGGCCAACTCGGGTTTGTTGCACTCCCGGCTGAGATGGCCCAGGTAAAGCCGGCGCAGCTCTGCCGACATGATTTGCTCGACCAGGTCGGCTGCGGCGTCGTTGGAAAGATGACCATGCCGGCTTAAAATGCGCTGCTTCAAACTCCAGGGCCGGCGCGGATCGTCCTGCAACATTTTTATATCATGGTTGGCTTCCAGAACCAGGACGTTGGCCGGCCGGATGCGCTCGACCACCAGTTTTGTCACGTGTCCCAGGTCGGTCAGGAAGCCGATGTTGCCGGCGCAGGTGCGCACAAGAAAACCGACCGGATCGCAGGCGTCGTGCGGCACCGGGAAGGTGTCTATGGTGACGTCGCCAATGGCAAAGGAGTCGCCGGTGACGAAGAGGCGGGCGTCTATTTGAATTTGCAATTGCGCTTCGATGGCTTCGCGGGTCAGGCGATTGCAATAAACGGGCCTTTGCAAATTTGCGGCCAGGCCGGTCAGGCCGGAGATGTGATCGGAATGTTCGTGCGTGATGAGAATGGCCTGGACGCTTTCCGGGGCGCGGGCAATGGTGGCCAGACGCCGGCGAATTTGGCGTCCGGTAAAACCGGCGTCGATCAGAAGGCGGGTCTCCGCCGTTTCCAAATAGGCGCAATTGCCGCCCGAACCGCTGCCCAAAATCGTCAGTCGTACCGCCACAGACTGACCTTAGAAGGGGGGGCGGCGGCGAGCAATCTTTTTTTGATTTTTAGAATTCGCTCTTGAGATAAAACGAAATGCCGATAACATACATGCAATGGCACAGGGATTACATTTGTCACAGCGCATGTCGCTTTCGCAAGTGCTGGCGCCGCAGTTGCAGCAGTCGCTGGCGCTGCTGCAGGCGCCGACGCTGGAGTTGAAGGCGCTGGTGGAGCAGGAATTGCAACAAAACCCGCTGCTGGAGGAGGTGCCGACGGCGGAAGTGGAGTTGAATGAGAAGATCAGGAACGACGAGGCGGACGACGGGGCGGTGGCCGCGGCCGATCTGGCCGAACCGCCCGCCGATGTGAAATTTGATCCGGCCACTGAAAAGCCGAGCAACGCGCCCGTCGATGATTTTCAGGCGGAGTTCGAGCGGTTGACACAAATGGACCAGGAATGGCGGGATCATTTTGCCCAGACCAATTTGCCCATGCGCCAGGGGCCGGAAGCGGAGGAGCGGCGACAGTTCATGTTCGATTCCCTGGTGGCGGGCACCTCCCTGCAGGAGCATCTGCTGGAGCAGATGCGCTTTTCAGACTTGACTGATGAACAGAAGCCGACGGCGGAAATGATCATCGGCAACATCGACGACCACGGGTTTTTGAAGGCCACTGTGGAGGAGCTTTCCTTTTCCACCAACCTCCCGCCGGAGAAGATACTGGGGATATTGAAAACCATCCAGACCTTTCATCCCCCCGGCGTGGCGGCGCGCGACATGCGCGAATGTCTGTTGTTGCAGTTGGAGCGGGCGGGACGCGAGAAAACCCTCGAATACCGCATCGTGCGCGATTACATGGAAGCGCTGAAAAAGCGCAAAATGCCGGAAATGGCCCGCGGGCTGGGCGTCACCGTCGATCAAATCCAGGCCGCGGTGGAGCGCATTGCCCACTTGGAGCCGCGCCCGGGCCGCGAGTTTTTGCCGGACGACGACCGCTATATTTCCCCGGAAGTTTTCGTCCAAAAAATCGGCGACGATTACGTCGTCACGACCAACAACGAGCAAATCCCCCACCTGCGCATCAGCAACACTTACAAGGATATCATGGCCAAGGCCGACGCTCCGGCCGAGGCTCGCGAATACATCCGGGAAAAAATCCGGGCCGGAAAATTTCTGATCAAGAGCCTGCAGCAACGGCAGCAAACCATCCTGAACATTGGCAACGAGATTGTGAAACGGCAGCGCGAATTCATGGAGAAGGGCGTGGCCTGTCTGAAGCCGATGACCATGGTGCAGGTGGCCGAAGTGGTGGGGGTGCATGAGACGACCGTCAGCCGGGCCGTTTCCAACAAATACATCGACACGCCCCAGGGAGTTTTCGAGATGAAGTATTTCTTCACCTCGGGCATTCAAACGGAGAGCGGCGGCGGGGTTTCCAACACCAGCGTCAAGGACATGGTGGCGGAGATGTTCAGCAAGGAGAATCCGAACAAGCCCCTGTCCGATCAGGAGATCGTGAAGATGCTCAAGGAAAAAGGCATTGTCATTGCCCGGCGCACCGTGGCGAAGTACCGCGCTGAATTGAGCATTCTCCCCTCGAACCTGCGCAAGGTGTATTGACACCGGCAGCCCCCGCCATCTCATTATTGGGGCTTCAAGGCTGCTTTTGTCCGGGCCAGGAGTTCCTCCAGTTTCGGTTTCAGTTCGTCCTTCTCCGCCCGGATCATCCGGTCGATGAAGAGAATGCCGTTGAGGTGATCCAGTTCGTGCTGGATGGCGCGGGCGAGGAGGCCCCCGCAACGGAACTCGATCTGTTCCCACTTTTCGTTCATGGCCCGAACCTCCGCGATGCCGGGCCGGGAGATATCAGCGAAGATTTCCGGAAAGCTCAGGCATCCTTCCGGCGCGGCCGCGCTTTCGCCGATGGGTGTGACTTCCGGGTTGATCAAGACCAGGGGCATGACGGCGTTGACGTCCTCCTCCTTGCCGCCCCGGTGGAAGGTCGATGGCCGGTCCGTCGCGCCCCGCACGTCCAGCACTGTCAACTGCAAGGCTCGGCCGACCTGCTGGGCGGCCAATCCGACGCCCTTGGCGGCATGCACCGTCTCCAGCATGTCGGCGATCAGTTGCCTGGTGTCGGCATCGATCCCTTCGAGGCGCGCCCCCTTCTGGCGCAACACCGGATGACCATACTTGACAATCTCCAGAATCATGGCCGCGTAAATGGCACGGCGGGATCCTTCATCAGGTCCGCGACCTGGGCGATGGAGGGGCTTTGCCCTGTGCGCACATACCAGCCGCTGGCGGCCACGCCGGTCAGGAGGCTCATGGCGTTGCCCAGCCCGAGCAGTCTTCCCAGACAGAAGCCGGAATTAAAATGATCGCCCGCCCCCGTCGTGATCAGTGGTTTGGCGACATACGGCCCATCCACCCGGTCCGCCTTCCCGCCGCTAATGGCCAGCGCCCAGGCCACCGGATGGATGACGAGCGTGCCGATGTTTAATTTCGCCGCCGTTTCCAAACCCAATTCAACCAGGCTGTCGGGTCCGGCCAATTTCGGCCGGAGTCCAAAAACCCCGGCGATTTCGTTGGCTTCCTTCTCGTTCAAGCCGAGGATGACGTTGAAGTAATTTTCAAATTGGCCGATCAAATCCAAAGCCCGCAGGATGTCCTGGCGGGTTCTTTTCTCCGGGTCGGCCAGATCGAAAAACAAGGCGCGCCTCCGGCCTTTCATTCCGGGGCAAACCTCGCGCAAAAGGGCTGCCCAAAGATCGCTCATGTAAGGCAGCATCGTCCAATTGACGAAGCTGACGAGATCGGCGCCGCCAAACTTTGCGGCGAACTTGTCCCGTCCGAAGCGGGACTGGATGTTTTCCCAGGTCACTTGTTTGAGCGAAGCATGTTTGCCGAACATGATTTTGCCATCCTCGAATTCCAGCGCCTCCGTCGTGCCCGGATCCCCGATGCTATGCACCTCGGCGCGTTGGGCAAAATCATGGAAAATGGGATGCAGGTTCGGATAGCCCAGAAGCCCCAGATAAGTCACCCGCAGTCCGAAACCGGCCAGGGCATTGGCCATGATCGGGCCGTTGCCGCCCATCTTTGTCAATTGGCTGACCAGTTCGAGGTTGGCGCTTTTGCCCGCCGCGCCGCCGAGGCGCTCCGCCAGCTTGGAGATGGTGGGAAGGCGCTGAAAAACTTCCGCGCTCTCACGCTTGTCAACGACGTGCAGAATCTCGTCCACGAAACCATCCAGGCCGACGAATGCGCTCAGGGTGGAGGCCCGTCCGGCCTTGGCCAGCAGGGCTGACGCGCACTGTGCGCGAAGGTCAGGCAGGTTCATGGCGGTTTATGGCGGGGGGTGGTTCAAAAACGTTAAAGGGACTCGGATGGCACGCCCGCGACATTCAGGATGCGCTCCAGGTCGGCGTCGTTGAAGAATTTAATCTCGATGACGCCCTTGCCTTTTTGATAGCGCACAGTGACTTTGGTTCCAAAACGTTCCTGCAATTTGTCCCGCAGGCCGGCGATGTGTGCCTCCTGGAAGAGCGGGGCGGCCGGAGTTTTTTTGGCGGTCCTTTCGCCGGCTTTATTTTGCAGGAAGGAAACCAGTTCCTCCGTCTGCCGCACGTTCAGCGATTTTTTCAAGACGCGCTCCGCGGCGAGCATTTGTTCATCGGCGGAGGAAAGGCCGAGAATGACCTTGGCATGGCCAACCGACAAGCGGCCGTCGCGCACTTGGGCCTGCAACTCCGGCGGAAGTTTTAAAAGACGCAGGGCATTGGCCACCACCACGCGGCTCCGGCCGACCTTGGCCGCCGCCTCTTCCTGGGTCAATTGGAATTGGCCGATCAACTGCGCGTAACCCTGCGCCTCTTCAATGGCGTTGAGATTTTCGCGCTGCAAGTTTTCGATGAGGGCCAGTTCCAAAACTGCCCGGTCATCGGCCTGCCGCACGATGACCGGCACCTCGGCCAGACCGAGCATTTGAGCGGCGCGCCAGCGTCGTTCCCCGGCGATCAATTCAAAATTCCCGCCCTGCGCCCGCACGATCAAGGGCTGGACGATGCCTTGCTCCTTGATTGAATCGGCCAATTCCCGCAGGGATTCCGGCGCAAAATCCTTGCGCGGCTGAAAGGCGCAGGGACGGACCCTGGCCACTGGCACACGTTGCACGCGTTCGCGCGCATCGCTCCCGGCGGCCGGAGCCGGGGTTTGCAACACACTTTCGCCCGGTCCGGACGCCGTGCCAACGCCGCCGAGCAACGCGCCAAGCCCCCGCCCTAATACAGGTTTAGCCATGACGCAGAAATTAAGGGCAAAAGGACAAAGGGAAAAGGCAAAAGACACAGTAAGTTTTCAGCCCATGGCCATGGCGGCGCTGGAGATTTCAAGCAGTTCCTTGGTGATGCCGGCCTGGCGCAACTTGTTGTACTCCAGCGTCAGGTCTTTGATGAATTGATTGGCGTTGTCGGTCGCGTTCTTCATCGCCACCATCCGCGCGCTGTGTTCGCTGGCCTTGGATTCCAATAGAATCTGGTAAACCTCGAAATTCAAACTGTGCGGCAATAACGCGCCCAAAACCTGTTCCTGGTCCGGCTCGAAAACAAACTCTCCAACGGGACTTTGCGGCGCGGGATGCCCGGCGTCCGCGCCAATGCCGGCCTTGACGCGCTTGATTTCGGCGACGGGGAGAAATGGCCGTGTCTCGGGCTTTTGCACCAGGGTCGAGACGAAGTTGGTGAAGAGAATATCGACTTGGTCAACTTCGCCTTTAATGTAAAGGTCGCGGGCGAATTTGGAGATGGCCCGCGCTTCGGCAAAGGATGGAGTGTCTTTGTAGGTGAATTCGGCGATGAGCGGGCGCCTGGTCCGCGCGATGAATTGGGAAGCCTTGCGCCCCGCCGTGATGAAGGCCGTGTCCGGGGCGCACCTGGCGGCTTCGCGCATCAGGCTGCTGTTGAGGCCGCCGCAGAGGCCCCTGTCGGTGCTGACGACAATGACGCAACGTTTCCGGGCGTCGCGCTTTTCGAGCAGCGGATGGCTGAAGTCTTTGCTGCTGGAGACGAGCGCGGACAAAACTTCATTCATCAAACTGGCGTAAGGGCGTCCGGCCAGGGCGGCCATTTGCGCCTTGCGCATCTTGGAGGCCGCCACCATCTGCATCGCCTTGGTGATTTGGGCGGTATTCTTGACCGACTTGATGCGCCGGCGAATGTCGCGTGTGGTGGGCATGAGGCTATCTGTAAGTTTGCTTGAACTCGATCACGGCGGCTTTGAGATCGGCAATCAACGGATCGCTGAGGGCCTTTTCGTTGCGGATTTTTTCCATCAACGCGCTCTTGCGGCCGGCCAGGTAATCAGAGAGCTTGAACTGGAAATCTTTGATCTTGTCCACGGCCACGTCGTCCATGAAGCCGTTCTGCACGGTCCAGAGGGCGGCCACCTGCACTTCCACGGGCATGGGGTTGTATTGAGGCTGCTTGAACACTTCGACGATGCGCTTGCCGCGTTCCAGTTGGGCCTGGGTTTTGGCGTCGAGGTCCGAACCGAATTGGGCAAAGGCGGCCAGTTCGCGGAATTGGGCCAGGTCCAGCTTGACGCGGCCGGCGACTTGTTTCATGGCCTTGATTTGCGCGGCGGAACCGACGCGGGAGACGGAAAGGCCGACGGAAATGGCGGGACGGATGCCCTGATAAAACAAATCGGTTTCAAGATAGATTTGGCCGTCAGTGATTGAAATGACGTTGGTGGGGATGTAAGCGGAAACATCGCCCGCCTGGGTTTCAATGATGGGCAGGCCGGTGAGGGAGCCGTTGCCATATTGTTCGCTGACGCGCGCGGAACGTTCGAGCAAACGGCTGTGCAAATAGAAAACGTCACCGGGATACGCCTCGCGGCCGGAAGGCCGTTTCAAAACCAGGGAAACCTGCCGGTAAGCGACGGCGTGTTTGGAGAGATCGTCGTAAATAATCAGGGCGTCCATCGCGTTATCCATGAACCACTCGCCCATGGCGCAACCGGCGAAGGGGGCCAGATACTGGTTGGTGGCGGAATCCGAAGCGCTGGCGCTGACGATGATGGTGTAGGGCATCGCTCCAGCCTCTTCCAAAACCGCCATGACGCGGGCGACGTTGGATTGCTTTTGGCCAATGGCGACGTAGATGCAATAGAGCGGGCGATAGCCGGTGTTTTTGGCCGCCTCGGCGGCCCGATGCAAGCGCGCCTGGCTGATGATGGTATCGATGCCAATGGTGGTCTTTCCGGTGGAACGGTCGCCAATGATCAACTCGCGCTGTCCGCGCCCGATGGGGATCATGGCATCGATGGCCATGATGCCGGTCTGGACGGGCTGGCTGACGGGTTGGCGCTTGATGATGCCCGGCGCGATTTTTTCGACGGGATAAAATGTTTCCGTAGTGACAGGGCCTTTGCCATCGAGAGGCAGGCCGAGGGCGTTGACGACGCGGCCCAAAAGGGCCTTGCCGACGGGCACCTGGAGCAACTTGCCGGTGGTGCGGACTTGCTGGCCCTCGGAAATTCCAGTGTAATCGCCCAGGATGATCGCGCCGACTTCCGTTTCCTCGAGGTTCAAAGCCAGGCCGATGACGCCGTTGCCAAAGTCCAGCATCTCGTTGAGCATGGCGTCGGAGAGGCCTTCGATCTTGGCCACGCCGTCGCCGATTTCGCGGACGGCGCCCACGTTTTGTTTGGTGACAGCGGTTTTAATGCCCGAAATCTGGGCTTCAATATCCTGCAACAATGTGCTCATGTGTTAAAAATTCTTCAAAAGCATTCCTGCAAAGCCGCCAGGCGGCCCTGCACGCTGCCGTCATAAACATCGCCCCCGACTTGAATGCGCAAGCCGCCCAGCAACGCCGGATTTTCCACGAAAAGGAAACTCAGGCCGGCGCCATATTTCCGGCTCAGTTCGTCCTGCAACTCTGACTGGAATTGCGCGGAGAGAGGCGTCGCGCTTTCCACCCGGGCGGCGCGGCGGGCCGTTTCCAGTTTGACCAGGCGCTGAAATTGGGCCAGGAGTGGCAGAAAACCGCGGGGCCTGTCCCGGATGACCAACTGAACAGCCTGCCGGACGCGATTGTCGTCCAGCACAGCGTTGGCCATGCAGGCGCGGAGGAGTTGCCGCGCGTCGCGTCGGGCTTGTTTGGAGATTTTCATCCGTGGGGTTGCCTGGAGCCGCTAAGCGGCCAGTTGGCGGCGGGTTTCCTCGGACAGGCGCTGCTGATCTTCCGGCGTCAGCACCTTGCCAATGACCTGGCTGGTCGTATGGACAACGAGCGTGCCGACTTCGCGGCGCAAATCCGTGAGCATGCGGCTGCGTTCGATGGCGGTGGCTTCGCGCGCCTTGGCGATGATCTGCTCGGCCTGGGCGATGGCTTTTTGCGTTTCCTGCTCCTGCACGCGCGCGGCGGCGGCCCGGCCTTCCTCGATCAATTTTGTGGCCTGAAGATTGGCCTTGTCCAGAGCCTCCCTCTGCATGGCCTCAGTGCGGGCCAATTCCGCCTTGATCTTGTCGGCGTCGGCCAGACTGTCGGCGACGCGCTGGCGGCGCTCCCCCAAAACGGCGAGGATCGGCCTGTAGGCAAATTTGACGAGGAGCCAGGCGACCAGTGAAAAGCTGATGACTTGCGCGATGAAATGCGGCCAGTCCAGCCCGAAGGTTTTCGCGGTGTCGCTGGCGTTTTTTGCCAGGTCACCGCCGATGCTGCCGAAAAAAATCATATGCGTCATAAATCGAGAGAAAGGCTGGCGCGGAGCACCGGCTCCGCGCCACTCAGTTGTTAATGTCCCCCAAGGAAGAGGGCGTAGAAGACAATGGCTTCTGCGAAAGCCATGCCAATCAAACCGATCGTCATGATTTTGCCGAAGGCGCCGGGGTTGCGCCCCACCGCTTCGGAAGCTTTCATGCCGACCAGTCCCACGCCAATGGCCGAACCCAGGCCGGCCAAACCGACCTGAATGCTGCCTCCCATTTCTGCCAACATAGGCGTTGCCATAATGACCTTTCTTTGCTTGTTTCTTTTTGTGTCCGGCGGCCCCCGCAATTGAATACGGTCCGACCGCCGAAATTTAAAATTCCTAGTGTCGCGCTTTCGCATGCGCGTCGTCATCGTGCAGGCAAATGACGCTGGTGAAACCGGCGGTCAACAACATGAACACGATGGCCTGCACAAAACCGACGAGCAGTTCCATAAAGTAAAACGGAATCGGGACAACGACGCTGCACACCGCCCTGGCCCAGGCCGGGTGCCGAATCAGATGCGACATCGCCTCCATCAGGTTCTCGCCCGCAAACATGTTGCCGAAAAGACGGAAACTGAGGGAAATCGGGCGGAACGCGATGGAAACGACTTCGATGACGCCGACGGCAAAAAAGACGACGATCATCGGGTATTTCATGGCTCCCTCGTTATCGCCCTGGGGCCCAAAGATGTGGAGCAGAAAACCCAGGATACCGTTGGATTGCAGCGCCCAAATGAACCAGAGCACCATGAAAATGGACGCCATGGCGAAGGTCATGTTCAGGTCGGCGTTGCCGCCGCGGAGCAAGGGCCGGGTCACTTCAAAACCGTGCGCCGTGTGAACACCCCAGCCGATGGTGCCCACACCGGGCACCAGTCCGAACCAATTGGTGAAACAAATGAAAATGAAAATAGTGGCGAAAAACCAGAACGTCTTCTTAATCAGGTCGCCCCCGAGTATCTCCGCCAAAAAATCGTACAGGCTTTCCACCAAAAACTCCCAAAAATTCTGCGCGCCGGCCGGGACTTCCTGCATTCTCCGGGTGGCATGGCGGGCGAAGAAGATGATGCCCAAAGCGACGATCCAGGTGACCAGCATGGAATTGGTCACGGGGAAGGCGCCAATGTGAAAGACAGTCGAGGCGCTTGAAGGCAAGCCGACAGACGCCGCTTCGGGCGCCGTTTGCGCCGAAGTTGGAACGCTTGGGGAAGCAGGGCTTGTCGTTTGGGCCTGCAACCCCGCCAACGACAATCCAGTCAAAAGCATCAATAAAACTGTAATTTTAATCAGTCGCACGGACTTAACCATTGCATCAAAGAAACACCGATTCCGTCGGCCTTCAAACTGTTGCAATCGACGAAACGGGGATAAAAGTGCCTCATCGTGAAGAATTTCACAAGCGTTTTTTTGGGAAACGACGAAAGTTTGGAGTTGTTTTGCCGCCATCAAGGCGGGGGTCATTTCTTAACTTGCCCCACTTACGGGCGGACTTCGACGCGGAAGCAACGCGCCTTGTCGCTGGCGTTGGTCCAAGTGTAGGTCATTGGACTGAAGGAGGCCTGCAGCCACAGGGAAACGGGCGTCCAATCCATTAAATTGGTCGAGGTCTGCACCTGGTAAATCCGGCCGGGGATGGCGGACCATTGCACGGTCATGACGTCGTTGCTGACAAAGCTCCGGAGGATGCGAAGGTTGGAGGCTGGGTTGGTCGGATCAGTGCCGGCGATGAATTCGGCGTAATCGGTCATGCCATCGCCATCGGTGTCCGTGAAGCGGGTGCGATTGGTCGAGACGGCGCCGAAATAATACTGTTCGTAAAGGTCCGACATGCCATTGCTGTTGACATCCGGAAACGTGTAAGTGCCGGTGAAGGCAAGCGTGTTGGAGGCCAGCAGCGTGTTGGTCTGGGCCGGCGGCGTCAGGAAAAAGGCGACGTCGCCAAATTGCACGGTGTACTGCCCGGGCGGCGCGTTGGAGACAATGGCCAGCAGGCCGGAGCCGGATTGACTGACCGGGCCAGTCAGGGTAAAGCTTCCTGAAGCGATGTTTCTGGAGACGACAATCGTTCCGCCCGCCCCGGCAGCAACGCCAGTAACGCCGACGTCATCCACCAACCAGCCGTAGGTCGTTGCGCCTTCAAAGGCCAGATAGTCCCAAACGATTTGAATCGGCTGGCCGACATAGGGCGTCAAATCCACGGTTTCCATTTCCCAGTCGTCAGAAACCAGCCCGCTAAAGTCCACGATGTAAGGAAGATTACCGGGAGGGGTGCTGGGATTGGCGCTGATCAGAATCTGGCCTTGCTCGTAATAATAGGGGTCGAAAAAGACCTGTGAAAAGTCAAAGCAGTCCCAAAAGGTCAGCGTGGCCTGAGTGAAGCCCGTCAAATCAATGACCGGGCTGTAGAGGTAACTGGAGGCCGAGAAGGGAATTTGCTCGCCATCAAGGTCGCTGCCCCAGGCATTGACGCCGGAATGGGCGCGGTCTTGCAGACCATTGTGCGGCGTGCCCAAAGTCCAATTGAGAGAGGACCCCAACCCGGAAGTGGTATCGGGCACCACGGTCCAGCCTGGGGCGCCGGATTCGAGATTGTCGAACCACGGTGGCTGCAGGAGTTTGGGCGTGGTGAAACTGTATAAAGCGCCCCTGTTGTCATCGGTGGCAACGTTGCCGGCGCTGTCGCGGCTGACCACTTGGAAATAATAAAGGTGGTTGGCCAATAATTGGCTCAACGTAATGGAGTGGCTGGTGACCAGCTTGCCGTTATAGGCGGTCTGGTCGAGAATGGTTCCTTCTCCATACTGCACGAGTGAATCCGCCGCCTCGGAAGTATTCCACGTCACGACCGCACCGCCCACATTGGTGGCGGCGGCGACGGCGGTGATGACGGGCGGATTGGTATCGACCATGGCCGTGGCCAACACGTTGCTGTTGATCGAGGCATCGAAATAACTGGCGGTCACGGTGTCTCCGCTGCGCACGCGCAACTGGCCGGGAACAGAGGTGTTCGTGGCCACGAGGGTGATAAACCCGCCAAACAAACCCGCGTGCGCGGTCTCGTTCAACGTCACCGTCACTTGGTTGGTGAAGGAACTGGTGGAAAACGTCGCCTGAGTTTGGCCCGTGCCAGCGATGGCGGCGTCGCCCACTTCAACCGTCACCAGCGCCGGGATCGTGTAATCGCTCTGGTCCAGCGTCACAGTTCCAATGCCGTTGCCGCCGGGGTCAAGGAAACTGAGCACGTTCCGCAACAGCGCCGTTTCGTTGTCGGGAGCGGGTCCAGTTTCCGGCACGGTATCGAGCGGGAAGGAAAGGAAGACAACGCGCCCGGGACTGCTCACGCCGGCGGGCGGGAAGCGCGCGCCGCAACATTTGCCGGAAACGGGTTCGAAGGCGATGGCGGTGGAGTTGGTCGTGGGCGTGAAGGTGTCGCCGAAGTCCGGCCCGAAAACATCGCCCAAGCCATCGTCAAAACTCGGGTAGGACGAATAATCCAGCGTCACGAGCATACCCGAAGTAATGGGATCGCCCGGCACACCAATAAAGGAAGGAACGCCGAAATACTCGTCACAATCACACGGGGCAGGCGGATCCGGGTTCTGCAGGAACCCGCCGACCTGCAAAACACTGGCGCGGAAAGGCACGTCGCCGATTTGGCTGAGGATGCCCATGGACGCCATGAAGAACGAACCGCCGTTGTTCAAGTAAGTTTGGATCATGGTCTGTTGGGCGGGGGTCAGAGTGTTGTTGGTGCCGGTGTAATTGATGATGTCGTCCGTCGTGCGCCAAATCACGACACGGTAAGGCTGCAGATTGGCCAGCGCGGGCGCACCGCGATTCTGCACCTTCCAATAGGCAAAGCCGTATCCGGTCGCCGCCAGCGCGTTGGTGTAAGAGCCGTCTGGAATCACCGTCGAACCGTCCGTGCTCTCTGCAGCGTCATCGTAGGCATCGACCAGCAGCACCGGCGGCGTGGCGATGGCCACGAAGTTGTAAGAAGCGCCGGAGTTGCTGTTGGTCGCCGTATTGCCGGCGTCGTCGGTGGAAACAACCACGAAGTAGTAGGTGGCGCCAGCGGCCAGATTGCCCAAATTGATGGCATGGCTGGTCGTCAGTGTTGAGTTCGACGCCACCAAGTTCAATGCCAGCCGATTGGTGCCGTAATAAATGATTGAGTCGGCCTCTTCACTGGTCTGCCAGGAGATCGTGACGACACCCAAATCGAAATTTGTGCCAACATCACTGATGACCGGCGGGTTGAGCACAGCCGTGGCCGACGCCGTTTGTGTGACACCCGAGGAATCCACATAGACCGCCGCGATGGCATCGCCGTTGTGGATTTCCAGCGTGCCGTTCGGGGCGGGCGGTCCCACTAGGGTGGCGACGGTGTTGGTAAACGCGCCGTAGCCGCCCGTGGAATAAAGGGTGATTTGTTCGCCCAGAGGTTCAGTCGTGCTGGTCAGGCGCACGGTGACGGTGTTGCTCGCCGCGCGGCCGGCATCGAGCACCTCCAGGTTGATGGCGCCCGGAGCGGTGTAATTGGTGCGGTCCAGGAGCACCTCCCCTTGATCGGGCGAGAGGAGCGGACCAGAAACGACGAGCGCGAAATCCTGGTCAATGGCGGAAGTGTCCAGGCGCGCATCCTCGGCCACATTGACCGCGCGCACCCGGATCAAGTAATCGCCCGGCAACGGCTGGGCTAGATGGACGGCCTGGACATTGTTCAGGCTGTCAACGGAGGTGGCGTTGGGAATGGATTCACCTTCAGCAAATTGATTGCCGCGATAAAGCGCGCCATCCGGGCCGACCACTTCGAGATTCAGCTCGTTGACCAGAGCGGGGATCGCGCCTGGAAAACCAGCGACATCGGTGTAGGCCAGCGTGATTTTAAGCGATTGGTTGGAGTTTCCCGCAAAACTGTGCTGTTGGTAAACTTGGCCGGTGGTGAGCAGCGCCGTTTGGTCCACAAATTGAAAATTTCGCTGCGACTGGATGAGATTGGTCAAGCAGACGCGTCCCCAGCCCTCCTGAAAATTGGGAACAGGCCCAGGCCCGCCGTCCGATTCATCCAATTCCGACGCGGAGTTGATCAAGGCGGCTTTGACCAGGGCTGGCGACGGCATGGCGTTGGTGTGCGTGGTCTTGTAATACTGCACGAAGGCCGCCGCGCCCCCGGCCGCCGCCGGGCCGGACATGCTGGTGCCGCCCATATACACGTAATAGTCATCGATCACCGCCCAGGCGATGGCCGATTCGTCGGGCGCGGCGGACGACGCCATCGAAGCAATCCAGGTTCCCGGCGCGATCAGGTCGGGCTTGATGCGGCCGTCCTCGCAGGGGCCGCAACTGGAGAAATCGGCCACTGTGTCCGGCCCGTCGTCGTACAAACCGTAAATCTCGGCATAATAGTTCGGCGTGTTTTCCGAGGCGCCGGTGGCGATGACGTTCTTGCCGGTGGCGGGACTGTCGAGGGTTTCGGAACCCGGCCCGGCATTGCCCGCCGAAAACTCCAGGATGTAAGGCTGGTCTCCGGGCGTGACCGAGTCTGCGTCACGCACCAGTTCATCGAATTGGGAAGCATCGGTGTCGTATTCGCCCTGGACGTCATTGCCCCAACTATTGGCGCCGATTTGCGCGCCGTTGCGGATGGCATCCTGGGTGAGAGTTTCATCGCTGGGGGCGGGGCTGACTTCATTGGCATCGGCGTCGAAAATGCGCTCGACAAACAGGCTGGCCTGATTGGCCACGCCCAAACCGTACCAGGCCCCGGAATAGGGGTCCGTCTCCCCCGTGGCCGCATTGCCCGCGACGATGCCCGCGCAATGGGTCCCATGTCCATAGCCGTCCGAGCCGTCTGTCAACGGCGGGTAATACTTGAAACCCGTCACGCGGCCGCGCACATCAGGATGCAGGGTGTTGGTATTGCCGGTGTCCAATCCGGTGTCGGCCACGCAAACGGTGACGCCTTGGCCGCCAAAGCCAAGTTGCTCAGTGACGGTCGGGGTGGCAACCCGGCCATCATCGCCGCCGACGAGCTTGGACGCCGCTTCATCGATCAACTTGCGGTGGGGCGCCGGCTCGATCCAAAGCACGGCATCCAGACCTGCCAGCTTGTCGAGCGCGGCCGGGTTCAAAACGCCTCGAATCATCACTCCCTGCCGCAAACGGCTTTCGTGAATGACCGACGCCAAAAGGCGGCGCACGCCGGCCAGTTCATCCGCGGTGGCCCGCGGGGAAAGCAACAAGTTCACCGCCAGGGGCGCATTGGTGCGCTGCACGGCCGCACTGAGCCGCGGATGAATCTTGTGTCTGGCCAGATACGGCCCCACCCAGCGAACGAAATTCAAGGACCGCACCCGGTCCGGCGAGGCATTAGTCAGCCTGGCGATAAAGGCGTCCTCCGGTATGTATTTGAGCAAATCGACGCCCATCGACTGCAACACCGCCCGTTGCGCCGCCAAGGGGTGCTCCTGGAATTGAATAAGAAAGAGACGGCCGCCATTGGTCGGTTCGACCTGGCTGGCGGCCAAGGCTGTTTGTGCCGGCGGCGTGAGAATGATTTCATTGCGCAAGTGGATGGTTTTGCCCTCCCCGCGCGCGAGGCCAAACGACAAAAGAACCATCAGCAGAACCACATGGCGCAATACACGGGCCGGACAACCAGATTTCACGATTCTAATGTAGTCGATGATGGTGCCGGGAACAATAGGGAAAGAGCGGCATTCTTTGGGGAGATTACCGTACAGAGAGATGCACATTCGTTTTGGAAGGATCAGGCTCCTTGCCCGGGCTTTTGCTCCCGCCTTTTCAACGATTTTGTCACTGCGACTGACTGCGACGCACTGCGACGGAACTGGATTGGAGCCCTCTCCGTTTGGCGGGCGTTTTGACCAAAAGCATCGATTTGACCCGCCTTCACCGCAGTGGCCAGGACGGACCAGACGGCGGGCAGGCCCGCCCCTCCATGTTTCCGCTTGCGAGGTGCAGGTTCAGAACATAGGTAACGGTTGTGGTTCAGAACATGGGTAACACTTAAGAGGGCGGACCGGAGCGGGTAAGCTCTGGGATGCCTTGGAAAAGAAGTGAACCTATGGATCAACGGATTGAATTTGCGTTGAAGTCGTGGCGCACGGACAACTTTCGTGCGCTGTGTGAGGAATATCAGATCAGCGCCAAGACTGGCTACAAGTGGCGGCAACGATTGCTGCAATGCGGTTTGGCCGGAATGGCCGAGCAATCGCGTCGTCCGCGGAGCCACGCTGATCAACTGAGCGAGGGAGTAGTCTGTGAGATGGTGCGGCTCAAAGAGGCGCATCGGCACTGGGGGCCGCGCAAGATCCGGGAGTTGTATTTGCGCCTTCATGGCACGGCGGCTTCGGAGAGCAGTTTCAAACGGATCTTGGAGCGGGCGGGTTTGACGGAGCGGCGGCACCGTCGGCCACGGGCGGCCGAGGCGGGGCGGTTGTGGAGCGGGCAGCGGGGCCAGGCCCCCAATGAGGTGTGGACGGTGGATTTCAAGGGCTGGTGGCATGACCCGCAGGGACGGCGTTGCGAACCGTTGACGGTGCGGGATGAACACAGCCGTTATCTTCTGGAATTGCGGCGGATGCCCGATGCGCGGACGCAGACGGTGCGACCGTGTTTCGAGCGGTTGTTCCAACGTCACGGGCTGCCTGGAGCCATTCGCAGCGATAACGGCGTGCCTTTTGCGCATGTGCAGGGGCTTTTGGGACTGAGCCGGTTGTCGGCGTGGTGGGTGGTGTTGGGGATAGATTTGGAGCGCGGGCGGCCGGGGCATCCGCAGGACAATGGCGGGCACGAGCGGATGCATCGGGACATCGGCGTGGAATGGCAACCAGGCAGCGCTACGCAGGCTGAGTTGGACCTGTGGCGGCAGGAGTTTAACCAGGAACGTCCCCATGAAGCGCTGGGCATGAAATGCCCGGCAGAAATCTATCAACCGTCGTCTCGGGCTTATGGCGGAACGCCAGAGGATGTGGCCTATCCGGGCAGGAGCAGTCGGCGGGTCAGCGAGAAAGGGATCATAAGTTGGGAAGCGATGAAATTTTTTATTACCACCAGCTTGGCCGGGTGGTCTGTGGGCTTGAAGCCATTGGTGGGAGGGCGGTGGGAAGTATGGTTCGGCCGACTGCTGCTGGGTTGGATTGAACCCGCGACGGAGAGCTTCCTGCGGGCGGATATCCGCCCGCAGGAAGCTGGTCAAAAATGAATCGAACATGTAACCTGTAATGAACATAGTGTTACCGATGTATTGAACCACATGTGTTACCGATGTTCCGACTGCGCCTGCGCCGCGATTCAGCTCTTAATTCATCCTTCATATTTCCGCCTTTCCATCATGGCCTTAATTGCTAATTCATTAGACGAACATTACCGTTAATATATCATCTAGTCAACAGATTTGCGAAAGAATTTTTTAAACAAGTATGATTTTTTTACGAAGTGATGCAACACGCTGCTTTGCAACACTTTAAGAAACGCGTTAAGCACGGCGGCGAAGAAAAGGTTTGTTAACCGAAATACGCCTTGTTTGCTCAATCCTCGACCGGCACGACGAGGCTCTCCATGATGTAATCTTTTCGCTCGGGCGTGTTCTTGCCCATGTAAAAGCCCAGAATCCCGGCCGCGTCCGGCTTGGGCGCGTACTCCACCTGGCTCAGGCGCATTTGCAGGCCGATGAATTGCTTGAATTCGTGGGGTGAAATTTCGCCAAGGCCTTTGAAACGCGTGATCTCGCAGCTCTTGCCCAATCTGGCCGCCGCCGCGTCCCGCTCCGCTTCGCTGTAACAATAGAGGGTTTCCTCCTTGTTGCGCGCGCGAAAGAGCGGCGTTTCCAAAATGTGGAGATGCCCGTCATGCACCAAATGATCGAAGAACCGGAAAAAATAGGTGATGAGCAGATTGCGAATGTGCAGGCCGTCAACGTCGGCGTCGGTGGCCAGGATGACCTTCTCATAACGGAGGTTTTCGAGGGTGTCCTCGATGTCGAGGCTGCGCATGAGGTTGTACATTTCGTCGTTCTTATAGACGATGTCGCGCTTGAGGTCCCAGACGTTGAGCGGCTTGCCTTTGAGGACGAAGACGGCCTGGGTGTTGACATCGCGGCAACTGATGATCGAACCGGCCGCCGACTGGCCTTCGGTGAGGAAGATCATCGAGCCTTTGCCCCTGCCTTTGGCTTTGTCAAAATGAACCTTGCAATCCTTGAGTTGGGGAATGCGGAGGGTGATGGCTTTGGCCCTTTCGCGGGCGAGTTTTTTGACCTCCTGCAATTCCTTGCGCAATTGCTGGGTGTCCTGGACCTTGGCGATGATGTGATCGGCCACCTCCTTGTTGCGATTGAAAAAATGCAGCAGCTCCTCGCGCACGGTGTTGACCAGTTCGCCGCGGATTTCCGTGTTGCCCAGCTTGTTCTTGGTCTGTGATTCAAAAACAGGGTCCTTGAGACGAAGCGAGACCGCGCCGACCATGCACTCGCGCACGTCGTCGCCTTCAAATTTGGCCCTGGCAAATTCGTTGACGGCCTTGAGCAGGCCCTCGCGAAAGGCGCTCAGATGCGTCCCGCCGTCGGTGGTGTACTGTCCGTTGACAAACGAGAAAAAGGTTTCCCCGTAGCGGCTGTTGGTGTGGGTGAAACAAAACTCCAGCGTTTTGCTGCAATAATGCAGCGGGTTGTAAATCGGTTCGGAATTGTCCGTGCGCAAATCTTCCAGGACGAGGTCGAGCAGGCCGTTGCGCGAGACGAAGGTCTGCCCGTTGTAAGTGAGTTTCAGGCCGGTGTTGAGGTAGCTGTAATGCCGCAGCCGCCTTTCCACAAATTCAGGCCGGAAGACGCTGTCCTTGAAAATCCCCCCATCCGGCACAAAGCGAATAAAAGTGCCGTCCGGTTCGCCGGCCGCCCTGCCATTTTTCTCGTGCTTCAACTTTCCCATTTTAAAACTGGCTTCGACAAACTCGCCGGCCCGATGGCTGCGCACCAGGAATTCCCTGGAAAGGGCGTTGACGGCCTTGGTGCCGATGCCGTTGAGGCCGACGCTGAATTGGAACACGTCATCGTTATACTTGGCGCCGGTGTTGATTTTGGAGACGCAATCGACCACTTTGCCCAGGGGAATGCCCCGCCCGAAATCGCGCACGCTGACGGCGGCGCCATCGATGTTGATCTGCACCTCCCGGCCATAGCCCATGATGAATTCGTCGATGGCATTATCGACGACCTCCTTGAGGAGGATGTAACAACCATCATCGTAATGCGAGCCGTCGCCGATTCGCCCGATATACATCCCCGTGCGCAGGCGGATGTGTTCGAGGGAGGAAAGCGTCTTGATTTTGCTTTCGTCGTAAACGTGTTTATTGGACCCGGCCATAATGAGAAGTATGAGGAAAAAATGACGAATTTATGCCTCTTCCTCGATCCCTTTGAATTCGACGCCGAGTTCCTGGCTGAGCCATTGGCTGAAGGCTTGAGCCTTTTCCTGGCTCCAGCCCAAAGTGATCAATTGCATGGACTGGGATGGCGCATCCAACCCGCTGCGGCTCAAGGCCGGAAGATAGCTGAAATGCGTTCCACTGGGACCTTTGCTCACGCGCCTTTGCATGGCGACGCCGGAAATGTCGCGGCGGGCAAGGATGAGGGGCTTCTGTCGTCCGGCCGTTTGCGGAAGTGTGACAGTTTGGGACGCCTGGTCGATGCGCAGATCGTAGATGCCAGACCCGTTCCTGAGCGCCCACCACATGAAAACCGCGCCACCCGCCGCCAGGACCACGGCCCAAACCGCCTTCATCAGGCGCGGCGTTGGCTCGAATCCGCTCGCGATCACGACGGGAAAGGCGGCGACAAAGGCGGCGGCGGCGCTGCCATAAAAACCCGCCGCGACCGCCGGTATTTCCGCCAGCGAAACACGGGTTTCCCCCGGCTGCCTGAGGATCCGCACACCGCCGGCCGGCCGGATGCGGGATTTTTCCTGCAACCGCGTGATCATTGCGCTCCACAGTGTATAGGTCAAAACGTTCAATGGCAGGGCAAAAAGGAGCACCAACAAGTCGCACCCGTCAACGCCCGGCTGCAGCAGCGCGTCGGCGGGATTCTTCGGGTTGTAATAGACTGTTTGGAACGACCAGCGGGGATGCTCCTCGACAGTGGCATCCCATTCCAAAGTCACATTGTGATCGTCGTAACGGTAGCGATGGCCGGTGTAGTCCACTCCATCCACGGTATAGTTATATTCAATTTCGACCCCGCGGCGGCTCATGGGTCCGCGCCCGACTTCGCTCCGAACAATTCTGCCCTGGGTGGTGGAAAAGTTCAGGGCCAGGTATTGGCGCACGGTTGTCGCCAGCAAGGCAAAGGTGCCCGCGACGATGAAACCCGTCCAGCAGACCAGCAGCAACAGAGGGTAAATTAACCCGGACTTGCGCATCAGCGCCATTGTGCAACAGCTTTGATTTCCAGCCAACCTGAAAATCCGCAAAATCTGGCGGCTTGTCAACCGGGCGGGTTTGGCTTTAAATGGCGGGCGCGTTATGAAAAGAAAGAAGTCCAAATCCACCGGCAAAAACGACACCGCCTCGCGCGCTTGCTCCAGCATCGTCCTGGATGGTCCCGAAAGGGCGCCCAGCCGCGCCATGCTCTACGCCGTCGGCTTCAAGCGGGCTGATTTCAAGAAGCCGGTCATCGGCATCGCCTCCACCTGGAGCATGGTCACGCCGTGCAATGCGCATATCGATCAACTGGCCCGCGAAGCCGAAGCTGGCGCCAATCGGGCCGGGGGAAAAGCCATTATTTTCAACACGATCACCGTTTCCGACGGGATCTCGATGGGTTCGGAGGGGATGAAGTATTCGCTGGTTTCGCGCGAGGTGATCGCCGATTCGATTGAAACGGTGGTGGCCTGCGAAGGGATGGATGGTTTTGTGGCCATTGGCGGCTGCGACAAAAACATGCCCGGTTCGTTAATGGCCATGGCGCGTTTGAACCGGCCGGCGGTTTTTGTCTATGGCGGCACGATTCTGCCCGGATGCATCACCGGAGATGCGCGGAAGCTGGATATCGTGTCGGTTTTCGAGGCGGTGGGCGCTCATGCCACCGGGAAAATTGACGACGCGCAATTGCGGAAGGTCGAGGCCTGCGCCATTCCGGGACATGGCTCTTGCGGCGGGATGTACACGGCCAACACCATGGCCAGCGCCATCGAAGCGCTGGGGATGAGCCTGCCCAATAGCTCCGCCCAAAACGCCGTTTCCAAGGCCAAGAAGGAAGATTGCCAGCGCGCGGGCGCGGCCGTCGTGGCCATGCTCCAACGCGGCTTGCGCCCGCTGGACATCATGACCCGCCGCGCTTTTGAAAACGCCATCACCGTGGTGATCGCGCTGGGCGGTTCGACCAATGCTGTTTTGCACCTGCTGGCCATGGCCCATGCCGCCGGAGTCAAATTGGCCCTGGACGACTTCACCAAAATCGGCCGACACGTCCCCGTGCTGGCTGACTTGAAACCCAGCGGCAGCCATCTTATGTCAGAATTGGTGGCCATCGGCGGCATCCAACCCTTGATGAAGAGGCTGCTCGATGCGGGATTGCTGCACGGAGATTGCCTGACGGTCACCGGCAAATCATTGGCCGAAAACCTGGCCCATGTGCCGCCCTATCCGCGCTACCAGGAAATTATCCGGCCTCTGGATGATCCGATCAAAAAAAGCAGCCACCTGGTGATCCTTTACGGGAATCTGGCCCCGGGCGGGGCCGTGGCCAAAATCACCGGCAAGGAAGGGACGCATTTTGAAGGAAGGGCGCGCGTCTATGATTCAGAAGAGCAGGCTTTGCAAAAAATCCTGGATGGCACCATCAAAAAGGGCGACGTGGTCGTGATCCGTTTCGAAGGCCCAAAGGGCGGGCCGGGCATGCGCGAAATGCTGGCGCCGACCAGCGCCATTTCTGGCAAAGGGCTGGGCAGGGAAGTGGCTTTGATCACCGACGGGCGGTTTTCCGGCGGCACACATGGCTTCGTCGTCGGGCACATCACGCCGGAGGCTTATGTGGGCGGCCCGCTGGCGCTGGTCAAGAATGGAGACCGGATCGTGATTGATGCGGAAAGGAGCCGGATCGACCTGCGAATTTCGGCCCGGGAAATGCAGACGCGCCGGAAGGCCTGGAAACCCATCAAGCCGCGTTACACCCGTGGAGTCCTGGCCAAGTACGCCCATGCCGTCACGCAGGCAAGCTTCGGGGCGGTGACGGACCAGAACCTGAAGCTGGATTAAGCGGATTATCTTCCCGACAGATAAGACTCCATCTGATTGATGGTGGCGCTTTGGGCGGAGATAATCCAATTGACCAAGTCGCCGATGGAAATGAAGCCCACCATTTTGCCACCCTCCAATATGGGCAGGTGCCGGATGCGTTTCTCCGTCATCAGCCGCATGCAATCCTCGATGGTGTGATGCGGCGTGGCGCTGACGACCTCGGTGGAGATGATTTCGCGCACGAGCGTCTTATGGGAAGTCTTGCCTTCCAGGGCGACTTTCCGCGTGTAATCGCGCTCCGAGAAAATGCCGATCACCTTGTCCCCCTCCACCACGGGCAGTGCGCCGATGTTCTTTTGGGCCAGCAGTTGAATGGCTTCGAACACAGTCGCGCCGGGGGAAATGGTCCACACGCTGGTTCCCTTGTGATGCAAAATTGTTCCGATGTTGACACTTGTTGTCATGCTTATGGTGACTATAACCCGCGGCGGCGGCAACGCCAGCAAAAAATTCAGTTTGGACCGAATATCATGGTGCAGGTGACAAAGGCGATGTTCCGGCTGTCCGGCGACCACGAAGGGACGTTGATCGTTCCCTCCCCGCCAAAAAACTTCGCCAGGGTGGTGATCGCGCCGCCGTTGGCGGGCATCATGCGCAGCGTCACATCCCGGCTGGCCGGGTGATCATTGGGCTTGACGTCTTTGTCAAATGTCAGGAACACCATTCTCCTTCCATCCGGTGAAATGTGGGCAAACCAGTTGTTGTGGCCGTCATTCGGCGTCATCTGCGTCTGCTCCGAATCGTCGGTCTTCATCCGCCAGATTTGCATCAGACCCGACCGCTCGGAATTGAAGTAAATATACTGGCCGTCTGGAGAATGCTCCGGGGTATCATCGAGTCCCGGGTCTTGAATGTTGATGGGTTCCGGGACCGAGCCATTGGTGATTCCGATCTTGTACCATCTTCCCCCGCAATTGAAGATCAGGTGGTTGTCCCTGGTCCAATGCGGCGCCTGGATGTTGACATTGGTGTGATAAACGATGGTGCGGTCGGTGGAGGCGATGGGCATGAATTCCAGGGTGCTTTGCACCTGTCCCCGGACATGGGCCGCCAGCGGCGGCAGCGCCTTGAGTTCCACCCTGGAAAACTCCGCCTGCTCAATCGTATTATTGTCATGGGCGGACACCGCCAGCCCCACATAAAAGGGTTTCGTCAACGGCAGCTTGAAGGAGCCGCCCGCCGGATGCAACTCCTCCCCATTGTTTGAAATCCAAAACGAGACATAATCGCCGCGCTTCTCCAGGCCGATGCGCGCCGGGCCGGAAAAACCCGACTGTATTTCCTGTGTGTTGCCTCTCTTGGCTTCCCGGAATTGCAGCGCCGTCAACCCGACCCCATGCTGGGCCACGTCCACGTACGGCGAATCCGGGTCCAGCGATTGGCGGATCATCAGGCACGCCTTGCGATGGGGGTTGCCGCCGGGCTTGGGCCATCGGACGCCGGCCGAGAAACTCAGGTCCCCGGACATTTCCTTATAGACAAAATGGAAGTCATCGGTCCTGGCCCACATGTTGCTTCCGCCGCCGGAAACCAGGTACGTTCCCGCAGAAGGATGACACACCACCGATCCCGCGTGCCGTGGCCAGCCGATGTCTTTGTTCGTGGAAAAGAGGCTAGGATTGGCCGGTCGCGCCAAAATGACATTGGTGCCCAGGACAAAGGAGGCAAATGCGATGGCGGGGATTGTTTTCATAATGCTTGTCAGGGAGCATGATTTGAAAAGCCCGTCCGGAAGGAAAGCTCTTTTTAAGACCTGTTTTCACCAAAGGATCACCCAACAGGCAAATTGTCTTTGTCCTCAATTCTGTCTTGAGAGAATTCAGTGGTTTCTTCATTGTCCAGCGGGATCTCCAGGACAAACGTGGCCCCTTTGCCAGCGCCTTCACTGCGGGCTGTTAATTGGCCGCCTATTTCCTTGGCGGTGTTGGCTCCGCTGTGCAGCCCGAAGCCGTGGCCGGTCTTCCGCGTGGTGAATCCATAGGAGAACAGGCGAGTCAGGTTTTCCGGGGGAATGCCGATGCCATTGTCCGAAACAGCGACCTTCAGACTTCTGTTCCCATTCATGCCAATTTTGAGAGTGAGCCGCGGGTCGGGACACCCCGACTCGTCCAGCGCATGTTTCGCGTTAGTGATGAGGTTAACCAGGATTTGCAAGACTTTGTGCTTATCCACCGTCACCAGGGGCACGTCCGAGTAATCACGAACGACCTGAATGCCACGGCGCTCGAAGCTCTCGCTGTTGATCTGCAGTGCGTCATCCACAAGGCTGGCGATGGACAATTTTTCCCGGGAGCCTGAGACTCGCGCGTACGTTTGCTGCATGGCCACGATTTCTTTGATGTGCTCCACGTTGCTTGTAAGCTGCTTATGCTCCTCCTGCAGCGAGGAAAGTTCATGGTCAAGGTTGTTGGCCAGTTTGATGATGAAGCCGGGCACGAGTTTGCCCTTGGGGTCGGTGGTTAGGAAAGCGGGGAGGTCGGCCTCATGCTCCTGGAGCAGGTCTCTGACCTTGCCCAAAGTCAGGACTTTTGACCCCCGGAGTCTCTCTTGGATTATGTTGTTCGAAACGTTAACGCTGTTGAGCACGTTGCCAATGTTGTGGAGGACGCCAGTGGCCACCTCGGCCACGCCCGCCTCGCGGGAAGCCTTCATGAGGTCCTTTTGGGCCGCGGCCAATTCAGCATGCGCCTTTTCCCTGGCCGTCACTTGCTCCTGCAGCTCGCGGGTGCGCTCGACCACGCGAACTTCCAGATCATCATGGGCTTTCTGGAGCGATTGCTTCGTAACGCGCAACGCCTCCTCCGCCTGCTGGTGCTCAACGATCTTTTGCTCCAATTCGCGGGTGCGCTCGACCACGCGAATTTCCAGATCATCGCGGGCCTCCCGGAGCGATTGTTCCGCAAGCTGGCGTTCGAAAGTCTCGCGCGCCATGGCGCGGGTGACAAGGACCGCGATGGCGGATGCGCCCAGCACGGCCAATAAACTCAGGCAGAGCATCCACTGCCGGATGGCGGCACAATTTCTTTGGGTCGCACGGGCGGCGGCGTCCATTTGCTCGCCTTGGTATTCCACGAACCGCTGCCAATTTTCGTGGTATTTGACCAGGAGCGGCATGGTGCGTCCGATCATCGCCGCGCGCGCCTCCTCATAACTTCTGTCCTGGAGTTGGAGCTTGATCGCTTTCAGGTAGCTATCAACGTAGGGCTGGCGCGCCTCCTTTACTGCCGCCAGCAGTCTTCCCTCCTCCGGGGACTCCACATCCATCCCGATTCTCTCCATGAGGTTGGAGATATTCATTGAATTTCGCTCGCGCTCGGCCAGCAGCGGCTCTATCTCCTTCATGTTGTTCATCAGAAACACCTGCAGGGTGATGCGATTATTGGCGGTGGAACAAGCCAGGGCTTCGCGCGACAGCTTCACTTTGGCCCACCTGCGCTCGGCCAGTTCCTCAATGTTTTTATCAATTTGTTCCATCCGGTTGAGGGCCAGCCATGCAACGCCAACCAACAGCCCAATCAACAGGCAAAAGGCACACGCGAGTCTTTTGCTGACAACGTGCTCCCTTGCCTTCTTGCTCTGGATTGTGTTGGTCATCGATGGCCGCCTTTGGGTTGGCATGTTCCCTCTACCGATTCAGGAATTGAATGGTTGTGCTCCTGTATCTTCTACAGTGACGCTGATGATTTGACCGCGCATTTTTCATCCATGGGGCAGTCTTGCCAGTGCCCCATTACTATATCGGCAGGTTAAAGGATTAACTTTAGCTGCTTCTGCGCGCCTGTCGGGCAAATCGGAAAGCGAATCCATGGCAAGCGAAAGCCAGGTTCCTGTCGAGTCCCTGAAGGGGGGGCTCCTGGCAATTCAACATTTCGAGTATGAAGGATGATGGAAGACGTCTATGCGAAAAATCGGACTTGCGCTACAAAAGGGGGGCAAATCTTTCCGCCTGATTTATTTGACTTGGAGGCCGGCATTGCCTAAACTGCGCTCCATCTTATGAATGTATTGGTTTGCGACCCCATCTCCCCCAAAGGCATCGCCCTGTTGCAGCAACGCCAGGAATTCAAAGTCACGGTGCTCAAACAAAAAACTCCGGAAGCCGAGTTGCTGCCGTTGGTTGGCGAAGTCCACGCCATGATCGTGCGGTCGGAAACCAAGGTGACCAGGAAGGTGATCGAGGCCGCCCGCAATTTGCGCGTGGTGGGTCGGGCCGGCGTGGGGGTGGACAATGTCGATGTCGATGCCGCCACGCAACGGGGCATCGTGGTGATGAACACGCCGGGCGGGAACACCATCTCGACGGCCGAGCTGACGTTCTCAATGCTCATGGCCCTGGCACGCAAAATTCCCCAGGCGCACATGTCGATGAAGGAAGGCAAGTGGAGCCGCAAGGATTTTCAAGGGACGGAACTTTACAATAAAACCCTGGGCATTCTGGGCCTGGGACGAATCGGCACTGAAGTGGCCAAACGCGCCCAGGCCTTCGGCATGAAAGTTCTGGCCTACGATCCTTTCCTGACCCTGGCCCGGGCCAAGGCCTTGCAAGTGGATCTGAGGGAAAATGTCGATGAAGTTTATCACGCGGCTGATTTCATCACCGTCCACATGCCCATGACCGATGAAACCAAGGGGATGATCAACGCGGCGGCTTTTGGCAAAATGAAAAAAGGGGTGCGCATTTTGAATTGCGCCCGCGGCGGCATTGTCAAGGAAGCGGACCTCTGCGCCGCCTTGCAAAGCGGCCAGGTGGGCGGAGCGGGGCTGGATGTTTATGAAACGGAACCGCCTCCGGCCGATTTTCAACTGCGCAGCCTGCCGCAAGTGGTGATGACCCCGCATTTGGGGGCCAGCACACATGAAGCTCAGGAAAACGTCGGGATCGAGGTGGCCGAAGCGATCACCGATTATCTGTTGAGCGGCGGGGTGCGCAACGCCGTCAATTTGCCCAACTTGGACGCGCAAACCTTCCAAGTGGTCAAGCCATTTTTAAATCTGGGCGAGAAATTGGGACGCCTGCTGGCCCAGCTTGCCCCGAAACGCAATGACCGCATCGTGGTCACCTACGGCGGACGGGCCGTTCAGTTGCCGAGTGATCCGGTGACGCGGTCCGTCTTGAAAGGGTTCCTGGAACTGGCCGGGGGCAAGGAGGTCAACCAGGTCAACGTCCACACCCTGGCGACTGACTTGGGACTGGAGGTGCAGGAAATCAAATCCAGCGAAGAAACCGATTTCAATGAATGGCTGCATGTCGCCGTATTTTCAGGCGGCCAGAAAACATCCGCCGCCGGCAGCATTTTCGGGGCGAAGAGCCTTCCCCGCATCGTCCGGCTCAACAGCCAGCCGGTGGAAATTGTGCCGGAAGGCGTATTGTTCCTGATGAATAACAAGGACCGGCCGGGAATGGTCGGCTATATCGGCACCTTGATGGCCAGGCATAATGTCAACATCGCCAGCATGAGTTTGCACCGCGACACCGCCGGCGGGAAGGCATTGACGGTGTTGAATTTGGACAGTGTCCCCCCGGCGGAACTGCTGGCGGAAATCCAGAAAGACCCGGATATCAGCAACGTGCGGGTGGCCAAACTGTAATGGCAAAGGAATAACAACATGAATCCATTCACAAAACAAAATCTGTTGCCCGCCGCGCTGGCATTGGCGCTGTGGCCATGGCCAACCCCCGCCCGCGCCGCCTCGACGAACACACCCGCCGACATTTTTTCCGACCCGGTGATTGCCACCGGCAAGGGCTTCGAAATCAAGCGCAGCCAGCTCGATGACGCCTTTCTCAGCTACAGCACCACAGTCGCGGCCAACGGCGGCAGCATTCCGGAAGACCAACGCAGCGAGATCAGATCCAAATTGCTCGACCACCTCATCCTCTCCAGAATCTTAACCTCAAAGGCGACGGCGGATGATAAAGCCGCGACCAGAAAGATGGTCGAGGACAACATCGACGAGGCCCGCAAATCGGCGCCGAGTCCGGCAATGTTCGACGCGCAAATCAAGGCCAGCGGCATGACATTGGACCAAGTGCGGGCGCGCGCGTACGAAGAACAGCTTGCCCGGAGGGTCCTGGAGCGGGAAACGACCAATGGAATTGCGATTTCAGACGCCGCCGCCCAAACGTTCTATGACGACAACCCGGCCAAGTTTGAGATACCCGAACAAGTGCGCGTCAGCCATATTCTCATTTCAACCCTGGAGCCGCCGGATCCGCTGAACCCGCGCGCCCAGCAACGCCCCTTGCCGCCGGAAAAAAAGAAGGAGAAGGAAAAACTGGCCAGGGACCTTAAAGCGCGCGCCGACAAAGGGGAGGATTTCGGCAAACTGGTCAAGCAGTATTCCGATGACCCCGGCTCCAAGGACAAAGGCGGCGAATACAAGTTCCCGCGCGGCCGGATGGTGCCTGAATTCGAGGCGGCGGCTTTCTCCCTCAAAACCAACCAAATCAGCGACATCGTGGAAACCCAGTATGGGTATCACATTATAAAAGGGCTGGAAAAATTTCCGGCGAAGCACGAACAGTTCGCCGAGGTCAAGACCAAAATCAAGGATTACCTTGTTGAGAAAGAGGCCGAAAAGGCGCTGCCGGCTTACCTGGATAAACTCAAGATTGATGCCGGCGTCAAGCTGGTCGATCCGGACAATGGCAAACCTGCGCCGCCTGCGGCCAAGTGAGCGCGGCGGGCGGTCCTTATTCGCCGGTTGAATTCTCGCTGTCGCTCTCACCGGCCGCCTGGCGGGTTAGCTCATCGATCTGGCGGCGGGCCTGGGCGGCGAATTGTCCGGCGGGATAGCGCAGAAGATAATCCTTGTAGCTCAAGACAGTGTTTTCGTTGGTCACTTCCTTCCAGAAGAAACGCTCCAGCCGCGCCCGCCGCTCCTTGCGGGCTTCCGGGCTGGATTTGGCCGCGGAATGCTTTTTAATCGCCTCGTTGATCATGGCCCTCTTTGTATCGCTCCAAGTCCTCTCCTTGTAGCAAAGCTTGGCCTCGGCCGTGTGCCGCCCCTTTGGCCAGTCGGTGTAATACTGCATGTAATCCGTGGCTTGGTCCCGCGATTCCGTCCAGCGCCAATCCAATTCATCCCGCGTTGCCGGCAGGGCAAAGATCAAGGCAAGAAAGACAATGATCCCCAGAAAGATTTCCTTTTTGTTCATGCCTGTCTCATGGATACCAAAGGGTGCGGAAAGATCAAACTTTTGTTGGGTCGGGCGCGGCGGAGCGGGCGTCGAGGAATTTCTTCAATTCGGCTGCCGCCTTGCCGCCAAAGCCCGGCACGGCGGCGATGGCCTCGGCGGTGGCAAAGCGCAGGCGCTGCACGGAGCCGAATTTTTTGAGCAGCGCCGCCTTGCGCTGCCGGCCGATGCCGGGAAATTCATCGAGAATGCTCTCGGAGATCTTCTTCAATCGGAGCTGGGCGTTGTAAGTGTTGGCGAAACGATGCGATTCGTCCCGCACGCGCTGCAGCAATTTCAAGGCGCCGGAATCCTGGCTCAAGCGCAACGGCGCGTCCTGGCCGGGCCGGAATATTTCCTCGAATTCCTTGGCCAGCCCGATGACAGCGACATGGCCCAGGCCCAATTGGGTCAACTCCGCCACCGTGGCATTGAGTTGCCCCTTGCCGCCGTCAATCACAATCAGATCGGGAAGAGGGGACGGCGCGCGGCCCTGCGCGGTTTCCGTCCGCTCGCGCAGGAGGCGCGAATAGCGCCGCCGGACCGTCTCGGCCATGCAGGCAAAGTCATCCTGGCCGGTGACGGTTTTAATCCGAAAACGGCGATAGTTCGATCGGTCCGGTTTGCCGTCGCGAAAGCTGACCATCGAGGCCACGGCAAATGTCCCGCTGATGTTGGATATGTCGAAGCCTTCGATGCGCGCGGGGGCGGCGGGAAGATCAAGGACTTTGGCCAATTCGGCCAAGTCCAGCCGCGGTTCGATGGCCACGGGCAGATTGCAGGGCATCCGTTTATAATGCCGGGTTTTTTGCGTCGTGCGGCGCAGGTCTTGCAGGGCGTCGCGAAATTGGGCGGCCTTTTCAAAATCTTCGGCCGCCGCCGCTTTTTGCATCTGCTCCTTCAACTCGCCCTCCATCTCATCGGTTTGGCCGGCCAGAAAATCGCAGGCGGCCAGCACCTGTTGCAGATATTCCCCGCGCGCGACATTGCCGATGCAGGGGGCGGTGCAGTACTTCAAATGGCCATAGAGACAGTGTTTGTAATCCTCCGCTCCGGGTGTCAATGGGCGGCAGCCGCGCAAGTTGAATTTGCGGCGGGCCAGCGTCAGCGTGTGCCGGGCGGAGGAGGAATGGGCGAACGGCCCAAAGTAGCGCGCCCCGTCGTCCTGGCGGATACGAGCCAGCATGAAACGCGGTATGGGATCGTTGAGATTGATCTTGATGAGCAGGAAACGTTTGTCGTCGCGAAAGCTGATGTTGTAGCGCGGCTGATATTCCTTGATGAGCTTGCCTTCCAGGAGCATGGCCTCCGGTTCGCTGGGCACCGTATAGGTGTCAAGATCGTGGACGGCATTGACCAGCGCGTTGAATTTCAAGTCCCAACCCATGCGGCGGGACGGATGGAAGTAGGTGCTGACCCGTTTGCGCAAGTCGCGGGCCTTGCCGACATAGATGACCGTGCCGAACCGGTCTTTCATCAGATAAACCCCCGGCTTGTGCGGCAACACCCTGAGTTTCCTTCGGATCTGCTCGGTCGCAGGCATGACAACAGGCGCGCCGATGCCCCGGCTATTTTCCCAAGTCCGGATTCTCCATGAACGCGTAGCACAGCATGTGGCAGATGGCCATTTGCGCGTCCTCCACCCGTCCGTAGTGGGTCGAGTCAATCACGATGGAATGTTTGGCGATTTTTGCCAGGCCGCCCCGTTTGGCGCCGCAAAGCCCGATCGTTTCCAAACCGTTTTGATTGGCCCATTCCACGGCTTTGACCACATTGGGCGAACTGCCGCTGACGCTCAGAGCCAGCACCAAATCACCCTTCCGTCCATAATTTTGCAATTGCCGCAGGAAGACGTCGTCATAGGAATAATCGTTGCCGATGGCGGTCATCCAACTGACATTGTCATTGAGGGAAAGGCAGCGGAAACGCTTGCCGATCTTGTCCGACGATCCCTTGCCCAGATCGGTCACAAAATGGGAGGCATTCGCCGCGCTGCCGCCGTTGCCGAAGACGAAAATTTGACGGTCTTCGCGCAGAATTTTCCGCAGCAGTTCAATCAGGCGCGACACCGCCTCCGTCGGGATGGAATCCAGCGCCGCCTTATGGGCCGTAAGATAATCAGAGATCCATTGGTTCATCGCAGCCAGTCTAACGCAATTTTCGCGGGATTCAAGAACCATGTTGGACGCCGGCCCTGGCGGGGCGCAAATCAGATTTCCAATGAACCACCCGCAAGGATGGCTCAATTGTTTCACCAGATAGTTAGCCAGGATGCCCTACGCCTTTGCCGTTGGGCACCGCCTCTCGCCAGCCAGCAAACAGACGGTGCCAAGGCCGAGCAGGGCGAGGGTGGAGAAGGTTTCGGGGACGCCAAAGGGTTGGAAGGCTTCATCACCAGGAATCGATGAGTCTGGATCTATTAGAGCCGGATCGTTCTCGAAATCAGGGTCGCCTGTGACAACATGCCAATCGTTGGGAGGACCTCCAGTTTGGTGCATTATCGGGGGGGCGCCGGACGGAGGCGGGGTTGTCTGCCAGTCGCCGGAAGCGGTCAGTGTGAGGGTTTGTTCGGGTGCTACTATTGGCCCGGTAAGGCTTCCATACCGAATGTCGAAATTCACCGTAAAATAGTCACTAAAGGTCCCAGGCGAACCGGCGTTGGGAAAACTGGTAATTGTCAGTTGGCCGGTGTTTGGAGCGCTGGTGTCCAAGGTTACGAAATAGTTCCCGACCGGGCCCCCTCCGAGGCTGACTGGGGTTACGGTCTCAAGCTGCAATGCATCGACAGAGAGGCCGATTGTTCCTCCTGGCGCGGTTACGGGGGATCCCACGCGCTGGATGATTGTATCAGTGTTCCCAATGTTTTGGACGCCAATGGAGCCGCCGAAGTTATAAAAGCCAGTGTGAGCAATGGGAACCCCCTCCCACGGTATCCCGTCAAACATAGTCACAGACGATCCCGTAGTAACCGTGTCGAAACCGTTATATCCAGGCCCCACTTGCTGAGATTGGAGTGCGGATGGCAGCCAGAGTATTCCCGCCAGACCCAGAGCCAATGGAGATGTCATCAACCGCTTATACATATTCAAGCCTTTCTCTTTCCTGCGTGTTTGATTTTTGCATCCGATGCCAACCAATGCGATTCATTCCGAGCTTCATTTCAGCACCGATGACCCGCTTCTGCAACGGAACACCACGCGGCGAATGAACCGCATTCAATTCACCCTGCGTTGTGCCAGCCATGGAATGGCACCGCGTGTTTTTCACCCGTGGTCAATCAGTTAGCAGCATAAACTATTCCACTTCAATTAGCGCAGTTTATAATGCCTTCCTACAATGAGCTTAACGGATTGCACGTTAAGGGCTTGCGGGGAGCACATTTTCTGGTACGGCGGGCAGCTTTTGCGTTTGCTTGACCCGCGATGTGTAAGGATCGGCAACAGCACGGAGCGCAAGAAACCAGGCGGCGCAATCGCATGTCTCTGCAACGCCGGTACTTATACCAAATTGTGCTTGCTGGTTATGCTTGTGTAAAACTTCCCGACGTTTTTACAGTTTGGCGGCAGTGAATACGGCTTGATGGAAAGAGGCTTATCCGGGGTGCTTTGGCAAAGACGACCCAGTGAAAGCAGCCCTCGCCACGCGGCTGCGGCAGGAAACCACGATCTCACTGGAATGGATTTGTCAGCGATTCAGGATGAGGGCATGGCCATCGCTTCATCAACGGCTCTATGAAAATACCAATTTCTAGGACTGACTTTCACTCGCAGTGGTCTTGGCATAATGGTCAGTTCGTCCCGAAAACAATCCAAAACCAACCAAACCGACCAGGATTGTCAATTGTTAGAACTGCCCCCTGACTGACCCTTGACAAAAACAATGCAGGATAGACGCTTACTGCCCAACCAAATGTACCAGGGTAATATTATCGATTTTCAGGGCGTCGGTGAGGCCAGGACCGCCCCACTGCCAGGCACAGAGTTGGAATCCCAACTGCCAAGTTGCGCCGGTTGGGATGGCCGACGTGATGCTGCCCAAGTTCACGCTGAAAGTCTGCCAGGTATTGGGTGCAGTCAACAGGTCATTGACTATCGCGTTAATAACCGGCCCCGAGCCACCAAAATCATTGCCAGGCCAGGTTTGGATCATAAAATAGATGTTGGCCGCCTGGCTGCCATAAGCATCGAAGGACAATACGTAGTTCGCCGGGTTCGTATCCGTGTTCCCGGAAACCGTCATTAATTGCACCCACCCGGCGTAATAGTCACCCCCAGTTGTTGCTGTCATGGTCTCATACCAGCAGCCGTTCGGGTTTCCGCCGCTCGCCATCACAAAGTTGGTACAATCGGTCGGGCTGCCTCCTGAATACGAGGAGGTGGAAAACGCACCTGTATATCCGCCGTCGAAGTTTTCGTCGAATATTATCACCTCGGTTTCATATCCCAGGAGCAGCAGCCGGTAGTAGCTCGCTGGCCGCTGGTTGGCCGTAGAGTCGGTGATAGTCGAGGAATTGGCCGTGTTGGTGAAGGTTTGCAGGGTTTGCCAGCAGGTCAGATTGGTGGAAAGTTGCAGACTCAGGATCATTCCCGGCGTAGCGGTCACTTGCGCGCTGAAAACGCCGCCCGTTTGCAGAACCGGGTTGCCGGAGAAGCTGGGCGTGCCCGGCGGCAGGTAACCAGCACATTGCACGCAAGGTGCGGTCTGAACACCACTAAATTTAGTTCCCCAGCCGGTGGTTCCATTGACATAGTAAATCGTAGATACAGGGTCAAATCCGAATATATTACCGCCATCAGATGGTGCGTTCCCTTCAAAACAGACATATGTCAAGTTGGTGCATCTATAGAACGCCTCGTTTCCGATGCTGTTGACGCTGGCGGGAATGGTGACGCTGGTCAGTCTGGTGTCGCCCCCGAACGCCAAATACTCGATGTTGGTGACGCTGCCGGGAATCGTGACGTTGGTCAAGTTGGTGCAGTCTTCGAACGCTCCCGGCCCGATGTCGGTGATGCCGTTGGCGAACGTAACGTTTGTCAGGTTGTTGCAGTAATTGAACGCACCTTCCCCGATGTAGGTGACGCTGTCGGGAATCGTGACGCTGGTCAGGCCGCAGTAATTGAACGCCCACTCCCCGATGTTGGTGACGCTGCCGGGAATCGTGAAGCTGGTCAGGCTGTAGCAATCCAAGAACGTTCCCAGTCCGATGCTGGTGACGCTGCCGGAAATCGTGACGTTGGTCAAGTTGGTGCAGTCTTGGAACGCTCCCGGCCCGATGCTGCTGCCGAGAATCGTGGCGTTGGTCAGGCTGGTGCAGTTCTCAAACGCCGCATTCTCCATGTTGGCGACGCTGGCGGGAATCGTCACGCTGGTCAGGCTGGAGCACCCTGCAAACACAAACTCCCCGATGAAGGTGACGCCGTTGCCGATCGTGAGGTTGGCAAGGTTGGTGCAGCCACTGAACGCCGCGTACCCGATGCCGGTGGGGCCGCTACCGTTGAAGATGGTGAGACTGGTCATACCGCATTGCCAGAACGAATACTCCGCGATGTCGGTGACGCTGCCGGGAATCGTGACGCTGGTCACGTTGTCGTCGGCACCGAATACTGTCGCCCCACCTACCCCCGCGATGCCGGTGACGGTCAAGCCATTAATGTTGGTGGGAATGGTCACAGCACCGCCCGGCCCGCTGTAGCCGGTGATGGTGCAAGTGCCGTCGCCATTGTCGGTGTAATCGAATTGGGCTTGGACCTGTGCGGGTGTAGCCAATAGCAGCAAGCCTAAAAGGATGGGATATGTTTTTTTCATAGTTCAATGAGGTGGTGGTTGAAGTTGACTTTTACACTGCGGATTTGGGGAGCAGACCAGGAAAGACTTCCAGTTGGGGTGGCCATGTGACGCGACGTTTCATTTCCGGGTGGCGTGAGATTGATTTTTGTTTTCATTGGGCCTGTTGTCACCAAAATCACCGCACTGACCCCCTGCAGCAACCCTGCCGCGAGCGGGCTTGGCGCGTTCTTTGACATGCAGGACATTTCAGCACCAATGGCGCGGTTCGTGCAACGGATAAGATTTTGGAAAAGCGGATAATTCTTTGGATTTTGGGCGATTTTGGGTGGTTTTGGGCGATAAAAGGGCAGCATCATTGCCCCGCCCGCCAGACGCCTGGCGAAAGACCCTCATGGGCCTTGAATAAAAGGCTCAAATCAAAAGCCGGACCAGAAAACTGGCCCGGCTTTTTCAACAGAAACTAAAACTATTCGGGCAGCTAAACCTTGCCCTGCCTCCGCCTCAACAGAGCCAATGCGCCAAGCACCAGCAGACTGACTGTGGAAGGTTCCGGCACACACTGCGTTGCAATTTGGAGCGAGTTGAGCATATCATAACCGGGACCCGCGGCGGCGAAGTTAATAGAAACTTCCTCCTCATTGGGGTTAGGTACCACGGTAAATCCATAGTCCTGCAGCACCAAGGATCCATATGATTCCGGACCGACTACTTGACCGCCAGATACCGTATATCCCGGATCCAGAACAACTGGAGCGCCGCCACTACCGAGGCCGAGGGATTGGCCTATTGTCTCTATCCAGATATTCTTTTGTCCCGGCCATGTCGTGTTGTCGAGATAGAGGTCAAGCGTACCGGTAAGCGTCCCACTACCCGTGTTGTCTATTCCGACGCCAGCGATGCCGTCGGGAGACTCCGCGGCTGAGAAGTATTGGACACTACCTGTAAAATCGACAACATCAGTGATCTTCAGAGTCGGATCCAGGGTGCCCGCATACTGCGCTCCAGGTGTTCCGTTGTCACTCGGACCGCCAACGGGGCTCATGCTGAAAGCCCAGTAAAGGTCGCGTTGATAGGGAGCGCCTCCTTGCCAAGGCGGACTCCAATACGTTTCCGGCGGATTGACGAAGGCGGGAACTTGTGCCGTGGCGCTCATCACGCCGGCCAAACTGACCGCCAATATTGCAAGTTGCAACTTTTTCATGTTTTTTTCTTTCGGTTTTTGATCATCGCGGAAAGCAAGTTCAGGCTCGACGTCCAAGCCGGAACTTCTTCTTTCACACGCCAACCACACTTTCCTCGTCGTTTAACACGCAAGCCATTTCACCACAGATGGCGCGGTTCCGCAACGGATAAGATTTTGGATTATCGGATAATTCTTTGGATTTTGGGTGGTTTTGGGCGATAAAAGGCCAAAATCATTGCCCCCCCCTTACGAAAGAGTTCTTCATTGTTCATTCTGCCTTCTTCATTTGTCATTGCCCCGCCCGCCAAGCTTCCGGCGAAAGGCCCTCATGGGCCTTGAAGGCATGACGAAAGGAGTCCGGGCTGGCGTAACCCGCCGCACTGGCCACTTCGCAAGCGCGGTTTCGCGGATCGCGGAGCAACTCTTTGGCTTTGGAGAGCCGGACTTCTTCCAGGAATTGGTGGAAGGTCACGCCCGTCGTTTGACTGAACAGGGCGGAGAGATAGGAGGCGTTCCTCTTCATGCCCGAGGCCAGTTCGCCCAAGCTGACCGGGCGATGGCAATGCTGATGCACGTAATCGAGCATTGCTTGAACCAGCTTCTGGGCGTGGCTTCCCACACCGGGTTGAACCGTGGATTCCGGGAGGCCGGGCAACCGATGGCGCAGTTCCCCGCGCAGACTCGCGGCCTCGGTTTGAGTCTGGTTCAACCTCCGCAAGGCGTTTTCCAATCCGCTCCCGGCCATCCGGGCCTGGGCGGTGGATTCCAAATCGTGGAGGACCAGATGCACCAAATTCACCGCGTGATTGAAGGTGGCCGGGGAAACAGGTTTCCCGGCGTGCTTGACCCAGAACGGGCTCTTTCTCCTCTGGTTGACCCCATGGGATGAAGGAGAATCAGACCTTACCCTCGCCTGCAAGACCAGCGTGAGAGGGCAGGCATGATCCACATGAAGGCAGGCACAGAAGTTGGTGATGCCACATCGCCCGATGAACCGCCGGCCTTGGTTTGCCGGAGCCAAAGTGGGTTTCCAACACCGCCGCAAGCAGGAGACGCAGCGTTTGGGCTGCCGGCTTTTCCCATCCGCTCGTTGGCGCGCAATCGGGCACAGGAGGGGCATTGCCCCGGGCACCTGGAAATCCAACGGACCATGCCACAGGACGTGGAGGCGCAGGCCGGTCAGTTGCGCAATAAGTTTGATCAGCGGCCCCGCCAGCCGTTTTCGGAACAAGTCCCGACACTCCTTGAAAACGAAAAGCTCCGAGGATTCGGCCTCCCCCGCCGATGTCAACGACGGAGCCTGGCTTTCGCTTGGGCATTGGGCCGTGGCTTCGCCGTCCGGCGGCTTTGCCCGGATCGGCCCTGTCACCCTGCAACTTTTCATGCCGGTTTTCATAAGACTCAAAGCCAGGGTCTTGCGAGCCAGATGGCGTCTGCCCGACAAAAGAGCCTGGCAACCTTCAGGAGATGACGGCATTTAAGCATGGATCGCCCGCCACAGCAAGTACTATATTATTGATACTAATCCCAATCTCGCCAACTGGATTAAGATTAGGATTAGAATTAAGATTAGGATTGGCTGCCCAAACAAGTGAAATGAGCCCGGGCCAAACTCAACGCGCCGATGGGAACGGCGTCGTCGCGGAGTCGGGATGGCACAATCTTCGGCCCCGGCGCAAATGCCTTCATCACGTAACCGCGCAATGATTCTTCCACCGCCGCCCGCAGCGGTTCGCCGGCCAGTGACAAACCGCCGCCCAATACTATCACTTCCGGATGGAATAGATGCGTCACATGTGACAAGCCGAAGGCAAGATCATCGGCGGTATCGCGTAAAATTTGTCTGGCCGTTGGATCGTTGGCGGCAAGCGCGGCGGCCAGGAATTTCGCTTCGTTGGCGGCGCTGCCGACGCATTTCGCCAGCGGGCTGGCCGGATCTTGCAATACGGCGGCGCGTATCCGCGCATCAACCGCCCAGCCGGAACAACGGCTTTCCAAAGTTGTCCCCGAGCGGTCCAGGCGAATGTGGCCGATCTCAGCTTCGCCCGGCATTGCCCCATGAAAAATCTTGCCGTCCGCCACCAATCCGCCGCCGACCCCGCTGCCCAGAGTCACGTAAAATACGATTTTAAAATCCGCGCCCGCGCCGTGCAACGCTTCGCCGAGAGCGCCCACATTGGCGTCGTTATCCACCCGCACGGGCGCCTTGGCCAAATCGGAAAGCCATGAGGCAAGGGGAAATTCCGGCCAGCCTTCGATTTGATGCGAACAACAGATTCGGCCCGTCCTCCAATCCACCGGCCCGCCAAATCCGACGCCGATCGCGGCAGGTTTGATGCGCCGGGCCAAGTCGGGAATGGTTTGTTCCAATTTGCGGCGGATGCCGGCGGCGCCCGCGGCTTTATCCACGGCAAAACAAATCCGTTCCAGAATTTGCCCCGCGCCATCGCCCGGGCAAATTTGCAGTTTGGTGCCGCCGATTTCAATGCCGAGAAAGAGGCCGCCGTCTTTGTCGCCGTGTCTAATCATGGCTCCCATTCGAGTCAATAATACGAATCAGCGCCTCAGGCGGCCCGCCATCATTGGCCGATCGCACGGTCAGACAGGCTACGAGGCCTGGGTTGTCGCTGTTGTTTGGGCCGCTGAGTCGGGTTGGGAGTGAAAGCGGTTTCGAAGTCGCCAGGGTTTAGAACTTTGTTCGTTTCAATGTCCTCGTACGTCTCAATAAAATTCCCTTTCAATTTCGACGCCTTTTCCATTTGGGCTTTTTGCGCAAGAGTCAGGCCGGCCAGCGTCGCCTCATCAACTTTCCCACCCAGAATGAGTTCGGCCTGGGCGATCAGGAAATCCGATTTGTGGACCCAGAAGAGCACTTTCCGGGAGGCGATCTGGCCGCTCAAAACGTAGCATTTCTGGCCGTTGAGGGTTTCGTTATTCGTCTTGGCATAATTCTTGAGCGCGGTGGCGGGGCTGTTGGTCTCGTCAAAAAACAAATCGGCGATGTAAGTTCCAAGCGTGCCCGAAGAGGCCTCTGCCGTGTTCAGGGCCGTTTCCCGGTCCTTCACTTTGACGGTGACTGCTCCCGGGTGAACAAAATCCCCTTTGCTGGCCGCCCATACGGCGCCTTTGATCTGTTGCCTGCCAGTCCCCCGCTCCCACTCCATTCGATAATGGTCCGGCCTGCCCAATCGAAGCGACAGTTTTGTCGTCACGGTCTGAGGCTCTTTCATCGCGGGGTTGATTTGCGACCTGTCAACAGTCCCAATCGAGACGCCCTGCACGCTGTAACTGGTCAAATTCTTGTAAGTCGCGCCAACCCTTTTCAAAATCTCGTCCGCCGCCAAATCGCGGGGGGGCTTCGGCGGGGGGGCGTTGGTGGCCGCCTGCTCGGCCGCAAGGGCTTCTTTGTGCTGTTGGTATTGGTCAAGCAACTTGGGCACAAAAAGGACCGCCGCCACCGCCACAACCGCCCCCACGCCCAACCCGACGTACAAGCCGACGGGCGGCTTTTTGGCCTTTCGAGCCTGGGCTGTCGCCATCACCGGGCTGGTGGCGGCGTACTGCACCGTTGACGGGGCCATCGTGAGCTTGCCCGGTCGCTTGGCGGCGGCGGCGGCCGGGGCTTCCGGCACGACGATTGGCGTCTGGCAACTTGGACAATTGATTTGAAGGCCGGCGTATTCGGGTGTGGCCTCAATACTTTGCTGGCAGTGCGGGCAGGAGAATTTGAATTCATTCATAGTGCAATCGTTCCGGGCCTTCGGGCGAGAGGCGACATGTCGGGTTCATTATGTGCGCAATGCGGATGAAAGAAAAGATTGATTTACGCCTGCCGCTCTTTGATGGCCTGTAGAATGCCCGCAATGACTTCGCCCTTCGGCCTCGCGCCTTGATGGCCTTTGCCGTGGAGGCGGACGCTCACGTGGTTGGCCTCCATGTCGCGCGGGCCGATGACCAGCATGGTATGCACCCGGGCCTCCTCGGCGCGCAGGATTTTTCCGTTGATGTTGTCGGCCCCAAAATCCGCCTCGGCGCGGACTTGATGGGCGCGCAGTTCCGCCAGGATGGGCCTGGCGTAATTGACCAGTTTTTCATCGTCGCCAATGGTCAGGACGCGCACCTGATCCGGGGCAAGCCACAGGGGGAAGTTTCCCGCGTAATGCTCGATCAGAAATCCAATGAAACGTTCATGGGTCCCGAGCGGCGCGCGATGAATGCACAACGGCGTCTTGTCCGTGTTGTCCTTGTCGCGATAGACCAGTCCGAACCTGGCGGGCACGGCGAAATCGACCTGGTTGGTCGCCAAAGTGAATTCGCGGCCGATGACGCTCCAGACCTGCACATCAATCTTGGGGCCGTAAAACGCCGCTTCATTCGGCACTTCGACGTAATTGATGCCGCTGTTGTTGAGGACCTCGCGCACCATGTTTTCGGTTTGAATCCAGAGGGCCGGTTCGTTGACGAATTTCTGGCCGAGTTTGGCCGGGTCATGCGTGCTGAAGCGCATGACATGTTTCCCGATGCCGAAAATCTTGAAATACTTGAGATACATTTCGTTGACCGCGTTGAACTCCTGCGCGAACTGTTCCGGCGCGCAATAGATATGCGCGTCATTCATGTTGAGGGAGCGGACGCGCATGAGGCCGAACAACTCGCCCGATTGTTCGTAGCGATAATTGCATCCGTATTCGGCCAAACGCAGCGGGAGATCGCGGTAACTGCGCGGTTCCGCCGCAAAAATGCGGTGGTGATGCGGACAGTTCATGGCTTTGAGATAGTAGCGATTCTCCCCCAAAAGCCGGCTTCTCTGCTGACGCAACTCCAGGAGCCGAATTTCCCGGCTTTCGTCTTCGTCTTCAGCTTCCTCCGACTCGACATCTGTTGTGGACGTGTCGAAACCCTCCGGACTGGCTCCAATTTGGCCGGGGACCGATAGCTTCTTCTCTTCGTCCTCAATCTCTTCAATTCTCCTTTTCACCTCGGGGTCGAAGCTCAAGTCCATCGGCGGGAACATCGAATCCTTGTAGAGCAACGGCAGATGCCCGCTCGTCAGATACATTTTTTCCCTGGCGATGTGCGGCGTTTTGACACGCACATAACCGGCGGCGAATTCAGTTTCCTTGGCCAGCTTTTCCAGTTCCTCCAAAATCGCGGTGCCTTTGGGGAGCCAGAGCGGGAGACCGGGGCCGACGTATTCGGCGTCCATCGCGAACAGGTGCATCTCCGCGCCAATCTTGCGGTGGTCGCGCTTCTTGGCTTCCTCCAGCATGTTGAAGTAAGTGTCCATCTCGGTCTTGTTCTTGAACGCGGTGCCGTAGATGCGTTGCAGTTGCGGGTTCTTTTCATCGCCTTTGTAGTAGGCGCTGGCCACAGTGGTGAGCTTGAACGCGCCAATGTTCCCGGTGCGCATGACGTGCGGCCCGGCGCAGAGATCAATGAAATCGCCGTTCTTGAAATAGGTGATTTGCTCGCCATCGGGAATGTCGGCCAGGTTGCCGATTTTGAATTTGCTGGGGTTGCCGGGGCGCTCGGCCAGCGCGCCCAACCGCCCGCTTTGGGCGTCTTTCATCGCCTGTTCGCGGGTGACGGCCAGTTTTTCGAAGGGGTGGTTGGCCTTGATTTCCTTTTTCATCTCGGCCTCGATTTTCCCGAAGTCCTCCGGCGAGATGCGGTGCTCCAGCTCGACATCGTAATAAAAACCGTTCTCGACCGGCGGGCCGGCGGCGAATTGGGCGTCGGGCCAAAGGCGCAGGATGGCCGTGGCCAGGACATGGGCGCAGGAATGGTGGAGGCGCTCCAACTCACTCATTTTTTGCCGGTCATCCAGCGTTTTGCGTTCGTTTTCCATAAATAATGTTTGAGCACCCGTTCCTCATCATAATCGAAGCGATGCAGGATTAAGATTAAGATTATGAGCCGGAAAATGCCAACCAAAAACCGCGCTTCATTGCCAGAGAGCAGGGCAGGGAAGTGGTCATATTGCACCTCCTCACCCCGGCCCCCTCCTCCACAAGTGTGTGGAGGAGAGGGAGATAGCCGAAACCAGCAAAAACTGGGATGCGACCGCATTGAGAAATCGGGTGCAGTCCTCCATTGCACGGATTTTGGCATTTTTGGCATTTTTTAATTTTTTCCTCTATTTGGTTGACAGACAGGCGGCGCCGCTTGGGGTTCTTCGCTGTTTTCGGTGGAATAGCAAGTGATATTGGGGGAGTCATCGATGGTTTTGCCAATCCCACCGGGATTGAAGCTTTTAGCCCAGGGTTGCGAGGAACGAGGTACCCTGGGTGAGAATACGGAGAAATCACAACCCTGAAAGGGTTGAATTGGTTTCGTAAGGGTTTGATATTCAACCCCTTCAGGGTTGTGGAACTTAAACGCCGTTACCCAGGGTAGGCCCTCTCGGAATCGGGCCAACCCTGGGCTGAATGACGCAATCCCTTCAGGATTGAAGGAAGGACCTCGAAATGGCCTTAATGTGTCATTCATTAGACGAACATTACAGTTAAAACATTTATTCGTCAAGAGATTTTTTAAAGATTTTTCAGAAAAGTTGTGATTTTTGTACCAATGGTTGTAACACGCTGCATTGCACTGAGTTATCAAAGGTCAAATGGGTCAAACCGGAGCTTGGCGGGCCGTTAAAAAACAACTCATTTCTGTAGGAGACGACGTGAGGAGTCTCAAATCTCCTCGAAAACACGGCCTTGATCAGAGACTCCTTACGTCGTCTCCTACTTTTTAAACGGTCTGTTAGCCCACGTGGCTGTGCCGATGCAATGGAGTCGGAGGAGCGGGTAGTGTGTGGGAAGCCCGGCCTTCAAGCAGGCTTTGCTGGAACGGTTGCATCGAGAAAATCAAAAGAATAAAGAAAAATGGACAAAGCTCTGGTACGACCCCTTTGATACCGGCGGGGAGCATGGCATCCAGGTCGGCGAATTGTTCTTTTTCGTGTTTATCGAAAAGGGCCCGTAATTCTGCGTTGACTATTGGTTTTTTCCCTTCTTTTCGTTGCTTTGAATATCGCACATACATCCCGGTCAACCACAAGTAGTCATCGAGCGCTCGCGTGTCACAATCAATCCCAATCCTCAATTGCGTAACGCACGAACAAAATGTTTCGTAATTATCTGTTTGGACTCGTTTGCCAAAATGCAATTTCAACGCTTCACGGGCTGCCTCATCGTACATGGGAAACCGCTCGGCGGCGACAAAGAAGTGGCAGAATTTCGAGGCAAAGCTGGTGCAATTTCTAAAATGCGAGCCATCCTCATTATGAACATCTGCCATATCAATTACCAGTCGAGCACCAACTTGAGAAAGGTCTTGCCCGTGTTGGCATAGCACCTTTTCTACGTACAGTGCCACCAAGACAATCGCCCGAATGTTTGTACCGTAGATCGCATTTACAGCCGCAGATTTCAACAGACAAACCTTCGACTCGTAGCCGGGAAGTTTCTCATGGAGGGCGACCAATGCAGCATAGGACAATTGCCGTTGTTCAAGGCGTTGTGCAAACCGCTTTGCCGCGTCTATTTGTTTTTTAGAAAGTTTGGTTTCCAAGTTCATAATTCAGGTTCATAATTCACTGCTGGTCGTCCGGCGTTTTGTGTTCATTGTCCATAATAAGGTTCAAGCGCGGACGGAGGGGGCTTCAATTGTTTGGGCAGCCGCTCCTAATCTTAATCATAATCTTAATCGAAGGGAATCATTAGATTAAGATTAGGATTAAGATTATGAGCCGGAAACCGCCACCCAAAAAGTGGAATGTGGCCGATGGCGGCGGAGGCGCGTTTCAATCTCCATTTATCATCAATACTTTACTGTGTCCGTTCCATTCCACCGTCACTTCATCCTTCTCAATTTTTTTCAGCACCACACCCTGGACTTCGTCCCCGGTCCCATAGAGGTTTCCATTGATGAGAACCCGCGGGTGTGTCGTGCTGAAGAAAATGGCGTTGAGCTTCAGCTCCACGGGCCAGGCAATCGGCTTTTCCCTGGCCGCAATTGGCGGCGCGGGCGGAGGCGCGACTGGCGAGGCCGCCACCGGCGGCGCGGAAACAACCACAGGAGCAGGAGCGGGATTCGCTGGCGCGGCTGGAGTGACCGGGGCCGGTTGCGGCGCCGCCACCGGTGGCGCAATGACAGGGGACGCCACTGGCGGGGCAGCGTTGGCCGCCACGACGATGTTGCCGGGGTTGTTGCGCGCATTCCACAACTGCCAAAAACACCAACCCGCCAGCAGCAGCGCGACCAGCCCGCCCGCGGCCAAAAGCACAGAAAGGCGCGAGCTTCTGGCTGCGGGCGCGGGTTCCATGCCCATCGGCGTCGAAGCCCGGCGCGGTCGGTTTCTTTCCGACTCTCTGGCGCGTCTGAGGGCGTCGTTGATGAGGCTCATAATTCGATGTGCCCTTCCAACTCGCGCATGGCGCGGCGCACCATTTGGAAATCGATTTTGTCGCGTTGCTGGACAAAGCCGGCCAGCAGGCATTTATCGCAGACGGCATTGATCAGGCGCGGGATGCCGCGGCTGTAGCGGTAAATCAGCCAGACGGCAGGGGTGGTGAAATAAGGGGCGCCGTTGGCGCCGGACACTTGGAGGCGATGCTGGATGTATTGGCCGACCTCGGAGCCTTTGAGGGGGTTCAAATGAAAACGCACCGTGATGCGCTGGCGCAGTTGACGCAAGGAATGATCGTTGAGCCGGTCGCGCAATTCCGGCTGGCCCATGAGGATGATTTGCAGGAGCTTTCGCTCGTCGGTTTCCAAATTGGACAACAGGCGCACCTGCTCCAGCAATTCGCGCGTCAAATCCTGGGCCTCGTCAATAATCAGAACGGTGTCCTTGTGGCGCTCGACCTGTTGCAGCAGGAAGCGGTTGATCTCCGCCAGCGTTTCCAACCGGTCCAGCCCCTTGACCTGCAAATTCAACTCCATGGCGATGGCCTTGAGCAACTGCTCGGCGTCGAGCACCGGGTTGAGAATCAGGGCGGTGGAAAACTCCGGTCCCAATTGTTCGAGCAAGGCGCGGCACAAAGTGGTTTTGCCCGCGCCCACCTCCCCGGTCAACTGCACAAACCCCTTGCGCTCGCGAATCCCGTAAAGCAGATGATTAAAGGCTTCACGATGCTTGGCGCTGTAGAACAGGAACCGCGGATTAGGCGTCAGGTTGAAGGGCGGTTCTTTCAGCCCGTAATATTCCAAGTACACCCCTTTCTACTACCGCAAAACCGCCGGTGAGGTCAAATCCATTCGATGTTGATGACGCGCAGTTCCCGCACAAAGGCATCTGGCCAAAAGGAGATCAAGAATGATCCAGCGACCTTGATCTGAATTGATCTGCCTGTGTCATCTTTTTCCCTCGAAATCGCCCCTTTGCAAAGGCTCGGCAGCGAGAGCTTCCAGGGCATGGATAAGTTTTTGGCGTTCGCGGGCCTTGACTGCCAGCAGGAAATGAACGGACGTTTCGTTGAGCGTGAACTGCCAGCTTTGACTCACAATCCTTCAGCCCTCAGCGTTTCATGCAATTGTTTTGCCTGGGCAAGTGAAATCTTCTTGCCACCGTCAATTTCATCGTTCAAGCGCGTCAGTTCAGATCGATACGCGGGATCGTCTTTGCGCGCAAGATGCTTGAGGAAAGCAGCCAGGTAAGCCCGCTCCTCAAGGGTGCTTTGCTCGATGCTGCTCTTTATTTCCGCTACTGTCATACCCCAATATTACGTCCAGCAGCGCGATTATTCAAGCTTGTTTCGTTCTGAGCCGATAAAGTAGTTGCGCAATCGCGCCGGGGCATGTCTATTTAGCGTGATTTTCGCAAATGCGAATTGCCGTTTCGATACTATGAGCACTGCACCGTTGCCGCCTGAAGAACTGACAAAAATCATTGCCGGCCTCAATCGCCTCGCCCACAACTTGTGGTGGACCTGGAACCAGGGGGCGCAGGAAATCTTTTCCGAACTTTCCCCCCGCTGCTGGCAAACCCTTTACCATAATGCCGTGGCTGTCCTGCACGAGGTTTCCGATTATGAACTGCGCGTCCGCCTGCAAGACACCGAGTTCGCCCGCCGCGTCCAGCAAGTGCTGGCCGATTTCCAGGCTTACCTGGATGACAAGGAGACTTGGGGCCGCCAGAATGCCCCCGCCCTCCTGCAAAATCCGGTCGCTTATTTTTCGGCCGAATTCGGCTTTCACGAAACCCTGCCCATCGCCGCCGGCGGCCTGGGCATTTTGTCGGGCGATCACGCCAAATCGGCCAGCGACCTCAACATCGGGTTCGTTGGCATCAGCTTGTTTTATCGCGAAGGCTACTTCCAACAGCAATTTAACGCGGACAATTGGCAGACCGAATACTACACCCTGCTCGACCCGGACAATCTTCCGCTGGAGCCGGTGCTCGACGCCAAAGGCCGGCCGCTGGTCTGCTCGGTGGAAATCGAATTGACCGATGTCTATTTCCAGGCCTGGCGCGCCAACGTGGGCCGCGTCCCCGTCTATCTTCTGGATGCCAACCGGCCCGAGAACGCCCCGCATCACCGGGATTTGACCCGCCGCGTCTATGGCGGCGACAACACGATGCGCATCATGCAGGAAGTCCTCCTGGGCGTCGGCGGGGTGCGATTGCTCCGCGCCCTGGGCGTTGCCCCTTCGGTCTTCCACATGAATGAGGGTCATGCCGCTTTTTTGACCCTGGAATTGATCCGCGAAAAACTGGCGGCCGGCCTTTCTTTCGCAGATGCACAGGCGCAAACCAAGCAACAATGCATCTTTACCACGC
>Ga0326728_10003688_pt1 | contig 46894 bp, 38 predicted proteins | sample MB3enrmetagenome_FD_207602 | JGI IMG/M metagenome (GOLD analysis project Ga0326728, IMG submission 207602) | Lab enriched peat soil microbial communities from McLean, Ithaca, NY, United States - MB31MN | ecosystem: Environmental > Terrestrial > Soil > Wetlands > Peat | place: USA: New York...
CGGTGCGTTCGAGATGCTGAAGCCGAGGAACTTGCGTTCTGCCGGTCTGGCCACCGCGCTCTTCTGTTCATTGACCTTGAGTTTGAGACGGCGCGTGATGAAGTCGGTAATGCTCCGCTTCACCCGTTCCCCTGCACGCCGGCTGCGCACGTAGATGTTGCAATCGTCCGCGTACCGCACGAAGCAGTGTTTGCGCCGCTCCAACTCCCGATCCAGTTCATCGAGCACGAGGTTCGACAGCAGTGGCGATAGAGGTCCGCCCTGCGGCGTCCCCTCATCCACCGGACCTACCAACCCGTTTTCCATCACACCCACGGTGAGAAATGCCCGGATCAGCTTGAGCACTCTCTTGTCGGCGACCCGCCGCGCTACAGCAGCCATCAGCTTGTCATGGTTGACCCGATCAAAGAACTTCTCCAGATCGAGATCAACCACCCAGCGGCGAACGGAGGCAACATACCGCTGGGCCTCGGTTACCGCCTGATGCGCCGAGCGTCCGGGCCGGAACCCGTGGCTGTGGCTGGAAAACTCCGCGTCCCATCTGCGTTGCAAAACCTGCATCACCGCCTGCTGTACCATGCGGTCCAGCACCGTCGGAATGCCCAGCTTGCGCACCCCGCCGTCCGGCTTGGGGATTTCCACCCGACGCACCGGTTGCGGCTTGTAGCTTCCACTCAGCAACTGTTCGCGAGTCGTCGGCCAGTGCTCCAACAGGTAGCTCGATAACTCGCTGACCGTCATGCCGTCGGCACCTGCGCTGCCCTTGTTGGACTTCACTCGCTTCAAGGCTTGAAGGCAGTTCTCCCGCCCGCAAACCTCTTCCATCAATTGTTCGGTGTCCTGATTCCAAGACGAGCGACTGACCTCCCGTGATAAGAATGACCGCCTTCAGCGCGCAACCGCCGGATTTACAACCAACACCCTTGATGGATATGGACTTCGCTGCCTGCTGCCAGATCGTCCGATGTCGTATGCCTTCTATCCGGTTCTTGTTCATCGGCTCGCGCCTTTGCTCCACGCTTCCTTCTGACCCCACCTCACGATGACGCCCTTGCGCTTCGCTAACCCTTCACCTCCATCAGGTTGGGTAGAGGACTTCCACCTCCAAGATGTCATTCATGCACGGCGTACGACACCGAAGCCACCCCAAAGGGTGGCTTTTGTAGTGCGGTGGTTGTGGCAGTGGCTGTTTGTCGGCAAGAGCTATCCGTTTCAAGAGTCAGAAGAAAAGGAGACATGGAGATCTCGCGGCGCCTCCTTCCGCCTCCATCGAATCAGTGCTGGCCGGCAACTATAACCGGTGGGGTCCGCGAGGACACCATCAGACGATTCCATGCATTGATTTCAGCTACTGCAAACGAGAGATCGGCAATCTCTTTTGTGGAGAACTGCTGACAAAGCGGTTCATAGATGGAATCCGGAACGTCTCCGTCTTTCAGATACGTCATGCTCTCGGCCCAGGCCAGCGCTGCCCGTTCACGGGGACTGAATACAGGGGCTTCACGCCAGGCAACCAGCAGGTTCAACTGGTCCTCGCTGACGCCATGCTGGCGTGCCAGGGGTGCATGCATTGCCAGACAAAAGGCACATCCGTTGATCTGTGAGGCCCTCATTTTGACCAGTTCCAGCAGGCCGAGGTCGAGGCCGCTCTTCTGGACATAGCTGTGAACGCCCAGCATGGCCTTGTAACCAGCGGCCGCAACCTCGGTCAAATCGAAACGTTGTTTCATTGTTTGCTCCTTTCAAAATTCATCCCAGTCGGGAGTGAAGAAAATCTCTGTTGTATCTAGCAATGAAATGCCAACTGCCGACTCCCGGTTTGCACTCGATCAGCCGAGGCTGCCTGTTCAGCAGATGAAGGCTAAGAGTCACTGCGATTTGACTTGCGGTGATCAAGCCAACTCTCGACCTGAATAGCGAAGCCGGGCGGCGCCTTCCTGGCAACCTGACCGGCAAGTTCGGCCAGAGAATGCGCTGCGAGTTCCTGGCGCATGCGATCTTCGGCCGTCATCATCACGGTATGGATTGAACACCTGCCGGATGTTGCCCAGGCGGGCGCCTCAGAGCCAAACACAGCACAGCGCGAGCGGATCTCGCGACATTTAAAGAGCTGCTTCGGTCCGTCGATTGCATTGACTACATCGAGAAAGCTGATCTCATCCGCGGTTCTAGCCAAAACAAATCCGCCCCGCGCGCCTTCGGCAGCGATAACGAGACCAGCCCTGGAGAGCCTGGTGAAGATTTTTGCTAAATACTCCACAGAGACGCCCTGCAGGACAGCCAGGTCGCGCACGTTCACTTCCACTCTGTCGCCTTCCTGGGCGACCAGATAGAGAAGACAGTGCAACGCGTATTCCACTCCGTTGCTGATGAAAGACATTTATACTCCGACATAATGAGTCGTAGTTAAAGAATATACCGATGCTGGGTCCAGGGCAAATCAAAACGAGGTTATTGAATGTAAATGGCTGATATTAAATGAAAATACCTGAAGAACTGCCCCTTTGAGCGTACGAACGAGTGGGTGGGCTACCCCCGTTTTCCCCGGTGTTGAAGCCAGAATCTTCGGTTGTGTGGCATTGCTGCAATTCGACCACTTTTATGTTGCGCAGTCCGGTCGATCCTACGCGCCAATCAAGGAGTCAGACGGCACAGCCCCCAAAAAACGGCGAGGTCCGGTTGCTCACTCTGGAGGCGTTTAGATGGCTAGAGAATTTTCGGTTTTATTGTTTTCGGTCGATATGGCCTTTGTGGTCCCCCATCCTTGAATCAAAAAGCGATTCAAGGATGGGGAACACAAAGTCTTGTTAACAGTTGGACAGAAAATGCTCTATCAGAACGAAGGCGGCGGCATTCCTTTCAGCAGAAACTCATAGCGCGGACGCAGCGTGTCGTTGCTGGCAGTGATGGCGCTGTCCAGGTGAAGAACCGGGTCGTCTTTGCCGAAGCTGGGCCATGCGGGCAAGCCCGGTCCGTTGGGGTCGCCGGTTTTGGCGAAGTTGGTCCAATAGCTCATCATCTGCTCGCTCAGTTTGCGGTCCTCGGGGCGGACGGTTTCGCCGGGACGAGTGTCCAGCGAGCCGAAGACATACTCGATGTCGTCGGAGTGGAAGGCGTACGTGCCGGGGTGGTATTTGCTGGGCAGCGCAGCCAACTCAAAGTGGTAGCGGTAGACGGGCGAATCGCCTGTTTTGCGATGCGCCTCGATCCACTTCCAGGTTCCAAAGGCGATGAAGGAGTCACTGCCGTAGTCGATGGCTGAACGCGCAGCCTGCTCGTCGGTCTCGCCGGGGTAAAGCCTGAGAAATTCCGCGGCGCGGTCCTTGAAGTGCTCGGCTGCGAAAGCCTTCCACTTTTCGACGGTCATGCCCGTGGCCAGGGAGCTGTTCTCGTCGCGGTTCCAACCTGCCAACAGTGATACATGGGCCTGTTTGCCCGCAGCGTAGGTGGCTTCCACAGGCTCGGTGAGCAGCCTGCCGTCAACATAGGGCGGAATGCCGCTGATGAACTGGTTCTTGGCCGCTTCCAGAATCTTCTCAGTGGGCCAGGCGCGCAGTTCCTGAGTGGATCTAACACCGAGCGAGGCCACCCACTCGCCATCCTTCTTCTCCCTGGCTTCAAGGGAGCCGGTGAGCGGCGCGCCAGTGAAAGCCGAGCCGCTTTCACCGATGGCCTTGTGAAAGAGTCCGCGCGCGGCCGGAGACGCGACGAGCGTGCTCACCGCGAAGGAGCCGGCGCTTTCGCCGAAGATGGTCACATTGCCGGAATCTCCGCCGAAGTTGCCGATGTTGGCCCGGACCCATCGGAGTGCGGCCACCATGTCGAGCAGGCCGTAGTTCCCTGCTGCGCCGTTAGCTTCCCTAGCCAGATCTGCCGTGGCCAGAAAGCCGAAGACGCCGAGCCGGTAGTTGATGGTAACCAGAACCACGCCCTTGGTGGGCAGAAAGTCGCCATGGTGCCGCGGTTCGGAGCTGGCCCCGCCCCCATAGCCGCCACCGTGAATCCAGAACATGACGGGCAGCTTGCTGTTGGCTTTGACGCTGGAGGGCGTGTAGACGTTCACGAAGAGGCAGTCCTCGCTGGGACCGCTATCCTCAAAGACCATGTCGTCGAAGACCCGGCCCTGGGCGCAGTGCGCGCCGAATTTAGTCGCATCACGCTCGCTCTTCCACGGGAGCGGCGGCTCGGGCGCCTTCCAGCGCAATTCGCCAACAGGAGGAGCCGCATAAGGCAAGCCGAGAAATGCCTTCACCTTGCCGTCATTGATGGTCTTGCCGTGCACCTTGCCTTGTTCGGTCTTCACCTCCAGTGAGTCCGCATGAACCCGAACAGGGAGCCCTGCTGCCAACCCCGCTACTGCCAACGCACACACCACTCCTACTCCAATTCGCATCAAAAAAAGCCTCCGCGGAACACCATATCAGGACGAGCCGGGGAGCGTACGAGTTTCAAGAGATACAGAAGGGAGGCGACTGCTCTCACTTCCCGATGACATCGATCGCCGCAACAATCGTCCTGGGGGGCATGCAGGCGCTGTTGTCGCAGGCCTGGTAGCGGAGTTTGGCCTCGACCAGATGAGCGCCGGGCGTGGCTACGATGCGCGCCTGAATGGAGAACTCGCCGGTGTAGACGCTGAGCTTCGTTTGGGGGTCGAGGGGCAGCGTAAAGTCGATTCCAGGCGGGTAGACGGCACCATCGAGGCGCACTCCAGAGGCTTCGGGAATCGAGAGGGTGGTGGGGATGAGTTCTTCTTCTCTGGGGGTGTGAGAGTTGATGTGCAGTCCTGGCGCAATGCGGAAGTGGAGTGCGACGGCGGTTGGCTTGCCTGCGGGAACGGAAACCTGTTCGGGGTAGAGATACGTAACGGCAGGGGGGGTGGCGCCGGAGTGAGCCGGAGCATTGGTGGCAAGCGTCTGGGCGTGCGCCAGTGCGCCTGCCAGGCCAATCGTAAGGGCTGCCGCAACGGCAAAACGCATTCGTTTCTTACCTGCAATCATCAATTGACCTCATCCTCGCCGCGCCCTTTCAAAATGCCATTCATTTGGGCTTCATTAAATCCCCAGCGCCTTTTTGATGTTGGCTTCGATATCGTCCTTTGATGTCAGGCCCAATTGCGCGGCGACGACGGTTCCGTTGCGGTCCACAAAGAAGGTGGTTGGCAGATCGTCCAGACCGCCATAGGGCTTGCTGATTGAGTCGCCGTCGATCAGCACCGGATAGGGCATCTGCATCTGCTGGACGAAGCGCGCAATCTCCTTCTTCTCTCCGCTCAGCTTTTCGGGGGCGCCGCGGTCGATGTCGTCCATGGAGATGCCCAGAACCTCAAACCCCTGCGCCGCGTACTGGTTGCGCAGTTCGATCAGCCAGGGAGTCTCGATTTTGCACGGCGCGCACCAGGTGGCCCAGAAGTTGATGAGCAGCGCCTTGCCCTTGTAACTGGCCAGCGAGACCTTTCTGCCGTTGAGGTCTTCCAGGGTGAAGGCCGGGGCGGGCTTGCCGATGAGCGGGGTGGCATATTGCGGAGCGCCCCCGGCGGCGGGCGCCACTTCGGTCTGCGCAGCCAGAACCTGAAGGCGCTCGGCAGCCTGCCTGCGATACTCAAAATTGGCCCATCCGGCCCAGGCAAAGGCGGCCAAAATAAAGAGAACGGCAGTGAAGACCAGTGTATTGCGCTTCATGGGGATACGCCTCACCGCTTTATTGTACGAGCCGCCTGCGGTGGGGCCAACTGCCGCGTACGCGGCCATCCGCGGGGGCGCCAGATCCTTTGGCCACAGCTTGGGAGGCGGAACTGATACCATCAGAAACCGATGAGCGAAGAAGGAAACCAGCCTAGTCCTAGAGATTGTGAAGCTGACCCCGTGGATCTGGCATCCTCCGGTCCGGCAGCTTTGGTGCGCACGGAGGCCGCGGCCTTGGAGGCGCTGGCCACGCGCCTGGAAGGGCCGATGGCTGCCTCGTTCGACCGGGCCGTCGAGCTGATTCTGCACTGCGGCGAGGAGCGCGGACGCGTGGTGGTAACCGGCATGGGCAAGAGCGGGATTATTGCGCAAAAGATCGCCGCCACGCTCAGTTCGACTGGCTCACCAGCGCTGTTTCTGCATCCGGCCGAGGCGGTGCATGGCGACCTGGGCGTGCTGATGCCGGGGGACGTCGTAGTGGCTCTGTCGGCCAGCGGTGAGACGGAGGAGATTTTGCGGCTGCTGGCGACGCTGAAGCGCAAGGGCGACGCGCTGGTCAGCTTGTGCTGCAATCTGAAGTCGACTTTGGCCGAGGCCAGCGACGTGGCCCTGGATTGCGGCGTGGAGCGCGAGGCCTGCGGGCTGAATCTGGCGCCCACCGCCTCCACCACCGCCATGCTGGCTCTGGGCGACGCGCTGGCGATTGCGGTGAGCCTGCGGAAGGGATTCCGCGCGGAGGATTTTGCGGAGTTGCACCCCGGCGGCAAGCTGGGCAAACAGTTGGCCAAGGTCCGCGACCTGATGCACGCGGGCAACGAAGTTCCGGTGGTTGCGACTTCGACGCCGATGGCCGACGTGATCTATGAGATGTCCTCGAAGAAGCTGGGCGTGACCACCGTGCAGGAGCAGGGGCGGCTGCGTGGCATCATCAGCGACGGCGACTTGCGGCGCTTGCTGGAGCGCGAGGGCGGCGCAGCGCTGAGCCGGACGGCTGGAGAAGCGATGAACGCGCATCCGCGGACGATTGGCTCGGAGGAACTGGCCGCCACGGCGCTGAGGATTCTGGAAGAGCGGAAAATTACTTCCCTGGTGGTGGTGGATGCGGAGAACACGGTCGAAGGCGTGCTGCATCTGCATGATTTGTGGGGCGTGGAGTTGATCTGAGAAACATTTGTCCGTAGTCAGTTGCCGGAATCATCCAATCGAGGAACATCGAAACCCTTATCCATTAATTGAATTGCTGATCAGAGAATGAATAGCAAGTTCCAACGGGCGACCATGGCGACTGAACGAACCGCTCTCATCACCGGCGCATCGAGCGGCTTCGGGCTGCTGACTACCGTTACGCTGGCAAGGCACGGGTGGAGAGTGATTGCCACAATGCGCGATCTGACGAGGCGCGAAGGGCTGGAAGCTGCGGCGCGCGCGGCAGGAGTGCTGGACCGAATTGAGTTTCTGGCGCTGGACGTGACGGACAACGAGCAGATCGCCAAGGTGGCCGCGGAGATTGCGGCGCGGACGGATGGAGGCAAGGTGGCGCAGCTGGATGCACTGGTCAGCAACGCGGGCTTCGCCGTGGGCGGGTTTGCGGAGGACGTTTCCGACGCGGAGCTCCGAAAACAGTTCGACACCAACTTCTTTGGCGCGACGGCGGTGGTGCGGGCCTTTCTGCCTCAATTCCGGCGGCAGGGCGCGGGACATATCGTGATGACTTCGTCCATCTCCGGGCGCATGGGATTTCCGGGGGTAAGCAGCTACGTGGCCTCGAAGTTTGCTGTCGAGGGATGGGCCGAAACGTTGCGGCTGGAGATGAAGCCGCTGGGGATTCAAGTGGCGCTGGTGGAACCCGGCTCCTTCGAGACCAATATATGGTCGAGCGGCGCGATGATGGCAAAACAATCGCTCGACCCGCATTCGCCGAACGCAGCCCGAGTTCAAAAATTGATGGGCCGCATGAAGGACGGCAAGCCGAAAGCCGATCCGCAGATCGTCGCCGACGGCATTGCGGCGATTCTCGAAAACCCACGGCCCAAGCTGCGCTACGTCTTCGGCACGGACGCGAGGATGGGCCTGCTGCTCAAGCGTCTGCTGCCCGCAAGCGCCGTGGAACGGCTGCTGATCAATGCCAGCGGGATCGATGGCTAAGGAACCTCTGAACCTGTCTCAGCGAAACAGGACAGCTTCCCTCAGGGGCTAAAGCCCTGCTCGTTTTACAATCTCTATCGGCACGACTGAAGTCGTGCCCTTTCAAAACATCAACTTGTGCAAAGGTTTCCTGAGTCTTGCTCCGGCACTCGGGACTGCACTTGTGCTTCTTTCAAGTCCGAGAGAAGCGGCAAAGGCCCGGGCCTTAAGGCCCTGCAATTATGCCCTCTTTCAGGGGGCTGAAGCCCCCTGCTCCCTCCGGAATCTCCGATTTACGGTCGTCGTACTAGGATAATGCCATGCAAACTATTGCGCTTCGATCTTTTGCGTGGATGCTGCCGATTCTTGCCGTGGGATCCATGGCCTCGCTCTCTGCGCAGACCGCACATCAGGCGACGGCCCAGACCGGCACGACCGCAACCACACCAGCAGCGACGCAGACGGGCGCTGAAGCTGTTGCGCCTGCCGCTGTGAAGACTCCGGCAAAGCCGAGCGATGCGGAGATTCCAGCGCCTACGCGGGCTGAGATGCTGCGCGGGGCATACGGGCCTTATCGCGCCAACAATGACCTGCTCTATTACCACCTGGATATTCGGGTCGATCCGGAGAAGCAAGCCGTCAGCGGAAAGAACACGATTCGTTTCAGGATGCTCACCGATGGCAAGCGCATCCAGCTCGACCTGCGCGAGACCCTAGCTGTCGACAAGATTCTCCTGGGCACTAAGCCGCTCAAGTACGAGCGCGATACGGGCGTGGTTTTTGTGGACTTTCCGGAGACTCTACGCGCAGGACAGGTCTATTCCATCGATTTTTATTACTCTGGACATCCAGAGGAGATTGGACGCTTCGGCGGAATGACGTTCAAGAAAGATCCGGCGGGGCGTGTCTGGATCAACACGGCTTGCGAGGGCGACGGGGCGAGCGTTTGGTGGCCCAATAAAGACCAGTGGCGCGATGAGGTTGAGAACATGGACATCAGCGTGGCCATTCCGAACGGCCTGGTGGATGTGTCGAACGGCAAGTTCATGGGCAAGACCGACTTGGGCGACGGTTATACGCGCTGGGACTGGCATGTCCATTACCCGATCAATAACTACGATGTCTCGCTGAATATCGGAAGTTATGTTCACTTTGCAGATGAGTTAGGCGGGCTGCCGCTGGATTTTTATGTGCTGCCCGAGGATCTGGAAAAGGCGAAGACGCAATTCGCGCAGGCCAAGGGGATGCTGGAAGCGTTTCAGCACTACTTCGGGCCGTATCCTTTTGCGAAAGACGGATACAAACTGATCGAGACGCCTTATCTGGGGATGGAACATCAGAGCGCTGTGGCGTACGGCAACGGGTTCAAGAACGGCTACATGGGCCGTGACTGGGCCGGCGTGGGCATCAGCATGCGCTTCGACTTCATCATCATCCACGAGAGCGGGCACGAGTGGTTCGGCAACAGCATCACGGCCGCCGATCCGGCGGACATGTGGATTCATGAGGGCTGGACAACCTACCTCGAAAGCCTCTACGTGGAGTACCGCTGGGGCAAGGACGACGCCATCAAGTATCTGAACGGATTGAAGCCGAAGGTGAAGAATCTGCGGCCCATCCTGGCCGAGCGGGGCGTGAATGCAGAACCCGATCAGGACCAGTACTTCAAAGGCGCGCTGATGATCAATACACTGCGCAGCGTGGTGAACGACGATGCGAAGTGGCGGGCGCTGCTGCACGATTTCTATCAGCATTTCAAGTACCGGAACATTCTGACAGAAGACGTGGTGGCGTATTTCAACCAGCAGACCGGGATGAACCTGACGCCGATCTTCAACCAGTACCTGCGGCACGCGCAGATTCCGCGGCTGGAGCTGCTCTTCGGCGAGGCGCCAGGAATGGTGATGTATAAGTGGCGCGCCGACGAGGAGAACTTCGCTATGCCGGTACGCGTGGGCAGGCCGGAAGAGTGGCAGATCATCCATCCGACGACCCGGTGGCAGCAGATGAAGACGCCGCTTAGCAAGGACGAGTTTCAGGTAGCGACGGATCTCTATTACGTGGATGTGAACAAGCAGTAGACGGCGGGTTTGGGGTTTCCCGGCAGCGACGCTGAGGGTAAACTAAGGGTATGGCAGAGATTCAGCGCAGGAAAACAGGAACGGTCAAAATCGGGCAGGTTCGCGTGGGCTGGGCGGTTCCGGTCGTCGTGCAGTCGATGACCAATACCGACACGGCGGACATTACAGGGACGATCGAACAGGTTGCGGCGTTGGCGCTGGCCGGCTCGGAGATTGTTCGTGTTACGGTGAACAACGACGAGGCCGCCGCGGCTGTTCCGCAGATTGTGGAGGGCCTGGACAAGCGCAGCATACGCGTGCCGATTGTGGGCGACTTCCACTATAACGGGCATCTGCTGCTGAAGAAGTTTCCCGAAACGGCGCGGGCTCTGGCCAAATACCGGATCAATCCCGGCAACGCTTCGATTGGCAAGAAAGATAACGACAATTTTCAGGTGATGGTGGAGTGCGCGGCCGAGAACCAGAAACCGGTGAGGATCGGGGTCAACTGGGGGTCGCTCGATCAAGCGTTGCTGACGCGCATGATGGATGAGAACAGTCGCCTGCCGCAGCCGCTGCCGGCGCGCGAGGTGATGATGGAGGCCATGGTGCGGAGCGCGCTGGACTCTGCCGCCGCCGCAGAGCGCTACGGGCTTGGGCACGACCAGATTATCTTGTCGGCTAAGGTGAGCGGGGTGCGCGACCTGATCGACGTCTACACGAACCTAGCTGCGCGCTGCGACTATCCTCTGCACCTTGGGCTGACCGAGGCTGGAATGGGCACGAAGGGGCTGATTGCCTCGACGGCGGGTCTTGCGCCGTTGCTGCTGGCGGGGATCGGCGACACGATTCGCGTGAGCCTGACGCCGAAGCCGGGCGGCGACCGGACGGAAGAAGTTCTGGCTGCCCAGCAGGTCTTGCAATCGCTGGGGATTCGCAGCTTTATGCCGCAGGTGACAAGCTGTCCAGGGTGCGGGCGCACGACGAGTACCTACTTCCAGGAGCTGGCCGAACAGATTCAGAGTTATCTGCGAAGTTCGATGCCGGAGTGGCGGAAAAAGTATCCGGGCGTGGAGGAGCTGAAGCTGGCGGTAATGGGCTGCATCGTGAACGGACCGGGAGAATCGAAACACGCCAACCTGGGCATCAGCTTGCCGGGGACGTTTGAGGAGCCCAAAGCGCCGGTGTATGTGGACGGGAAGCTCTTGAAGACGCTGCACGGCGATACGATTGTGGCGGAGTTCAAGCAGATCCTCGACAACTATGTGGAGAGCCACTACGGGCATAGAGCGTAGAACCGGAACCAGAGTCACACCGATCCTTTTTGTAGACCGCGCTTCCCTTCCCGGCTGATTCGCGGTAGGATTGCGGCAATCTTCTTTGGAGAACTTCTGTGGTTCTGAGGCGATTCGGGTGGGTTGCGCTTCTTGTAGCGATTTCGCCTGCGCTAGCGTTCGCTGGCTCGCAGAAACCGTGCATGACAGCCGAAGAAGCTACAAAACTCGTGAACAAGGATGTGTGCGTCTCGGCGCACGTTTATGACGTGGTGCAGTTGCCGGATGGGACGCGGTTTCTGGACGTGTGCACGCCGGAGACGCATGATGCTCAGTGCCGGTTCACCATTGTGAGCCTGTGGGAGGATCGCGAAGAGGTAGGCGAACTGCGCAAGTACCGCGACATGAATGTGCAGGTGCGGGGGATTGTGCGGCCGATGCACGGACGGGCGGGGATGGTGGTAAGCCATGCTCGGCAGTTCTACGGCGGGCCGCCCAAGTTCAAGCCCAACCCCCGGCTGGCGCGCGGCTTCAACGCCGACCAGAGCCGTCCGCCGGTCAACGATCCCAACCTGCGCTCGCAAGGGAGCGGACGAGCGTTTATGAATACGCGGGATAAAGAAACGGTACAGGGACGATAGGGTTCGAGGTTTCCCATCCTTTTTCACAAAGAGCGCGAAAAAGGATGGTGCACCAGGCTTTTGGTTCTCTGGTTGAATATTTTGAGATTTCTGGATTCCTCGGGTTTAGACTAAAGCCAATTTTTCTCTTCACAATTGAAGCTTCCATGAGACATGCCATACGAAATCTGTTTTTGTGTTTGACCATCGTTGCCAGCGCGCTTCTGGTTCTGTGCAGCGGGTGCGGCGGCAGCGCCAGCAGCACCCCACCCGCACCAACCACTCTGACAGTGGCTCAGACCACTGCGGTGGCTACGCAAATGGAAGAGACTTTCGTCGCGGCCTCCGCCAAGATGGGTGCTTCCTGGTGCGGTATCCCTCAAGACCCCACAGAGGATTACCCTTGCACAATTCCCGTCAACGTCATTGGGACGTGCAGCGGGGGAGGGACAGTCGCCATCGCCGGTTCGATCAGCGGCGCTATGGACTATTCCGACACAGGCGACGCCACTGCATTGATTACAGCGACGCCCACGAATTGCGCCATACCGGGAACCACCCTGGTGATCAATGGCAGTCCGGATCTCTCCGTCAGCGGAACAGTCTTCTACTTTTACGGTGGTGTCTCAAATTTCACCGTCACGGAGGCCGGATCGGTCACATACGGGCCGAAGCCGACCGGGACCTGCCAGACCAATTTGACGATCGCGGCATCTTTTATCGGAGATTCTGAGCACACGGTCAGATCCTGCACGCTGACCGGAACGGCGTGCGGACAAGCGATCAATCAGAGTTGCATGTAGAAGGGATTCTGATTTCAGGCGCATGGGCGCGATCGGGCGCTCTCATCGAGCGGCGGGGCGAAGCGTGCGCCCGCGCGGAGGATGATGCCGGAGACGACCAGAGCGATGAGAGTAGCGCCGAGGGCAAAGCGCAAACTCCTGGCGTGGTCGGAGATGGCGCCGATGATCTGGGGGGAGAAGGTGTCGCCGAAGCAGTGAATGATGAAGAGATTGCAGGCGATGGCGGTGGCGCGGACCGGGGCGGAGACCGAGTTGACGATGGCTGCATTGAGCGGACCAGTGTTGAGGAAGAGGAAGAACTCGGCGGCAAAGAGCGCGGGAACCGCCCAGGCGGCGGGACCGAAGAAGACCATCGCTCCGCAGGGTAAGGTGAGGGCCACGCTCCAGAAAGAGAGCAGATAAAGAGCGCGGTGATTGGTGCGGAGCCAGCGCTGTGCGATCCAGCCGCCGGTGAGGGTTCCGGCGATGCCGTCAATGACCGTGATGGCGCCGACGACCAGGCTTGCGCGGCCCAGGGAGAGCCCGGCAGAGCGGCGCAGGAATTCCGGAACCCAGGCGGAGATGCCGCCCATGGCGAAGGTAAGGGCGGCCAGGCCGAAGGTGGCCGTCAAATAGGCCGGGTTGGTGAAAAGTCCCCGGAAAGTGCTGCGATTGATGGTGGGCCGGATGTGGTCGCAGGCGCCGCGCACAGGCTCGCGGCCCAACCATCCATACAGCGCCGCGATGAGGAAACCGGGAATGGCGCAGACGAAGAAGGGCGCGCGCCAGCCCCAGAGAGGGCCAATTTGCCCTCCCGCCATGTAGCCGAGGGCCGCGCCTACGGGAATGGCAAGATAGAAAATGGAGAGGATTCGGTTTCGGTCGCGCTCGGGATAGAAGTCGGCCAGCACGGCAGGGGCGAAGATGCCGAAGGTGGCTTCGCCGATGCCCACCAGAGCTTGGCGGATGTAGAAGGTCCAGTAGCCGTGAACCCAGACGGTGGCGAGAGTGGCAAGGCTCCACAGAACGGCACCGGCGATGATAAGCGGCTTACGTGGGAAGCGGTCCCCGAGCCAGCCGGTCAGCGGAGCCGCGAACATGTAGAAGAGGAAGAGCGCGGTGGTCAAGGCGCCCATCTGGTGGTCGGTGGAGTGGAACTCGCGCTGGATCAGCGAGAGTTCGCCAGGAAAGATGTAGCGGTCTATGTAGTTGAGTAGGTTGAGGGCGATGAGCAGCAGCAGCGTCCCCTGTCCGGGGGTGATGTGGGGGCGAAGCGGCTGGAACGCAGTGGCCATCTATTCTTTGGGCCGGGGAAAGCGCGCTTCGACGGTGGTGCCGATGCCGCCGCGGGGACGGAATTCGCCGCGGACCACGGCCCAGACGGGATCGCAGGCCTTGACCACGTCTTCCAGAACCTGGTTGACGATATTTTCCTGAAAGATTCCCAGGTTGCGGTAACAAAAGAGATACTCTTTGAGCGATTTCAGTTCAAGGCAGCGAAGGCGCGGCATGTAGCGGATGGTGAGGACGCCGAAGTCGGGCAGACCGGTCTTGGGGCAGACGGAGGTCAGTTCGGGGTCGTCGATGAGGATTTCGTAGCTGGGAAACTGGTTTGGCCAGGTTTCGATGGCAGGGAAGGCGAAATCGAGGCCGGCTTTGGCATGATCGTCTGTGTAACGCGGTTCTGAGGCCATGGTTCGATTGTACGAGGATGAGGAATAGCTTGCCAGATTTCCAGCGGCTGAATTTCTTTGCTCCCTCAGGCCAGTTTCCGAGTCCTATATACTGGCTTTGGTTGGCTGAATGACTCAAGAGAGAAAGCAATCGGTTCGGCTCTGGATCTACAGGAGTCTTGCCGTCCTAGTTGTCGTCGTTTTTTTCACGGTGCGTGCCTTGACCAGGGACCGTCTGCTGATTCATGCAGCCGCGGCGGCGCATGTTCCCCTGGTGAGCACCATCAGCACCAACGGCAGAGTTGAGCCGGAGGTGAACTACGAGGCCTATAGCCCGATTTCGACCACCGTCAAGGCAGTCTACGTGCAGCCCGGCGACCAGGTTTCAGCAGGCAAACTGCTGCTGGCTCTGGACGACGTGGAGGCGCGCGCCCGCGAGGCCACGGCGGAAAGCGCGGTAAAGGCCGCGCAGGCAGCGCTGGAGGCAGCCACCCATAACGGAACCCGTCAGGAGCGCCAGATGGCGGAAGCTGACGTGGCGCGCGCGAGGATGGAACGGGATGCGGCGCGCCGAAGCCTGGAAGCGCTGATCAAACTCAACTCGACCGGAGCTGCCTCTGCCAATGAAGTGGCGGCTGCGCGGGAGCGGCTGGACACTGCGGAAGCCAGTCTTCATTCCATGGACCAGAGCGCAAACAGCCGCTATTCGCCGGTAGAGGTCGAACGCGCGAAAGCTGCTCTTGCCGACGCGGAAGCCAACTTGGCAGCGGCGCGGCAGGTAATGGCGCAAACCTCGGTTCATGCTCCGGCGGCTGGAACGGTCTATAGCCTAGATGCGGCGCGGACGGAGTATGTAGAAGAAGGCAAGCTGCTTGTTCAGTTAGCCGATCTGCACCACGAGCGGGTACGTGCCTATTTCGACGAGCCGGAGATCGGACGGCTGGCGGTGGGCCAGAAGATTCAGATCAAGTGGGATGCCAAACAAGGCCGCGTCTGGAACGGGCATATCGAGCGGACACCGGTTACGGTCATCAACCTCGGTACGCGCAGCGTGGGCGAGGTGTTGGTAAAGATCGACGATATGGATGGCGACCTTCTTCCGGACACCAACGTGACTGTGACGGTGACCATCTCCAGCGAGCCAAATGCACTGAGCGTGCCGCGTGAGGCGCTGCACTCAGAGAACGGCAAGACCTTTGTTTACAAAACGGTAAAGGACGGATTGCAGAAGACGTACGTGACGACCGGGACAATCAATCTGACCCAAGTAGCCATTCTCTCCGGGCTTGAGGAGGGAGATTTAGTGGCGACCGGGACAGTCAACGGACAGCCCTTGCAAGAGGGCATTCCAATCAAGGTTGTGCGGTGAGGGTTTTGTCGGCACTGCTGCTGGGAGCAGCCGCGGCGATTTCAGCGTTCGCGCAGGGCGGAGCGAGACAGCAGCTTGCCCAGGCCAACACTGCTTTGCAGGCCGGCGAGGCGGACAAAGCTCTCGCGCTGCTCGACACGTACGCCCGGCCGCACGGTTCTGCCGAAGCATACAACCTGAGATGCCGCGTGCTGTACACGCTGGAGCATTGGGACGCCGCCGCGAACGACTGCGAACAGGCGGTAAAGCTGGACGGAGAGAACTCGGACGATCACATGTGGCTGGCCCGCGCCCTGGGCGAGAGAGCCAGCAGAGCGTCGTTTATGAATGCGTACTCGCTGGCCAAGCGGGTACGGGCTGAGTTTGAGGAGGCAACCCGGCTGAATCCTCGCAATGGAGAGGCGCTGTCCGATCTGGGCGAGTATTACTACTCCGCGCCCGGTGTGGTGGGCGGCGGCACGGACAAGGCAGAGGTAGTGGCAGCACAACTGGATAAGCTCGACCCGGTTCGCGCCCATGAACTGCGGGGCCACATCGCCGAGCAGCGCAAGGACTACGGGACGGCCGAGCGAGAGTTGAAACAGGCGATCGCAGGGTCGGCGCATCCGGCCTTTCAGTGGATGACGCTGGCCAGCTTCTATCGCCACCATGAGCGCTGGACGGAGATGGAATCAGCGGTGCGCAGCGGAGAGAACGCAGCGGAACGGGATAAGCATGCGGGGGTGGCTCTTTACAACGGCGCTTCCGAGCTGATCCGGACCAAACGGGACCCTGCGCGAGCCGCCAGGATGCTTGAGGAGTATGTTGCCAGCAGCGCAAAGACCGAAGAGGCGCCGGCGTTTGCGGCGCATACCATGCTGGCGCGGTTGAGGGCACAGCTCGGCGATACGGCAGCAGCCAGTCGGGAACGGGCCGCGGCTCTGGCCTTGGCGCATGATTACAAGCCAGCTTTGGATCTGAAGTACTAAGGGGTTGAAAACACGTGAGGAATGGAGACAGTCCGCTGAAGGGCTGGTTGGAGATACTCATCGGAGCAGTGTTGACGGCGGTTCCGGGGCTGGTCTCGGCGCAGGTCTCGCTGACGACGGTGGTAGACCTGGCGCAGCGCAACTCGACCACGGTGAAGCTGGCCGAGGCGGATGTGCAAAAAGCGAAAGCGGTGCTGGCGCAAACCGAGGACGTATACGTTCCGAGCCTTGCCGTCGGTTCAACGGTCGGGACCTCGATCGGCTTTCCTACAGGGCAACCCTCAATAGCCAATGCGTCGATGCAGTCTCTGGTTATCAGCTTTCCGCAGAGGCAGTATATCCTCGCCGCACAAAACGGCGTTAAGGCGGCTTCGCTCAGGCTGAAGGAGGCCCGCGAGCAGGTCGCGCTGGACGCATCGACGGCGTACATTGATCTGGATACGGTCGAGCGTGAACTGGAGGCGGCGCATCAGCAGGAGGCGTTCGCGGAGCGGTTGGGGAGCATCGAACAGGAACGCGCCGAAGCAGGCGTAGACCCGTTGAGCGAGCTGCTAGAGGCTCGTCTGACGGCCGCCCAACTCAAGCTCAAGCGGCTGCACCTGGAAACCCGTGCAGCAGTACTTTCAAAGCAGTTAGCGACGCTTGCCGGACTGCCAGTTGGCTCGATCACGCCCGATCACGCCAGTATTCCAGAGATTCCGGCAGTAACAGCAGACCAGACTGCGCGCGCAACGGCGGAGATCGAGTCGGTACAGATGCTGGCACGCTCTAAGCAAATGCAGGCGAAGGGCGACAACCTGTCAGGACGCTGGCCACAGATTTCCTTCGGAGCCCAGTATAATCTCGACTCCGACAAGTTGAACGATTACAGTCACTACTACCAACACTTCACTCCCAACAACGTCAGCTTTGGGCTCTCAATTCAGTTTCCACTGTTTGACCTTGGGTCACGCGCCAAAGCGAAGGAGTCTGTTGCCGATGCGCTACGCGCCATGATCGAGGCCGAGCAAGCCCAGCGCCAGAATGAAGTGCAGATCGCGGAGCTGACCGGCAACCTGCGCGAACTGGATACTTTGGCAGAGATTGCGAGTCTAAAGCAGCAGATCGCCAATGAGCAGCTCCAGGCCGTGCTGGCGCAACTGGAGTTGGGCAACGGCGCCACCCCTGGCCCTGGCGCGCAGGCGCAACTCACGCCCAAGGCCGAACAACTGGCCCGCATCGATGAGCGGCAGAAGTTTGAGGACGCGCAGGATGCGGCGTTGGACCTGGCCAAAGCGCGTCTGAGCCTGCTGCGCGCACTCGGGCACATGGAAGACTGGCTGAACGAACTGCACGGAAAGTAAGCCCACGCCTGCACGCGAAGTAAGCCCCGGCGAACGATGACAGTGAAAGACCTGCCGGAACCTGCGAAAAATGACGGAATGTTAGAATAAAGGGGATGCCTATGCCTTTGAAGACACTGTTTCTGAATCCGCCCTCGTTCGATAAATTTGACGGTGGCGCAGGCTCGCGCTGGCCGGCAACGCGCGAGATCGAGTCGTACTGGTACCCGGTCTGGCTTGCCTACCCGACCGGTCTGCTAGAGGGTTCGCGGCTGCTTGACGCGTCCCCGCACCACGTCTCCGCCGAAGAGACCATAAAAATCTGCAAGGGCTACGAGTTCGTGGTGCTGTTCACTTCCACAATCGGCTGGAAGAGCGACCAGTTGTTGGCTGAGGCCATCAAGGCGGCCAATCCGTCGATTCGCATCGCCTTTGTCGGTCCGCCGGTGACCACGGACCCGGATCGCGCCCTGAATGAGTGCCCGGTTCTGGACTTCATCTGCCGCCGCGAGTTCGACTATTCGGTGGTGGAGTTTGCGCAGGGAAAACCGCTGAACGAGATTCTCGGCATCAGCTACAAGCAGGACGGCAAGATCGTCCACAACCCCGACCGGCCCCAGGTGGAAGACCTGGACGCCATGCCGTGGGCCACTAAAATCTACAAGCGCGACATGGACGTGACGCGCTATAGCGTACCTTTCCTGCTGCATCCCTTTATTGCGCTTTATACGACGCGCGGCTGCCCGGCGCAGTGCACCTTTTGCCTATGGCCGCAGACGCTGAGCGGACACGCCTGGCGCAAGCGCTCCACCGACGACGTGGCCGCCGAACTGGCCTGGGCCAAGCAGAACTTCCCCGATGTGAAAGAGTTCTTCTTCGACGACGACACCTTCAACATTCAGAAGGCCCGCACCATCGAGCTGTGCGAAAAGATCAAGCCTCTGGGCCTCACCTGGAGCTGCACTTCGCGCGTGACTACGGATCGCGAAACACTGAAGGCCATGAAAGAGGCCGGCTGCCGGCTGCTCATTGTAGGCTTCGAGTCCGGTGATCCTCAGATTCTCAAGAACATCAAGAAGGGCGCCACCGTGGAGCGCGCGCGCGCCTTCGCCAAGGATTGCCATGATCTGGGCCTGACCGTCCATGGCGATTTCATCCTCGGGCTGCCTGGCGAGACCAAAGAGTCGATCCGCAACACGATCAACTTTGCCAAGACGCTGGACGTGGAAACGATCCAGGTCAGCATTGCGCACGCCTTTCCGGGAACGGAGTTTTACGACTATGCCAAGGCCAACGGCTTCATCGTGAGTTCCGCGGCGCTAGGCGACGAAGGCGGTCACCAGATGGCGCACATCGAGTATCCCGGCCTGCCAACCGACTACGTGCTTGAAATGGTGCACCGCTTCTACGACGAGTACTACTTCCGGCCCAAGGCTGCATTCCGCGTTGTGTGGAAGGCGCTTGTGAATCGCGATCTGCCCCGGCTGTATGTCGAGGCCAAGTCGTTCCTGAAGTTGCGCGCGCAACGCAACAAGATGGTGAAGACGGCGCGCAGCAAGCAGGCCGATCCAACCGCTTCGGCGGGCGCGAACGCGTAATCGCAGCTTGGACAACTTCCGTCGAGGGCGGCGCAAACGCGTCCGCCCTCGATTGCTATAGTCGTGCGTCTAATCGATAAGTTGTGGGTGAAGGGTACGAGGAAGATCGAGATTACGATGGCTCACCAAAAACTTTCGACAAGACAATACATGATTCTAGGGCTTGTTTCCCTCTGCGCTCCGCTGGGAGACACATGCCTGTCACGCGGAATGACCAGCCTGCCGGACATCACGCTGGCCCATCCTGCCTCGCTCATAGCAGCTGTCTTCACTCCCTGGATTGCCCTGGGCATCGCACTACTGATAGGCTTCTTCGCCAGCTATCTCACTGCGCTCTCGTGGGCCGATCTCACCTTTGTACTGCCGGCCACGGCTTTCGGCAACGTGATCGTCGCGCTGCTCGCGCGCTTCTGGCTCCATGAGCCGATTTCGCTCGAACGCTGGGCGGGGGTTGTGTTGATCACCGTTGGTGTTGGCTTTGTTGCACAAGGGCCGGCGTTGACAGAAAGGCCCGCAGTTGGAGCGCCAGAGCTTGCAGAAGCTGTGAAACAGGACATAGAACTTGAAGAGGAGCAGGTGCGATGACAATTCCCTACCCTGCACCACAGCCCGGCGTCTGGATGGCAACGGCCATGATCGCTGCAATTGTGCTCACCTCGACGGCCGGCGAAGTGCTTACCGCGGCAGCAATGAAGTCGATCGGCGACCTGGATGAGATTCGCGCTCACTCGGGCTTGAAGGGCGCCATCCACGCCGTGATTACCTGCCCGCTGTTCTTTGCCGGGGTAAGCTTTCTGGCGCTGTCCTTCTTTTCGCTGCTTTTTGCGCTGAACCACCTCGATCTGAGCCTTGTAGCGCCCGCCTCGGCCTCGCTGACGCTGGTCACCAACGCCATCGCCGCCAAACTTTTCCTGAAAGAGAATGTGGACCGCCGCCGCTGGACAGCGGCCGTACTGGTCTGTATCGGAGTCTATTTTCTGGCGCACTGAAAAGACAACTGCCAACTGCCAGCTCTTATCTCAACCAGTTCAATGCTACACAGAAGCTACTAGCTGATCCATCGCATCAATCCTTGCGGCTTCAGGTCAGGGTCGAGGATCGTTCGCGGTGCGCCGATGGCCTTGCAGACAGCTTCAGCGGCTAGATGGCCTGAGCGAGCTGCGCTCTCCATGGTTGAGGGCCAGCCGGTTGCGGTCCAGTCACCAGCCAGGAAACAGTTAGGCCACGGCGAGACGGAGGCGGGACGCGCGGAATCAATGCCGGGGCGTACGCCGAAGGTGGCGTACACTTCCTTGACCAGCGCAACCTTCTCCAGCTTCGCTTCTTTCACCAGCGGAAAAAACTCCGCCAGTTCACTGAGCGCCAATTGGATTGCAGCCTCGCGCGAAAGGGCCGCAAAAGAGCGCGTGGCACTGACAACCAATTCGATGTAGTGGCTGCCACGGCCGGTTTGCAGACGCGACTGGTTGTACATCCAGTGAATCTCGCGGTCAAGGAGAACGGCGTGTTCCAACTCGGTGATCTCGCGGTCGAACCAAAGATGCACGCTGCAGATGGGCCAGTGCTCGTGGCGTTCGATCTGCGCGGCCAGCCTGCTGGCGCCCTCGACAGGCGGCATCTGCGGCAATAGTTTTTGCGTTGCCTCAAACGGCAAGGCCAGAATCACGCAGTCCGACGTGAGAGTGCCGGTGCGTGTGTGAATCGTCCACTGCGAGGCATTCTCATCCCAGGCCGCGCCTTCAACATGCGTGTTGAAGAGTATGCTGCCGCCACTCTCGTTGAGGAACGGAATCACGCCAGCGTAGAGTTCGCTCAGCGGTGCCGTACTCATTCCCATGCTGCCCGCCTGAGCCGAGTTCATGAAGAGTTCGCGAATTACTCTGGCCGCGTAAGGCAGCGCGATGGTATCGATCTCGGCATTCAAGGCGCTGGCGATGACCAGGCGCCAGAAGCGGTTCATCGCGCCTTCGGTTTGTTTATGACGCCGGAGCCAATCGCCCAGGGACTCCGTGGAATCTGGTGGGACCGGATGCATGAAGGCGCTGAAGGCGCGAGCCAGCGCAATTTTGTCGGCGAATGTGAAAGCGTGAGCAGAGAGCAGCTTTGGCAGGCCATGCAGCGGGGCGGGCAAGAAGGATGGACCGAGCGGCGATCGATGCCCACTGGGCTCGATCATGGTCATTTCGCTGGTCCAATGGATGCGGTCTGCGACGCCGATGCGACGGTAGAAACCGATGAGATTGGTGCAGCAGCCGAAGAGGACGTGCTGGCAGTTGTCAATGACCTCATTGACGCCGGGATGCAGATAGGAGCTGGCGCGGCCGCCAAGGTAGCCGCGGCGCTCGACCAGTTGCACGCTCAGACCGGCCTCGGCCAAAGCGCAAGCTGCGCTCATGCCGGCCACGCCAGCGCCGATGATCGTGACCGTCTTCCCGGGGTTTTGCTGCACTGTTTCTCGTCGAGGACGCACTCAGTTCCCTCAGGGGCTAAACAGGCTGCGGAAATACTCCTGTTTCTGGAAAAATTAACGGAAAATGTCCCTCCGGGGTTAAAGCCCGCTTTGATTCTGCTGGCTTTATGCGGGGGTTGAACCCCCGCCTCCCTCCGGATCGTGTTTTTTTCGCAACCTGTTTAGCCCATACTCTTCAATTATCGGCTTGTAGATCCGGCGTTTTTTCCGCTTCGCTATGCGGTACTCATGTGCACGATTAACACAGCCCAAGAGAAGTATCGAGGATACCACGATGAAGAAACTGCAAAGACAGACACTGACAGCTGAGGTACTGTGCATGAATCCATTTACTGCCCAGTCATCAACGCAAAGGGAAATCACACCTGTGCTTGCCAAGGGGTAGCTATCAGAGCCAACAAATAACGCCAAAAATCTTCCAGGATAGCCAAATCGAATTGCCTGAAACTTTCCCTCAGGGGCTAAAGCCCCGCTCATTTCAGGCTGTTTGCGGCACGACTGAAGTCGCGCCCTTTCAAAACCAAATAACCATCAGCGTGACGGACACCCTAGTCCTTCTTCGCTGATTCGGCTGACGGTTTGTTGAGGGCTGGCTCTGGAACCAGTTTATTTACTGCTGGCTCAGGAACCGGTTTGTCGCCCGCTGGCAGAGGAAGCTTGACTGCCTTGGCCGGCTTGGGTCCTGAGGCAGGTACAGGCTTCTTCCTCGCGGGCGTAGATTTGCGAACTGGGGCCTTCGTCAGAGACTTAGCAGCAGCCTTGATCGCCGGCTTGGCCGGAGCCTTCGCCACGGCCTTTGCAACGGCCTTGACCGAATGCTTGTCCGCAGCCTTCGCCGCAGGCTTAGCAGCAGTCTTGACGAGCTGCTTGGCCGGAGCCTTCGCCGGAGCCTTTCCGCCAGCTTTGACGGACCGCTTGGCTGAAGCTTTGGCCGCAGGCTTTGCGCCAGCTTTGACCTGCCGTTTGGCCGGAGTTTTCGCCGCAGGCTTTGCAGCAGCTTTGACCCGCCGCTTGGCTGCAACCTTCGCTGGGACCTTCTTAGCAAGCGCGGGGTCTTGTGGCGCATGTTTTGCTTCGGCAGCCGGCGCCGCAGCGTGAACCGGGGCAGATTGGACAGGCGCAGGCCCCGACTTGGCGTTGAACTCACCTGCACCAAGTGGAATGGCGGAGGCGCTCGGAGCGGGCATCGCCCAGGCGACAGACGGCGTCTCCTTTTTCACTTCAGCGTTTTGAGGTTTCTGCAGGTGCCACTGGCCATCCGCACCCTTCACATATGTAGCGCCCTGGTATATACGCGTCTCAGGCTTGCCATACGGATTGGAAGCGCTTTGATTCACACTCCGCTTCGCGCCCATAAAGTCCGCGCTGTCCGCTGCACCCGCTGCTGCGAATGGCATCTGCGTTCCAGCAGCAAACGGTTTACCTGCAGGAGGAGCGTAGGCGGGTTTCACTGGAATGCCCGCCGCAGACTGAGCTGCGCCAGTCATCGCGCTGGGGTCATCCTGGTCGTCCGCCAAACCCAGTTGCGTGAAGGAAGTCGTCTTCTCGGCGGAGGATATCTTCGACCAAATACTCCGGCCGAGTCCTTTGAGACTGAAGCCGGTCTTCTTTTGCGGGGCAGGGGGCAAATCGGAAACGGGCCGAGCCATCCGACCGATAAGTCGCGAGATGGGCGAATAGGTCGTCCTGGTGAGCGCCGTCGAGGTTTGGCCTTCAGGAACACCCGGAGTATGAGGATTAAACGGGTTGATCACGAAGTCGGGCTTTGGCCCCCCAGCAGCGAAGAATTGCGAAACCATGCGGTTTGAGCTGGACAGCCCCGCGCTGCCAGGCTGCATGACCAGATAGATTGTGGTGCCATCTTCGAAGACAGCCGACCCCATCAAATCGAGCCCAGGGCCCACATCGATCACAGGCTTGGGAACCTGGGCCAAGGCGTTGGCCGGAGTCTCGGCGGGTGGAAGGGCTGGAATCTTCACCCATGTCTCGGCGGAAGCCTTCTCCGCAGCCTTAACCGGAATTTCGTCAGAAAGCCTTACCGGAGCCTTCGCAGAATGCTCGACGTGCAGCTTTGCCGGAGCCTTTGCCAGAGCCTTGGCCGGATGCTCTCTGACAGCCTTGACTGGCGGCAGGACAGGGGCCTTTGCCGGAGTCTCGGCATTAGACTTCGCCGGCGCTTTTGCATGAAACTCGTTGGCAGACTTGACCGGCGGCTTGGCAACAGCCTTCGCCGAGGCTTTTCTGGGCGTGAGTATTGCGTGGTCTGCCGGCTTCTCTGCTTCAACGGGGGCACCCATGCCCACTGCGGGTTGAGGCTCGACATTGAGTTGAGCAACGCTGACCGCGTGCTGGGAAGCAGTGGCGGGCGCCGACGGGATGATGGCCGGCGCAGGCGCAACTGTGAGCGGTACGGCGGCCTGCACGGCGGTGTAGCCTACGGCATCCGCCGGGGTGAAGCTGACCACGAGCGTATGCGTTCCGGCCGCGAGCACTTCGCCCGCATCAGGGGCGTAAACGAAAGATCCGGGAACCAACGCTGTGGCATTGAGCTGATCGGGGCTGAGCGCGTCGCCCTGGGAGATGGCCGCAGGCGCGGACCAAGTGACGATCGGCGTTGCCTGGGTGACTGTGAGCGGCACAGTGGCCTGCGTCCTGGCGAAGTTCTCGGCATCCGCTGGAATGAAGGTGGCAGACAGCGTATGCGCACCCGCCAGAAGCACCTCACCGGCGTCAGGAGAATAAGCGAAGCTTCCCGGAAGCGACGCAACAGCGTTAAGCTGAGCGGCGCTGAGAGCGGTGCCAAAAGCAATTGAAGCGGGCTCCGGCCACGCAATGGCGGGAGTTGCCTGCGTAACGGTGAGCGACACAGCAGCCTCAGCCGTTGCGTAGCCCTCGGCGTCCGTGGGAGTGAAGGTGACTGAAAGCGTATGAACTCCAGAGGGAAGCACCTCGCCCGCTGCTGGGGTGTAGACATATTCGCCCGCAACCGGTTCTCCCGCAACCGCTGCAATGGCATTGAGCACATCGGCGCTGAGAGCGGTTCCGTAGACAACCGAAGCAGGCTCCTGCCAAGTAATGACTGGCGTTGCCTGGGCAACCGTAAACTCCACGCTCGTCTGTACCGCACTGCCGGCTGCGGCGTCCGACGGAGTAAAGGTGACCGAAAGCGTATGGACTCCCACGGGGAGAACCTCGCCTTCGGACGGGGTGTAGACAAATGTCCCCGGAACCGATGCCATGGCATTGAGTTGAGCAGCGCCGAGCGCGACGCCATAGGCAACCGGAGCTGGCGTCGACCATGCGATGTCTGGCGGCTCTGCACTTACTTCTTCAGCTTGAGTTGGCTGTAAATGCCATTGGCCGTCCGCACCCTTCGCATAGGTGGCGCCCATGTAGGTACGCGTTTCCTGTTCGCCCTGCTGGCTGGCGGCGCTTTCATCCGGCTGCGCCTTCTCGTCAACCGCAACTTCAACGTCACCGTCAGTTTCAACCGGCGCGGACGTCTCCTGCGTTTCAGACGTAGGAACGGCATCCTCGAGAGGAGCAGCGACGGGACTCACCTGCGCCTTCACTGTGACGTCAGGCTGGACTGCGACAGCGTTCTCCTGCTGGTACACTGGCTCCGGTTGCACGGGCATCGGCAGTTCCTCGGAACTGGAAATCTTTGCTGAAATGCTTCTGCTGATCTTCTTAAGACTGAAGCCTGACCCCTTTTCCGGGACCGCAGGCAGACCGCAGGCGGACCGTGCCATCTGCCGGATCAGCCGGGAGATGGGCGAATCTTCAAGCGCCAGCGGAATTGCGGTGTGCTGCATGCGCCGCACAGCGGCGTAATCGTTGGGAATCTTCCACTGAGCCGGCCGGGTGAGGGCCTTCGTAATCTGGTCTTCTGCAACGCCCTGGGAACGAGACTGAAACCGGTTGAGCACGATTTCGAGCTTGGGAACGTCGGTGGCGAAGTACTGCGAAATAAGGCGGTTTGAGTTGCGCAATCCGGCGATGCCGGCCTGGATCACTAGATAAACCGTTGAGCCGTCCCTGAAGAGACCTGTTCCCATCAAATCGAGCCTGGACCCCATGTCGACGACCACATTCTCAAACTCCTGCCGCGCAACCGTGATCAGTCTATCGATAGCTTCATTCGGAGCCTCAAATTGGGGAAACTTGCCGGGGGCCGCAAGCACGGAAACTCCCGAACTGTGCTTGACCAGCAGCTTGGAGAGAAAACTTGAATCCAGACGGCTGGCATTTTGAAGCGCGTTGATGGTGGAGTACTCGGCAACGACTCCAAGGTTGAGTGCGGCGTCTCCCAGCGGAAGATCGAGATCGATCAGCAGGGTGCTTTGGCTGGACTCCTGAGCCAGCGCCACCGCAAAATTGCAGGCCAAAGTGGTGACGCCATCGCCACCCTTGGCTCCGAGAAACACCAGCAGCCGGCCGCTGGCCTTCTTCGGGGGACGAGTCGCCGATCGGCGTGCCGAAGCCCGAACCAGAGCCTCGGCCACGTTGTTCCGAGTAAAGGGCAAGGTGAGGAATTCGCGAGCGCCTGCGCGCATGCAGCGGACCAGCAGATCCGCATCGCTCTTCATCGAATAGACCATCACCGTCGCCGCACCTTTGGCGCAGAGGCTTTCCACCAGTTCCAGGGCGTATTCGGGTTGACAGTCCAGGTCAATGACGATGACGTCGAAATGCGGTTCCAGCAGTTTTGGCAAATCGTCAAGGCTTGCAGGATAGGAATAGAACTCGCAGATTTCACCGCTTTGGCATACGGCAATTTCGTTCGCTACTGCCTTGCGGCGATCCTCGTCCGGACCGATCAGCGCAATCGACAGTGGATCGACGCCCAGGGAGTCCGAATGCTGCTCATCAAGGTAAAGAGAAGAGTCTGAATTCACTGGATTGCTGCCCCCCCGGCCGCGTACAACTTTCCTTATGGGTTAACCGGTAATCCATAGGTCGAAAGTGAGTCGGACATAATTCTACTCCGATTCCTTAGTGAGCGAGAAAGGAAATCAACGCTTTCAGGGTCCTGGAGCGGTTCTCACATTCACATACCCTTCCAGCATCCTGCAAGGTGGCTTTTTCTTGAGTAAGAAGCGACTCGGAGGCATGGGATTCGGTGTACAGCAATGGGAGAACCGCTATAGCCGAAGCGGAACGCATGTTGCTCTTCAACGGGTTGGCGAGGACTGACTCCGGGGCGTCCGCATTCCTCGCCATTTCCAAGCATTATTGCAATTCTCCAACATTTGTTGCAATAGCGATTAGCGCTTCTTTGCCGGCTTGGAAACAGGCTTCTTGACCGCAGGTTTCGACGGCTTGGCCGGCTTGGCGCTGCGAACAGGAGCGGACTTCTTCTTTGCAGGCGCGGACTTCGAAATAGGAGCCTTGGATGGGCCCTTGGCCACAGCCTTGGAGGGGAGCTTTGCCGGAAGTGTTTTAGCAGTCTTGACCGGCAGTTCGGCCGGAGCCTTCGCGCCTGTCTTCGTGGCTGCGGACTTTGCCTGAGAAACCTGCGCCTTGACTTGTGCAGGCGCAGTCTTGGCCGATGAGGACTGGGACTTTGCGCCAGTGGCGGGCAGGGAGGGCTTGGCTGCTTTCAGGGCAGGCCGGGCCTGAGACGCAGGCTTGGGTTCGGCTTTGGGCTTTGGCGCCGAGGGAGCCTTCTCTTGCTTTTCCGTCTTGTGTGCAGCGGGGATGGCGGCCGTCTTCTCAACCTCGACGGGTGCTGCCGCAAGCGGCAGCGGGGCCGGCTTTGGCGCGGCCGGCGGCCTGGAAATGCGCTTGACCGGAGCCGGTTTTGGACTTACGTCTTCGTCCTCATCCTCGTCTTCGGCGGCAGCTTCGGAGTCGTCGACGAGGTCGACATCCAACTCAACCTTAGGAAGGTGCAGGCCTAGATCCAGGTCGTCGTCGTCTCCGCCGATGTCGTCCAGATCCTCCTCATCTTCCAAGCGGTCTTCCGATTCCTCTTCGTCGAAGGAGTTCTCCTTCAGTTTGGACTCAGAGCCGCGCTTGGCGCGCGGCCGCTTGATGGTGACCTGGGGCGGCGGAGCGGGCGGCGAATAGGGCTCAAGGAAAGCACGAGCTTCTTCCGGCGTGGCGAGTTTGCCATCAAGCAACTCGAGGAAGACAGCCTGCACGATCGCGGGATAATCAGGCAGTTCTGCAGTGATGCGCATCTCCTGCATCAGTGCGTGGGGAATGCGCTGCCGGACTTCGGGCCAGGTCTTGAGGAATAGATTGAAGCGTTCCTTGACAGCCGCATCCTTGCTAGTAAATCCGAGCCAGAGAACAGCTTCTGGATCATAGCTTGTAAAGAGCTTGAAGCTGGCCGAGGGAGTGGCGTTTTCCTTGGCCAGCAACACCTTGGCAAATCCGGCAGCCAGGGCGTCCAGGCTGTTCCACTCCTCGACGAAGCCAGGGCGCAACATGAGTTTCTTGAGCGCGGTCAGATCCTTGGGAGACAGCTTGGCGGTAAGCAGCCGCATCTGTGCCGCAGACATATCGGCATGAACGCCCTGCAGGAGCAGCTCGACAGCCAGATCGTGCAAGGCCGACAGCTTTTCCTCGTCTGCTTTGACGGGGGTCCAGGCTGGAAACAGAACCTTCATCCAGCCTTCGGCGTCGAGCGCATGCAAGACCTTCAGCCCTTCTTCCTCGTGGCCAATCTGCTCCAGTTCCCTGCTGCGGGCCTGTGCGGAGAGGTGTTCGATGACGCCCTCTTCCTTGGCGTTGTCATAGCGGGTGCGCGTTCTGGGGTCCATCTCCCAGCCAAGCCGCGCCATGTAGCGCGTGGCGCGAATCAGCAGGGATGACTCTTCAAGAAAGCCGTAGTTCGAAACCAGGCGCAATGTCCGGGACTCAATGTCCGCGGCGCCGTTCGAAGGATCCATCAGCAGCCCAAACGACCCCTCGTTCAGTGAGATGGCCATGGCATTAACAGTGAAGTCGCGGCGGCGGAGATCTTCCTGAATGGAAGCAGAGTGATAGACAGGTTTGCCGGGCTTGGAATACTCAAGGCGATGAGTGGTGACGAGATCCACGCGAACGGTGCCGGGGAAACACAGATAGAGGGAGCGGGAGAATTCGTCCTCTCCCCACACATTCCCGCCGAGTCTCTCAATTGTTTTCTTGAGCTTGAGGGCATTTCCATGCACTGCCACTTCAAGATCGCGGACAGAGTGACCGCTGGTCAGATCACGCACAGCGTCCCCGGTGAGAAACAGAATCGTGTCAGCTTCCCGCGCTGCCTCGCGCAACTGGCGCAAGGCGTTCTGCTGGTCAGCCGACAGCCGGTTTTCCAGAAGATAGATGTAGTCAGGCATTCCGTTCCCTGCTTCCGATTTCCATTTTCTCAGCCAAGTGCCTCATGCTGTTACTCTTAGAGCATGGGCCGGCAATAGTTGCAAACCAGTACCTTAACACAACTCAGCCCGCTTGGCTAGTGATTATTGCACCCCATTTGAAGCTTTTCCCGCGCTCGAACCCGTCGCCTGCAAGGCATAGGACTGCCAACTCTGAGAAGTGGGCAATCCGGCCTGCGCCACATCTCCATACACAATGCCTCGGCCCGAGGTGCCGATATAGACACGCCCATAGATTTGCGGATCGCCGGAGATCGCCGCGAGCTGCCCATATTGGTGGGCGTCATCGTTGATGCGCGTCCATGAGGCGCCCTCGTCGATGGAGCGGAAGACTCCGTAGACCCCGCTCACCGTTCCAACCGCGTAGATGGCCGGATACGACGCTCCCGGAGCCGCCATGCCGAACCCTACCAGCGGAGCGCTGTCGATCGAGCTGATCCTCGTAAAGCTCCCTCCAGAGTCGGTCGAGTGGTAAAGCCCGGAGGAAGTCGGCAGCCAGAGATCGCCTTCGATGCCGAAGGCCGCTTTCGGGTGGGCCTGCGCCGACCACCCTGGAATGCCCGCATCGTGGGGTAGCCCGGTCGCCCCGGCGGCAAACGTGACGCCGCTATCGATGCTCACAAACAGCGTCCCGCTGCCCGGATCGTAACCATAGAATTTCTTCGGATTCACACGGTCGGAGACCAACCGGACCCCAACCGGCGCGCCTTGGGAAGAAACCCATGTGCCGGCGCTGCTCCAGTAGGCCGGAACACTGTCTGGAGGCGCCCAGATGACCGTCGCACCATCCGCCGAGACAGCAATCATTGCTGCGTAGCCGTCCAGGGACGGCCCCAGGCCAGCCCCTGGAGGCATTCCGGGATACTGCGTCCAGGTGACGCCGCCGTCCTGAGAGTGCGCGGCTGCGACATCGCCCTTGTAATTCAGCCCACCCACTCTGGCAACGAAGAGCGGATTCGACGCAGCAAAGTCCAGCGATGCCACTTGGATCATGAATGGATTCACAAACGGCAGGGGAGAGAGGTTGAAGTCATCATGTCGAAATCCACCCAGGTCCGCCATCGCGCTGAACAGGTGGGTCACGGAGGGCGGGCTGATCACATCGAGAATCACCGTCTCCTCGACCCCCTGCGCCCCCACCTTCCATTGCGTGGTTTGGTTGAAGTCCATGGCAGTGAGGTTGCTCGTTTCCCATATCATCACGCCACCCTCATAGAGCGCGTGGTCGGAATCGAATGGATCAATCACGAAGGAAGTATTCCAGGTCCCAAAGGTCGGCTCGTCATCGGCAGCCGGCTCGCTCAAGACATCCAGATATGGTGCCAGGGAGGTATCGCGCGCCGAGTACTTGAGCAGGCTCTTCCACGTGGCGCCGCCATCGGTGGAGCGGAAGATGTCGTCTCCTGGATACCAGCGGTTCCAGGTGCCCGCCATCACGATTCCGGGGCGCTCAGCGTCCGCGCTGACGGCGCAATACCCGTACCACAGGGGCCCCATCGTCTCCGGCGGGGTGATGTCGGTCCACACGCCGCTCGCGGTGTTGAACTTCCAAACCGCGCCGTTGCTGATGGTGGATAGTCCCGCTGAATTGGCGTACGTCAGGTAGAGCACGCCATCGGGCCCAAAAGCGCTGCGGAGGGGGTGGATTGTCTCGCCATCAGGCAGGATGGTTGGCTGGCCGGGAATCTGCGTCCAGGTAACGCCGCTGTCGGTCGAACTATAGATGCCCCCGGTGTAGACTCCTGCATAAACCACACCTCTGTGCGCTGGATCGAAGCGAATAAAATCCACACCGACCAGATCGGGGGTGGAGGTAAACGGAAAGGTGGTGCTTTGGTTCCATGTGGCCCCGTGATCGTTGCTCACCCAAAGCCCATTCTCGTGCGTACCCAGGAAAACCTGCGCCGGGTTGAAGGGATTGACCCCCAGCCGCTCGCCTGTCTGCTGGCCATGGATCAGGTCGTTTCCGCCCATCTGAAAAGGCATGTTGACAATCTGAAAGCTGCCGCCCTGGTCGTCTGAAACCAGAATGGCGCCATTGGGGTATCCCAGCCCGATATACGACCCAGCGGCCAAGTAAAGCCGGTTCACGTCCGTCGGGTCGACGGCAATGCTCTCGACGTACATCAGGCTCCAGTCCGGCGAGAGGCCGTTGAGCCAGTCCGTCAGCGGAAGCCAGGCTGTGTGCGCCGCATCGCGCAGGTAGGCTCCGCCCACATTGGCGCGGGTGTACATCAGCCCCTGCTGCGCGGGGTGCATATAGAGGCCGGTCATGGTGCCGCCATCGACGATCCGGACCGGCAGCCAGTTGTATGTTGTGCTGGAGAGGGGGACAACCGAAAGCGTCACGCTGGCTTGGGCCGTGGTGTAGTCCGTGGTGTCGCTGGGCGTAAAAGTGACCGAAAGCGTCTGCAAACCAGCGGCCAGCACATTCCCGGCCGCGGGCGAATAGACAAACGTTCCGGCCACATTTGCCGCCGCATCCAACTGCACCGCGCTCAGTGGAGTTCCCTGCTGAATCGCCGCGGGCGTTGGCCAGGTAATCACAGGCGTCGCGGGCATCACAAAGAGCGTGACACTGTCACTGGCGGTGGTATAGTGGGCCGTGTCGTTGGGCGTGAAGGTGACCGAAAGCGTCGCTTTGCCAGCGGACAACACGGAACCGCTCGCTGGCGAATAGACAAACACCCCCGGCACATTGGCCCCCGCATCCAACTGGGTTGCGCTCAACGGTGTTCCGTACGTGATCGCCGCCGGCGTTGGCCAGGTAATCACAGGCGACACCGGCACGGAAGAGCCGCCACCGCAACCCCAGCAAACTACCAGCACATACGCGGCCGCGACGACGGCAAAAGGGCAACCCAGGCGGTTCGGGTCAGTCGATGTCATGACGTCTCCTAGCACTTCTCCGGCCGAACAGCTTCAAACCCAGTTCAGGAAATGGCCCCTCTTTGAACGGCAGCAAGTGTAAATCGCCCCTGCTGCCTGTGTAAATGCATTGCAACGCGCCCCGCGGTTCGTGCGACAATCCAAGAGCAATGGCTTTCCAACGCAAACCTGTAATCGTACGCAAGTTCTCCAGGGACTGGTGCGCGGGCTACACAGAGGCTGGCTTTGGCCAGGATGAAGCAGAGCTGAGGATTCTGGATCTGACCGGCAAGGTGCTGCGGATCGGCTGGGAACAGGTGAAGTGGGTCTGCTATGTGCGCGACTTCCCGGCGGGAGACTCAGCGAATCCGGAACGGCTCTTGCGCAAGCGGTTTGCGATCCGGCCGCGGACTCCCGGCGTGTGGCTGCGGATGACCCTGACCGACGGCGAGGAATTGGAGGGCCTGGCGGCGAACGACCGCTCTCTGGTTGAGGGTGCAGGACTGCTGCTGACCCCGCCAGACACGCGCTCGAATACGCAGAGGATTTATGTGCCTCGGCAGGCGATTCAAACTCTGGAAGTGGTGAGCTTGATTGGGGCGCCGGGACGCAAGCGGGCGGAGACGGCCAGCCGGGCGGCGGTGCAGCCGGAGCTATTTCCAAGGGAGCCGGATGGGGTCTAGCCGAACGCGATTCGTGTGCACCCGGCTTCGTTAATATCCCTTGCCGCTTCCATTCCGCTACAATTCCATCCATGAAGCTAGGTGAATTGGCATCGAGATTGGGTGCGGAGTTGCGCGGAAACGCGGAACTGGAAGTGACAGGTGTGAAAGGGATTGAGGAGGCCGGGCCGACGGAGATCACGTTCGTGGCCAATCCCAAGTACGCAGGCCTTGCGCGAAAAACCAGGGCCGCAGCTGTTCTGGTGGAACCGGAGTTCCCGGAGATTGAGACGGCGACTCTTCGGCTGAAGAATCCTTACCTGGCCTTTTCGCGAACGCTGGGCATCTTCTACCAGCCGCCGGTTTACGCGCCGGGCATCCATCCGACAGCGGTCATCGACCAGACGGCGGTCATCGGCGAGGGAGCGCACATTGGGGCGTACGTTGTGATCGGCCCGCAGGTGAAGCTGGGAGACCATGCCACGTTGTTGCCCCACGTGGTTCTCTATCCGGGCGTCGAGGCTGGCAGCCATTTCTTTGCTCATGCTCATGCGGTGGTGCGGGAGAACTGCATCCTGGGCGACCACGTCACGCTGGAGAATGGCGTTATCATCGGCGCGGATGGCTTCGGGTTCGCCAAAAACGAGCAAGGCCACTGGGAGAAGATTCCGCAGTCGGGCCCGGTGCGGCTGGGCAACCGGGTGGACGTGCAGGCCAACACCTGCATCGACCGTGCGACGGTGGGCGAGACGCGCATCGGCGACGGAACCAAGGTGGACAATCTGGTTCAGATCGGGCATGCATCCCACGTTGGGGAGAACACGCTGCTTTGCGGACAGGTGGGTCTGGCCGGCTCATCGGACGTGGGCAACAACGTCATTCTGGCGGGGCAGGCCGCGGTGGCCGGGCACTGCAAAGTGGGTGACGGGGTGATCCTGACGGCGCAGAGCGGCATCTCGCACGACATTCCAGCGGGCAAGACGATCTCCGGTTCGCCGGGCTTCGATAACCGCGTCTGGCTGCGGGCTGTGACCATCTTCCAGCGGCTGCCTGAGTTGCTGAAGCGGCTGGATAGGGTGGAGAAAAAGCTAGCAGCCCAGGATCGAACAGAAGTCGTGGCCGTCGAAGACGGAAGCCAGAAGTGAAGGTCTGGATGGGCGTGCGCAAGGGGATTCTGGCCACAGTGCTGGCGACAGCGCTGGTTTGGATGGCGGGGTGCCACTCGCGCCACATTGATACGACGGTCGAAAACCGGACGGGCGGGGCGATTCAACTTCTGGAAGTGGATTACCCAAGCGCCGGGTTTGGAGCCAACAGCCTGGCGGACGGCGCGGTCTTGCCCTATCGCATTCAGTTGCGCGGCGCCGGGCCACTGAAGGTGCAATACACCGGGAGTGAGGGCCATCAGGTACAGATTGAGGGCCCCACGCTGGCCGAACCTCAAGAAGGCCGGATGGAGATTGTTCTGCTTCCGGGCGGCAAGGCGGAGTTTCATCCCCAACTGACTGACTCCGTGGTCCGGATAAGGCCGAATTTATAGCCAATTCGTCCCAGATGACCGAATCCCATCCACAGAGAAGCCAAGGGCGGAGCGATCCCAGAAAGAAATCGTCCGCCCGGCAACTACGACAGAAAAGATGTTTCTCAGCGCACCATGCCCTGGAAGAGCGGGGATTGCAGAAGGCTGGTAAACTGCGCGTCGGTGGTGGCGAAATGGATCGACATGCGCCCGGAGTCGGAAGCTATGGTGGTGGCGCTCAACGCCTGCTTCTCGGCTTCCGTGCCGCTCATCTTGCGTACCGTGAGCCCGGCCGTCAGCAGCGAAGAAAGAGTGGCCGAGGCAAATGGGTCGCCGGTGGAGATGGTGAGGTCGAACTTGACGCCGTGCTGGAAGTTCATTGAGTACCAGGATCCCAGCAGCCGCTTGCGCACGGTTTCGAAATCAGAAACCGAACCGGCCTCGCCCAGCACCTGGCGCATCATCGTCTGGGTGCCTTTCTGATCAAGGATGCTCCACAGGGGCTCGGAGTCCACGCTCCTCATGGCATCCATCATGGGCGCATTGTTCAGCAAGTTGTGAGCAATGCCGTCATGGGCATCCAGAGCCTTTGTAACCGATTCGGGGTCGCCGAAGACCATGGTGGAGGGGTCAACGAAGCAAACCACCATGTCGGTCTTGGCCAGCGGATAGACCTTGTTGGTGCGCACCAGGGTAGCCTTCAGCTTCTGCTTGCGGAAGTTGGCGACAATGTCAGACACGGAGAACTGGCCCTGAGCGATGCCCACAGTGCCCAGCCTTTCATCCCCTTCCTTTGCGCGGAAAAGGGCAAAGGCCAATGTCTCTACATCGTGGTTTTCGTTCAGTCCGGATTTGTGCAGGGCCTCTTCAAACCGCTTGAGGTCGGGCGGCATGATGCGCTCGCGCAGATCCATCGCCGAGGTCGAGTTCTCCATCGCGTGATAGTCGATGGTCACCAACTGCTGCACATCATGTGGAATAGAGGTGCGCGCATCGGTGGACAACTGCGCCGCCGGCGCCGAAACAGCCGCGGCAAACAGAACAGCCGGAATTGTAACTCTCAGAAAAGCGTTCAACGAATTCATCCTCCACAGTTGCGGCGTTTGTTTGATCCATGGACGGGAATCGTCTTCGTACCTGTGTGATTCCCTCGTTCGATGGTCAGGATCGCCGTTCCCGTTCCATCTCCATTTTAACCGCCGGTCATGGGACCAACGCGCATTTCAAGACGACTACGCCGCTCCCGCGCCTCGCGGCCATGCCAAAGGAGCCGCAAGACGGCGCTCCAGTATCTTGGTCTGCACATCGAACCCTACTAATTGACGCATCCACTCGCTTTCCCGCTCACAGGCAGCCTCGGGAAGCAGGCCAATGACCTCGCCCTCGACGGGCGCCACCTTGTGGCGCATCGCCAGAGCTGCAACAGCGCGATAGACCTGAGAGATGGGCGTAACCTCGAAGTCAGTGATGTTCATGGTAAGCTGCGCGCGGCCGTGGGCCAGCGCACCCATGGCTTTGACTCCCTTGAGGCCGCCGGAAGCAGCGCGAATCTCGCGGGCGATGGAGCGCACCATGGCAACATCGGTCGAATTGAAAAAAAGGTTGTAGGTCACCAGAAACTTGCGGGCGCCGACAGCGCAGGCGCCGGCGGTGGGATGAAGGCTGGGACCCCCGATGTCCGGACGCCGGGATGAATCCTTGCCGACGGCCTCGCGCAACCCTTCAAACTGGCCGCTGCGCACATCTTCAAGGTTGGCGCGGTCGGGCCGGGCGGCCGCTGCTTCGTAAAAGAAGACCGGCACATTGTAACGGCGCCAGATTTCCAGGCCTGCCTGCCGGGCCAGCAGCACGCACTGCTCCAGCTTGATACCGGAGATGGGCACAAAGGGAATCACGTCAGCCGCTCCGATGCGGGGGTGAACTCCACGCTGACGGGTCAAGTCGATAAGTTCTGCGGCCTTGCCGACACCGCGCACTGCGGACTCAACCACCGCCGCCGGGTCTCCGGCGACGGTCACCACGGAGCGGTTGTGGGCGGCGTCCATAGACCAGTCGAGCAGATGCACTCCCTCCACGCGCATTGCGGCCACAATGGCCTCAACCCGCCGGGCATCCGTGCCTTCGGAGAAATTTGGAACGCACTCGACAACCGGTCCGCTCATTGTCCCTTTCACACAGTTACTTCCAAAACGTATAGCCTAACTGTACCTGAATGCTGGCATTGACGCCGGGGTTGCGGTCGCCCAGCGAGGCCGAGGAGATGTGGACAGCATTCACCCCCAGATCGATCGACCGCTTGGCGCGGGTAAAGTAGTGGATGCCAACGCCGCCTTGCGGGGTAAAGTTCCACACACAGGTTCCGCCGTCAATTCCTGGTTCGCCGTTGGCCGGCTGGGTGCTCTGCACATTCGGCGGGAACTTGTGGGTGGTGTAGATGAGCCCGCCGGCGCCTTGAAACCAGGGCTGAATGCGCCGCGACCGGGTGAGAAAGTTCCAGCGGAAGATGACCGGCGTGAGGCTAACGCCGTAGAAAGTGCCTCCGCCCACGGCCAGATTGCAAGGCTTGTCTCCAGCGCAAATGTACTCATGCATGTGAGGAGCCGGGGTATAGGCCTGCCAGAGCGGCATGATGTTGCCGCCATACTCGAACTGGCCGGTGAGAATGCCGGCATGAAGGACCGGGGTAACAGGCTTGCCCACCTGGACGCCCGCCCAAAGGAACTTGAAATCCGAGCGGTTGCCAACGCCAGATCCCCCGTTGACAAACGGGCCATACTCCCAGCTTTTGTCCTGGCGAACCTGTGCCACGGGGTTCATCGCCGCCGCATTGCCGGTCGCGCCATCGGAGGTTTCGGCGGCGATGCATGTTTCAGCCGCGAGGGTACCGGCCAACAAGAAAAGCGCTAAAAACTGTGCAACTCGGATCAACGTTCTTCCCTTCCCTGGTTAAATTCTTCGGTACTTCACAAAAAGGCCGCCTCAACCGGGCGGCCTTTCGAACGCCTGCTGCCGTTCGATCAGCCGGCAGCGTCTTCCATCTGCTCAGGGTCCATGTCGAAGTTCGAGTAAACATTCTGGGTATCGTCAAGGTCTTCCAGAACTTCAAGTAAACGCATCATCTGGTTGGCTGCCGTGCCTTCAAGCTTGGTGTAAGTGGAGGCGACCATGGTTACTTCGTTCATCACCGTGGGAATGCCGCTGGCCTTCACTGCCCCAAGTACGGCCTCGTAGGACGCGGGGTCTGTGATGATTTCCCAGGTGTCGCCCTCGTCGTTCAGATCCTCACCGCCATGTTCGAGCACGATGTCCATCAACTGCTCTTCAGTGGCCGCACCCTTTTCAACGGCGATGAGACCCTTCTTGGAGAACATGAACCGGACCGAGCCGGACTCGCCCAGGTTGCCGCCGTTCTTCGAGAAGGCGTGGCGGATTTCGCTGACGGCGCGATTGCGGTTGTCGGTCATGACATCAACGATGATGGCGACGCCGCCGGGGCCGTAGCCCTCGAAGGTGATCTCCTCGTAATTGACGCCCTCCAACTCGCCAGTGCCGCGCTGGATGGCGCGTTTGATGTTGTCCTGCGGCATATTTTCCGCCTTGGCGGCCAGAACTGCGGTGCGCAGCCGGGCATTGGTGTCAGGGTTACCGCCGCCCTTGGCAGCGACAGCAATTTCCTTGAGGAGGCGGGTGAATATCTTGCCGCGCTTGGCATCCAGCGCGCCCTTCTTGTGCTTGATTGTGGCCCACTTTGAATGGCCGGACATGGGAACCTCAGTGATGGTGAAAGATGGTGGCGCGGGCACGCGCCTGACCCTGTGAGTATACCATTGGCGAGGCGTTGCAAGAGCCGCGTTTTTTAGCGGATAGCAGCGGCTCACAGAACCGCCCTGGCGGCAGAAGCACCTTCCCTGTACGCCGCCGAGGCACAATCCTGCTGTCGCGCGGCCGCGGCAGCAGGAGAAGCACAAAAGGCTGGCCCCGCAGTGGCGCGAAGCTGATACCCTAGAGACATGAAATTCGGGGTTCTCGTCTTTCCCGGCTCCAACTGCGACCACGACACCTACAACGTGATTGCCGAAGTGGCTCACCAGCCTGTCACCTTTCTCTGGCACGATTCGGAGGATCTCCAGGGCGTAGATGCTGTACTGGTTCCCGGAGGCTTTGCCTACGGCGATTACCTGCGCACCGGAGCGATTGCACGGTTTTCACCGGTCATGCAGGCGGTCAAGCGGTTTGCCGGCGGCGGCGGCCTGGTACTGGGCATCTGCAATGGTTTCCAGATTCTGACTGAAGCTGGCTTGCTGCCCGGCGCGCTGATGCGCAACGCCGGGCTGAAATACATTTGCAAACAGGTTCATCTCCGCGTGGAAACCGCCGATAGTTCCTTCACAAACCGGCTCAGGAAAGGCGACGTGCTTGAGCTTCCCATCGGTCACATGGAGGGAAACTACTTTTGCGAGCCTGACCAGTTGCAGGCGCTCGAGGCCGAGGACCGGATCGCTTTCCGTTATGCTTCGACATCCGGGGAGATCACCCCGGAGGCGAACCCGAACGGTTCTCTGAGCAATATCGCGGGGATTCTCAACGAGAAGAGGAACGTCCTGGGGATGATGCCCCATCCGGACCGGTCAAGCGAACATATCCTGGGATCGGCGGACGGCTGGAAGATTTTCGCTTCGATGATCGAGGCGCTGGCAACCCATTGAGGTTCCTGCTTTGGAGTTGAGAGCTGGCACGGAATGATTGACATCCATCATCACCTGATCTATGGAGTGGACGACGGCTCGCAGGACGTGGAAACATCCCTCGCGATGGCGCGGGCCTCGGCGGCGGATGGCGTAACCCACATCGTTTGCACACCGCATGCAAGTGAACGTTATCCGTATCAGTCCGCGGTCATCGAAGAGCGTTTTGCGGAGTTGAGCGAGTTGCTGAAGGGCGAGATTGAATTAAGCCTGGCGTGCGACTTCCACATGACCGCGGAAAATGTCTTCGACGCCATAGCCAATCCCCTGCGCTACTCAATTGACGGCAAAGGCTACCTGCTGATTGAATTCGCAAACACGTCGATCCCCCCCCAGATCGGCGACGCTTTGCTCAAGCTGCAAACGGCGGGCTATTCGCTGATCATCACGCATCCTGAGCGATATCCCGCGCTGCTCAGCCATCCTCAGATGCTGCCTGAGTGGATGCGCAAGGGATGCCTGGTCCAGGTGACCGCGAGTTCCCTCTATGGGCGCTTCGGGAAGATGGCTGAGGCCTTTTCCAACGAACTGCTGGAGCGCAACTGGATTCACTTCCTGGCCACCGACGCGCATAACCTGCAGGGGCGGGCACCGAATCTGAAAAAGGGTTACGACTATGTGGCTCGCCGGGCTGGCGAGGAGACGGCCTATCGGCTCTGCGTGACCAATCCGCTGGCCGCCGTGGAGGGTGCGCCATTTCCGGAGCAGCCCGAGCCCGAGGGACTCTGGGAGAACGTACCGCTGAAATTCCACGCGAAGCATTTTTCCACCCCGCGCAAAAGCTCCCCGGCGGAGTTCGAGGACGATCTTTCCGCGGGCCGCAAACCAGGCTTTTTCAAGCGTCTGTTCTCGCGATAGAGCCACGCTGCCTGGAACTTGGGAATGTCGCGCTTTCGGAAATGCTGTAGACCGAATCCATGCCCTATAGCCCTAAGCCACCATCGACTGCCAGGACCTGACCGGTGACAAAGTGTGGCCCGGCGGCAAAAAACAGTACAGCCTGGGCCACGTCTTCCGCACTTCCGTTGCGCTGCATAGGCGTTCTGACCGCAAAATGCGCCGACTGCCAGGCATCGCTCTCGTCCAGCTCGATCCAGCCAGGCGCAACGCAGTTGACGCTCACCTCGGGAGCGAAGGCCTTGGCCATTGCTTGAGTGAGCATGTGGAGCGCAGCTTTGGATGCGCAGTAGTGCGCGTGGCCAGCCCAGGCCTGAATTCCTCCCAGCGAGCCGATATTGACGATCCTGCCCTTGACCTCGCGCAGATGAACCAGTGCCTCGCGCGCCACCAGGAAGGGTCCGCGTGCGTTGGTTTCGAAGACCGCATTCCATTGATCGAGGGTAAGGCTGTCGAGCGGAGCAGACTCAAAGACAGCGGCGTTGTTCACCACAAGATCAAGCCGTCCGAAGCGGCCAGTGGCGGCAGCAATAGCCGAGCGCACAGAGGCCTCGGAGCGAACATCGCACTCGGCGGCCAGCGCACGACGGCCAAGGCTCTCAATTTCGCGGACCGTCTCAGCTGCTTCGGCCTGAGAGGTGCGCCAGGTGATGGCCACGTCCGCACCAGCCTGTGCCAGGGCCAGCACGATCCCACGGCCAATGCGCCGTGCGCCACCCGTAACCAGTGCCGATTTGCCGAGGAGGGGTTGGTTGGTCATGCCCTGCCTGCAAGAGGAGCAACTTTGCCGAAACATCCTCAGATGATTACTTCGGTTGTGACTGGCTCGGGTTGGGCTGCGCGTCCGGTTGGGAGGCGGGCTTGCCGGTTGGCGTTGGAGCCGCACTCTTGTTGGCGTCCGTAGCCGTTCCCGCAGGCGTGTTAGCTGGCTTGGCAGCATCCGGGCTCTTGCCAGCGTCACCCGCCTGGGTGTGTTTTTTGTAGATGGAGTACTGCTCGCCGGGGCGTTTCAGCCGGATGTCAATCGCCATCTGGGCTTTGTCGATCTTGTAATCGCCTCCAAAGGTCTGGAAACCCTTGGCGATGATCTGCAAGCGCACAGTGTCGCCGATGGGCATCACGTCGATGATGGACTTGCCATCCTCGTTGGTCTTCAGCTCCATGTTGCCCTTGTCCTTCTCGCCCTCCATGGGATGGAAGATGACGGCGGCATTCTCGATGGGCTTGCCATCCACGTCGCGCACAACAACGACTTCAATGCGCGCGGTGGGTGGGGGCACCTTGTATTTACGCCCGCGATTGGAAATGCCTTGCTGAGCGCCGGCAGCCAGCGATGAGAGAACCAGGCCGAACGTGGCCACGAGAATGCAGAGACGAAAAAGAGAGCGGCGATGCATGGACACATTGTAAATGGTGCCCGCTCCCTTGACGAAGGCCTGAGTCCGGAGCCCATGCTTAACCGTCCAGAAATGGGACCGTCGACATCGGACGTTACACAAATGGAGCAGCCTTTGCAGCTATCCGGGACCATAGGGGCGAACAGGCCCGGAGAGCACCTCCCGCCCGATCTACTGATAATGTCAAACTTTATGAGCACGCTACGCTCATATTCTTACTCTGCGCTTGACAAGACCTGAGGGAGTTCCCTATTGTTAGCAATTGGAAGGCGAGAGTGCTAGCGCACGGCTGGCAGAACTGCTTAAACAGTTCTTCCGCTCCGGCTCCTGGAGCCGCAACACGCACATTCTTATGTTTTTTCTGAACCAACACTCAAATCCCGCGGCAGGGCTCACCCCTGCCCGCGCGTGAAGGAGAAGCGAAGCAATGGCAGCAGCGACAACTTTTACACCGCTTCATGACCGCATCCTCGTCCGCCGTTTGGAAGAGGGCGAAACCATTCGTGGTGGAATCATCATCCCCGACAGCGCCAAAGAGAAGCCCCAGGAAGGCGAAGTTATCTCCGTCGGCAAGGGCAAGTCGAACGACGAAGGCAAGGTCTTCCCTCTGGACGTGAAGGCCGGCGACCGCGTGCTCTTCGGCAAGTACTCCGGAACCGAGATCAAGCTCGACGGCCAGGAGTTCCTGATTATGCGCGAGGAAGAAGTCCTCGGCATCATCAAGAAGTAAGCCGCCCAGCGAACCGGCAAGTTGGCGAGTCAGCGAGTCAGCTTTTCTGACCCCTGATCTCTGATCTCTGACCCCTGAAACAGACAACTGAATTGGAGAGATACAAGACATGGCAAAGCAGATTCTGCACGGTGAAGATTCCCGTCAGGCGATCCTGCGCGGCGTCAACACGCTGGCGGACGCCGTCAAAGCGACGCTCGGGCCCAAGGGCCGGAACGTGGTTATCGAGAAGAAGTTCGGATCGCCGACCATTACCAAGGACGGCGTAACGGTGGCCAAAGAGATCGAGCTGAAAGATCCGATGGAGAACGTCGGCGCTCAGTTGGTGAAGGAAGTCGCCTCGAAGACATCCGACGTGGCCGGCGACGGCACCACGACAGCAACGGTTCTGGCGCAATCGATCTTCCGCGAGGGCGTGAAGACGGTGGCTGCCGGAGCGAACCCGACAGCCCTTAAGCGCGGCATCGACAAAGCCGTGGCCACGATCATCGGCACCCGCGACAAGGACGGCAAGTGGAGCGAAGGCGGCGCGCTGGGCAAGCTGTCCAAGCCCGTGGACGAGGGTTCGGTTGCCCAGGTGGGCGCGATCTCGGCCAACGGCGACCAGGAGATCGGCGACATCATCGCCGAAGCGGTGAAGGTTGTGGGCAAGGATGGCGTCATCACCATCGAAGAGTCCAAGACCATGCACACGGGCCTGGAGACGGTTGACGGAATGCAGTTCGACCGCGGCTATCTGAGCCCCTACTTCGTCACGGACGCCGAGCGGCTGGAAGTGATTCTGGAAGATCCCTACATTCTGATCTACGAGAAGAAGATCTCGGCGATGAAGGACCTTCTTCCATTGTTAGAGCAGGTTGCGCGCGGCGGCAAGCCATTGCTGATCATCGCGGAAGACGTTGAGGGCGAAGCCCTTGCGACTCTTGTCGTGAACAAGCTGCGCGGCACGCTGAATGTGGCTGCCGTAAAGGCGCCGGGCTTCGGCGACCGCCGCAAGGCGATCCTGGGCGACATTGCCATCCTGACCGGCGGCAAGGCCATCACCGAGGACCTGGGCATCAAGCTGGAAGGCGTGAAACTGGAAGACCTGGGCAAGGCCAAGCGCGTCACCATCGACAAGGACAACACCACCATCGTTGACGGATCAGGCAAGCCTTCAGACATCGAGGGCCGTGTTAAGGAGATCCGTTCGCAGATCGAGAAGACCACCTCGGACTACGACAAGGAGAAGCTGCAGGAGAGGCTGGCCAAGCTGGTTGGCGGCGTTGCCATCATCAAGGTGGGCGCTGCCACTGAGACCGAGCTGAAGGAGAAGAAGGCTCGCGTCGAGGATGCCCTGCACGCCACCCGCGCGGCAGTCGAGGAAGGCATCGTCCCCGGCGGCGGCGTGGCTCTGGTTCGCGCCATTCCAGCGGTTGACGCCCTGATCAAGACGCTCGAAGGCGACGAGAAGATTGGCGCCACCATTGTTCGCCGTTCGCTCGAAGAGCCGCTGCGCCAGATTGTCGCCAATGCCGGCGAAGAGGGCGCCGTGGTGGTAGCCAAGGTGCTCGAATCCAACGACCCGCACTTCGGCTATAACGCCCAGACATCGGTCTTCGAGGACCTGGTGAAGGCCGGCGTCATCGACCCCACCAAGGTGACTCGGACGGCTCTGCAGAATGCCGCTTCGATCGCCGGCTTGCTGCTGACCACCGAAGCACTGGTTGTGGAGATTCCGGAGCCCAAGGCTGCTCCGGCCGGCGGCCACGGCGGCGGCATGGAAGGCATGTACTAAGCACCTGCGGTGCGGCTAACCGCACCTTCGGCGCAATAGCAACAACAAAGGCCCCCAGTTTCGGCTGGGGGCCTTTTGCTTCCGGCAGGCTATTCTACGCCAAACGATTACGCAAGCGATCTCACGTCAGTCCTGCTCCGATGGACCGCCGGTTGCAAAGCTTCTGTGGAAAAGACCTGCTCAGGATCTGACTGCGATAGTCGTCGAAGCAACAACCGGGTGCATTGAACGCAGCCACCCGGCGGAGAGCCACGAGCGAGGAACAGAGAACTCCGACCAGCCGCAATCGAGGCAAATGATGATGTCGGGCGACGGCGTCATGGGCGGGTGGCTGAGTGTACGGTGAGAGTTGCGATAGAGCCGGATTTCGGCTGGAACGACAGATAGGGACGATGAAGCGCACTTCGGACAGATCATCAAACACCTCTGAAGCAAAAAACATCAGGGCAACGCAAGTGCAAAATAAGGGAAGAAAGTCAACTTTAATTCGCTCAGAGACTGGTTTTCAATCATTATTGTGCAGAATCGGGAGGTTTGACAGGATTTCATTCATTCCCAAAAAGATCACTTTCACTATATCAATATTATTTTAAGTATTTCATGATCTGCTTCTCTGAAGCGCGCGAGAACGAGAGACTGAATCGACTTCCACTGCGGGCAGAGTGAGAATCCTCCGGCGCCGGAGGATTTATGGCAGATACAGCATTTTTGATTCCGCTCTTTACAGAATCCATGCAGCAAAGTGGCTTTTTCCTTCAGAAAAAGCCACATCCAATGCTGCTCTCATGCCAGTATGTGAAGCGAAGATACAGAACGCCGCGTGGTTCGAGTTTGACGCAGACTGCAAAGTCGCGCCTTTTCTACGTTACCGACTTCTTCTCTGTCCTGTTCTCGATCCTGGCCCAAGAGTCTTTTAACGGGAGGGTGCGGTTGAAGACCAGACGGGCCGGGGTGGAGTCTGGGGCCGAGTCTGGATCGAGGCAGAAGTAGCCTACGCGCTCGAACTGGAAGTGGTCTTCAAGCCTGGCGTTGGCAAGAGATGGCTCAAGTTTGGCACCGGTGAGGATCTCTAGCGAGTTGGGGTTGAGATTGTCGAGAACGTCCTGGCCTTCTTCCAGGTCGTAGGGATCGGCCTTGATGAAGAGCTTGTTGTAGAGACGGATTTCGGCGGAGATGGCGTGGGCGGTCGAGACCCAGTGGATGGTGGACTTGACCTTGCGGCCGTCGGGAGAGTTGCCGCCGCGGCTGGCTGGATCGTAGGTGCAGTGGACCTCAACGATGTTGCCGGCCGGGTCTTTGACCACGTTCTGGGCGGTAATGAAGTAGGCGTTGCGCAGGCGGACCTCCTTGCCAGGGGAGAGGCGGTGGTACTTGGGCGGAGGAACCTCGCGGAAGTCATCCTGTTCGATGTAGAGCTCGCGAGAAAAAGGAACCTTGCGCGTGCCAGCCGAAGGGTCTTCAGGGTTGTTGGCAACCTCAAAGAACTCCTGCTGGCTGGCAGGGTAGTTATCAATAACAAGCTTGAGGGGGTTCAGAACGGCCATGGCACGGGAAGCGCGGCGGTTCAGGTCGTCGCGCTGGAAGTGTTCGAGCATTTCAATGTCTGTTGTCCCGTTGGTGCGCGAGGCTCCGATCGAGGCGCAGAAGGCGCGCAGGGCTTCGGGGGTAAAGCCGCGGCGGCGGATGCCGGAGAGGGTGGGCATACGAGGATCGTCCCAGCCGCTTACGCGGTTTTCCTGCACGAGCTGGAGAAGCTTGCGCTTGCTGAGCAGGGTGTAGGTGAGGTTGAGACGGTCGAACTCGATCTGCTGTGTCGGGAAGATGCCGAGCTGTTCGATATACCAGCGGTAAAGAGGCTGGTGGTCAGTGAACTCGAGGGTGCACATGGAGTGTGTGACGCACTCCAGCGAATCGGACTGGCCGTGGGCGAAGTCGTACATGGGATAGATGCACCACTCATCGCCGGTGCGGTGGTGCGAGGCGTGGAGGATGCGGTACATGACCGGATCGCGCATGTTGAGGTTGGGTGACGCCATGTCGATCTTGGCGCGCAGCACACGGCTGCCGTCGGGGAATTCGCCGGCCTTCATGCGGGTGAAGAGGTCGAGATTTTCTTCGACGGAGCGGGTGCGATAGGGCGAGTCTTTGCCGGGCTCGGTGAGGGTGCCGCGGTGCTGGCGGATCTCGTCGGCGGTAAGGTCATCGACGTAGGCCTTGCCTGCCTTGATGAGTTGGAGAGCCCACTCGTAGAGCTGGCCAAAGTAGTCGGAGGCATAGCAGAGGCGGTCCCACTCGAAGCCGAGCCAGCGTACGTCCGCCATGATGGAGTCGACGTATTCCTGTTCCTCTTTTTCAGGGTTCGTGTCGTCGAAGCGCAGGTTGGTCTTGCCGCCGAACTCATCGGCGAGGCCGAAGTCGATGCAGATGGCCTTGGCGTGGCCGATGTGGAGGTAGCCATTGGGCTCGGGGGGAAAGCGGGTCTGGACGATGGCGTCGCCGTATTTTTTGGTGCGGACATCTTCGGAGATGATGTCGCGGAGGAAGTTGGAGGGAGTTACTGCGACCGGGCTTTCCGGATTTTCGTTGGTCATGGCTAAGTTATTATAAATTTTATCGAGAGCAAGCACGAGATTCCAAGAATCTGAATTTATGGCATCCGCACCTCAAGAAAAAGCTGGTATTTGGGGTGAAAAATGACGCTTTTGGGGCTAAAAACGGCTCTTTTCAGGCTAAAAAACGGGCAAAATCGACGGTTTGCAGTTACTGATTCGTCAACAGAATAAAATCTCAATTTGTTGATTACATGTTAGTTGCCTGGAATTGGGGGGCGAAATATGGCCCTCCACAGGGTAGGGGGGGGTACCCATAAGCGCTAAGATAAGAAATCAATCTGCGGCCTCCTCTTCCGGTTTGGTTCTGAGAGCGATGCGGCAATCTGGTTCCATTGTTCCATTACAGCTTGCAACGGAAGAGTTGGCGTAATTGCGC
>Ga0326728_10003691_pt1 | contig 46872 bp, 34 predicted proteins | sample MB3enrmetagenome_FD_207602 | JGI IMG/M metagenome (GOLD analysis project Ga0326728, IMG submission 207602) | Lab enriched peat soil microbial communities from McLean, Ithaca, NY, United States - MB31MN | ecosystem: Environmental > Terrestrial > Soil > Wetlands > Peat | place: USA: New York...
CCACCGGGTGGCCGCGATCGCGCGCGAGCGGGGGATCGACTTTCAGGTAACAGCGGATATAGAAAGCGAGTTGCGCCAGGCTGGGGCGACGGACGAGCTGATTTCCACGTTGCGCGAGGTTGCGCCCAAGCCTGCGCAGATTGTGGTCCAGACCTCGCCGGGCGCACAGATTTATCTCGACGACACATTCAAAGGGCAGGCCAGCTCCGAGGGCCGCCTGGTGATGGCGAATGCCGCCGCCGGCGAGCACACCTTGCGTGTGTCTCTCGCCGGGAAGAAGGATTACGAGAAGCCGGTTACGGTGGTCGCCGGACAGGTGACGAATATCCAAGCGACGCTAGCTGATCTGGCGGGAAGCATTCGCGTTCAATCCACGGCGGGGGCAGAAGTCTTCCTGGACAGTTCCAGCAAAGGAACGACAGGGCCGAGCGGACAATTGGTGATCCCAGATGTGTCGGGCGGGGCCCACGCGCTGCGTGTTTCAGCGCAAGGCAAGAAGGATTACAGGCAGAGCGTGAATGTGACAGCCGGCGCGGAAGCTGTCGTCGAAGCAACGCTGGCCGACGTCGAGCCCCCACGTCCCAGCGTTCGAAGCGTAAGGGAGAACCCCAAGGACGGTCTGAAATATGTGTGGATTCCGCCCGGGACTTTTATGATGGGCTGCTCGCCGGGGGACAACGAGTGCTTCTTCTGGGAGAAGCCAGCGCACCAAGTGACGATTACGCGGGGTTTCTGGATCGGCCAGACGCCGGTTACGGTGGGCGCCTACAAGCGCTTTGCGGGGGCTACGGGACGGCCGATGCCTCGTTTTCCGACCTCCAACTTTGGCTGGGCGAATGAGAACATGCCCATTGTCAACGAAACCTGGGATGATGCGCAGGCCTACTGCGGATGGATGGGAGGGCGTCTGCTTACGGAAGCGGAATGGGAATACGCCGCGCGAGGTGGCAGCACGGAGGCACGCTACGGCAATCTTGATGAGATCGCGTGGTACGACAAAAACAGCGGGGGCGAAGCGCATGACGTAGCTCACAAGCGTCCCAATGGTTTCGGGTTGTATGACATGTTGGGGAACGTGTGTGAATGGGTGAACGACTGGTACGACCAGAACTACGAGTACAGCCCGTCGCAAGACCCCACCGGTCCGGCGAGCGGCCTACACCGGGGTCTGCGTGGCGCGTCCTTCCTCTCCGATCCCAGGGACGTACGCGTATCGCGCCGCTCCGGGGACTTGCTGCCTGCAGGAATCACGTACGACGCCTACGGCTTTCGTTGTGGCGGGGAAGTGGGTAGCCCTTGATACTTTTTCCTTGACGTCTTTATCGGGGTTCGGGGCTGTGCCCCATAGGCGCTAACCTAAGTGACTGCCAACCCGCCGCGGAAAAGCCGGCAAGGCGGGGCGCAATGGCAATTGTTCAATGAGGAAAGCCGGCTGAGAGGGAGGTTGAGCAAGTGATTACGATTTCAATTACCGAAAATGATTATTTCTTGCCGGAAGACGGGAACGCGGCGAAGCAGAAGTTCTTGGAACTGCTCCATAACTTCACAGAGGTCTGGATTTCCGCCTACGGCTTCACGCTTCAGGAGATGTTTGACGAGCTAAAGGCGGCAGCATCGCGGCCGCACTCCATATAGGAAGGGGGATTAATCCGCATGGCTAAATTCCCGCGCATGATAATGCTGGTGTCTCTCGTGCTCTGCGCTGTGTTGCTCCCGTTGAATGCAAGCGCGCAGAAGGCCGCACACCCGCTTTCGAAGGATACGGTGGTGAAATTTCTAAAGGGCGATGTGTCACCCCACCGGGTGGCCGCGATCGCGCGCGAGCGGGGGATCGACTTTCAGGTAACAGCGGATATAGAAAGCGAGTTGCGCCAGGCTGGGGCGACGGACGAGCTGATTTCCACGCTGCGCGAGGTTGCGCCCAAGCCTGCGCAGATTGTGGTGGAGACCTCGCCTGGCGCACAGATTTATCTCGACGACGCATTCAAAGGGCAGGCCAGCTCCGAGGGCCGCCTGGTGATTGCGAATGCCGCCGCCGGCGAGCACACCTTGCGTGTGTCTCTCGCCGGGAAGAAGGATTACGAGAAGCCGGTTACGGTGGTCGCCGGACAGGTGGCGAATATCCAAGCGACGCTGGCCGACGTCGAGCCCCCACGTCCCAGCGTTGGAAGCGTGAGGGAGAACCCCAAGGACGGTCTGAAATATGTGTGGATTCCGCCCGGGACTTTTATGATGGGTTGCTCGTCAGGGGACGCTGACTGCGGGGACAGCGAGAAACCTTCCCATCCGGTGACCATATCGAAGGGTTTCTGGATGGGCCAGACGGAAGTAACCGTGCGCGCGTACAAAAGATTTGCGTCGGTCACAGGACGACTCATGCCGGCTGCAGCCCCGAAGTCGAATCCCGACTGGGCGAACGAGCAGATGCCGATTGTGAATGTGAGTTGGGCCGACGCGCAGGGATTTTGCCAATGGGCTGGAGGGCGCCTGCCCACAGAGGCGGAGTGGGAATACGCAGCGCGGGGAGGGAGCACGGAGCCCCGCTACGGCCCGCTTGATGAGATTGCGTGGTACAACGAAAACAGCGGCGGCATCGTGACACACGAGGTCGCGAAGAAACGGCCGAACACCTCGGGTCTCTACGACGTGCTGGGAAATGTCTTCGAATGGGTGGGCGATTGGTACGATCCACATTATTACCGAACAAGTCCGACGAGCGACCCCTCAGGGCCTCCTACCGGCCAGTCCAGGGTTGCCCGGGGCGGAGTGTGGAATTACGCTCCTGGGCTCGATCGCGTTTCCAACCGCCACTGGCTTCCTCCAGCCACGAGCATTGGGGTCCTCGGGTTTCGTTGTGTCGGGGAAGTGGGTAATCCTTGAGTCTTTTCCCTTTTCTGTTGGCTTCTTCTGTTGGGGTTCCGGGGCTGTGCCCCATAGGCGCTAACCTAAGTGACTGCCAGCCCGCCGCGGAAAAGCCGGCAAGGCGGGCCGCACTGCAATTGTTCAATGAGGAAAGCCGGCTGAAGGGGAGGTTGAGCAAATGATTACGATTTCAATTACCGAAACTGATTATTTCTTGCCCGAAGACGGGGACGACGCGAAGGAGAAGTTCTTGGAACTACTCCATAACTTCACAGAGGTCTGGATTTCCGCTTACGGCTTCACGCTTCAGGACATGTTTGACGAACTAAAGGCAGCAGGTAGCGCGGGCGCAAAGATTCATGTCCTGCTTGATCACTCCGAGGAGGCCGGTAAAGCGGAAAAGGCGAAAGTGCAGGATCTCGTTTCCAACCTCAAGCACGGCGACGTGACCGTCACCACGGCGGGCGTCAACAGTCCACAAAAGGATCAGATTTGGCACTGGAAGGGTATGGTGGTGACGGCGAAGGACGGCAAGGAGACATACTGTTGGGAGGGTAGTACGAACTTCACTACCAGCGCATGGTTCCAAGGCAATTCGGCCCGAGTCTTTCGGTCAAGTCAGTGGGCACAAAAATTCACTGAGCAGTTTGAGGCTCACAAAGCTTGGGCACTAGCGAACGAGCCGCAATACCAGGTCAAGCCTTGATGATTCGGGACCAAAGCGCACGTCGCTAGCGGGAGGAGATCATGGCCATCCACCTCTTCTCCTCATTACACCGCCTGCGGGTGCCATCATTTGCGGAGCAGCAGCCGGCATCGCGTTTGGGCTGGAAGATGGCCTCCGAAAGGTCGTATCTTCTTGGTTGGCACCGAAGGCCGAACCTGGAACTGCCCCCGACCCAAGAACAGTAGGGATTTGTCGAAAACACCGAACCCAGAAACACAAGTGGCTAGCCCCGGCGATCTACCAGTGGGTTTCGGCAAAAGAGACGACAGTTGGGACGAGGCCTCAAGAGAAACTGTCAAGCCACGTGGTAGGACGAAACAAGCTGCCAAGAAAATGCGAAAGAGGCACTGAGCCTGCACCCAGCCCTTGATCCTACCTGTCCTCAACAGGCGGTGCAATTCTAGGTTACGAACAGCCCTTATGACCACTCATCCGGCGAGTGATGCAGTCCATTCGCGCGAAAACAGATTGCTGCTGGCGGCGCGTTTAGCGATTATGGCTGGTTGATGTGCACCACCCGGAAGTTAGGCAGGGGCGGTCAAGTTGCCGGCAAACGGCCCATACCTGGGATTGACCAATCTCCCCCATCACCTGATTTCAAACTGTACTACTACCGTATCCTGGCTTGGCGCCGCAGCGCGGGGCGAGTTAATGGGTTAATTTCTCAAGGGCTGAGCGGATTTCAGGATTGTTCGGATCAGCCGCCCGAGCGGCTTGCAACTCCTCGACGGCCTGGGCGTTTTGTCCGCGGGCGGCATAGATCAGTCCCAGATGGAAGTGGGCGTGGCTGTCCGTGCTTATCAGGGCGAGCGCCGCCTTAAAAGCCCTCTCCGCCCGGTCTCGATCTCCCCACTGCACGTAGATGTAGCCCAAATGGTCGTAGGCAGCGAGGTTGGGCTCGCATTGCAAGGATTGGCGGAACTGCTGCTCCGCCTCGGCGAGCCGTTGGGAATCAAAATAAATTTTGCCCAACAGGTTGTGAGCCCTGAAATTCATGGGGGACAAGAGCACGGCAGCGCGGAATTGCTCCTCGGCGCGATCCAGCTTGCCGGTTTCCGCGAAGGCCGCCCCCAGGTCCAAATGCGCCTGGGCATCGTGGGGATTCAGCCGGAGGGCCTGAGTCAGCAGCGGCAGGGCTTGGTCAAAGCGTTGCCGTTGAGCATAAAGAGCTCCCAGCGAGTCGAGGGTTTGGACATTGTTCGGTTCCAGGCGTAAGGCTTCCCGCCATTCGCGCTCCGCCCCTGCCGAGTCTCCACGAAGCCGGTAGGCCGATCCCAACGCATCGTGCAACCGATAGTCCTGGGGCTGGGCAGCGAGGGACACGGTGAACAGGGTTACATCGTCTCGCCAGTCGGGAACCCTCGTGACAATGCGGCGCACGCCGAGTGCCGCCAGCAAGCACGCCCCGGTCACGGCGGCCGCTCGCCAGACGGGTTGCCGGGAGGCTGCCCGCCACCAGGCTGCCGCAGCCCATCCCAGCACCAGGCAGAATCCCACCGAGGGCAGATAGAGATAGCGCTCCGCAAATACGTAAACCTCCATCCATTGCGCATTCAGCACCGGCGCGAGCGTGGCCAGCAGCCAAAGGATTCCGAAAGAAGCCGGCCGCGCCCGCTTCCAGAGCACCACAAAAATCACCGCGTCCAAGGCCAGCGCGCCCAGGCCCGCCAGCACGTCCGCCTCGAATAGCCGGGTGCTCGCGTGAAAAACATAAAACTCGTAAAGGCGCGCGGGCCAAAGAAGCTTTGCGGAGTATTGGCCCAGCAACGCCAGGGCGGAAAGCAGAGTTTCCAGCGGGGTGAGCGGGTGCAGGCCCGTGCTGTGCGCGACGGCGCCCAGGAGCCGGGCCCGCATCACAATGTAGCCCAGGAACACGAGCCAGAGCGGCGCCTGCCGGAGGAATTTCTCGGCCCCGCTGGTCTCGGCGCGGTCCGCACGATAGAAGTGCTCATAGATCGCGGCGAGCGGGGGAAGCGTCAGCGCCGGTTCCTTGGAGCCGAGGGCCAGAAGGAAACTTGCCGTCATGGCGGCTTGCGTCCCCATCCGCCGTCCGCCGCGCTGCTCTCCCACCCGCAAGAAAAACCAGAAAGTGAGCACATAGAAGAAGGTCATCTCCAGCTCGCCGACGGCGACAATCCACGCCACCGGCTCGACGTGAACCGGATGGAGCGCGAATAGGGCTGCCGCGCTAAACGCCGCACCTCGGTCGCGGAAGAGCCGTTCGGCAAACAGAAATAGCATCGTGACGACGGCCGCGTGCAGGAGCAAACTGGTCAGGTGAAAGCCATAGGCCAAGGGACCAAAGACGTGATAGCAGAGAAGCGTTCCGATCGTCATGACCGGCCGGTAGTAATTGCTCACCCCATAGCCGGGTTTAAACGACCAAGTCGAAGTCGTCAGCGTTTCCCGTAAGTGCCCGAAGCTGCGTACGTAGGGATTTTCGAGGATCTGGGCATTGTCGTCATAAACGTAGACGAAATCATTGCGGAGGATGCCAGCATAAGGCAACGTGGCAAGCAGCAGGAGAACAGCCAGTGGCCATGCCCCGGCAAAAAAAGGAGTGGCACATTGGGGAAGGTTAGCCCCGTGTGCTGCGGGCGGTCGGAATTCAGATCCATCCCCGTGGCTGTTCATCGACGCCCCTTAACTCGGATGAGGGACGAGAGGGTCTCTTCGCTTCGGCCTCTCCACCAATTCTGGTATCACGTACGGCGAACTTCGTCAAGCCACACATACCCGCTATGAACCAGGAAAGAAGCTGTGGATGTGGATGGTTTTGTCCGCTGTGAGGTGTGAAATGTATTTCCGCCCGTAAACGAACTCAAGCCCACCTGCCAGAGCAAAAGTTTCGGACAAAAAGAAGCAAGGAAGGACACGTTAGCACCACTGTCCGCCATGTAATCTGTGAGGTCGAGTGCGAGAAACCTCCTACCGCCAGCTTCCGGCAACAACGCAAGCGGCCGCAACCAGCGCGAAGCAAAGATGGGCCTTTGTGGCCTGCTGGAATCTTTGGGTCAAAGCTCGCAGAGCGAGGTCGAGGGCACAGGGGAGGTCCGCCGCCCAAAAAGAAAGGGGAGTCATGCGACTCCCCTTCCGGAAAGCTATCCGTGCCGTTGAGAGACTTAGCCAGCGAGCGGCGAATCTGAGGCTGCGGCAGTCGTCGTCGAATTCTGCCGGATCACACCAGACTGGTCAGTGAAGTAGTAGTTTGTGCCAGTTGAGCTGTTGATGGGACTGGCGGTAATTGTGTAGTTGTCGATGCGGCCGGCGGTGTCAGTGCCGGGTTCCGTATACGCGAAGCTGTATCCACTCTTGCTGCCGGCGCCCAGAACGCTGTCAATCAGGCCCGCAGCGGTCGAAGTTGGCTGAGCGCCTGCGGCAGGCGGTTCCAGATAGGTCAAGGTCGCGCTAAAGCCAGAGTTGTACGTGGAAGAATAGGTGATCTCAGCAGTGTTCAATGTGCGCAAGGAACCCACGGCTGAGGCTTGGTTTGCGGCGATCCGCGAACGAAGCAGGTTGGGAATAGCGATCGCCGCGATGATCAGGATGATCGCCACAACGATCAACAACTCGATTAGGGAGAAGCCTTTGGAGCTCTTTTTCATTCAATCCTCCTCAAAAAATCTAAGTTACCACTTGGAAATTTCCAGGTAATACTCGATCATAGACAGGGCAACTTGCCTTCCAAGTTGCCATTCCATCTTTCCGGAAACTATTCTAATTCTGCCTTATTTTCAATGGGTTAGAAAAAGCACTGGAAACGAGGGACCATCGTCGCTGGTTGCGGGGCGCAGGGTTGCCCTTTTTTGTCGGTCCGGGGCGACAATTCGTGTCGTTTTCGCTCCTTAAGGAAGCATTTTGAGGAGGCTCCCGCAGAGGCAGGACCCTCCCCCTCTCTCCTATACCTGGAAATTGTGGAAATTTGGGGTGGCGACATCTCACATTGGGAAAATCAATGGGCGGATGAACTTCCGGGAACAGGCTTCGAGCCCTGCGAAGTACCCTGCTGTCCTGCCGCCTGCGTCGCTTCAATTTCTTCGGCCTGCTGGCGGGCGGAGGTGTTATTAGGGTCCACATCCATTTCTTGGTGAAACTCTGACAGCGCTCCGGGGAGATTTCCCTGCAATTTGAAGATAACGCCCAAGGCAAAATGGTAGCGATCCGCATCGGGCCGGATGCTAATCGCGCGCTCAACATCGGCGGCGGCAGAGTTTATGTCGCCCATCTTCAACTTCGTCAAGCCCAGGTAGAAAAAGGCATCCGGATGATTGGCGTCAATCTCCACAGCACGGCTTAGGTAGCGGTCGGCTTCGGGAAGCTTGCCGGTCAAATAATAGGTATACCCGAGGTTATAGTTGAGATTCCAACTTTCCGGATGGGCCAGCCAGACTTGCTGGTAAATCTTAATGGCTTCATCCAAGTGACCTTGTTCCCCCAGCAAACTCGCCAAATCCAACTTTGCCCCCTCGCCGGTCGCTGACATGGAGCTAGCGCGCGCGTAAAAAGTGTTCGGATTGGCGAAATAAGCCGTTTGTTCAGGTATATTTGTGCCTAGGGCCAAGGCCAGCACAGCCGCGAGGGCAACTTGTATGGCGGGCTGGCCGAGAATCTTCGCCGGCCCGATTTGCAGACCGCACAGGCCCATCCCGACTAACATGGCGAAGCCTATCGACGGCAAGTATAGATAGCGATCATAAGTGAAATGACCAGCGACAAACACCCTCAGGTTCAGCACGGGAAGTATCGGGAATACCAGCCAGAGAGTGGCGAGGGCAGCCTTCTGGGATCGTATCGCCAAAACCGACAGGCCGGCGGCGATCAATACGACTGCCAAGGCGGGCAGCAGAACGTTCCTGACATCCGCACGCGTAACCAAGTCCATTTCATAGAAGGGGCCCAGTCCCACAGGCCAAACCAAATGTCGAATGTAAAACCAGAGGACGGATGGCAAAGTCAGGACCATGTTGAAAAATGGATGCGTCTCCCTGGGATTCTGAAATCCATGTAAGGCCATTATCCGAAGACCCAAATAAGCCCCAGAAAGCACGAGATAGGGAGAGATGACGGCCAACGCAGCCAAGCTTCGGTGTAGCCATGCGCGCAAACTAAAAGTGCCGGCAGGCCCGTTCCAAATCAACTCGCTGGCAAACATGATCATGGGGAGAACAAGCGCAGTTTCTTTAGCAAGCGTCGCGAGTGCGTAAAGGACAAGTGAGGCTGCGATATAAGCTCGATCACGGTGTTGTTCCTCTCTCCTGTACAAGTAACAAAGGAAAGATGAAATCAACAGAAATGCGAGCAGAGACTCTGTGACACCCGATATCCATGCCACGGCCTCCACATGCACCGGATGCAGGCCAAAAATGAGTGTGGCGAAAAGAGCGGCACGACGGTTCTTCAGAAGATGAACGGAAAGGTAGTAGACAAGCACTGTCACACCGACGTGCGCGAGAACTGTGCAAAGATGCCATCCCCAAGGTTTCAGCCCAAAAGCGATGTATTGAAGCCGGAACCAAATAAGAAAAAGTGGTCGGTAATAGTTACCCGGAATGGTCGGATGCATGAACGCCCACACATCTCCAGTGAAATACCGGGATAGATAACGCCAGGATCGGAGCCAAGTGTTGTCCACGATCTGGACCTGATCATCGTAGTAAACGAATTGGAACCAGAGAGTGTCGAGGTAAGACAAGAATACTATAGCCAGAATCAACCCAAGCGCCAGGGTCGCCGCCCGGCCACTTAACGGAGCGCCGGACAACCCGCTGGCCGGCAACGCCGTTCCAGCTTCCAGGCTATCTCGTTTCGATTCCAACACTCGCCTCTCTTCCGTAAGCTCGTCCCTGCCCATGCGGCATGTATTATGCCATGTCAGGGAGGGATGCAGTGATATGCTCGGTAATGTCCAACGCTGTCAGAGGCCACTGGCTGGGAATCATTGGAAACACTCGGCCAAGGTGACAACCTGCGTAGGAACAGTTCGCAAACCACCCTGACTCAGCTCCCATCTTGGAGGCTGGCGAGCGCGGCGCCCGGTTAGCGTCTGCGCCAAGCGGCCCGATGGCCGAGACCGGGAGCACATTTTGACCCCCACAGTTTCGCGCCGAGCCGTGATGCTGGCTGCGGTCATGGGCCTCATAGCCCTCATGGAAGCGTCCATGCTCCTCTAAGTGCGCCAGGAGTCGCAAACCTGCGGCGATCCGCATCGGGCCGGATGCTAATCGCGCGCTCAACATTGGCGGCGGCAGAGTCTATGTCGCCCATCTTCAACTTCGTCAAGCCCAGGTAGAAAAAGGCATCCGGGTGATTGGCGTCAATCTCCACAGCGCGGCTTAGGTAGCGGTCGGCTTCGGGAAGCTTGCCGGTCAAATAATAAGCATACCCGAGGTTATAGTTGACAGTCCAACTTTCCGGATGGGTCGTCCAGATTTCCCGGTAAATCTTGAGGGCTTCATCCAGTCTCCCCTGCTCCCCGAGCATCCCCGCCAAATCCAACTTTGCGGTCTCGCTGCCCGCTGACATGGAGCTTATGCGGGCGTAGAAAGTGTTCGTGTTGGCGAAATAAGCTGTTTCTTCAGTAACACTTGTGCCTAGCGCCAGGGCCAGCACAGCCGCGAGGGTAACTTGCACAGCGGGTTGCCCCAAGAGTTGGCCCGGCCCGAGCTTTAAATGCCGCATGCCCAGCGCCACGAGCATGGCGAAACCAAACGAGGGCAAGTATAAATAACGGTCCTGGACAAGGCGCCCCTCCATGAACGCCCGCAGATTCAAGACGGGCAAAATGGGTACGACCATCCAGATCGTGGCTACAGCCGCCTGGGGAGATCGTTTGCACCAAAATCCCAGGCCTGCACTCGCAATTAAGACCGGAATAGCGGGCAGCACGTTCCCAAAATCCAGGCGAGAGCAAAAGTCCAGGGGATAAAGAGGATTGAGGCGTGTGGGCCATATCAGATGTTGAATGTAGAACCAGAGGGCTGATGGCCACGTCAGGAACATGCTGAGAAAGGAGTGGGACTCCTTCGTGTGCTGAAAACCATGCAAAGCCAGGACCCGTGCAACCATGTAAATCGCAAAGAGCGCCAGGTAAGGGGCAACGGCCATAAAGGCTCCCCGGGCGCGCTGGATCCAGGCGCGCAACCCCGCAGGGGCTGCCCCCTCGCTCCATATAAACTCACAGGCAAAAATGATAAGAGGAAGGATGACCGCCGTCTCTTTTGAAAGGCAGGCCAGCATATATAGCGCCAGCGAGGCCACCAGATAGGTTCGCGCGCGGGCGGGGTCGGACCGGTTTTTGAGGTAACAGAGGTAGGACGCGAATAGAAATATCGCGAACAAGGGTTCGGCGACCCCCGAGACCCAGGCCACGGCCTCCGCATGAGTGGGATGCAAACCGAAAATCAGTGTAGCGAAGAGCGCGGCGAGGCGATCCTTTAGCAACCGTGCCGCCGTCAAGTAGACCAGCAGCGTCACCCCCACATGACAAAGGACCGTGCAAAGGTGCCACCCCCAAGGGTTCAGTCCGAAAACCAGATATTGCAGTCGGAACCAAAGCAGAAAAATTGGCCGGTAGAATACCCCACGAAAGACCGGATGTTGGAATGCCCAAACGTCCGCAGTGAAATAGCGAGGCAAATACTTCCAGGATCGCAGCCAAGTGTTTCCCACAATCTGGAAGCGATCGTCGTGAACGAACTGGAACGACAGAGTGTTAAGGTAAGCTAGAAAAACCCCTACCAGGATTAACGCCAGCGCCAGGGTTGCTGTGCGCTCGTTCAACGGAGCACCGGGAAATTCAGTGGCCGGCAACGGGCTTCCACTTTCCAAGCTATCTCGTTTCGGTGCCAACAGTGGCCTCTCCTCAGCCCATTCGATCTTACTCTCGGGGCATGTTTTATGCCATGTCCGCAAAGAAGGCAAGAGAATGTTCGGGAGTGTCCGAAACTGCCAGCGTCATGCTAGAATTCTCGCCGTTGGAATGTCCGGGAGTACACTTTGATCCCCACAGTTTCACGCCGAGCCGTGACGCTGGTCGCGGTAATGGGTCTCCTAGCGATCATGGAGGCGGCGATGCTGCTCTCGGTGCGCCAGGAGTCGCAAACCGCCGACGAGGCTTACACCTTGTTTGCAGGCTACCGCCACTTGACGGCGCGCGACTTTTTCATTTGGTCCGCATATCCCCCCTTGGCCCCGGATGTGGGGGCATTACCCCTCCTTGCCCTCCAGCCGCGTGTCCCGCCGATGACGGCCGCCGAAGCCTCCGGTTCTCAAGGGGGCCGCATCTTTCTCTATGCGAATCGCGCCGGCCCGATGCTTTTCGCGGCGCGCGCCGCCATGACGGTGTTTCCCCTGCTGCTGGCCGTCATCGTCTTTCTGGCAACACGAGAAATGTTCGGTACCGCCCCGGCGTTTATCGCCCTGCTGTTGATCGTATTCGATCCCAATATTCTAGCCCACGGCCCCTTGATAACCAATGACGTGGCGCTCACCTGTTGCCTGTTCGCCGCGGCGTATGCCTTTTGGCGTTACGTCGTGAACCCCAACGCCTGGCGTTTGGCCGTCGGCGGGATTGCGGGCGGCTTGACCCTGGCGGCTAAGCACTCCGGCCTGATGCTCTTTCCGATCTTGTTTCTGCTGGCACTGGTGGAATTGCTGGCCCCGCAGTGGGACAGCCAAGGGGGTGCCCCCCCAGAAGATAAACCGGCGCCCGGCCGCCGCCAGCTCGCGCTGCGCCAGCTCCTGGCTCTCGTGGTTGTGGCGGCCTTTTCCGTTGCTGTCCTCTGGAGCTTCTACACTTTCCGGTATCGACCCGTGGCGGGCGCCCCGACATCCTCCTTGGCTCCCTTATTGGGCGCGGTGCGGAGCCGAGGCACGGCCGCTGCCATCGCTGTGGCGGCGCGAGCTCGTCTGCTTCCGGAAGCTTATCTGGCGGGATTGGCACATTTCTATGGCACCAACTCCCGCCCCACTTATCTTCTCGGCATGCGTTATTTGCACGGCGTGTGGTTCTATTTTCCCACGGTGTTGGTGATCAAATCCACCCTGGGATTTCTCCTCCTGCTCGCTCTCGCGCCCTTCACGCTGCTGCGCGCGCGCGAGGGGCGCCGCGAGATATTATGGATGCTGATTCCAGCTACCGGCTTTTTCGCGGTGAGCATGACCTCAAACCTCAATATCGGCGTGCGACATATTCTTCCGATATATCCTTTCCTGGGCGTACTGGCGGCCGCAGGCGCGTCAAACCTGGCAAAAAAGCGCCGGGCATGGGGACTCGTTGTGGGTGGCTTGGTGCTGATCCACGCCGCCTCCTCGTTGCGGGCATTTCCCAACTACCTTTCCTATTCCAACGAACTGTGGGGTGGCCCTTCAAAAACCTATCGCGTCCTTACGGATTCAAACGTGGACTGGGGCCAGGGTCTCCCGGCCGTGAAGCGCTACCTTGAAACTCACGCCGCCACCCCATGCTGGTTGGCCTATTTTGGTTCCGTGGACCCCGCTCAATATGAAATTCCCTGTACGCTCCTCACGGTTTCCACAGCAAGGATCTGGGAACGGCCGCTCGACGAAATCCCCCCGACCATCCAGGGAACCGTGCTGATTAGCGCCACGGAGATGTCCGGCCAACTCTGGGGGCCCGGGGAACTAAATCCCTACGAACAGTTCCGCACCGCGCGCCCAACGGCTTGCCTGGCAGGGTCGATCCTGGTTTACCAGGGCAGTTTTCAGGTTCCACTTGCCTCGGCGCTCAGCCGGCTTTGGAAAGTCGTGGCGCTGGCGAACCGCGGCGAGTTTGAGGCGGCCCTCACCGAGGCGCGCACAGCAGAGTCGCTGGCCCCGCACTCCGTAGACGTGCAATTCGTCCTAGGGCGCGTGCTCAAAGCGGCGGGGCGCACCGCAGAATCGCGACAAGCCTTCGCGAATGCCCTACGCCTCGCCCAGACTATCCACCCTGAGTCGCAGAGCTTCTGGATTCCGGTTATTGCGGAGGAGATGGGCCAACGGTAGGGGTAGGGGTCCCGGATTGCCATCAGATCCCGTATTTTTTCGCGTAATGGCGGAACGATCGGTAGGACATTTTCAGGAGGTCGGCGGCTTGACTGCGCACTCCCCCGGCGGCGTGCAAAGCGGCTTGCAGGTATTCCTTTTCCATCTGTGTAACCCGGCTTTCAAAGTCGATGCCTTCGGCGGGAAACTGAATCGCCTCGTGGCCACTGGTGGCAATTCCGGTTACGGATTCGGGAAGATTGGCCAACTTGACAACCCCCTCGCGTCCATCGCTGACGGCCACCGCGTGCTCGACGGCATTTTCGAGCTCGCGCACGTTCCCCGGCCAACTCCAGCCGTTTAGGGCGCCCAAAGCCTCCGCGTCAAAATCGCTCAGGGGCTTTCCCATCTGAAGGGAGAACTTGCGCAGGAAGTGCCGCGCCAAAGGTTCAATATCGCTGCTGCGTTCCCGCAGGGGCGCAACGTGAATGGGAATAACGCTGACACGGTAATAGAAATCCTCGCGGAACTGGCCGCTCGCGACCATCTTTTTCAGGTCGCGGTTCGTGGAAGCAATCAAACGCACATCGACGGACACGTCCATGGCGCCGCCCAGCGGACGGACGGATCTTTCCTGGAGAACCCGCAGCAACTTGACTTGCATGCCCAAGCTGGTTTCGCCGATTTCGTCCAGAAAGAGCGTACCCCCATGGGCCGATTCGATAATCCCTTTGCGGTTGGACTCGGCGCCCGTAAAGGCCCCCTTGAGGTAACCAAACAGCTCGCTTTCCAGCAGAGTCTCCGGGAATGCCCCACAATTAATCGAAACGAAGGGCTTTTCCCGGCGCAGGCTGGCCTCGTGGATGGCGCGGGCCACCAACTCCTTGCCCGTGCCGCTTTCGCCGGTAATCAGCACTGTGCTGGTGGTCGGCGCCACGGTGCGGACCATTTCCAGGATGGATTCAATGGAGCGGCTGTGTCCGATGATGTTTTGCGCGGCAAATATCCGCAAGAGCTCGCGGCGAAGGCGAAGATTTTCCTCGCGTAAAGCCAATTCCTCCAGCGCCCGTTCGACCGTCAAGTGGAGTTCCTCCACCAACGTGTCGGTCTTGACGACGTAGCGGTAAGCTCCCAGATTCAGGGCCTGGATGGCCGTGGACATGGTGGGCACGGCGGTAATCAGGATGAACGCCGCGGGGTTGTGGCTCTCGTGGGCATACTCCAACAATTCGATTCCCGTCAGGTCGGGCATGCGAATATCGGAGATGATCAGGTCGTAGACCTGCGACTCAATTTTCTTTTTGGCGGCTTGGCCGCTGGAGACGGTTTCCACCAAGTGGCCCTTTTTGCGAAAGGCGATTTCCAAAACCTGGCACAGAGATTTTTCGTCATCGACAATCAGTAGTCGCGCCATTCCCTGCTCCTCATCGCAAAAGATCACCGCGATTCGCTTAGAGCGGGAGCGGATCCCGCCTTGGCAGGCATCGGGGGGAGAGCTTGACGGGGAAAATCCAACACGAATTGCGCCCCTTTTCCCGGTTGGGAATCGACCTGGATGGAGCCCTGATGTCCCTGGATGATTTGGTAGGACAACGCCAATCCCAAACCTGTCCCCACACTGAACCCTGATTGAAACGGTTCAAAGACTTTCTCCAATTGCCCACTGGTAAAGCCGATGCCGGTGTCACTCAGCACCACGCGAATTCGCTCGCCCGTTTCTTCCACCTGGGCGGTGAGAGTTCCCCCGTCAGGCATGGCTTTCAGGGAGTTGTCGCAAATATTCCAAAAGACTTGCCGGAGCTTGTCGGCATCCGCCAACATGATCACCGCGCGGCGGGGAAATTTGCGCTCAATGTGAACCTGCGGGCCGAAGAGGGGATGGTGTCCAACCAACAGGAGAGTCTCCTCCAGCAGAGTCGCCACATCCACGCGATGAAATTCAAAGCGTTGGTCGCGGGAGTAAAGAAGGAAATCGGACACCAGTTTGTTCAGGCGCTCGGACTCGCGGCTCACAATGGTGATGAGCTTAGCTTGATCCTCGTCGAGCTGGCTGATCGATTGCAACAACTTCACCGACCCCGCGATCGAAGCCAGAGGATTGCGGATTTCGTGGGCAATCCCCGCCGCCATGCGGCCCAGCGTCGCCATGCGGTCCTTGGTGCGGTACTCGGCTTCCCGCCGTTTCACCTCGGTGAGATCCTGGAAATTGTAAACGTACCCCACCGTCCCGACCCCCGGCAAGACCAGCGGGGATGAAGAAAGGCCTAAAATGCGATGTCCCTTGTGCAAATGCCGGTAGGTTATCTCCTGGCGTGTCAGGGGGGAGGCCGCATCCGAATTGGAGGAGATGTCATCCGCCCATCCGCGGAAAACGGTATCGATGTTTCGACCACGCAATTCGTCGATTTGTTCGCCGAGGATTTCCGCTCCGGCAGGGTTTAACTCCGTGATGGCGCCCTCCAGGTCCGTGCTGAGCAATCCCTCGCGCATGCTCTGGATGATGTTTTCGTTTTTGGCTTGGAGGTTCGCGACCTGTCCGCTCTTATCGCGCAGCTCGCGGCCGGCTTTGCGCAAACTTTCCGCCAAATAACTGGAAAGGTAAGCCACCGCGAAAAAGCCGAACAGGCTCGCGCTGATTTTCACTTGCAGTTCTCTCAGATCGGGCGCCACGGGGGAGGTAGTCGCCAAGAACTGCAGCGCCGGGTACTTTCCCCAGGGCTCGTCGCGGTAAATGGTGGGTAAGTAGGCGATCTCGAGCATGGCCCCCATGCACACGAAACTGACGGCCGCCACCAGAAACGCCCGCCCCCGGGGAAGGATAATGCTGGCCAGGATAATCGTTACCAGGTAGAGAGAAAAGTAATTGCTCCCCAGGTCGCCCGTAACATGCAGAATGGCGGTAATGATGACGATGTCGCAATAGATCTGGAGATACGCTTGCAGCAGATAATCACGGCTGATCTGATTGTAAATCAGGAAGAACAGGCTCAGGATGTACCAGAGAATGACGGCAATTCCCAGAGAACGGATGGAAGTGGCGTTAGCGGGATTGGGCGCCAGGGAATGAATGGCATAATCGATCGCAAACACAAAACTGATGATGACGAAACGGATCTTGATGACCCACGGGAGCCAATCCTTGATTTCGCCGGTGAAAATCATAAGGGGGACCGAAACTCGAAGATCGAAATTCGGAACTCGCCCCGGGCACTGCGAGTTTCGAGTTTCGAATTTCGAGTTTCGATGCGTCAGCCCGCCAGTTTTCCGATCAAGCTGAACAGCGGAAGGTACATGGAAATGACCACGCCGCCCACGACCACTCCCAGCACGAGAATGATCATCGGTTCCATGGCGGTCATCAAATCGCCCACCGCGGCATCGACTTCATCCTCATAAAAGTCCGCCACCTTGCCCAGCATCGCATCCAAAGCGCCGGTCTGCTCGCCCACACCGATCATTTGCACGACCATGTTGGGAAAGACGCCGGTTTCGCGCAGGGGGTCCACAATCGTCCGGCCGGTCTCGATGGCCTTGCGCACGGTCAGGATCGCTTCTTCGATGACCGCATTGCCGGAGGTTCGGGCGGTGATGTCCATGGCTTCGAGCATCGGAACGCCGCTGGTGATCAGCGTGCCCAGGGTGCGGGTAAAACGCGCCACGCCGATTTTTCTCATCAAATTTCCCAGCAGCGGGAGCTTTAAAACCAATTTGTCAATCGCCATGCGGCCGTCGGGAGTTGAGTAATACCACCTAAACAAGAAAAAGGCGCCGATGGCTGCGCCAATCCCCGGCAGCGCGAATATCCCCACGGCACTGCTGAGCCCCATCACGATGCGCGTGGGCAGGGGCAACTCCACCCCCAACCCGGCAAACAAATTGGCAAAAATGGGAACCACTTTCCAAAGCAGCAGGAAGATCACGCCACCCGCGATGGCCACCACGGCGATAGGGTAGATCAACGCCGACTGCACGGCGCGCTTGAGTTTAACCGCCTTCTCAATGTAACCCGAGAGGCGTTGCAAAATGGTGTCGAGAATACCGCCCGTTTCCCCCGCTTCCACCATGTTGCAGTAGAGGGGATCGTAAATCTTGGGAAACAAACGCAGACCGTTGGCCAGCGTGGAACCCGCTTCCACGGACGCTCGCACGGCCGACAGGGCTTTGGCGAAGCCCGGGTTTTCCTGCTGGGTCGCAAGGATTTCCATGCACTGCACCAGGGGCAAGCCGGCATCAATCATGACCGAGAACTGCCGGGTAAAAATGGCCAGTTCCTTCGCCGAAACACTTCCCGTCATTTTCGGCTTGGGGATGGCAATCTCTCGGCCTTTCTCCACAATGCGTGTTGGGGTCAGTTGCTCGCTTCGAAGGGCGGCATCCAGGGCCTCACGCGAGGGGGCCGTGCGCTTCCCCGTTATCGCCTCGCCTTTTCGTCCAGTGGCTCGAAATTCATATTCAGGCATCGTTTCACCTCAATCAATTGCGTCTCACCCCTGCCACGCCTTCCCGCCCTTCCCGGCTCTGCGGCCGGGTCGCGAGCGAAATCTTCAGCGCTTGACAGGAGCGTAGGAAGTGGGCGGACGCGGAGGGGCCCCACCGGGCGCACCGCCACGGTTGATCATATCCTGAAGCTCATCCTGGTTGCTGGAACGCGACATCGCCGTCTCCAGGCTAATCTGCTTCTGCTGATAACTGGTAAAAAGCGACTGGTTAAACGTCTGCATCCCGAACTTGTCCTGGCCGGATTGCATCGAGGAGTAAATCTGGTGAATCTTATCTTCACGAATCAGGTTGCGAATGGCCGGGTTGGGGACAAGGATTTCCATGACCATGGCCCGGCCATGGCCATCGATCTTCGGCACCAGCGCCTGGCAAAGGATGCCCTCCAGGACCAGGGACAGTTGCGCGCGAATCTGTGATTGCTGGTGCGACGGGAACACGTCGATAATACGGTTGATGGTCGACGACGCCGAGTTGGTGTGCAGCGTGCCGAACGTCAGGTGGCCGGTTTCCGCAATGCGCAACGCCGCTTCAATGGTTTCCAGGTCGCGCATCTCTCCGATCAGCACCACGTCCGGATCCTCGCGGAGAGCGGCGCGCAGAGCGTTGGTGAAGGAATGCGTGTCCGCGTGGACTTCCCGCTGGTTCACCAGGCATTTCTTGTGGGGATGGATGAATTCGATGGGGTCTTCGATCGTCAGCATGTGCTCGTAGCGGGTCTCGTTAATCAAGTCGAGCATGGTGGCCAGGGTGGTGGACTTGCCGCTGCCCGTGGGTCCGGTCACCAGGATGAGCCCGCGGGGCTTTTCGCAAAGTTTGCGCAACACCGGGGGCAGCTTGAGCTGGTCAAAGGATTTGATCTCGAACGGGATTACGCGGAACACCCCGGCCGTCGCCCCGCGCTGGTTGAACAGGTTGCCGCGAAAGCGCGCGATATTCTTTATACCGAAGGAAAAATCGAGTTCCAGCCCTTCCTCAAACCGGTGCTTCTGCGCGTCGGTCAGGATGCTGTAAGCGAGTTGCTTGGTTTCCGCCGGGCCCAGCGGCGGAACATCGTCCAGGGGTTTGAGCTCGCCGTGCACGCGAATGCGCGGCGGTGAATTGGTGGTCAGGTGGAGGTCCGATCCACCCGAATCCACCATCCGCTTCAGCAATTCGCTGAGGGTCGGTAAAGGCATCCTTTTCGCTCTCCTTCTTGGCGCCCCCCTGTCCTCGTCCTTGCGGCAGGTTAGAGCACAGTCTCACGAAAGACTTCTTCCAAGGTCGTCTGCCCCGAGGCGGCCTTGATTAAGCCGCTCTTGCGCAGAGTAATCATCCCCTGCTCGATGGCCTTCTTGCGCAATTCCAACGCCGAAGCGCCCACCAGGATCAGCTCGCGAAGCTCATCGGTGATTTCCAGCACTTCATAAAGACCGCAGCGTCCTTTGTACCCTTTGTTACCGCAGGTGGAACATCCGGCGCCTTTATAGACCTTCACGGTCTTGGCCTCTTCCGGTGTGTAGCCGGCATCAATGAGCAATTGAGGAGAAATATCTTCCGGCGTCTTGCAATCCGCGCAAACCCGCCGCACCAGCCGCTGGGCGACGATCATGTGAACCGAGGTGGCCACCAGAAAGGGCTCAATGCCCATGTTCATCAAGCGCGAAATGGTGGAAGGCGCATCGTTGGTGTGCAGGGTGGAGAGCACCAAGTGACCGGTCAGCGCCGCTTTGATGGCGATTTCCGCCGTCTCGAAGTCCCGGATTTCGCCCACCAGGATAATGTTGGGATCCTGGCGCAGAAACGAGCGCAACGCCGCCGCAAAATTCAGCCCGATCTGCTCCTTCATCTGCACCTGGTTGATCCCGTGCAGTTGAAACTCCACCGGGTCTTCCGCGGTGACAATGTTGGTGTCCGGCTTGTTGAGCTGGGAGATCGCGGAATAGAGGCTGTTGGTTTTTCCGCTGCCGGTCGGCCCGGTCACCAGCACCATGCCGTAGGGTTTGAAAATCGCTTTGGTGAACTTGTCGAGCGATACCTGCTCAAAACCCAGCTTGGTCATGTCAAGCCGCAGGTTTTCTTTGTCCAGCAAGCGCATGACGATTTTTTCGCCATGCAGGGTGGGAAGGACCGATACGCGGAAATCGAGCTGCTTCTTTTTGCCGTCCTTCATCATTTTGATCATGATGCGGCCGTCTTGCGGCAGCCGCTTTTCCGAAATATCCAGCTTCGACATGATCTTGACGCGGCTGATAATGGCGTCGCGTAATTTGAAGGGGGGATTCATCATCAACTGGAGAATGCCGTCAATGCGATAGCGGACGCGATATTCCTTTTCGTAAGGCTCCATGTGGATATCGCTGGCCCCGCGCTTCACCGCATCCGTCAGAATATAGTTAACCAGTTTGATGACCGGCGCTTCCTCGGAGGCTTTCTCCAGCGCCGCCAGATTCATCGTTCCATCTTCTTCGGCTTCCAGCTCCACACTTTCGGACTGGCCCTCGTCAATGAAGTTGACGATCTCTTCCAGTTCTTTTTTGCGCTCCTGGTCTTCGGCGCTGCCATAATGCTTCTTGATGGCTTCCATGATGGCGGCTTCCGAAGCCACCACCGGTTCAATGTTGAACCCCGTCATAAACTTGATGTCGTCCATGGCGAACACGTTGGTGGGGTCCACCATAGCGAGCGTCAAGGACGCTCCTACCCGGCTGAGCGGCAAAACTTGATACTTCGTTGCCGTCTCCACGGGAATCAACTTGGTAATGCTGGCGTCGACCTCAAAATAGGCGAGATTGATAGAGGGAACGCCATACTGGCGGGAGAGGACCGCCGTCACTTCATCGTCATTCAGAAAACCCAACTTAACCAGGGAATTCCCTAACCTTCCCCCGTTCGACTTCTGATGTTCAAGCGCCTGCTTGAGCTGATCAGCGGTAATCAGGTTTTCTTTGAGAAGAATTTCCCCGAGCTTGCCCGACATTCACCAACCCCCACGTTCTCCGGCATGACCTGCGCATTCGTCAACAAAACCACGACCCATTGTTACTCCCTGGCAGGTGGCTAAGAGTCACGTATTTATAAGCATCATAAGGAACTTCTGGCCAGTTGTCAAGGCGATTCCCCATGACGATTTCCGACCGCGAAGTCTCCCCCCGCAACCACCGGCGCGCTCGCGCTGTCCGCCGAGTATTGCGAAGGTCCCTGAGAACCAAGTTTGCCGTTACTTGCTTATCGACGTACACCTGATTTTACATCACTTGCGGACAAAGTGGGGATTTTCCATCGCCCCCGCCCCAAGGGCCGCGGTTTGGCGATCGCGCCGCGGCGCGACCTCCCCCCTTCGCTTTCATTCTCCCGGAACAAACTTCTGCACCCGTCTGCCCAGGAGATCGCCGACGTAAACCGCACCGTCTTTTCCCACGGCGATATCGTGCCCCCCAGTCCAACCGACCGCCGTAGCTCCCCTAGGAAGCCCAAGTGGCGAGGATGTTTCCCCGGAGGTCCAACCTTAAAACGTGCGAGCGGTCCGGCGGCCAGGGATGACTGTCGCTGCCATCGTCTCTCCAGGCAGCAATCTGCCTTCCCGCGTCGCCCTCGAAAAACAAGACGATAGCTGATATAACTGGGCTATTCAATCTCGTCTTCAGGAGGGCGTGCTGGGCGCGCTGCCGTTATTTCTTGAGGAGCCACACCTCCGCCACCTGGGCGCCGCGGCCGTTGCCTCCCAGGCCGGGCTCGCGGGTCCAGGCAAGGGTCAATTCCCCGCCCGCCGTGGCTTCCGGCGGGATATCAAATTCCAAAGGAGCCGGCGGTTGCGGCTTGGCGATGAGAGGATGAATCTCCGGTCCGCCTTCGCAAACCAGCCGGATTTTCACGTGCGGGGCATCGCCCGCGTAAATCACCCGCACCCTGTACTGCCCCCAGGGATCGAGTGAAGGGTAATGCAATCGGAGCGGCGCATCAAACAGCGCTTCGGCCCAGCGCTTCCACGCCAGGGGCATCTCCGCGGGAAGCGGAAAACGGTGGCCGATCAGCACCGACCTGCGCAGTTCGGGGTCCTCGACGCTTCCCAAACCGCGCACCAGGCGCGACGGGCGCGCGAGGTCCCCAAGCTCGTCGTAAAAACCTCCGGGCCCGGGGTTGGTGCGATTCAAAACTTCTTCAATCGCCCGGACCTGGTCGCCAGCCGTAGGCAGGGAGCCAATCTCGCGCAGGCGCTTGGCGAGCCAAGGACCATTGGTGACCGGAGCATCCACGGTGTCAAGGTTGCCGCCGCGCTCCACGGCCTCCGCCTGGTAGCGCTCCACGGACAACTGCATGCGAATACTTTGGAAGAGCCCTTCGGCGAGTTGCAGAATTCGCGCGCGTCCTTCCTGCGCCACCCGCTCGGTGAAGGCCTTGGCCAGAATGGATTGCGCCTGCGCGATCACCACGCTGGGGTCCAAACCGTTCGTGGCGGCCTCCGCGCGATGCTGCTCGCTCGCCGGCGCAACGGGCTGGGACCCCACGGCGTGAATCTCTTCCAGCTTGTCCAATGCCTGGTCATATAAATCGGTTTCATAAATCAGGCGGCGGCGGACGTAGGCGTCGTAATACGCGCGGTAGAGGCCTTGCTGGAAGCGCCAATTCAGCAGCTCGGCGGGAGTCGCGGCGCGCTCCATGGTCTGGAAGCGCGCGAGGGTGGTCTCCACATTTTCGTTGGCGAGCAGCGGCCCCTGCCATGCCTTCTCGAGGCCCAGTAACCCTTGCGCAAAATCCTCGGCATAGCGGTAGCTCACAAAGAAGCGGCTGTACTCACGCAGGACATCAATGACTTTCGCTTCGGGATCCCAGGCCATGGCATTCCAAACGAACTTGTTGACGTCGTCGTTGCACCCCTCCGAATACGAGCCGAACCCGGAGGAATAGGGCAAATAGCGCCGGGCAATGTTGGCGTATCCCTCCGGCCGCGGATTGATCGGTTCCCTTCCCTCCGTCAGCGAAAAGGCCGCGTCCCAATCCGGCACGGGGAATTGGCACTCCAGCGTGTGAGTAATGTCCGGATATAAGCGAATGGGATAGCGCTTCGGGATCAGTTTGCGCAAGGTGGGCAAGTCCACGCGGGTTTGCGGCCCGAAGACCACACCGGCCAGCCAGGCAGGCTCGCCCTTCATGATTTCCAGAAACTCGTCGAGCCACGCCTGATTGAATGACTGCGGCGACATCCACATCTGGCCTTTGGGATGATACTGGCGCAGATTTTGCGCCTGCTTTTCCAGCAGGGCCATCATGTATTTGGGTTCCGTGTGGCCGGGATCACCTCCGGGCACCAGCACGGCATCGATGCGCGGTAGGGCTTTGAAGATTTCTGCCCACGCAACCATTTCGCGGTCCACCGTCGCGGCATCGGAATAGTCGCGCTCCATGGCCGGGTACCAGACCCAGACGTCCATCCCGTAGTCATCGCAGATCCGCGACATCTCGATCATCATTTCCTTCTTGGGAAGGGTGAAATGCGGACTGTCCTCATCGTCATCGGAACGCGGCGGAATCAGTTCAACAAGGTTGCAGCCGAAAAGCGCCAGCTCGCGAATGTATTGGTCCCACAAAGCCACGGTCCAGCCATCGTACGAATTGGTTTTAGGGCGATAACCAAGCTGATGTCCGCGTAAAGGGTATTTGGGCGAGGATTGGATTTCTAAATGACTCTCCACCTCCACCCGGAGTCTGGTCATGCGCAGCGAGCGCAGGAGTTTGCCGACGCCAAACAGCACGCCGCGCTCGTCCGCTCCCGCTACGGATACCACTGGCGCGCCCTCACCCTGCGCCACGCGAAGCGCGTAACCATCCGCCTCCCGCGCCACCGGGACTCCTCCGGGCAAATGCCCACGAAGAGGGTTCAGCGTAGCGTTAGTGCCTGCCATCACGATCGGCGCCGGGGTCGAAGGCCAGGAATGGACGACCGGCAAACGCAACTCTGTCCGCTTTTCCACCTCTTGTGCCAGAACCAGCAATGCCCGCTCCTCCCGCGGCGAAAGGCCGGGCGGAGCATAAATTTGTGCCGCGCTGAGATCGAGCCATGCTTCGCCTGCGGCGGCGCTGTCCCCAGCCAAGGTGCGCGAAGCCACAGGCTCGCTCCATGCCGCGCTGGTCAAGGGCGCATGGGAGAGTCCCGCCGCCGAACCCAAATAGCTGCCTGCTTGTTTTAGGAAATGCCTTCGGTCAACACTCATACGCACCTCACTGAATCCAGAAGTCAGGCCATACCTCGTAAGCCACGAACACCCAATCGCGGGCAGATTGTATCCCCAGATCATGGCGGGGCCAAGAGGTCCGATAGTGACGTCCCCGGGCTGAACCCCTCCACCGGAAAGTGGCAGTCCGTCGGCTGACGGACCGCACTGCAAAGTTGCGCACAAAAAGAAGGGGCCAGGCGGAAGCCCGGCCCCTGAAAGGGTGCGGGGGGGTTGGCCCGTCGGCTGACGGGCTAGAATTTCAACTGCAAAGACACCATGATAACCCGGGGATCGTCTCCAGGGGTATTGGCCGGAGGCCCCACCATACCGAAGTTGGCATCGGTGGAACCTACGTCCATCTCATTGTACCACTCAGAGCTATTGAAGGCGTTGATGGCGTCGGCGCGCAAGGTGATCTGATAGCGTTCTTTGATAAACGTTTCCTTCTTAATGCTCGCATCCAGGCGGTGGAATCCCACATAGCGAACCCCGTGCATGTAAGGACTCCACTCGTAAAGCTGATCAGGCTCCGTTTGCTGCCAAGCGGGGGTGGAATCGGTGAAGTAGGAGCTCTGTCCCGCGCAGTCCTTTTCAACTCCAGCGAGGGTGAGCCAGCATGTGTTGAACCAGTGAGTCAGGGTGCGATTCGGAGTCGTTTCGGCGACTCCCTTGATGGGCATGACTCCCGAGGGGGTGGGTGCCGGGGGACCATCCTGGATCATGGGAGTAGCATCGATGTCCCAACCCGAAACCAAGCGGCTTATCACCCCGTTTGTGTGATTGAGGAAGCGCTTTCCCGGGCCGAAGGGGGCGTAATAAACAAAGTTGACCTTCACTTCCCGGGGAACGTCATACTGGCAATAGGTCTGGGCCGGGAAGGGGTCTTGCGCGTTCAGGAACCCCAGCGCTTGTAAGCACTTTGACCACGTGAAGCTGGCCCTGAATTCCAGGTCCCTCGACAGCCGGTGGCTCGCTTCAAACTGCATACTGTTGTAGTGGGATCTCCCGATGGGAACCCAATTCTGTGTAACCCCCGAGAATTGAGGGTAAGGAAGCAGCAATTGCGACGGCGCAACCTTGGCGCTGGCCAAGTAGGTGCCCGTCGCCAAGGAGGCATACTGGGCGGGCAGATTATTATAGAAGGGGTTGGCAATGGTGGTAGTCAGGTAACTGTACGTAGCAGGTCCACCACCGCCCGGCGCCGTGGTGTTGTACTGGAAGCTCGGCGTGTAAGGCAAATCCGCCAAGGGAAGGTAATCGAGGTTCTGGTTGACATTCAACCGAGTCGAATGGCTGCCCACATACGCCAAGCTCACCATCCAGTTTTGCCCGAACCGGTGCTGGAGCTCCACCGAGTACTGCTGGGTTCGCGGGATATCCACATTGGGATCGACGAAGGTGATGCCTTTCCCGAGATTGGAAGCCAACCCGTATTGGGACCCCACGATGGGTACCAGACCGCTGGGGAACGGATTGGCGAAGCTGAGGGCGGAGTTGAAGATGCCCGCCGCCCCCGGCACTGGAACATCGGTGGTGGTCTGGGTGAATCCCGGAGCCGCGCCCACATTGAGGAACTGCTGGGCGTAGATCACCCCCCAGCCACCCCGGAGCACCGTGTCGTGCCCCAAATCGTAGGCGACTCCAACGCGCGGCCCGAAATTATCCCACTTGCGATTGTAAGTGCCGCGGGGAGCGCCTCCCACGCCGGCATACGTCGGACCTCCCAACAGATTACCCATCCCTGGGATAAACCCGATGGGATTGTCGCAGGTGAAGCAGAAGCCGTTGAGCAGCCGGTTGTGCTTGTCACTCACGGGACCGGCGTAATCCCACCGCAGCCCCATGTTGAGCGTGAGCCTTCGGCCGAGGTGGTAATCATCCTGGACAAACAGCGAGTCCTCGTGCATCCAGTACTCGGGATAAGCAGGCTCGTTGATACTCGCGGAATTAAAGTATCCCAGCTCAAAATCCGCCAAGGCATAACCGGTCGGACCGGTGGTACCGGACGGGTTCTGATCGGTGAAGTAACCGTTGAAAGTGAAAGTCCCGTTAATATTGCCCGGACTCTCAACGTAATTGGCGAGGTCAAATCTCTGGAAACCGAACTTGAGGTTATGTTTGCCGTGCGTGTGGGCGATAACCACCTCATGGTTCCAAACGTCGGCAGCGGTATAAGTCGGAAGAGTCCCCGACGCCATATCGGGGTTGCTCCCCATCCCGCTCACATTCATCTGAGGGAACAGGTGACCCACCTCGCTCTCGAGGGTGGGGCCGAATCCCAACGACGCCGCGTCCGTGGCCGCAACGGTCGAGTCGCCGCCGCCGCTGGGGTATCGGTCCATGCCGGTGCGGAATTCCAGCACCGTCGTGGGGCTGAAGGTGTGGGATAGCTCGAGGACATAGAACTGATTGCCCCGGAACAGCGGGTTATTGCCGCTGACCTCGGCAGGATTGATGGACGACACCGTCGAGTAAATATAGCTGCGCGTTTCCGCCAAGTCGTTTTTGGAAAACTGGAAGTACGCGTGGGTCTTGTCCGTGAAATTCCAATCGATGCGCCCAGTATGCTCAGGGAAGAAGTCTACAAACTTCCGGGAGCTGGGGCCCGTCAGAATGTTTCCCGTAAAGGTCCCGCAAAGTCCGCCTGCCTGCGCTGACACCACACCTGCTGGGCAGGCTTGCGTACTGCCCGCGATGGCGGGGAGCGGAATGATGGACAGGACCTTGGCCGCGATGGGGTTAACGGTTTGGACTATGTTGCCGGATATCAGCGGGCCGGTTTGCAACCGGCACGCGGTGCTAGCTGAAGAAGCGCACGTGGCGGTAGTCGTCGAAGGATCGTAAAGCTGAACCTGGGCGCCGCTGTACAGCAATCCGTTGAAATTGCCTTGCCTTTCCGCTGCCGTAGGTACGGCATCCGTAAAGAAATCGCGTTGAACTTGCCAGATTTGCTGGAAGGCATAATAGACAAAGATCTTGTCCTTGCGAAGCGGTCCGCCGACTTCGCCGCCGAAATAATTGAAGTGCCAGGGAAGACGACCCGTTCCACCTTTTACGCCGGGGGCGCCTCCAATGCTGGTCCAGTCTTCGGCATTGAGCCAGCTATTTTGCAGGTAATCGTAACCGTGGCCGTGCCATTGATTGGTGCCGCCCTTCGTGATGGTATCGATATGGCCACCCGTGCTCCATCCGAACTGAGCGTCGTACATGGTGTTCTGGACGGTAACTTGGTCAACGGTGGACGCGATCGGGCTGAATCCTGTCCCGTTCCCGCTCTGGTTGGTGGAAACGCCGTCCACCATCACTTGGTTGCCGCTTTGTTGACCGGTCTGGAGGTTGCCGCCTTGCCCGGATTGCCCGCCGTTGATATTTTCGTCTTGGACTCCGGCGTTGTCCCAGGGGCGGACCTTGCGGTTTCCCCCCGTGTCAGTTACGCCCGGAATCATCCAAGTGGTCGTAATGGTATTCAGACCACGGAAATTCTCCGGGTCGAGCGAGATGTTGGAAATCGTGGTGGTCCGATCACCCGACTCCGTCTGTAGTACCGGGGCATTGGCCGTCACGGTGATCGCCTGGGTCGTCGAGCCGAGTTGCATGGTGACGTCAATGACCGCCTTTTGATCAGCGAGCAGCGCGATTCCCTCTTGCACGTATTTCTTGAATCCCTGCTTTTCAACCGTCAGGGTGTAGGTCCCGATCGGTACAAAGGGGAGTTGATAAAGGCCGGCAGAGTCAGAACCCGCCGTGTAGACTGCCCCCGTGGTGGTGGAAGTTAAATGGATGGTTGCCCCACTAACCGCCGCGGCGGAAGGGTCAATAATGTGTCCGGTGATACTTGCTCCGGTCTGCTGCGCGTACAGGGGCAGCGGGAGAAAGGCCAGGAGCAAAACAATAAGTCCGATTCTCTTAATCACTGTTATCCTCCTTTTAAAGTCGTCTGCGCGACCCAAGACCCAACGCAAATGTGGCTAGAAACCAACATAAACCCTAAATCCGCAACGCCATCGATGCGGATCGCATTCTTAAGAAATTCTTTCCTGAGCACTCGCCGGCGCCGTAAGGTGAAAGAACCTCTTCCCTGATGACACCGCCGTCACGGGCAACGGATCGTTGGCGCATCGCTTCCCCTTCCTGCTCCAGGGGCGCGATGCGCGAGGGTTGGCACTCATGGATTTCGACAAGGCGCGGCCCGATGGGAGACAACTCATCTCCCCTATGAGAAGAATGGCGGATTGACGTTTCTGAAACGCGCCTGCGAGACATATTCGGTCCTGTCACGGCGCGATCTATTCGGAGTCAGACCCAACAAGAGTGGCGCGAGTCTTCAGCACATCCGGACTCGGCGAGGTTCAGGGGCTAGGAATGAAGGCTCAGCGTCGATATAAATAATCCTCATGAGCGAAAGCAATACATGAGAATATATAACGAACCAGCAGTCACCATGAGATCATTTTTCTAAAATGTCAATAGTTTTCGTAGGCATATGTCGATATAAATTTCAATAATGTGGCATTTTGTCATAAATTTGTACTCTTAGACCATATTTAGGGCGCGCCATGCCGTGCAGGTCAAGGGCGCAAGGGAGAGTCCGGCCGCCGAGCCCAAATAGCTGCCTGCTTGTTTTAGGAAATGCCTTCGGTCAACCGTCATACATACCCCTTCTTGGTGCTTCGGTGTCTTGGTGGTGAATTGGTCGTGAAGCTTAGAATTTCAGTCCGTGTACATGGCGATGATACGTTCTATGGCGCGGCGGCAGACCGCACAAAACGACATATGACGGGAAAACATGATGCAGTCAATCTCGGGACGGTAGTAGCCCTGTGACGCATAGTTTGCCCCCTCGAAGGCCCCCACTTTCCCGGCGTATTTCTGCCCGCCGAGCATGGCGTCCTCCTTCTGGCGTTCCTGGCGGAAAAGGGCGTCCATTTCCGTTTCCGGCTTGCCCGCCGCGCGGAGTTCCTTCCGCTGTTTCTGAATGTCGCGCTCGAAGCGGTCGTACGCATCTTTATCCCAGGGCGTGGGCACGGGAATTCCCGGCGCCACCAGGTCCCGCCACTTCAGACTCTGGGGATCGAGCAACGCGGTCACGTTGGGCTCCCACGGCTCCGTCTTGTGCTCCGGCGGCAAATAGGCCACGTCAGAGGTGTAATATTCATCCGCCAAGCCCGCGAAGTGATGCGCGAACTCGTGCACGCCCACGTAGGACGACCACCGATTGTCAATGGCCACGGTTGCGAACTGATTGAAAATGCCGCCTCCTCCGTACGTCTCTCCGTTAACCAAAATCTCGATGAACTCATAAGGTGCGAACGAAGCCATGTCCCGCAGCGCGCGATTTTCCATGGTCAGCACATAGCGTTCCGTCCCAAAGGTGTCGTACGCAGCCCCCACGGGCGACCGGCGGTAAATCCCGCTCGAGGGCCGCGACACGCCCGATTGTTGCGCCGCCGGGCACAACCCCCAGACATTGAAGTCCGTGCGGTGCTCGCGAAAGGGAGAAGTTGCGAACAGCGCCTGGAGGAATCGGCGCGCGTCTGTGGCAAACTTTGTTCGCTCCGCCGCCGTGTAGCCGTCGCCCAGCACCAGCAAATTCACCTTGGCAGCCGGGTCCCCCATCTTTTGCAGTTCCATCAGGGGTCCAGGGGACGCCGGGCGCGCGCGGTCAACGAACTTGTTCCCGGGATCCACCACGGTTTTCCAGACTTCATGGAAGCCGCTCTCGTCGCGTTCTTTCAGCGCCACTTCCACCGTTGCCTCCGGCGTGGGAAACCGTAGCGACTCGGAAAAGGTTCGGTTGGCGTGGCGGGCTTCTTCCGTCGTCTTCCACTCGCCAAACACGGAATTAAATCCCCGCGAGTACAATAGCTTTCCGCTGCCCAGCTCGCGCACCTCGAAGAGGTAGTTTCCCAGGTGGCTTTCATCAATGGCCCGGCGCGGATTACCCGGCCATTCCAGCGGTTCCAGGACCAGGCGATCGAGGCTGAACCATTCGTCGTGCGCATTTCCGGTGTGGTAATAATCCACGCGCAGGGTACGCGGCGCGCCGGCACAAAAGACCGCAAAGAGCAGCGAGGCAATCACCACACCGACGATTCGTCTCATGCGTAAGCTCCGCCTTGGGGTTCAAGTCAGCTCGATTGTACCCGGAACTTCCATTCTGGCAACCCAGTACTTGTGGCTTGTCGTTAGCATGTCGTCTATCCGGTTCAATTAGCAGGTGATCTGAGGTGGCGTCGAGCCGCCGCACTCCAAGGTGCTTCGCACTTTCTCATGTACATTGGCGGGCCAATAGGTCAATGGTAGAATAGCTTTGCTGGGCCGCAGGCAATCAATCAAGCGCTCTTATTTTCGTAACACCTCAAATAGAATGGGAACCTTTGTCGATCGACTACTCTGACCTGGACGGAGGAGATTGAGTATCGAAGGAGGCGGTCATGTCAGAGCAATACGATCTCATCGTGGTGGGTGGAGGACTCGGGGGCTCAACCCTCGCCCGTTCGATGGCAGAGAACGGAGCGCGCGTCTTAGTGCTGGAACGGGAAAGGCAGTTCAAAGATCGTGTGCGCGGTGAATTCGTTTTTCCCTGGGGCGTCGCTGATGCAAAACGGCTGGGAGTTTCCGAATTGCTGCGCGACGGGTGCGCGCACGAAGTGCCCTGGTTTGATACCTACTTGGGGAATGTCCTGGCAGCGCATCGCCCCGTAGTGACCACCACGCCTCACCAACTTCCCTGCCTCACGTTCTACCATCCAGCCATGCAGGAGTTGCTGATCGCCGCGGCGGCCAAGGCCGGAGCGTGCGTGCGGCGCGGAGTCAGTGTCAAGGAAGTCCGGACGGGAACCCCCGCAGCCGTCAGGGTGGGGGACGACGGACACAGCGAGGAATTTCGCGCACGGTTGGTAGTGGGGGCTGACGGTCGATCTTCCACCGTACGTGCGTCGGTGGGTTTCCAGATTCGCCGCGATCCCGAAGACTTGCTGCTGGCCGGCGTTTTGCTGGACAACGTCCCGGCGCCGGACGACATCGGCCTGGCTGTCATCAATAGCAGCTTGGGAGAGGTCGCCATATTGCTACCTCAAGGTGGAGGACGGGCCCGCACCTACTTCGGCTTTCACACAGGAAGCCAGCCACGCTATCAGGGCGCCGCAGACTTCCCACGATACCTGGAGGGCTTCAAAAGGTCAGGAATGAATCCGGGGTTTTACGATGGGGCCAAGGTGGCCGGGCCGCTCGCCACCTTCGATGGAGCGGAAGCATGGGTGGAGCATCCCTACCGGAATGGCGTGGCGCTGCTTGGCGACGCCGCAGCCGCCAGCGACCCAACCTGGGGCCAGGGCCTGTCGCTAACCCTGCGCGACGCCCGCGTGCTGCGCGATTGCTTGCTGGCCTCGGGCAACTGGGAAGCCGCTGGCCACGCCTACGCCACGGAGCACGACCGCTATACTGACGTGAATCGTATTGTGAACCTTTGGTTCACGGAGTTTTATATGGAAACGGGGCCGCGAGCGGACGCCCGTCGCGCCCGGGCATTGCCCTTGATCGCACAGGACCCCACCCGCCAACCGGACACAGCCTACTCCGGGCCCGACCATCCTGTAAACGAGGCCCTTAAGAAACGGTTCTTCGCAGAAGACTGAAAGCGAGTCGCGCGGACCTGTTTTGTTGGTCCGCAGCCCTTGAGCACGGTCGGTGAGAAAACCCGCAGACCTTGAAAAACAGGTCTGCGCCAGCCCGCCCGGCTAGGGCAAGCCTGGCATCTCGTGATGGCATTCACCCATTCAAACGGCGCCTGAGGTTGTGTGACCCGGAGATGGCCACGGCCAAATATTGACCGTGGGTCCGTCATCGAAGAAAAAGCCGGCGGTCACGAGAGCGGTGACCGTGGCTTCCACCATAAAACTCTTGACGTGTACGGTATAACCGTACATAGTGGAAGAGTGAAAGGATAATATGCAACTTGTCCGCTTTCGCCACAAAGGGCTAAGGCAGCTCCATGAGGATGGCAGCGCCAAAGGCGTGCCATCCGCGATGGCCGACAAGCTGCGCAAGCTTCTGTTTGCCCTCGAAACCGCCGAGACGCTGGAGCAACTCGGCCGCTTTCCCGGCTGGAAGCTGCATCCTCTTAAAGGCGACCTGAAAGGATTATGGAGCCTGACGGTCACGGGAAACTGGCGGTTGATTTTCCGCTACGACGAACGGACCAACACCGCCAGCGATATTGACCTGATCGACTACCACTAGGAGTCTGAAATGCCCATGAAGAATCCGCCCCATCCGGGCGACCTGATTAGAACCGAAGTCATCGAAGCCTTCGGCCTCAGCGTGTCGAAGGCGGCGGAGATTATGCAAGTGCGCCGCGCCACACTCTCCGATCTACTGCACGGCAAGGCAGCGCTTACGCCGGAAATGGCCCTGCGCATCGAAAAGGCGTTCGGCCCGGACATGGATCACCTTCTCCGCATGCAGCTTGCCTATGACGTGGCGAAAACGCGAGAGCACGCGCGGGACATCTCCATCAAACGATATGCCCCGGCCGAAAGCCACGCATAGGGTCTAGGCAATTACAAATCACCCCGATATCCTCAACGCCTTGTGTCGTAGGGGGACGGCTTGCCGTCCCTTCGTTCCGCATTCGCCCTGCGGACTGCCGGCGAGGGCAAGCCCGGCATCTCGTGATTCCATTCACCCGTTCGAACGGCGCCTGAGGTTGTGTGACCCGGAGGCAGCCACGCTCAATTCGTCTTGGGAATTGGCCGTAGGTTCGTCATCGAAGAAAAGCCTGCACTCACAAAAGCACTGACTACCCTCCTGCAAATAATGATGCTTGTTCCCCTGCACCTTATAAGGTACAGTATCCCAGGTAAGGTGCATGATGCCAGACGACCCTGAGCCGCAGAAAATCCCGCTGATCTTCTACCGCACCGACGCGGGGAGCGAGCCCGTGCGGGAGTGGCTGAAGGGACTGCCGGAAGCCGAGCGTCAGGCCATCGGGAAAGACCTTCTGCGGGCGCAATGGCGGTGGCCGGTGGGAATGCCGCTCTGCCGCCCGCTGGGTCATGGGTTGTGGGAAGTCCGGACAGATTTGCCAACGAAACGCACGGCGCGCGTGCTGCTCTGTCTCTACCGCGGACATCTCGTGGCGTTGCACGGTTTTATCAAGAAGACGCGCAAAGCGCCTGATGAGGATTTGGCCTTGGCCCGGAAGCGCCAAAAGGAGTTGGAGCAATGAGCAGAAAACATATGGGTTCGAGCATCGACGATTTCCTCAAGGAGGAAGGCATCTTTGAAGAGGCACAAGCACAGGCGGTTAAGGAAGTCGTCGCGTGGCAGCTCGCCCAGGCCATGAAGAAAAAGAAAATATCCAAGTCGCGCATGGCGACGCTGCTTAAGACGAGCCGGACACAGGTTGATCGTCTGCTTGATCCCAAAAACGACATCACGCTCTCAAGCCTGCAACGGGCGGCGGCGATGGTTGGGCGCCGGGTATCGATCGAATTAGTTTAGAGAAGCGCTCCTGTGCAAGACCTTTCGCCGCAGGGGGACGGCTTGCCGTCCCCTCGTTCCGCATTCGCCCTGCGGAATGGCGGATAGGGCAAGCCCGGCATCTCGTGATTCCATTCACCCGTTCGAACGGCGCCTGAGGTTGTGTGACCCGGAGGTAGCCACGGCCAATTCGTCTTGGGAATTGGCCGTGGGTTCGTTATCGAAGGAAAAGCCCACGGTCACAAAAGCAGTGACCGCGGCTACCCGGTCGCACGGGCGTTCGGCCCGTGCCCAGTCATGGCCAGGATGGCCATGCTACGAGCGGTGGGACGTGCAACTCGCCCGCGCCCATCAACTTACTTTCCATCCTCGGGCGTATCGACCAGGCGGCCGAGCATCTCGTAGGTACGAATCAGGGCTTGATTGACCATGCGCTCGCCCGCCCCGACCTCAATCCAGGTGGTGGCGCTGGCCGTGCCATAGCCGCCTTCCGACGCCGCCTTGAGCGTGGGGAAATAGCCGTAGTAACCGTTGGCATATCCGAGGAAGAAGGCGTCGCGTACGGGGCAGCGGTCGCGCCAATTGATCTGAAAATCCACAAACGGCTCGCCCGGCATGGTCATCACCGCGATGCGCTTGTTGATCAGCACCGTGGCCACGGGCAATTGCCAATCCTCCCGAATCTGCGGCGCGAAATTCTTGACGAAATCCTCGCCCAAAGCAGCAATCAGCGCGTGCTTGTATTTCTCCAGATTCCAGCGCAGATGGAAGGGGATGATGTCTTCCACGAAGTCGAGCGACGGCTGGGCAGCCGCCTGCGTGTGGATTTGCGTGGCGACGCGCGCCGCTTCCTCACCCAGGTGTTGACCCGTCCAGTCGCGCTTGCCGATGGCATCCTGCGGGAGGGGCGTGGTGGCGTCGAAAGCGTTGATGTCGCCGGGCGCGCCCTGGTTGAAGAAGCAAAGCGGCGGGTTCGCGCCAAAAGCCTGCTCCACGGTTTTGGTCATCACGCCGGGAAAGTCGGCGGAGTATTGCAGATTGTCCGCGCCGAACACCACGGGGTGGCAGGAGTAATTCACCAGCACGGCGAGGGGCTTGCCCTCGGTCGTGTCCACGCGCAGCACGGAGACGGTGGGGTCGACGGGCGCCGTGGGCACGTGGGTGGGGTTGGTCCAGAACATGGTGACGGTGCCGTCCGGATTCACGCGCCGCCGGTTATAGCCGATGTAGATTGCTCCGTATCCAGTGCCCAACTGCGCTTCCACTGCGTGCGCATGGGCTTCCTCGATGGCCTTGCCGATTTTGTCGAGGGCCGCCGTCTCCCAGGCGGGCGGGCCGTCTGGATACTCATCCAGAATCACCGGGCCGGAGTGGGTATGCGTGGCCTGGACGAGCGTGTAGGAAATGCCGCTGGACTGCCGCGCCGCCGCGCGCAGGCGCTCGATGGAGGCGGGACCAAACGCGCGCCCCAGATCCAAATCCACCAGCGCCAGCCGCTTCTCTCCCACTTCCAACACCAACACCCGCGCGTATAGAGGATCGAGCGTTCCTTGCGCGGCGGTATGGCGGGCAGCGTACCCCCACATGCGCACTCCGGCCGGCGGAGTGATGTCAACTTTTGCTACGCCTGCCTTGAGCGAGGCGCCCTCGGCCGACAGGACCCCACCGAAAACCAAACATCCTAAGATGAAAGCTTTTCCAAGTTTTTCCAAAGGCGTTCCTCCGTTTAGCCCGGCACCTGATACGGCTCGTTGTCGCTGATCAGAGCCTTGCCGCCGATGGCGTTTTTAATTTCGACTCCGTGCAGGCCGTTGTTGCCGGTGATGATGGCGTGTTGCAGCCCTTCTTTGAGAACGATGCTGGTTTGGGGAGAGCCGAAAGTGCAGCCGCGGATTTGGAGCTTGCCGCCGTCCGCCTCCACCAGCGCTTCCGGAGGGAGCTGCGAGGACGATGACTTGCCCGAGATCATCAAATAGCAGTCCGAAAGTGAGACGTAGCCCTGCCCGTGTGACACCACGCACTGGCGCGCCGGGCCCCAAAGGGCGCAATTCACCAAGCGCACCGAGCCCTCGCAGGTGCGCTCCACCACCACCTCCACGCGATCGTCGCCGTGCGCCGCTACGAATTCACCATTGGTGATCAGCAAGCCCATCCGTTGGATGTGTTCCACGGAGACGCACCGTTGCGCCTCGTCCGCTCCGATCCCGCAGAACTGGCCGTTGCACGTTCCGGCCGGCGTCCGGATAAAACGGTAACCAATCTTGACGGGGTACACAAACGTGTTGGTGACGTATTCCCAATCCGTCCGTCCGAAAATAAATGCTTCGAGGTTCCGCCACACGAAGTCGTGGACAAGGTTCCAGTCGCCGCCCACGTTTTTGCTGGTCCACCAGTGGTTATGCCACTGGACGTTTTCGATCCGGCCGATGTCCGTGGTGGCGTCCACCCAGATGCCACGGCGGAGGACGCACCCCACCACGCTGCGGATCCGGTGGCGGCAGTTTCCTTCGGGTCCGATGCGGATGCCGTTATAGCTGTTGATGAGCGTGACGTTCTCCACCGTGTTGTCAATGCCCTGCAGATGGAAGGTCCACGCGTAAGGATGAATGTCGTCGGGCTTTTGCTCGGGGTAAAAGATGGTGAGGCCGCGCACCGCGCTGGAACTGCCCATCTCGAAAAGCGCGGGAGCGTCCTCGTGGTCGCGGCCGCCGGTGGCGAGGATGACGGATCCGGTGAGCGGCTCCGCCCATTGGGGAGAATCCAGGGCGCCCTCCACAAAGACGCCGGGCGGAACGGCCAGGCTGCCGCGGACAAGATACTTGCCGGGAGGCAGGCAAACTCTGCCTCCCGTCTTCGCCGCCGCATCCAAACTTCGCTGGATCGCGGCGGTGTCGTCAGTGACGCCGTCACCCTTGGCTCCAGATATATCAAAAGCGCAGGGAATCGGCCCCCGGTCAGCCGCATCGGCAAGGCCTGTGGTGAGCAGCGGCAGTCCGAGCACCGTTCGTCGTGAGACACTGGATGGGGGTTTCATTTTTCCTCCCTTATGGCGTCAAGCAGGCGGGTGATTATACCGAAAATGGACATGCGTGGCGTGATTGCGTACGTAGCGTGGACCCCCGGTTTTGGGGTCCGCGGCTCTTGCTTCGCAAGATGAACAAACCCCAAAGACGGACGCCTGCCCCTGGGTTCGGGGGTGGAGTCTAGGGAAGTGCGCAGACCTCAAAGGCGGAGGTCTGCGCTACGATCGCTCAAATCTCAAAGGTGCACACCTGCCCTTGGGTTGGGGAGTGGAGTTTAGGGAAGGGCTGCAAAAGGCGAAGGTCTACGCCAACCGCGTCATGGGTCACCCTACTGTTCATCCATCAGCGATTGGACCTCGCGCCGTAGGGTCGGCAAATTTGTTTCGAGGACCCCCCCAACCACCTCATCTGAAATGAATGCGTACCCATGGATCAGTCGATTGCGGAAGGCGACGATCCGGCGGCCGTCGCTAACACGGTTGGCAAGTTCAGGCATTTGGTGAAGGGCCTGATTAAGGGCCTCCCCCACGATTTCGAACTGTCGCTCTACCGCAGACCGCAGGAGTGCGTCAGCGGTATAGTCAGCGAAGGTCTACCCGCTGGTGAACTGAGTGAGCAGGTCACACGCCTGAGCGATATCGAATAAGTACTTGCGTACTTCAAGCGGCAACATAGATCTGTACTTGGGTCTTTTCGATGGCCTGCCGGAAATAGGGATTGCGAATCGGGCCCGGTTCGACCAATTCCACTGGCACACCAAAAAGGCGCTCCAGGTCCTCTTGCAATCCGAAGTAATTGTCGGCATGCTGAGCAGGACGCAGAGGCTGGAACTCGACGAGGAAATCGAGGTCGCTGGACGCGGGGTCAAAGTGGCCGCTCGCTGCCGAGCCAAACAGGGCTAAGCGGCGCACGCCGCGGTCCTTGCACAGCGCCACCAGATCCTTGACCTTTTCTTGCACGATGGCATTCATCAGCACCCTCTCACTACATCATACCTCAGTTGCCGGTGGCGCACACGTCGTTCACGCTGTGATTTTAACGGCGCGGCCCAACATAATTCGATTGTCACGTTTGCGGTGCAGGCAAGAACCTGCACCGCTGGAAAGGCCGCTCCGATTGATCAGGGAACTGCCCTCGGGGTTGCGCGGACAAGAAAACACCTGCGTTCCTTTCCAAATCGATTTTAACGTTCAAACGCGTGGGTGGATTAGTTCATCTTCTCGCGGAGTGTCGGCCAGACTTGATGTAAGATTCCACCCTGGCCGCAGGTATAAGTCGGTGATGACCGGTCACGTAGCCAATTCGCAGGATGAGAAGCTGGCCGAGAGATGAGTTCCTTATTTGAAGTCAAACCGGTTGACCTTGATTTTTACCGCCAGCGCTTGCAGAGCTTCCTGCCCGCCCGCCTCATTGATATCCACACGCATGTGTGGCTGGATAAATTCAAATCCCACCAGGAAGAAGAGAACCTTCGCGCCGTTACCTGGCCCTCACGCGTGGCTCGGGACAATTCCATTGAAGACTTGATGGAAACATACCGCCTCATGTTTCCGGACAAGAAAGTTCTCCCCCTCATTTTCGGCCATGCCTTGTCGCTGGGGGACGATATCGACGGCGGCAATGAGTACGTCCGCGAGTGTGCGCGCCGGTATCGCATCCCGGCATTGATTTTTGCCGATCCGCGGTGGAGCGAAGTGGAACTCGAAGAGCGCATTAGGGCCGGGAAATTTCTCGGCGCCAAAGTGTATTTGACCCGTTCCGACCCGCGCCTGCCCGAGCGCGACATTCAAATCTACGATTTTCTTCCCCATCACCAGTTGCAGGTGTTGGACCGGCACGGCTGGATCGTGATGCTGCACATTCCGCGTCCCGCGCGCCTGCGGGACCCGTTGAATCTGGCCCAAATCATCGAAATTGAACGACGCTACCCGAACCTCCGGCTCATCATCGCCCACGTGGGGCGAGCGTACTGCCCCGAAGATATCGGCGATGCCTTCGAGGTCCTTAGTGAGACACGCAAGGTGGTTTTCGATATCTCCGCCAACACTTCCGAGGAGACTTTTGCGCAGGCCATCCGCGCCGTCGGGCCGCAACGCATCCTGTTTGGGAGTGATTTGCCCATTCTGCGCATGCGCATGCGGCGCATCTGTGAGGGCGGAACTTACATCAATCTGGTGCCGAGAGGATTTTACGGAGACGTCTCCGGGGACCCGCACCTTCGCGAGGTGGATGGACAGGACGCGGAGCAGTTGACCTTTTTCATGTACGAGGAAATCGACGCCTTTCGCCGCGCCGCCACGGCCACGGGCCTGGGCGAAAAGGACCTCGAGGCAATTTTCTACGGGAACGCGGCACAATTGCTGTGCGCGGCGGGAATGCCGGAGGACTCCTTACGAAGGGCTTAAGAGAGTTTCACACTTAGGCCCGCTACCGTGCACGTCCATTTTCATGACGGAGCACGCGAGGAAAAGAAATATGACCAAACCTGTCGTCGGGCTTCTCCCTCTTTACATCGCCGCCTTGAAATAATGGCGGGAACGATGAGCATGGCGGGTTGACGGCGCAGTTCAAGGACAATGACCAAGGCGGCGTCGAGCCGCCGCAGTCCAAGGTGCTTCGCACGTCCATTTTCATGACGGAGCACGCGAGGAAAAGAAATATGACCAAACCTGTCGTCGGGCTTCTCCCTCTTTACATCGCCGCCTTGAAATTACGGCGGGGACGATGAGCAAGGCGGGTTGACGACGCAGTTCAAGGACAATGACCAAGGCGGCGTCGAGCCGCCGCAGTCCAAGGTGCTCCGCACATCCATTTTCGTGGCACAGAACAAGGAGAGAAGAATTGTGACGAAACCTGTTGTCGGGCTTCTCCCTCTTTACATTGAACTCTACGATAAGTCCTGGCCGGAATTGCGCGCCCGGGTGGACGGTTTCTATCAGCAAATTGCTGCGGCTTTGCGGGACCACGGGCTGGAAGTTGAAACCGTCCCGATCTGTCGCGTGAAGCCGGAGTTTGAATCGGCCATCCGCCAATTTGAAAGCCAACCGGTGGACGCCATCGTTACGCTGCATTTGGCATATTCTCCCTCGCTCGAATCGTCCGCTCTCCTGGCCTCCACGCCGCTCCCCATCGTGGTTCTGGATACGACGCCCACTTACTCCTACGGGCCGGGGCAGGATCCGCAGGAACTTCTGTACAACCACGGGATCCACGGCGTCCAGGACATGTGCAACCTGCTGCGGCGGAATCAGAAGGCTTACGAGGTGGTGGCCGGGCACTGGCAGAAGTCCGACGTGCTGGAACGTGTCGCCACCTTCGCCCGCGCCGCGCGATTGGCCGGCGCTCTGAAGCGCGCACGCGTGGGGCAGGTAGGCCCGGCGTTTGCGGGCATGGGCGATTTTGCCGTTCCCCCCGCGAAATTGCGCGTGACGCTGGGAATCGAAACCATTCAAGCCGACCCTTCGTTGATCCGCTCCTTATTGACCGAAGTTAGTGACGCCGCCGTAGACGCTGAGATGGCTTGCGACCGGGAACACTTCCTTATCAAGGACCTCAATCCGGAGGTTCATCGGCAGAGTACGCGCGCGGGCCTGGCCATTCGCCGCTGGCTCGAGCAGGAGAGACTCACCGCGTTCACCGTCAACTTCCTGTCGGTCGATAAGGCTTCCGGGCTACCCTCCATGCCTTTCCTCGAGGCCAGCAAGGCCATGGCGCGCGGCTTGGGTTATGCGGGCGAGGGCGATGTGCTGACCGCAGCTCTGGTGGGGGCGCTGGCGTCCGTCTATCCGCCAACCAGCTTTACGGAAATGTTCTGCCCCGATTGGGAGGGTGACCGCATCTTTTTGAGCCACATGGGTGAAATGAATATCAACTTGACCGCCGCCACTCCGAGCCTGGTGGAAAAACCGTTTCCGTTTACCGACGTTGGAAATCCGGTGGTGGCGGTGGGCCGATTCCGGCCGGGAGATGCGGTGCTGGTGAACTTGGCCCCCGGCGCCGGAGATCAATACTCGCTCATCGCCGCGCCCATTGTTATGCAAGATGTCGAGGGTGCGGACAGGATGGCGGAAACAATCCACGGTTGGTTCAAAGCGTCGCTGCCCGTGGGCGATTTTCTGGCCGAATATAGCAGGGCGGGCGGGACTCACCACTGTGCGCTGGTTTATGGCAAGGTGGCGGACAGCATCGCAAGCTGGGGCCGCCTGATGCGATGGAATAAGGTGCTGATCCAATAGGATTGCACGGACGGACATGCCACAAGAGGCCTACCTGGGATTGGATGTGGGCGGGACCGGCGCCAAGGCCGGGCTGGTCGACGGCCAAGGCCGGCTATTGGCCATGGCGCATCGGCCTTACCATCCACATTTGAGCGCGGACGGACACGCGGAAATTGCCATCGACACGGTTTATGCCGCGGCGCGCGAGGCGGCGGGGGCGGCGATTCGGGAGTGTGGGGCGCACGTTCGAGCCCTCAGCATTGCCTCGCAAGGGCAGACCTTCGTGTCCCTGGATGACCAGGATGCGCCGCTTCATCCGGCGATTGTCTGGTATGACGCGCGGGCGGCAGAGCAGTCCAGACGATTGGCGGATGCTTTGGCCACTGCTGGTCTAGGTGAGGCCGCGCCGGTGGTGAATCCCATGGCCACCGCGCCCAAGGTTATGTGGCTGCGCGAGCACTTTCCGGCGCTGATGGCGCGCGCCCGGCGATTCCTGCTGCTGCCGGACTACTTCGCCTACCGGTTGACCGGAAGAGCCGTGACCGACCCTTGCACCGCCGCCTCCACCGGCCTGTATGCCGAGGACGCGCCGGACTATTGCGCGGCCGCGCTGGCTTTGGCGGGCATTGATAAAGCGCAGGTGGCGGAGATTCAAAGCTGCGGGCGCCCCATGGGCAAGGTTTTGAAGAAGAGCGCGGACGAGTGGGGGCTCGACGCCGAGACCCTGGTGGTTACGGGCACCAACGACCAGTACGCGGGCGCGCTGGGGGCAGGGAATTGCCGCCCCGGAATCGTGTCCGTAACCACGGGCACCTGCCTGGCGCTGGTGACCCTTGCCGAGCACCTTCCCCAGCCCATGCCAGCGGGACTGCTGGGGGGGAGATTTCCCATCACGCGCTACCAATTTGCGCTGGCTTATTCCAAGACCGCCGGGGTGGTGCTGGAGTGGTTCAATCGAGAGTTGGCCGCCGGGTTGAGCCTTGCCGAGCTCGACGCGATGGCCGCGCGCGTTCCCGTCGGGAGCCACGGGGTCGTGATGCTTCCACACTTCGACGGCAGGTTCTCGCCGGTGCCCGATCCTGATGTCCGGGGAGGGTTCCTGAACCTGGCGCTGCACTCCACGCGGGCCGATATGTATCGAGCCACTTTGGAGGCGCTGGGGTACACGCTTTGCGAGTGCATGGCGCTTCTGCGCGAGTGTGGCCTCCCTACCGCGGCCGTGCGTGCGATTGGAGGATGCGCCAAAAGTGACATTTGGTTGCAGTTAAGCGCTGACATCGTGGGAATGCCTATCGAAAGACCGGAAATCACCGAAGCCGCAACCCTGGGCGCGGCCATGATCGCCGCAGTGGGAGCGGAGGACTTTTTGTCACTCGAAGAATGCAGCGCGGCATTCTATAAGCGACAAAAAGTCTTTGTTCCCGACCCAGAGCATCACGCGCTTTACGCTGAGCATCACGCGTTTTATGCCGAGCAACTTCGGCGAGTAGCGGGCAATTTCGGAATATCCACAATGGGCCCCAAGGATCAGTCGAAAAACGGCGAGGTCATTAAAAAAGGTCATTAAGCGTGTGGAATTTCTTTACAGTCAATGCCCTCCCCGAGGGTAAGCGCAAAGCAGGGGGGCAGAGACTCGCTCCAACCACGGCAAAGGGCCAATCCCCACGGAGGCGGATGTGCATTCCATTTGGATTGAAGAAAATCAGCTTGCGCAGGCCTTAGCGCGCAACGAGGCGTTTTGGGACGGCGAACTGGAAGAGTACCCGCTGCTGTGGATCACCGTTCCGAGGGCCAAGCCCGGGCCTTCCATTCCCGAGCCGGCGCGCGAGGAAGAGCTTTGGACCGACGTCGACTACATCATAAAGTCCACCGAGGCCCAGTTGAGCCGGACGCACTACGCCGGCGACGCGTTGCCGGTATTCAGCCCGTGGCTTGGTCCCGACCAGTTTGCGGGATGGCTGGGCGCGGACCTGATTCTTCGCCCGCGTGAGCACAACACCTCGTGGGTGGTCCCATTTGTGGAGGATTGGGACACCCAGGCGGATTTCCACATCGATCCCGGCAACCGCTGGTGGAAGCTTTACCAGGAGATTCTTCGGCGATCCGCGGAGGCCGGCCGCGACAAGTGGGTGACGGGTTTCCCCGACTTGCACACCGGGATTGACGCCTTAAGCGCCATGTGCGGGCCCGAGCGTTTACTAATCGATCTGTGGGACCACCCCGCGCAGATTCAGCGTTTCATGGGTCAAATGACCAGGCTGTGGAAGGAAGTCGTGGACAGCGTGTGGGAGGTCATCGGGCCGACCGGGCAGGGAACGTCGCAGTGGACCCTGGGATGGAGTTCCCGGCGCTTCTTGTGCATCGGGCAGATGGATTTCACGTGCATGATCAGTCCGGCCATGTACAACCAGTTCTGCCGGCAGGACCTCATCGAGTGCTGCGATCACGTCGATCGGTCGCTCTATCACCTGGACGGCCCCGGAGCGATTCCGCACCTGCCCCAAATCTGCTCGGTGGCTAACCTGAACTCCATCCAGTGGATACCCGGCGCCGGCGCCCCGCCCCCCTCGCAGTGGATTGGCCTTCTACGCCGAATGCAGGAGCTGGGCAAGTCGGTCCAGGTTTGGCCATTGCTAAACTGCACGGTGGACGAATTGGTGGACGAGGTGGCCGCCTTGTGCCGCGGACTCGACCCCACGCGCCTGTTCATTGTTGCCGAGGTCGATAGCGTGGAGAGAGCCTGCGCCGTAATCGCCAAGGCGAGGGAGATCAGCGCGGCGAAGCGGAAGACGACAATTCGGGCGCCTGAGATCGCCTGACGATGCAAGTGGCGAAAGCGATTTCTGCGGATACTATCCGCCCTTGACGCTTGAACCAAGATGATTATAGTATTCACTTCTGTCGAGCGTTTCATTCTACGCGAACGCCTTGGTACCGCTTGGCACCCTGTGCGCAATTGCCATCCTCCGTCGAGTGCCCTGCAGAAATGTGGCAAAGGAGTTTTTCGGTCGTTGAGGGTGCTAAGAATAAGAGGATCAAGATGATAAGGACGGCCTCTAGGGAAATTTCCATCGAATGGGCAAAAGTCGATCTGAAGAAGGTCCCGCACATCATCAGTGGGGAGGTCCCCGGGCCCAGGTCGCGGGAGATGCACCGGCGGGCGGCGGCCATTATGAAGGGCTATTCGAGTCAGGTGACCCTCTTCCCGGTGGTGTTTGAAAGGGGCCACGGGTGCACGCTCACCGACGTCGACGGCAATGTCTACCTGGATTTTTCCTCCGGGATTTATGTGACGACCCTGGGCCATTGTCATCCCAAGGTTACCCAAGCCGTGCAGCAGGCCGCCGGGCAGTTGATGAACTGCCACGACTTCACCACGCCCGTGAAGCTGCGGTTGCTGGAGAAACTCAAGCTGGTTCTCCCCGGCGATTTGGCGGCAGTCCAGTTGTATGACAATGGGACGACCGCCGTGGAGGCCGCATTGCGAGTGTGTCGCGTGGCCACCGGCAAGCACGAATTCCTCTCCTGCTTTGGAGATTTCCACGGCAAAAGCGGGCACGCGGTAAGCCTGGCGCGCATGAAGCCGGTGAATGGAGTCACGCGCGCGGCGGGTTTTTACATGTTGCCGCGCCCCAACCCCTATCGGCCTTTATTCAAGCACGCGGACGGGACCATCGACACGGACGCTTACCTTACGTTTTACGACGAATTCCTCGCCGAGGCGACCACGGGGCGGGTGGCGGGAATCGTTTTGGAACCCATTCAAGGCTGGGCAGGTTCGATCTTCCCGCCCGACGATTTTTTCCCCAAGCTCCGGCGTTGGTGTGACGCGCACGGAATCCTGCTGGTGGCGGATGAAGTTCTGACGGGCATGGGCCGTACCGGCAAGCTGCTGGCCATGGAGCACTGGGACACCTTGCCGGACGTCGTGACCCTGGGGAAAGGGTTTGGCAACGGATTCCCGGTGACGGCCATGGTGGTGCGCGAACCTTATGCCCACACCCTGGAAAACATCAGCGCTTCCACAAGTTACGGTGGAAATCCCATGGCGTGCGCCGCCGCGCTGGCCTCGCTCGAAGCGATTGAGGAAGAGGGTCTGCTGGAGAATGCCCAGTGCCTCGAGGCGTATTTTGTGAAGCGATTGGCGCAGATGATGTCTGAGCATCCGATGGTCGGCGACGTGCGCTGCAAGGGCTGTTTGATGGGGGTGGAGCTGGTGAAAGACCGAACCAGCAAGGAGCCCTATGCGGAGGCCGGCGAGTTTATTTATAAGGAAGCGTTCCGGCACGGCCTGGCGTGGATTCCCGCCGGTCATATTCTGCGCATGAGCCCGCCGATTGTGATGGATTTGGACACGGCAGCGAAGTGCATGGACATCATCGATGAAGCCATTGGTGAAGCGGAACGCCATTTTGGGTATCGGCAGTCGTGAAAATACCAGTGCCGAAAGCACCTTGGACTGCGGCGGCTCGACGCCGCCTTGCTCGGAGTCACACCGACGACGGAGACCAAGGCTAGGGCTCCAACCGCCTGCCATTAACCCCCAGGCGGAAGGAAAAAGCGGCGTCGAGCCGCCGCAGTCCAAGGCGCTTCGCGCATGTTCTTGCAACGGTGAAGAGGCGCCTCCACAGCGGAAAAAGGCGTGAGAAGAATCGGGTTCGGGCTGATCGGTTGCGGCTTGATGGGGCGCGAGTTTGCGAGCGCGGTGGCGCGCTGGTGCCATTTGCCGGAGATGGAGGCGCGCCCGGAGCTGGTGGCCATTTGCGATCGGAAGTTTGACCCCGGGAACAGGGACTCCGCCCGGTGGTTCACCGAAAATTTCCCCTCGATTCTCCAGGTCACCCATGATTACCGCGAGCTCCTGGCGAACCCCGCGGTGGAGGCTGTCTACTGTGCGGTTCCGCACCATCTGCACCAGGAGTTTTATTGCGCCGCCATCGAAATGGGCAAACACCTGATGGGAGAAAAGCCCTTTGGCATCGATAAACCGGCCAACCAGGCGATTCTGGAAAAGATCAGCCAACACCCCGGGTTGCTGGTGCGATGTTCGTCGGAATTCCCTTTTTTCCCGGCGGTGCAGAGAATCGGCGACATGATTGAGCAGGCGGCCTTCGGTGAAATCCTTGAAGTCAATTGCGGTTTCCTTCACTCCAGCGACCTCGATCCCCACAAGCCCATCAATTGGAAGCGGCAAGTGGAGTTCAACGGCGAGTACGGGTGCATGGGTGACTTGGGAATGCACGCCTGCCACGTTCCTTTCCGCGCCGGATGGCGGCCGCGGAACGTGCGGGCCATTCTCTCCAACATTTTTGGCGACCGTCCTGATGGCAAAGGCGGCAAGGCTCCCTACCATACCTGGGACAATGCCACGTTATTTTGTGAGGCCGAATGCACCCGAGGTGGGAAAGTGTTCCCCTTGACCATCAAAACACAGCGGATCGCTCCGGGCGAGAGGAACACGTGGTATCTGGAGGTCTTGGGGACCAAGGCGTCCGCCCGGTTCACCACCAAGAACCCCCGCCGTCTGGAATGGCTCGAGTATCGCGGCGGTGAACAATCCTGGCAGCAGCTCGATATGGGGCAGGAAACGGCTTTCAAGACGTTTACCGGCGGGAATTTTGAGTTTGGGTTCTCGGACGCCATCCTCCAGATGTGGGCGGGGTTTGTGTATGAATTGGCGGCGGGCAAGCCACTCCGGAAGTTTGCGGGTTGCGTTACGCCGGAAGAGACGGCGCTGAGCCATGACCTTTTCACCGCGGCGTTGGAGTCGCACCGGCGGTCGCAAGTGATTGGGCTTGGGGTGCTGCCCTGATTTGAAAGTGCCGCGGAGACCGGACATTGGCGGCGTAGCGCCGCCCTTCAGGGCGGCACTTCTGGTATTCGGC
>Ga0326728_10003692_pt1 | contig 46865 bp, 35 predicted proteins | sample MB3enrmetagenome_FD_207602 | JGI IMG/M metagenome (GOLD analysis project Ga0326728, IMG submission 207602) | Lab enriched peat soil microbial communities from McLean, Ithaca, NY, United States - MB31MN | ecosystem: Environmental > Terrestrial > Soil > Wetlands > Peat | place: USA: New York...
GTAGGATTTCCCAATTCTCCAACTCCGCAAGACCCTGGTTCGCAACGCTCATGCCCCCCAGCATACCCCAATTCCATGGAAGGGGCAACTCCTTAGGTTAACGCTTATGGGCCGTTGGCCTGGGCTTTGTTATTTCGCCCCTCTGGGGCTGAATCTGCGGCCCTTTGGGGCTTAAAATATTGGCAGGTTTCTCCGCGACAAGCAAGCACCCGGACGTATATCCAAACCGTACCTTCGGTTTGCGCTGTCGTTGCTGGGGGGCCCGTGCGGGGAAGGCCGCAGCAGAAATGCAGAAAGTCCAAGCTCGCTCCTCATCAGGGGAGGGGATTGGGGGGTGGTCTTTTAAGCTCGGCTTTCTTTGCTTGCAACTGTTTCGCCTCCGCCCGTCCTTGATAGAAGGAGTCGAGCGGATAGCATCCCGAGACTAAACCCTGGCGCGGGGCGTTAGTGCAGTCGCTGAAGGTCCGGCATATTCTCTTGCGGTCCAGCCGGCCTTTTTCAAGCACGTCAGCCGGGAATTCCGGATAGGCCAGCATCATTCGGCCGAGACCTACGAAGTCCATCCATCCTGCCCGCAACGCTGCTTGAGCGAAGTGCGGGAGATAGTCCTGGAAATAGGTGCCGCCTGAGGACACGAAAACCAAGCCGGGTGTGGACTTCTTCAATTCTGCCGCCGCCATCCACATTCGCGCCGCCCCGGCGAGGGGGTCTTCGGGCGGCAGATAAGCGTCCCAGGGTGGAAACATTGCCGGGCGTTGCAAATGTGCGGAGTAGTAGGGGCTGCCGGCGCTGATGTTTATCAGGCGCACATTCAGGGAACGAAGAAGAGCGAGCAGGAGCTTTGCCTCCGCCAGGTCGGGGCGGGTGGGGTTTTGCACATCCATACCGAAGCCCCACGTATAAGGAAGGCGACCGGGCGCTTGGACGGCCACCCCCCGGCCGGTTTGAGGGTCCGCTCCAAAGGGAATGGAGTCGTAGGCGCTCAGCCGGACGCCGATCTCGAGCGCGGGCGCCGAGGCGCGCACCACCGCAACTAACTCCCGCAGGAAGCGCGTGCGGTTTTCAAATAAGCCCCCGTACGGCCCAGGACGATGATACGCGCTCAAGAACTCGTGCCCGAGGTAGCCGTGGCAATGCTTCAAGTCCACAAAATCGAAGCCGCAGTCTTGAGCCAGGCGCGCGGCCCGGCCAAACGCCTCGACGATTCGGCCAACCTCGGCATCTGAAACCGGCGGCGCGCCGGCGGACGGTGGAAACCTGGCGTCCAGAATCGGATGATGATAGGCAATTATCGGCTCCAGCCGTGTTTCCTCGCGCGGCCGGCAGAAGCGTCCCGAGTGGGTAAGTTGAAGGCCGATGACAAGGTCCCGGGCCTCGCCGAAGCGTTCACGGTGAGCCTGGACCATCTGTTCGCGCAGTTCGGCCAGGGCGGGGGCGGTCCGCTCGTTCAAGAGCAACTGGCGAGGGTTCGCCCGCGCCTCTGGGAGCACTGCCACAGCTTCCCCTCCCCAGATCAGCTTGGCCCCGCTCCGAGCGAACCGCATCCAACGCCGGCAGGTCAGGTCTGAAGGCGTACCGTCCGACTGGGCATCCCAACCCTCCATGGGTTGGACGGCAAAGCGGTTTCCAACCTGGCGCCTTCCATCGTGCCAGGGGAGTTGAAAGGGCGCGGCGAGTGGCGAGTCCGCAGCGGAAAGGACGGCATCGTCATAAGGAAGCTCCCATCCCAGCCGCTGGATATGAGCCGCCAATTCAGCCGCCGTGCGAAAACTGGCCACGCGAGGATAGGAAGGCTGTGCCATTCGAATCAGATAATAACACGGACGAGCTTACCGCCATCGTGGTGTGGCCCAGGATGGCGGGAATTGCCGATTTTCGATTGCCGATTGCCGATTGCTGATGGACATTGGAAGGAGTCGCCACGCCACTTCTTCAATCGACAATCGACAATCAGCAATCGGCAATGAAAACCTTGGTTGCGGCGACCTTCACGCCCGCCGCTGCGGCGAAATTGCGTAGATCGTCGCGGCGCCCAGCACGCCTGCTACAGTCATCATCGCCCAGGCTGCGTCGTAGCTTCGGGTAGCATCGTAGATTCTCCCCGCCAGGACAGGTCCCATCCATTGACCCACGGAATAGCCCATGATAATCAAGGCCAGCAGTTTCCCCAGCCCGCTAATTCCAAAGCATTCAGCAGTAACGAGAGGGATAAGCATATAGTCTGCGCCCATCGCCAAGCCGAACAGCACTGCGAAACTCCATACCGCGGCCGGCCGGCGCGCCAGGAAAAGCAGTGGAATGCAAAGCGCTATGAGCAGGTAGAACAAGGCCATCACGTTTTTATTGCGGAAGCGGTCTGCACAGCAGCCGGCAATCACCCGGCCAATCAGGCTGGCCATGAGCAGCGCACTCATCACGCGGGAGGCGTAACCAGCGGAGTATCCCTGGTCGCGGAGGAAGAGGATGAGGTGCTGGATTACAGTCCCAATGGCGCCGATGACCAGCGTGCAGCCGGCAAGGATCAGCCAGAAGTTTAGAGTACGTACGGCCCGCCTCACCGCCACGTCCCGCTCGGCGCCGGTCTGGGCTGCCTCGGCAGCGGGCGACAAACCATCCGGCTCGAGACCCAGCTCGCCGGGCGCCGAGCGCGTCACCCACTGGGCCACCGGAAACAAGATCACCAGGATTGCAACCCCAAGAATTTCAAACGCGCCACGCCAGCCCACACGGTTTATTAAGGTGTTAATCAGGGGCGCGGAGATTACTCCGCCTACGCCAAGGCCCAGGTAAGCGTACCCCATGACGCGACCGCGCTTGGCTTGGAACCATCTCGAGACCAGGACTTGGTTGGGAATAGGCCCGGCCAGCGTGTAACCAACCACCTCGATCACGCAGAAGAGATAGTATTGCCACAAATGGGACATTCGTCCCATGAGGACCAGTGACAAACCTAGAAACCCAATGCCCCAGCGAATGATTTGGCCCGGCCCCAGGCGGTCAATGAGCGCTCCGGCAACAATACCGAACAACAACCCTACAAGCACGAACCCCAGGAGAAACCCCTGAGTGGTCTGGGCACGCGTGAAGCCAAGTCCGTTAACGAGGGCGGGATAAAAAACGGGAAAACCATAGTAGAGTATCCCCACCGCAAAAAAGAGGTTCAGGAAGGCCGCAAGGGCAATCCACCAACCGTAATAAACTCGCTTCACCTTAGAATTCTCCGTGGACTGCTGTCAGCCGCGCGTGGTCCGCCGTCAGCTATCAGCCTTCAGCTCTCAGCCGTCAGCTATCGGTTATCAGCCCTCAGCCGTCAGCTTCCAGCCTGTTCTGAAACGGGGCGACAGACGGGAGAGTTATAGAGTCATAGCTCTGGGTGCCTGCTACGGCTGTCCAAGTTAGCGAACCGCTCGAGGGCCTAATACGGCTCTGTCCGTCCGCCGACGGAAAAGCCTCTGGCTTTCCGGCTGAATCCGCCCCGTTTTACCCTCCGCGCTGGCTGCCTACTGCTTACTGCCTACTGCCCTCCAGGAATCCCGGCGCAAACATTATGCATCAACCATGAGGGTGGCGTTCCCCGAAATCGTCGCGAATTGTGGAACCTTTCGAAGGGCCGAAGGGAATACTGCCCGGGGAGCTCAACAACGGTTAATGCATCTGGCAGAACCCTAGTATAATGAAAAGATTCGGTTTGGTTGTTGGAGGCAGCATGAGACATGCACAGTCACGATTGACGCAAACGGTTTTAGCATTCGGTTTCGTCCTCTATTTTTCTCTGATTGCGGTGGCGCAGACGGGCAATATCCCCGCGCGCGTTACGCAACCTGTGGATCCGGAGCACCTCATCACACTGCGCGGGAATACCCATCCGCTGGCGCGCCCCGAATTTGACCAAGGGGCCGCACCCGATAGCCAGTCCGTGGAACGCATCCTGCTCGTATTGCAACGCTCGCCGGAGCAGGAAACCGCGTTGCGGAGTCTGCTGGATGCGCAGCAGATCAAATCCTCGCTCAATTATCACCTGTGGCTCACTCCCCAGCAGTTCGGCCAGCAATTCGGCCCCGCCGATGCCGACATTCAAGCGGTGACCGGTTGGCTCACCTCACAGGGCTTTCAAGTCAGTAATGTGGCTGCGGGCCGCACCGTCATCGAGTTTTCCGGCACCGCGGGACAGGTGCGCCAGGCCTTGCACACCGAGATCCACAAGTTTGTGGTGAACGGCGAGGAGCACTGGGCCAACGCGAGCGATCCGCAGATTCCTGCCGCCCTGGCCCCGGTGGTAGCCGGCTTTGCCTCGCTCAACAATTTCCCCAGGAGGCCCAACCTCCGCCGCCTTGGGACCTTTTCCAAATCGAAAGCCACCGGCACGATCACGCCCCTCTTCACCTATCCTTTTGAGAGCGGGTATCTCCTCGGCGTCGGCCCGGGGGATTTCGCCACCATTTACAACGTTTCCCCGCTCTATAGTGCAAGCGTAAGTGGCACGGGCCAGACCATCGCCATCGTCGCCCAGACGAACATCAACATGCAGGACGTGCGCGACTTTCGCAGCATGTTCGGCTTGCCGGCAAACGATCCGCAGATCATCCTGAACGGGCCTGACCCCGGGATACTCGAGGCCTCGGGAGATGAGGGTGAATCCGACCTCGACGTCCAATGGAGCGGCGCGATTGCGCCCAGCGCCACAATTGACCTTGTGGTCTCGGAGTCCACCGAGGTCACCGCAGGAGTCGATCTCTCCGCCCTCTACATCATTGACAATAACCTCGCCCCCGTCATGAGTGAGAGCTACGGTGAATGCGAGGCTTTCCTCGGCTCATCGGGGTTGCAGTTCTATAATATCCTATGGGAACAGGGGGCGGCACAGGGCATTACCATCGTTGAGGCGGCGGGCGACTCCGGCTCCGCAGGATGTGACAGCCTTGCTGCAACTGGTTACCCCGCGGCGATAGATGGCTTGGCGGTCGAGGGGAACGCTTCCACACCCTTCAACGTTGCGGTGGGTGGGACGGACTTCAACGACCTCAGCGACTGGCAAACGTATTGGAACTATTCTGCGAGCGGTTCGGTGTATCCCTCCGCCAAGTCCTACATTCCCGAAATGACGTGGAATGATACCTGCGCGAGTTCCGGATCATTGAGTGGCTGCGCGGCTGGGGTATCAAGCGAGGGCCAAGATCTTGTCGCCGGCAGCGGTGGGCCCAGCAATTGCGCTTATCCGACGATATCGGGAGAGTCCATAACGTGCAACGTCAATAGCTCAGGGATTTATGGGATCCCCAAACCTGCCTGGCAGAGCGGAAGCGGCGTGCCCAACGATCAAGTGCGCGACACCCCGGATGTGTCTCTTTTCGCCGGCGACGGCATGAATGGGAGCTTTTACATTTTTTGTGAAATGGACGCGAACGCGCCCTCGGGCAGCTCCACCTCTTGCGATTTGAACGCTCCCTATACCGATTTCCAGGGCGCCGGGGGAACGTCCGCGTCAGCACAAGCCTTCGGCGCCATCATGGCTCTGGTCAACCAGAAGAACGGCCCCCAAGGCAACGCGAATTACGTCCTGTACCCGCTGGCGGCGAAGAGCGCAAGCTGCCCCGCCAGTGCGTCCTCGGTCGGCAATACTTCCTGCACTTTCTATGACGTGCAAAACGGAAACAACTCGGTGGCCTGCGAAGCGGGGTCGTACAACTGTAGCAATCAGACGAGCGGCTACGGCATCCTGGTGGTTCCTTCCCCGTCCGCTTACATACCACCTTACACGGCCACTACGCCGGCATGGCCTACTTCCGCCGGATATGACCTTGCCACCGGGCTCGGCACGGTCAACGCGGCGAATCTAGTGAATAACTGGACTTCGGTGAGCTTCATGCCGACGACGACCAAACTCACCATAACCCCGACCACCCTAACTCACGGCCAGCAAGCCAACTTCACGGTCAACGTCAGTCCAACCTCTGCCGCGGGCGACGTCTCACTGATCGGAGGACCCAGCAACAGCAATCTTGGCATTGGTTACGTTTCAATGACCAACGGCACCGTTTCCAGCTCGACCATCCTGCTCCCTGGCGGCAGCTACGGCGTAACCGCGCATTATGCGGGCAACGGAACGTATGGGAACAGCGACTCCTCTCCAATCGCGGTTACAGTGAACGCGGAAAGCAGCCAGACGCAAGTCCGGTTGGCTGCCTATACTTCCGATTGCAGCGGGAATGTCACGTACTTCACCAGCGTTCAGTACGGATACGGCGTCGAGTGTAGTGGTAGTTTTTATCCCTACTGGTTGCGCCTGGACGTGACCAACAGCTCGGGTAATCTTTGCTATAACGCTTCCAACGGCGTTCCCGCCTACCAATGTCCTACGGGACAGGTGTCGGTGACCAATAACGGAGGGCCGATCATTGACTTGGGCGCGCCCGTTGACAACAGCCCCGGGACGTACACCTTGAACAGCCAAGGTACGGCTGAAGATTTCTTCGTCCAACTTCCCGGCGGGTCGGATGCTCTGCTCGCAACCTACTCTCCCCACCCCATCGCACCCAACAATAGCTACAACACGAGCCAAGGCAGCGCCACGATTACGGTGAGTCAAGCGGCCACCGCTACGAACATTTCCGCGAGCCAAACGACCGTCAACTCCGGCTCACCAGTGACCCTGACAGCGCTGGTGTGCACCACGAGCCTTGGCTTGGCGCCCTCCGGCCAAGTGCAGTTTGCGAACAGCGGCAATCCGATCTCAGGCACCGTGACCTACACGGGGGTCAATGCTCCTTCGCCCGCCTGCCCGCCTGTTTTCGCCTCGTATACGGCAGTCCTCACTACATCTTTCACGGCCAACGCGAGTGTCACGGCGCAATACGTCGGCGATACGAATTACACTGGTTCGACATCGCCGGCGCTCGCGGTCACCATCTCGAGCGGCACGCCGAGTTTCAGCATGGGGGCATCCCCAAGCAGCTTCGCTATCGCCGCCCCGGGCCAATCCGGGCAGACAACGATCTCGGCAACGGCCCTCAACGGCTTCACCGGAACAGTAACTTTCACTTGCGCGATCCCCGCTGCGATGACTTATAGCACTTGCTCGTTCGTTCCAACCTCCGTAACGGTCACGAGTACTTCCACTTCTGGCTCCACCATCATTACCGTGAACACCACCGCTCCATCCACGGCATTGCTTAGGTTCAACCGGCCGGGAGGCTGGTTCATCCCCAGCGCCGGAGCTCTATTTGCCTGTATCCTCCTCCTGCTGCTTATGCCGGGAGAGAAGCGCCGGGCGAAGCTGGCCTTTGGCTTGCTCGTCTTTGCTTTGCTGGCCGCCGGCATGGTCGCCTGTGGCGGAGGGGGAGGTACCACGATTACTACCTCCGGCGGCACGCCCACGGGCAACTACACAATTACGGTGACGGGCACCAGCAGCACCCTCTCGCAATCGGTGAACATCGTAGTGGATGTGGAGTAAGTCAATTCTAACGTAGGGCCGCCCCTCGGGGCGGCCCTTCCCTGCCGGTGTTTCCACATTTCTAATCAGTCAGATTCCCTCAAAGGCTTTTGTAATGCCCCAGTTTCAGGCGCATACCCCTGGGAGCGCGGCCATCCTTGGCCGCACTGTGTGCGGGCTAGAAGCCCGCGCTCCTGACCAATTGATATTGGTAGTGAAGTGGAGAATTGTGAAATAATGGCCGATCGCTGATTCTGGACGGCAAGACCATCGGTTCCAGCCTCAATTCGTCGATCCAGGCTGCCCCACCGAATCTTGGCCTTGAGGTTAGGTCCATGAAACTCGCATCCCCTCTTAAACCCGCGATCGGTGTTCTTCTGCTCGCTCAATTTGCGTTGGCTGGTGGCGCGAAGGGCGCCCTGCCCACCACCGGCGATTCCTTCTATCCTGTGGCGGTGTGGTACGGCGGGGGCAAGGCGCGCGCGCCCATGCTTGAACACCTCGACGCCGGCAGCCCGGAGCGCTGGGGAAAAGATCTCGACCAGATCAAAGCCGTGGGCTTCAACACGGTGAAGTGCTGGGTGGACTGGGCCACGGCGGAGCCCAAGCCGGGCGAGTTCGACTTCCAGAACCTGGACCTGCTGATGCGCCTCGCCCAGGAGCGCGGTTTGCGTGTCATCGTGCAGATCTATCTCGATTCCGCTCCCGACTGGGTGGGCGAGAGATATCCTGACGGCCGCTTTGTGGACCGCAGCGGGGCGGTGATTACCTCGCAAGCCGCCCCGGGGTTTTGCATCGATCACGCGGGGGTGCGCGCGGAGGTTGTCAAGTTTCTGGAAGCGCTCTCGGGCGAAGCCAACAGGTTTTCCGCGCTCTACGGCTGGGACGTTTGGAGCGAGCCGCACGTGATCAACTGGGCCGAATTCCCTTATCTCAATAATGCCGAATTCTGCTTCTGCCCTTCCAGCCAGGCGCGCTTCCGGGAATGGCTGAAGAAGAAATACGTCACGCTCGAGGCCCTGAACGCCGCCTGGTACCGCCGCTTTGAGCGCTGGGAGCAGGTGGAGCCGCCCCGGGCTTCGACGATTCTTTCTTACACAGACTACCTCGACTGGCGCGCCTTTATCGACGACAAGCTCGCAGGCGATCTGCGGACGCGGGTGGAGGCCATCCGCAGTCAAGACCACGCCCACGCCATCACCAGCCACGCTGCGGTGCCGGGGCTCTTCACTTCTCCCACCGACGGCTTTGGCGAGCCCGACGATTTCAAGATGTCAGAGAGCGCCGACTTCTTCGGCACCTCCCTTTATCCGAAGCATTCCGAGTCCACGCGCCCCTGGTCGTACCAGATGCTGGCCGCGGGGCTCGACTTCACGCGCTCCGCCGGGCACAGCTCGGGCAAAGGCTTCTGGATCGGCGAACTCCAGGCCGGCCAGGGCGTGACGGGCATGCGCATCGCGGAGCCCGTGGACTCGCACGATGAGGAGTTCTGGATGTGGAAAGTGCTCTCCCACGGGGCGCGGGAGATTTCGATCTACGCGTGGTATCCGATGAGCTCCGGCTTTGAATCCAACGGCTACGGCCTGATCAACCTGGACGGCACGCTGACGCCCCGCGCGCGCGCCGCCGGCAAGGTAGCGCAGCAGATCGCGCAGGACGGCGGCGACCTGCTGGCCACCGAGCCTGCGCGAGCGCAGGTCGCGGTCCTCTTCAACCGACTCTCCTACATGGTGGGTGGGGCGGAGCCTTCGCTCTCGAAGCTGGGCAACGCCCCGCGCGATTCGCTCGAGGGCCTGCACCGCGCCTTCCTCGAGGAGCAAATCCCCGTGGACTTTGTTCATCCCATGGACGTGGTGCGCGATAAGCTCAGCCACTACAAGATTCTGTTTCTGCCCTTCCCGGTGATGCTTTCGAAAGATGTTGCCGAGGGAGTAGCGCGCTTCATCCGGAACGGCGGCAGCGTGGTGGCGGAAGCGCGCCTGGCGTGGAACGACGAGCGTGGGTTTTCCAGCGACGAGGTCCCGGGCATGGGGCTCGCTGCGGTCTTCGGGGCGCGCGAGAAGATCATCCGGCCAGTCGAGAAGCCGGAAATCGTCCCGGAGCCGAGCGCGATGCTCCCCGGTTGGAGCACTGGCACGCACGTGACGGCGGCAGCCTTCGAGGAGGAACTGGAACCCCTGCCCGGCGCGCGCGTGCTGGCGCGCTTTGCAGACGGCCCGCCAGCCATTGTCGAGAACGCCTACGGGAAAGGGAAGGCGATTCTGGTGGGATCGTTCCTGGCCATGGCCTATGAACGCCAGCACAACGAGGCGGCGAAACAAGTGTTGCTGGCCTTGGCCCGCACCGCCGGCGTCACCCCGGAAGTCACCGTCTCGGGCCACAACACTTCCCAAATGGAAGTCCGGCGATTGGAGGGAAACGGTGTCCAATTCCTCTTCGCCTTTAACCACTCGGACCATCCCGCGGACGCGAAAATCGCGATCCGTGTCCCATGGACAGTGCGCGACGCTCGCAGCTTGAATGACGAGCAGGAGGTGGCGTTCAGTCAGTCTGAGGAAGGGCTGGTTCTCGACGTGCCGCTCTCGGCGGGTGGCATTTGGGTTGTCCGGTATGATCGAAAGTTGTAGGGGGACGGCTTGCCGTCCCCCTGATGGCTGGGCCGCATATTGCCCAGCCAGGGGAGGGCAAGCCCTTCCCCTACTTCGTGGGATGTTGTTGCGACGCGAGAACTCCTCCTCTCCGTGTTCTCTGTGGCCAAGAAAAGACTAAACACAGAGTTCACTGAGGCTCTCCGCGACCTCTGTGTTGAGGCTTTAGAAGCACAGAGGACGCGGAGAAGTTCGTTTGGGTTGCGGGATGTCTGCAAAACGCCTGTAACGCGCGGTAATTTGTCTGTTTTCTCAAGCCTTGTGGCTTTACGGTAGTGGTACAGTTTGATCTTGTAGCGGCGAGTTCACCTCGCCAAATGGGGGCGTAAAGCCGCCTCTACATCAAACTGTACCACTGCCGCCTTTACAGGAACGTGGACGATGACTACCCAATATGTTCTCGGTCTTGACCTCGGCGGAACAAAGATAGCCGGCGGCGTTGTGAATTCGCGGGGAGAACTTCTCTCCAACCTGCGCTTGAAGACTCCCGCCCAGGGCGTGAGAAGAGACTTGGCCGCCCTGTTCGACGCGGCCCATGCGGCGGTGCGCGCGGCGAAGATTCCTTGGGAAAGGATCCGGGCTGTGGGCGTCGGAGTGCCTGGAGCGTTTGATCCGCGAGCTGAAACCGTCTGGGCGCCAAACCTGCCGGGATGGTCGAAGGTACGCTTGAAGCATCTGCTGGAGGACGCCTTCGAGCGTCCCACTTGCGTTGAAAGCGACCGCAATGTGCAAGCGTTGGCAGAAGCGTGGCTGGGTTTGGGAGCGCAAGGTCGGATTCGGAACCTGGTTTTTCTTACGGTAGGGACCGGCATCGGCGCCGGATTGATCTCGGAAGGGAGATTGATTCCCGGGGCACACGGCGTCTCCGGCGCAGCGGGCTGGATGGTGATTGACCCCATGTGGAAGCCGGAATACAGCCGTGTGGGTTGCTTTGAATCCTTGGGCGCCGGGCCGGCAGTGGCGAAACTGGGCAAGCTGGCTTTGAAGCAGAACCCAACGAGCTTGATTGGTATTCTTGCACAGCGCGCCGGGGCGGCAACCAGACACGTAGGGCCGAACGGCGTTCGGCCTTCGGGCGAGCGCCGCTCGCCCCTACAGAAAAACGCAGGCAATATCACCGCCGAAGTAGTAGCAGCGGCGGCCCGGCGCGGCGACCAGGCGGCGCACCGGGTACTGCAAGAGGTTGGCACCAATCTCGGATTGGGTGTGGCCAATATCGTGAGCCTGTTGAACCCCGAGGTCGTGGTATTGGGCGGCGGCCTGGCCGGTATCGGAAGCCTGCTCCTTGCGCCACTCCGCAAGGCCGTGCGCCTATGGGGCCAGCCGCTTGCCACAAGGCAGGTTCGCATCGTGATCTCTCGTCTGGGCGAGGAGGCCGGGATTCTAGGCGCCGCCCGGTACGCCTTACTAAAAATGGAGGAAATGAAATAATGTCAGCCGAAAGGTATTTCGCAGAAGCACAAAAGGTTTACGACCGGATTCGTTCCACGCAAGTCGGAAACATCCAGAGGGCTGCGCAATGCGGTGCGGATTCGATATCGCAAGGTGGCTTGGTTCACCTGTTTGGCAGCGGCCACTCCGTGATCCCGGTGATGGATGTTTTTCCACGCTACGGCACCTTTGCCGGTTTCCATCCTCTGATGGATGCTCGGCTGATGTGGACGCAGGTGCTCGGCTCGGGCGGCGTCCGCGAACTGCTGAAGCTCGAGCGTACCGAAGGATACGTCGCCACCTTTCTATCCAATTTCAAGTTTGAACCGAAAGACACCATGGTGATTTACTCGCACGGCGGCCTGAACGCCGCAGGAATCGATGTGGCACTGCACGCGAAATCGCTTGGGCTGAAGGTGGTCGCTGTCACCTCGCTCGAAAACGCTTGCATGGCCCATCCCACGCATTCCAGCGGCAAGAAACTTGCCGACTTGGCCGACGTGGTCATTGACAACTGCTGTCCGCCCCAGGATTCTCTCGTGGAGGTCGCCGGCATCCCTGTGGCCGCCAGCTCAACCTTGGCAGTGATTGCCATTTCCATGGCGTTGGTGGCGGAGATGGCAGCCGAACTCGCAAAACGAGGCGTAAGCTTCCGGGCTTTCGTTTCTCCTAACCTCACGAGCGTCGGCCCGGAGAATAACCGTCAGGTGTTTGACGATTACATCGCCAGGGTGGCGCCACGGCTGCGTTAGAGGCTGATCCATGCTGAGTTGGGCTGGGATTATTCTGGCAGGGCTGCTAAACGGCAGTTTCGCAGTCCCCTTGAAGACCACCCGCGTCTGGAGGTTCAACCACATCTGGGCCCTCCATTCGCTGCTCGCCATGGGTGTGATTCCATGGGCCGTTGTGATGGTGGCAGTGCCCGGCTGGAGTGATCTCCTGACCCGTGTCGAATTGCGGGGATGGCTGATCTTGATTGGGTGGGGAGTGCTGTTTGGCATTGCATCCCTGCTCTACGGCATCGCCGTGGACCTGCTTGGAATAGCCCTTGGCTTCGCCATCCAACTGGGACTCTCCATTGTGCTGGGCGCTTTGCTCCCCCTGTTGTGGGCCGGGACATTTGCATTGCGCTCGCGAGACGATTGGTTCTTCATTCTGGGGCTCGCCATGATGGTGCTGGGGGTCGTCTTGTGCGCTCAGGCAGGAGGGAGTAAAGGCCAGTCCGGGAGCTCCAGTACAAAGCGGTTCCGCTTAGGACTGGTGATTGCCGTTATCGGGGGCGTTTTAGCGCCCACTCTCAATTTCGGAATTCAATATGGAACCGCTCTACTGAGCAAAGGCTTTGCGGCCCGGTGGAAGCAGGGCTTTCCGGTTGAAATCTATCTTGCTTGGGCGGTATTCCTCTCTTCCGCGGCAGTGGTACAGGCAGGATACTGCTTCGCGCGCGTGGCCCGTGAACATTCGACAGGAGTCTTCGGTGCGGGGATGCTCACCCGAGACGCCCTCGAGGTGCCGGCCATGAGCTTATTGTGGATCTCCAGCGTGTTCCTTTACGGCCGTGGCGCCTTCGGCCTGGGCCCGCTTGGGAACAGCTTTGGCTGGCCGGTTTTTGTAGCGTTGATTATTCTGACCTCAAATGCCTGGGGAATCTTGTTAGCAGAATGGAGACAAGCTACCAAGGCGGCGTTTTTCCGGATGCTCGCGGGAAGCGCTGTGCTCATCCTCGCGGCATTCCTCATTGGACAGAGCAAACGAGGATAGTATCCCGCAGGAGCAGAGACAACATGGCAGACCGCGCCCTGAAGATCACAGAGTTTCTGGAAGAAACGATTGTTCTCTTGAAACAACTTGACGCCTCCGCCATCCTGCGTGCCGAACAGATTCTGCTCGAATGCTACCATCGGCGCCGCCGCGTCTACACCTTGGGAAACGGAGGTTCAGCGTCCACCGCCCAGCACTTTGCCTGCGACCTGGCCAAGTATGTGGTTCCCGAAGGCGGCCGGCCATTTGATGTGCGCTGCTTGACCGATAACATCGCTCTTTACACGGCTTGGGCCAACGATGCGGCGCGCGAGGACGTTTTCGTCAACCAGCTTCGGGGTCTGCTCGAGCCGGAAGATGTAGTTCTGGCCATCTCCGTGCACGGAGGCACGGGGTTCTCCACTGACCTGGTGCGGGCTGTCGCCTACGCCAACCAAGTGGGCGCCGCTACGGTTTCACTGGTGGGGTTTGATGGAGGCATTCTGCATCGCGAATCCACATGCTCGATTCGCGTGCCGATTGAATCCACGCCGCAGACGGAAGCACTCCACCTGGTCATCGAGCACCTCCTGATGAGCTTGCTCCGCGACGCCCTCGCCCACAACCAACCCGACGTCTTGTGAGGTTGCCCGAAATGCTCGATGAACGGTTCTTTAGCGCCACCAATATTTGCATCGTCGGGAATATCAATCGAGACATTAAGCTCAGCCCCATCCCTCCCGGCAGCTATCTCTTCGCGGATGGAGAGACCTCCGTCACCTCGGTCACAGAGACAGTCGGCGGAGGGGGCGCGAACAGCGCCCTGGCGGCCGCAGCGCTGGGGGCACGCGTGGCTTTTCTCGGTCGAGTGGGAGCAGACTGGCTGGGTGACCGCCTTGAGCGGACTCTGACCTCCCATGGCATCTCGGCTTACTTGAAAAAAGTCTCCGGGCTCCCGACAGGGACTTCCGTTAACTTAACCTTCACCAGCGGCCACCGCCATTTCCTTAGTGCCCTCCCTAACAATGCTTCATTGGCTTTTGAGGATCTCGACCTTTCGGCCCTCGCAGGGTATGACCACCTGTTGCGCGCTGACACGTGGTTTTCGGATGCCATGCTTTACACCGGCAACGAGAGGCTCTTCCGCCAGGCGCGCGAAGCCGGCCTGAGGATTTCGATAGACCTCAACTGGGACCCGTGCTGGGGTGTGGGAAGTCCTGCTGAGGTGCAGAAACGGAAAGAAGCGGTTCGCCGCGTTCTGCCGCTGGTTGACCTGGTGCACGGAAACACCCGGGAATTGAATGAATTTGCGGATTCGAATGATTTACAGCAGTCCCTTCGCGCCCTGGAAGAGTGGGGGGCAGGGGCCGTGGTCGTGCACCTGGGTGCGAAGGGCGCCGGATATTATCAGCATGGTCTACTGACCCTCGAAGAATCCGTTCCCGCACGCCGCCAGGTGAATACCACGGGCACAGGCGACGTGCTGAGTGTTTGCATGATGTTGCTTGATCAAGAGAAAAGCAGCCCCGTCAGTGAAAAACTGCGCCTTGCCAATTCCATCGTGTCCCAATTCATTGCCGGCGAGCGCGCTCTGATCCCGGCGCTATGAGGAATCTTCGCGTCTAGAGTAAGATTGTTATTGATTTCGTCACTTCAATTGTTTGATTCTACGAGGGACGACACCCGGGACTTGATGTTGGATGAGGTCGCGGCGCCGACGTTCTGCAGGAAAATGACCTTCCGGCCATTGCAAGGCCGGAAACGACTAAAGAGTTGAGGTGTTCTAATGACGGACAGTGAGCTCCAGGCGCGGATGGATGAGGCTATTCACTTGATCCGGGAAGCCATCGAAGAGCGGGGCGGGTTGTTGGAAATTGAAAAGAAACCTGACTTCCGTTGGGCTGGTGTGGCTCGGCTCCCCACCGGCAAATTACTGCTGAATACTCACAAGACAGGAAAGCAAGCGGCAACGGGGGATACGAAGCCGGTGATCGAAGCGTTGGCTGACCTAACCTTCGAGGGCCGCCTGGTGGCGCGGGTTTTGTTTTACTTAACAATAACCGAGCTGGAACTTCCGGGTGGCGCCCACAAGCCCTTCGGCCATGCCGGAATTGCCAGGGCCTTCGAGGCACTTTAGCGATTGGTGATTTGCGATTGGTGATTGGTCAACTGAGGGTGCTATATGCGGCAACTCCAACCGGTAATATGGGCCAAGGGGACCTTTCTCACGCCCCAGCATCTGCAACTCCAGGACCGGTTTTTCGAAAGTGTGTTGGAATTCAAGTTAAACGCGTTGAATTACTGTCCCTGGGGCTTTGCCGAGTTGCAGATCGACCATGAGGCTCTTTCCGCCGGCAGTTTATCGCTGGCTCGCGCCGTGGGGCTGTTTCCCGATGGCTTAGCATTCGAAGTCCCTGACTCGGATGCCGCCCCGGGAGCAAGGCGGATCGAGCAGGCATTTGGTCCCGATCAGAGTACCCTCGAGGTCTTCCTTGCGGTGCCTCAGTACCATGATCGCGGCCTCAATGTTTCCGTGGGGCAGAAAAACGGGGATACGCGCTACCAAGCCGAAATCGCCCTCTCCCGAGACGAGAATACCGGGCTGGCGGAAAAACCCGTTCAAATTGCCAGGAAGAACTTACGACTGCTGGTCGAGGGAGACCCCCTGGAAGGCAGTACTACTTTGCGTTTGGCTCGCGTGAGAAAGACCGCGGCGGGTACTTACCAGTTAGATCCGCAATTCATTCCGCCGTTGCTCGATATCTCGGCGAGCGAGTACCTGGTGTCGATCCTACGCCGGCTGGTTGAGATCCTGGCCGCCAAGAGCAGCACCCTTTCGGGAACGCGCCGGCAGAAGAACCAGGGCCTGGCGGATTTTACGGCGTCTGACATTGCCAACTTCTGGCTGCTATATACGGCCAACAGCCACTTCCCCATCATGCGCCACATTTTTGAATCCAAGAAAGGCCATCCCGAGGGTTTATACACAACCATGCTCGCCCTGGCGGCGTCGCTCACCACCTTTTCGAGCACCTTACAGCCTCGCGATCTCCCCGTTTACGACCATGATAACCTGGGCGCCTGCTTCTCCGACCTCGACGAAAAACTCCGCACGCTCCTCGAAACGGTGGTGCCCAGCAACTTCGTTTCATTGCCCTTGAAACTTACCCAGCCCTCGATTTATTCCACCGCGCTGGCGAACGACAAGTACCTCGTGAACACGCGGATGTACCTGGCCATCAGTGCGGGCTTAAGCGAGGCCGACCTGCTCAAGCGGGTGCCTCAACTCGTTAAGGTTTGTTCCGCTACGCATATTGAGACACTCATTCGCCAGGCCCTTCCCGGCCTGCAATTAATGCACGTTCCTTCTCCTCCTGGCTCGATTCCGATCAAGCTGAACTATCAGTACTTCAGCCTGAATCAGTCCGGGGTTTCTTGGGAGGCCGTGGTGCGCGCTCGAAACTTCGCGGCCTACGTTCCCGGCGAGATTCCCAACCCGCAACTCGAGCTCATCATTCTTCTGCCGCAAGCCGAGTGAATAAACCAGTCGAGAGTCGAAGGGGGTAGCGCAGACTTCGTGCTTTTCGAAGTCTGCGGCTTTTCCCGCCGTGAATCTTTGAAAGCCGCAGACCTGCTTCTATGTCGCGCACCCCTAACCCGACTGACAGTTGCCTTTGGTGCCGGTTGGATTTATGCTGTGCAGGTTGTCGGAATCCAAAACGGAAGTTCTGATTAAAGCGTCGGGTAGTCCCCCTCCTGATGCCGGTTGCGGAAACCGGAAAAATGATGCGTTACCGAGACATCGTCATCCACACAAATTCGGGCATCTTCGGGAGGGAGGAGGAGTTAAAGGCGTCCCCACCCATTCAGCAATGGGTGGAGCTATCGGAGTGCATGTCGTTGGGACGCCTTGAACAAGGACTAGCCAAGGCCATTATGGATACCTGTGAACCGAAGGCCTTGGGAATCAGTCCACAGTTTAGGCAGTACGCTCAGCTTTATTCATTCGTCCACGAACTTTCTGGCGACGTCGATATTCATCGCTGGGACCACGACAACGAGTTGACCGCAGTCATCGGCCTGTCTCGTCTCGTGCATCCCACAGCTGTCGGTTTTGCCTACGCGGCCCGGGTGGGTTATGAATCAGAGGGTATGAAAGAAATATTTCCCGCTCAGATCATCGGCGTAAGCAAAGAAGCTTTCTTGTCGCCCAGCCGCACGCGCGATTGGCTTACCTACGCTGAGGCACACGTGTTGCGTGATCTTGTTACCTCATTGAAACAAGAACAGCCGAGGCGCGTTCACAATGCGCTATGGCACCATGAATACGCAACCAGAACCTACTATTTGGATCACCGCTGGACGCTGGTCTGTACGGGCCTGGAGGCACTTGTGCACACGGATTCTACCCGTAACACAGCGCAGTTCACCAAACGCGTCCCTGCCCTGGCATTTGAACTGGGGGTTAACATTTCGGAGCCGGAGGCGGCAGCCGCGTACGACTTGCGCTCTAGGCTTGCTCATGGAGTGTCGTTAATAGCGGCCAAGACCAGTCATGGGCCGTCACCTGCCCAGCTCCACCTGTACGATCGGCTGGAGGACACTCTCAGAACCGCAATTCTGCGAAGCATGCAGGACAAGTCGTTCGCTGACATTTTCCGCGACGATGACCAAATCAGAAAGCGATGGCCGATCTAGCTTCCTGGTTCGGGCGCCCTCGTAGAAAGGGTCACTAAAACAGTTTAATAGGTCCAGGCGTGAGAAATCTGATGCCGCTGCGCGACCCATATCCCGGTCCGCAGACCCCGCCGTGAGGCCAAGCACCGCTCACTTCTTTGCCTTCCACCACAGCGGAAAGCCATACCCCCCAACCAGATTGCCGTCCCACCAAAACGGAAACTTAAACAAGTGATCGCCTACCGGCACACTTAGGACAATTCTTAGCTTCCCTTTCCCGTAGTCCTCCGCATAGTGCTCAGGGGGAGCGAAAAAAACGTGCCCCGAGATACTCTCGTTAGGCAAGAGCGTGTTCTCCCGGAAGGCGCTGCGCTCAATGTCGGAGGCCCAACTTGTTTTGTCCTCTGCAAACTCTATGTTCGCGTTGTCAGACATCAAATCCTCGTGTGACATGCGCCTTAAGTTCGACGCCAACTTATCCGGGTCTAGGTAGGGAAACAGTTTGAGTTCGGGCTCCACAAGATCAAGGGTTATGCGAGAAGGAACAAGCTCGACGCGCTGGTCTGTTCGATTGATAACCTCGACCAATGCATCCTGCAACACTACCTGTCGCGAGGGGCTGACCCGCACGACTGTCAAGGTGATATTGACGGCCAAATTATCCTGTCCTAGCATCACGGTCTCTAAGCCGTTCCGAACCAGCAGGTCTGAATTGCTTGCTCCATATTGCCAGCGTACAACGGTCGGCGCGGGCGTTTGCGCCGACACCGTACCCACTAACAGCATCACCAGCACACAACCCGGAAACACCGATGCTTTTGGTCGCATTGTTCACCTCATTGTTGGAGCAATTCTGGAGGTGATAGTAGATGATTCATGGCCCGAATGCAACGCGGCTTCCTAGCTGGACTCGCCGCACTAGTAGCGGCATGTAGCGCAGACTTCGTGCTTTTCGAAGTCTGCGGCTTTTCCCCCGTAAATCTTTCAAAGCCGCAGACCTGCAAAGGACGCAGGTCTGCGCTACCTACCCTCGACTCTTAACTAGTGTTTAAAAGCAAAAACAAGTATCAACGCCACCGCAATCAAGAACAGTCCTCCCAAAATGATAAGCGGCACAAGGAACTTACCCTTGCCGGGTTTGGGGGGACCTGCCTGCGGGGCCACGGGCGTGGGGACCGCCATCGGTGGCATCTGTGGCATCACAGGCTGGGGAGCCATTGTGAATGCGGGAGCCGCGGCGGGCTGTTGAAACTGCGGGGGAGGAGACATCTGGTACAGCTGGGGCTGAGGCCCCATCGGAGAGGGCGACGCCGGCGGTTGAACATAAGGCATGCTGGGAGGTACCGGTTCAGACGGTTGCTGGAAAAGCAGGGTGAATGCGCCAGGTTTGGCTTGATCGACATTCGGCGGCGGAGGCGGGACCACTGTTTCAGGTTGCTCGAACGCTGGAGGCGCCGGTGCGCTTTTCCCGGGTTGGTATCCCTGAAACAACTGCGTCAATTCACCAGGACCTTGCCGGCTCGAGGAGCTGGACAGTGGACCCATCGGCTTGGGCGAACTGGCAGGGATCGGAGGTCCTGCCGGCTGGGTCGCCGCCGCGCCAGGACGAAACAGCAGTGTGAACTCGCCAGGACCTTGCGGCCCCACAGCAGAGGGTGGAGATGCGGGAGATTGCTGAACCGGCGATGCCAACGGTTGACTCGGCTCGGCCTCAACAAAAGGAGCGGCAGGCGGCTTCTCCTCCACCTGCTGCGCCTGGAAGAGTCTCGTGAATTCGCCAGGCCCCCTAAGTTGAGAGGGTGGCTCAGGCGCCAGGGGAGTCAGGCTCGGCTTTTCAGAAGGTTTGACTTCGGCCTCGGAATGAACCCTGGACGGTTGCGGTGAGCCCAAAAAAACCGAGGTGAACTCGCCGGGCTCATCTGCTGCCTGCGAGGGCGGAGGCGACGCGACTGGGGGCTGCAAAACATTCGGGGTGGTGAATAGCAGCGTGGCGTCCGGCGACCCCAGACCGTCTTGGCTTACCTGCCAGGGCAACCCTCGGGATGCTGCGGTTACGTCGAAATCAGCACTTGGAGCAGATTTAGGCACACTCGCCTTCCCTGCTACAGCCGGCTTCCCTGGTGCTTGGAGCCATCGCCGCAGGTCCTGACAAATAGGCAGATCCTCGGTCACCACAAAAACCCGCCCCGCTTCTTCCCCCATGTCGACCAAAATCTCCATTTCATCGACAGTCGCGCGCCGAAGAAATGCCAGAACCAGCGAGGTCAAATCAGGTTGGTGAGGAGGAGTCCGCTCCACCCAAAGTTGGTGGAGAAGTACGGTGCGCCCGGACGGTTTCTGAAGCACCTTGTAAGTTCTCGCTTCGCCGTCACGAAGCATTTCCAGAATCTCGTACCGTCCCTGAAAATCCATGGCTGAATCACCGTCTGACTTTGCCAAACATTTTACCATGATTTCCCAGGGGCATTACGGTGCGAAAGATTTTTGCCCTGGTCTAAGATGTTGTAATATTGTCGTTGCGGTAGCGGGTCAACTCCATGAAGCAACTTTCCAAGGTTGTGTGGTCTGAGGGGATGTATCTCGGGCCGCACCACTTTCAGGCGCAGGGGCGCTTTTTCGAAGAAGTCACGCATTTCGAGATCTCGAACTTATGGTTTGAGCCCTACGGACTGGTTGGACTCGAACTCGATGCGGAAGCTCTTCGGAACGGCACGGTCGCCCTGGTGCACGCGCGCGGCATCTTTCAGGACGGGCTTACCTTCAACATTCCGGAGAGCGATCCCGTTCCCCCGGCACGCAACATTAGCGACCTTTTCCCGCCCACCCACGAAAGCCTGACGGTGCTCCTGGCGGTCCCGCCCCACAGGCTTGGGGCAGCGAATTGCGCTCTTAGCGACGAGCAAAACAAGGCCTCCACGAGGTACATTGCCGAAGAGAAAATCCTCCCCGATGAGAATACCGGCCTCGATGAGAAGCCGCTGAAACTCGGACGAAAGAACATTCGATTGCTCCTCGATTCGGAGGAGGCAGGGGAAATGCACACCTTGCCCATCGGGCGCATCAAGAGAGACGGATCCGGCAACTACATTTACGATGAGAGCTTCATCCCACCCTGCCTCCAGATCAGCGCGAGTCAAACGCTCATGATGATGACCCGCCGCCTGATCGAGATTCTTCAGGAGAAGGCCGCCGCCGTCTCGCTTGATAATCGGGGGCGCGGGAAGTTTCAGGCGGGGCTTTCGGCTCGAGAGGTCAGCCGCTTCTGGTTCCTGCACGCCATAAACTCGAGCCTGGGCCCGTTGCGCCACATGTTCGTTTCACAAAGCGCGCACCCGGCAGAGCTCTTTACCGAGCTCCTCCGCCTGGGGGGAGCGCTTTGCACTTTCGCCTTGGACTCGCATCCCTCGAATCTCCCACTTTACAATCACCTCTCCCTCGACAACTGCTTTGCCGACATCGAACGACATATCCGGGCGCACCTCGAGTTGCTGGCGCCCTCGAATTGTATTCCCATTCCACTCCACTCCGTGGTCAATTACTTCTACGAAGGTGAGATCACCGATCAACGGTGCTTGGACCGCGCCCGCTGGATCCTCGCCGTTCAGTCGGCCATCGGTGACGCAGAGCTGATTACCAGGACAATACAACTGATCAAAGTCTGTTCGGCTCAGTTTGTGCCACAACTGGTCAGGAGAGCACTTCCGGGCATGGAGCTGACGCACCTGTCCGTGCCTCCCTCGGCGGTATCCCCGCGACCCGAGAGTCAATACTTCGCCATCAGCCGGACCGGTCCTTGCTGGGATCATATCGTTCAAACCCGCCGCGTGGGGGTTTACGTTCCGGGAGAAATCCCCAGGCCGCAGGTCGAACTCCTGGTTATCTTGGAGAACCTTCAAGGGCAGTGACGAGTGGCCCGCCGCGGCGGGATGAGTGACAAGCAGATTTCGCGCTACGTAGGGGCGAGCGGCGCTCGCCCCGGGCCGAACGCCGTTCGGCCCTACAATTGAGCGTTAAGAGGTCTTCAAGATGGGTTCATATCCCTCCTCAGCAGCAATTCCGCAAAGCTCCGGGCCTGCGCCGGCGCAAAGCAGCGAAAACCTGGCCCTCATTTACCAGGAGGTTCTGACGGCAATTACGCGCTTCCGTTCAAACCGTCAGGCCGCCACGGATGCCCGCGCATTCCGGAACCAGATGAAGGCAGCCATTAGCGCGGCGGAGTCGGCGGCGATGGCCAAAGGCTATGCCGCAGAAGACATGCGAGTAGCCACATTTGCCGTCGTCGCCTTCTTGGACGAGTCTATTCTGAACTCCAATAATCCTGCCTTCGTCGATTGGCCTCGCATGCCTTTGCAGGAGGAGTTATTCGGCGGGCATACGGCGGGAGAGATTTTCTTTCAGTGCATTGACCGCCTTCTTCCCCGCAGCGATTCCCCCCATCTGGCCGATGTGCTGGAGGTCTTTGCCTTGTGTCTCCTGCTGGGGTACCGGGGCCGTTACAGCCTCAGCGGCCAGGAGGGCATAAATGCGGTCCTGGAGGCGATCGCCAATAAGGTGCAGCGCATTCGGGGGGGAGTGCGCCCGCTGTCGCCGAACTGGTCGCCGCCGCAGGATTCGGTGGGGTCAAGGGCCTACGACCCTTGGGTGCGGCGACTGGCCTTCGGGGCGGTGGGGTTTCTTCTTCTGGCTCTGATACTGTTTTTCGGTTTCAAGTTCAGTTTGATGTCAGGCGCATCCGCTTTGCGCTCCACAGCCTCCATCACAACGCCGTAGGGAGTTGCCGTGAATAACACCTTGAAGTACTGGCTTGCTGCATTGGCCCTCATTATCTGGCTGGTCTTATCCTGGTTTATTGCCTCCTGGCTGCACTTGCAGGGAAGCAGCCTTTGGATACTGCGCATCGTCCTGGCTCTGATCGGCATTGCGGCGTTCATCACCCTCTTGTGGTGGTTCCGGGCGCGGGACAAAGAACGGGCAGCGGAAATGGCCCAAGGGGCGGGCGGGGGGGCCGCGGAAATCGACATCCTGATTCGGGAAGCCGAGTCCCGCCTCCAGACCTCCCAACTTGGCCGCAAGGGGAGAATCGGCAATCTGTCGGCGCTCTTTGTGGTGGGTGAAAGCGGCTCGGCAAAAACCAGCGTGCTGCTGCACTCAGGTCTCGAGCCGGATTTGCTCGCCGGGCAGGCCGGGCAGGAGAAGACTCCGATCCCCACCCGGGCTGCGAACCTTTGGTTTGCTCGCCAGTTCATCCTGGCGGAGGCGGGCGGCCCGCTGCTGTCGGAACCTGCACGGTGGGCAAGGTTGGTGAAGAAGCTTGCTCCCGGCAGGCTGTATTCGGTGTTTGGCGAGGGAACGCAGGCGCCGCGAGCCGCCTTGGTTTGCGTTGACTCCGAAAGCTTCATGAAACCGGGTGCGGCGGAAGCCCTGGCCGCCAGTTGCGACCGGCTGCGCACGCGCCTGCGCGAGGTTTCTCAGATCCTGGGCATCAGCCTTCCGGTCTACGTCCTCTTCACCCGAGCCGACCGCCTGCAATTCTTTCTGGATTACGTTCGCAATTTGAGCAACGAAGAGGCAACTCAGGTCCTGGGCGCCACGCTGCCCATGGTCTCCTACGCCGGAGAAGTCTACGCGGAGCAGGAAGCGGCTCGAGTTTCCGCCGCCTTCGATAACCTCGTTTATTCCCTGGCCGAAAAGCGTCTCGAGTACCTTCCCAGGGAATATGACGCAAGCAAGCGCCCGTCCATCTACGAGTTCCCACGGGAATTCCGCAAACTCCGGCCCCTCCTTGTCCAGTTTCTCGTGGACTTGTGCCGGCCGAGCCAGTTGCGGACCGGGCCGTTCCTTCGCGGCTTCTATTTCAGCGGAGTTCGCCCCATTGTCATTAGCACGCCGGCGCCCGCTCTGATGAAAGAGGAACCGCTCACTCATCCCACGGCGGGCGAAGCGGCGCTCCGTGCCACAGGGATATTCGACGTCCGGAAAGCCGCCGCCCAGGCCGCCCGCCCGTCCGTGGCTGGGGAAGGGGGCGAGAGCCGCAGAGTAGCGCAGTGGACTTTCCTCCCCCATCTTTTTAATGATGTCCTTCTGAAGGATATGCCCGCCCTCGATGCCAGCGCTTCCAGCACCAAGACAAGCCTGAGGAGAAGAGTGCTGCTGGCATCGTCGATTGGGCTCCTGCTCATCTTCATGATTGGTTTCATTGTTTCCTTCGTTGAGAACAAGGGCCTGGAGTCGCAGGTGGTGAACGCAGCGCAAGGGATTTCTAATGTGCAACTGACGGCTCAACAACTCCCCCCGCTCGATGCCCTCAACTCCCTGGAGACCCTCCGGCAGTCGGTTGAGACTCTGGCCCAGTACCAGCAGGAGGGCGCGCCCTTGGGGATGCGCTGGGGATTGTATGCCGGAAACGCCCTCTACCCGGATGTCCGCAAGATCTATTTTCAGCACTTCCACCAGCTTCTCTTCGCACAGACACAAGCCTCGCTTCTCCACACGCTCTCCGCCCTTCCCGGCACACCTGGCCCCAACGATGAGTACGGCCCGGCCTACGACACTCTGAAGGCTTATCTCATTACAACCTCCAATCACGACAAAAGCACCCGTCTTTTCCTCTCCCCTGTGCTCTTGAAGGCCTGGGCTGCGGGCCGGGACATTGACCCGGACCGGGTGCGATTGGCACAGAAACAGTTCGATTTCTACAGCGAGCAACTCAAGGACGCGAACCCGTTCTCCTCCGAGAATGATACGCTCGCGGTGGCGCAGGCTCGCAATTACCTCTCGCAGTTCTCCGGCACGGAGCGCGTTTACCGCTTCATCCTGGCGGAAGCCTCCAAAGCCGAACCCTCCATCAACTTTAACCGTCAGTTCGCCGGATCCGCGGAAGTCGTCATCGACGCAAAGGAAGTGGAGGGCGCCTTTACCAAGGCCGGCTGGGCCTTCGTGCAGGACGCGCTCAAGAATCTGCCCAAGTATTTCAGTGGAGAACAGTGGGTGCTGGGCCCGGGGAGCGCCCAGAATGTGGACACCGCAAAGCTCGCACAGGACCTCCAGGCTCGATACCAGCAGGACTATATCGCTCAATGGCGCGCGTTTTTGAAGAGCGCCGGCGTCAACCGTTACAATGGCCTCCCCGACGCCTCGAAAAAGCTCGCCAAGACTTCGAGCAATGAGTCTCCCTTGTTGGCTCTGTTCTGCACGGCAGCCCAGAATACTGCCGTGGGTCAGCCGGATGTCGCGCAAGCATTCCAGCCTGTCCAGGCCGTGGTTCTTCCGAATTGCCAGGACCAGTATATCGGCCCCCCGAATAGTGCGTATGTAACCGCTCTCAGTGGCATACTGGCTTGTTTGGACCAAGTCAACAACAGCCCTGCCGAGCAGAAGGAGGCCGTGAAAGCCCAGTGCATGAACCCTGCCATGACAGCGCAGCAGGCGGCCCGGCAGATTGGCCAGGGATTCAAAATCGACCAGGAAGCTCATGTGGACGATACTGTCCAGAATTTGCTGCTTGCTCCCATAACCTACGTCTCAGCCGTCTTGCGCCCCGGGCCGGTGAGTGGCGCGGGCTTGTGCGCCCAAATGAGTCCCCTGACAGCCAAGTTTCCCTTTAATCCCCAGGCCGCCGTGGACGCCTCTCCGCAGGAACTCGCGGCGGTCTTTGATCCCTCGAGCGGCGCGCTCTCGCAGTTCTACAGTGCTTCACTGAAGAATCTTCTGGTTCTTGAGGGAGGTGAGTATACCGCGAACCCCGCCAGCCCTCAGAAGGTGAATCCCGCTTTCCTTAGCTTCTTTAGCCGGGCTATGACCCTCCAGCGGGCCCTGTTCGCGGCTGGGCCCGGACAGCTCCAATTCAAGTACGCGCTTCGCCCCCATCCCACAGAGAGTGTCGGCAGCCTGACGATGAGCGTCGACGGCCAGACAATGACTTACAGCCGCGGAACCGCGCCCTTCAAGCAGTTCACCTGGCCGGGCACTGCCACGCAGGGCGTCAAGCTGACGGTGAAGATTTCTGGTGGGTCGGAGTTGGGATTCCCGTTCTATGACGGAACCTGGGGAGTCTTCCACTTCTTTGCCGATGCTGACCACTGGCAGCAAACCGGGACCACTTACAACATTGAGTGGGTACTGCGCGTCGCCGGGGGAAGGCCCGTGACGGCGCCGAGCGGCAAGCCGGTGACCGTCCAATTTGACCTCGACACGCTGGGCGCCCCACCCATTCTCCAGAAGGGTTATCTTTCGAATTTGCAGTGCGCTTCCAGTGTGACGAAGTAATGGGCGAAAATTCCTGAGCGCGTAGCGCGGACCTCCGCCTTTGAGGTCCGCGGCTCTTCCCAGGGTGGCGCGTACGTGCCGACGGTTCTTGCCGGGATGTACTGCCCCGTCGCCCACCCGCCGTGACCACAACTTAAAAGCCGCGGACCCCAAAACCGGAGGTCCGCGCTACCGGCCCAGCCTGGGGGAGTGGTGGGCGTTCACACCGCTAGACATAGCGTTGTCCGCGGCGAGGCAGGTGTCTCAATGACAGAGCGCTTGATACGGGCGATAGTGTTTCTCTTGGCCGCCCAAACGTTCATTTTGGTTTCCGGGTTCCTCATGTACGCGATGATCGGCGAGGTCAATCGCAAACTGCCAGATGGGCAGAGGATAGGGTACCTCTTCGGCCACTATGGCAAGTACAGGAGGCTTTTCCGGGAATATCGCAGGCTATACCCTAATGGTCGTTTAGGGCTGTACTGCAAGATTACCGGAGCCCTGGGTATGGCATCCATGGCAGCTTTTGCTTGGCAGCTTGGGTTCTTTCGATGAGTCCTCGATGCGCTCGGCGTCCAGGCAGCGCGTAGCGCGGACCACCGCCTTTGAGGTCCGCGGGGCACTTCCCAGGGTGGCGCGTACGTGCCGACGGTTCTTGCCGGGATGTACTGACCCTTCGCCCACCCGCTGTAACCACGACCTAAAAGCCGCGGACCTGAAAACCGGAGGTCCGCGCTACCGGCTCCTGTGACCCGGCGTGGTGGGAGGGGTGGGGAGGGAGGCCAGGGCCTCGACCTGTATGGCCTTAGAGCGTTTGCCTGCTTTAATCCGTGCTGACATCAGGCGACCTTGGGACCTGTGGACCACGGCGTCCCTTCTCGGCAGCTTTGTTTCCCTGGGGTCAGCGAAGCTCTGCTTGTACTGGCCCAACCTTCCCGGCAAACGATTCCCCGTCGAACGCGTGTACTCCTGGGCTGCGTACGCACTGCTCGGCTTCTTCGTCGCGGCGTTTCTCAGCGTGCTCCGGCGCGATGCGCCCAGGATCGTCCCAGTGTTGCTCCTTGCACTGGTGGTTGGGTTCGGATGGTTGGAAATGATGATCGCCCTGATGTGGCTCCCGTTCCTCGCCACGGAAATTGTTCGCCGCCTATTCTTGAGCTAGACAGGGGGCAGACCCGCGCTGCTGAGCAGGCGACGCGGGTGGCGCATACATTGTTTTCTATGTATGCGCCCCGGCTTCGGCATCGGCTGCGGAACACCCTACGAGGCGGCGACATGGAAAAACAATGTCGCCGCCACCCGCGGGCGTTTGCAGTGCTGCAGGGGTGTATGGGCCACAGCAGTAACGCGCCGAGATACTTGCAGGGCAGGCCAACTCGGAGGTCGAAGGGATGACGATTCCACTCAGCGTGATCTTTGGCGTGCTCGCTCTCGGAGGGGCGGCCGTGATTTACGGCACTCTTGCGAGAAACAGATGGGGAATTAATGCAGGAGATATCTCGTGCCCGCGTTGCAAGGCTCCCCTTCCGAAGCTCCGACAGCCGCGGTCTCTTCGTCAGGAGATGTGGGGCGGTTGCACGTGTGCTAACTGCGGCACTGAAGTTGACAAATGGGGGCGCGAATTACCCGGCGGAGGCCCCCCAGTGCCGAGAGCTCCCCAATCTTCGCCAAAGAGCGAACAGACTGGTAAACCAATGGACACTACTGTTGTTGGTGGGTTCAGACGACGTTCGCCCGCGTCCTGGGTAATCGTTGCGGTGCTGGCCCTTTTGAATATTCTGTACGACTATTACCATCCGCTAGGCATTGTGTTTGATGTCATCGCGGCGATAGTTCTGCTGGTTTGGTACCTGAACAAATCTACGCCCGCCTAACCATTCGGCTTCGCGGGTGGCGCATACATTGTTTTGTATGTATGCGCCCCGGCTTCGGCACCGGCAGCGGAGCACCCCATGCGGCGGCGATCCCGCAGGCGCGGGAACGCCGCCACCCGCGGAAGGAACCTCTCACCCGGACCGCGACGGCTGGAGAAAGCGCCGTCGCGGTCCACCCTCTCCCCTCGGGAGAGGGCTTGGAGTATCTACATTTGTGCCATGGTTTTTCATCCCCGCCTGGATTCCCGCCTTCGCGGGAATGACGGGTGATGGGGCGTCAGCGAGGCGTCCAGCGGTGTCAGCCCGCGCCAGCCACGTCACCCCCGCGCAGGCGGGGGTCCACTGCGCGGCCTGGATTCCCGCCCTCGCGGGAATGACGGGCGATGGATAAGGGACACCACTCCAAATGACGCTACCACCCGGACACTCTGTCTCTTGACAAGTCAAAAGATATAGGCTAGAACACTGGGTTGGGGCTATGGAGGTAGTCGTGGCCTCCCGGGAACGCTTGACAGCAAAGCTGCCGCGAACAGCAAGCGGGTCTCGAAAGTGTGGCAAGCGGGGCCGAAAGCCCGGAGAACCTCGCGTGCCCAGGAGGACAACGAGTCGGCTCCCGGAAGCGAAAGAGAAAAGAGTTCTTTAAAAATGAGGGAACGAAGCGGGAATGTCTATGAAAAGAAGGGGCTGGGGGCTGGGCGCCGGGAAGTGGGGGAACAATGCCTTCCCGCCGCTCGCACGTGCCAGCATCACCTGCACAGTTTGTCCTGCGGCCCAAGAAGGCCTACCAACCTCACGAAGGAGTTTCTTTTTCGACGGAACGAAACGGGAATGTCTATGAAAACAAAGGGTCGGCTTTCGGAACTCGGGAACGAAGCGGGAATGTCACAGAAAACAAATGAGTTACTCGCTTAAAGCGGGAATGCCTTTGAAAACAAGCATGTTATCCGAGAATTCTAAGCTTTCAGCTTTCGCGGGTGGCGCATACATTGTCTGGTATGTATGCGCCCCGCTTTTGGCACCGGCAGCGGGGCACCCTACGAGCCGGCGATCCCATAGGCGCGGGAACGCCGCCACCCGCCGGTCCCCCCTGGACAAAAGCCGCAGAGTATTTGAGTTTTGTATTGACAATTGTTCTGTGGTATCGTTAACGAGCGAAAAGTTCTGGACTCGGATACGTAACAAATCTGAAATCTCGGAAGGGGTGCCCCATGGCACAGAGCGTCCAAAAGAAGCTTGAAAGGGTGCGTCCACCGCGTGTGCACGTGACCTACGACGTGGAAACAGGAGGCGCCATAGAAATCAAGGAGCTCCCATTCGTAATGGGGGTTCTGGGTGATTTTTCAGGCCAACCGGTGGAGCCGCTACCCCGGTTGAAAGACCGGAGGTTCGTGGAAGTCAACCCGGATAATTTTGACGGCGTATTGGAGAGCATGAAGCCTCATCTGGCTTTCTCGGTGGAAAACAAGCTGAGCGAGGATCCCGATGCAGGGCAATTGAAGGTCGATCTCAATTTCAAGAGCATGGATGACTTCGCGCCGGAGAACGTGGCCAAGCAGGTCAAACCTCTGCGCGAACTCCTCGAGCTCCGCACCCGCCTCAACGATCTGAAAGGCGCATTGCAGACCAACGAAAAGCTGGATGAAATTCTGCTGGATGCGGTTAGTAACACGGAGAAACTGAATAAGTTGAGGGCGGAACTAGGCGGCAAGAAGGAAGGGGAAGCGAAGGAGGGGTCAAATGGCTAAGGAGGAAAGGGCCAGGGCGGCTGCACCTGTGGTGGAGCAGGTCGCCGAAAAGGGATTGCTGGATCAGATTGTCGAACAGGGCAGGGTGGGAACGGACGTCGCCACGCGTGAGCGGGGCAAGAGCCTGGTGAAAGAATTCATTAGCCAAGTGCTCGAAGGGCAGGTCACCATATCGAAAGATACGGAGGCCATGATTAATGCCCGAGTCGCGCAAATTGACCACCTGATTTCCCTCCAACTCAATGAGGTCCTGCACCATCCCCAGTTTCAAAAACTCGAGTCGAGTTGGCGCGGCTTGAAGTACCTCATAAGCCAAAGCGAAACCAGCACGATGCTGAAGATACGCGTCATGAACGTATCGAAGAAGGAGCTTCTGCGCGATCTACAGCGGGCTCCGGAATTCGACCAGAGCGCCTTGTTCAAGAAGATATATGAAGAAGAGTTCGGGGTATTCGGTGGAGACCCTTTTGGCGCGATCATCGGTGACTACGAGTTCAGCAAGCACCCGGAGGACCTGGAGCTCCTGGAAAAAGTCGCTCAGGTTGCCTCGGCGGCGCACGCGCCATTCTTGACCGCTGCTTCGGCACAACTACTGAATATGGAGAGTTTTACGCAATTGGATCAGCCGCGGGACGTGGGAAAGATTTTCGATACCACCGAGTATGCCAAGTGGAAGGGTTTCCGCCAGAGTGAGGATTCCCGCTATATAGGGCTTTGCGTGCCGCACGTCCTGATGCGTCTTCCTTACGGTAGGGACACGGCGCCCGTGGACGCCTTCAATTACGAAGAGGGTGTGGATGGGACCGATCATACCAAGTACCTCTGGGGGAACGCCGCCTACGCCATGGGAGCGCGCTTGACCAACGCTTTCGCCATGTATGGCTGGTGCGCGGCCATCCGGGGAGTGGAAGGCGGGGGTCTGGTGGAAGGCTTGCCCGCACATACCTTCCGAACTGACGAAGGCGATGTGGCGCTGAAGTGCCCCACGGAAATTGCGATTACGGACCGCCGTGAGAAGGAACTGGCAGACCAGGGGCTGATCCCCTTGGTGCACTGCAAGGGCACTGACAAGGCGGCGTTCTTCAGCGTGCAATCGGCCAATAAGCCCAAGTTGTTCGACAGCGATGCCGCCAACGCCAATGCTCGACTCTCCTCGCAGTTGCCTTACATCATGGCCACCTGCCGCTTCGCCCATTACCTCAAAGTCATGATGCGGGATAAGATCGGGAGCTTCACGTCCCGCGACGAAATCCAGAAGTTCCTCAATCGCTGGATTGCGCAATACGTGACCACTGACGACACGGCAACCCAAGCGACGAAGGCGAAGTACCCCTTACGGGGAGCGCGCGTGGATGTGGAAGAAATCAAGGGCAAGCCCGGGGCATACCGCGCCGTGGCCTTCCTTCGCCCCCACTTCCAGCTCGACGAGCTTACGGTTTCGCTGCGCTTGGTAGCAACGTTGCCGCAGCCCGCCAACAAAGGTTAGTTAGAGAGATTCCAAATCTTACCAGGAGAAGAGATATGGCCATTGAATACCATCTGAAATTCGGCAGTATCAAGGGTGAGAGCGCCGCTACGAAGCACAAGGAGGAAATTGAACTCCTATCCTGGAGTTGGGGGGCAAGCAACCCAACAACCTTCGTGGGCTCTGGTATGAGCGCGGGAAGGGTCTCGATGTCCGATCTCACCATCACCAAGAGAGTGGACAAGGCGAGCCCCAAGCTTTTGGAGCTTTTAGTCACGGGTAAACACGCGGATACCGCAACGCTTACCTGTAGCAAACAGACCGGCGGTAAGACGCCTGACGACTTCCTTACCATCAAGTTGAGCGAAGTGTACGTTTCGAGCTACCACACCAGCGGTGGAGCGGGTGAGGATGTGGGCACGGAATCCCTCTCGTTCTCATACGGGAAGATCGATTACGACTACAAGGAACAGAAGTCGGATGGATCGCTGGTCTCGGCTGGGGACGTTGAATACGATCTCAGGAAGAGGGAGCAAACGAAATAGGCCGGAGGGTAGCGCCTGGAAGCATGTCCCAAGCACACGTAGCGCCGACCCCGCCATGCGGGGTCAGCGCTACAGCGTCGGTTTCGGCTGGTATTCCACAGCGCGGCCCGGCCGCAATCAAAACGGTTTTCTCCGTGTTCTCTGACCCTTCAAAGCCTCAACACAGAGACCAACGGAGGGTCTCAGTGACCTCTGTGTTGAGTTTTTCCTGGTCACGGAGGACACGGAGACGTTATTCGTTCGAGAAGAAATCTTCGCGCGCCGACAAGAAGTTTGGGATTAGTGGCACAGAGCGAATATGGAAAACGCAAATCAACTCTTTCAGGCCGGAAGACTCAAAGAGGCTGTGCAGGCCTTGAATGAGGATGTGCGAAACCACCCTGAGGACACGAAGCGCCGCACCTTCCTCTTTGAATTGCTCTGCTTCTCGGGAGAGTACGATCGGGCAGAGAAACAACTGGACCTGCTCGCGGAAGCCGGCCCCAACAGCGAAGCAGGGGCGCTGCTTTACCGCAGTGCCCTCCATGCCGAAAGAACGCGCCAGGATCTCTTTCAAAGGAAAGAATACCCGAAGCCTGGCGGGGGGGCGTCAGCGGGCGCGGAATCCACCCACGGCACGCTGAACGGTAAGCCCTTCCAGACGATTGCGGACGCTGATCCGCGAATTGGGCCGCGCCTCGAGGTTTTTGCCGGGGGAAACTATCTCTGGATCAATTTCGAGCATTTGGCTTCAATCCAAATCCAGCCGCCACGCCGGCTGCGTGACCTGCTCTGGACGCCTGCCGTAGTTCGGGCGGGGCCGGCCTTGAAAAGCACCGAGCTTGGCGAGGTCTTATTACCGGTCTTGTCTCCTTTCGCCTGGCAACATTCGGATGAGGCCGTTCGCCTTGGCCGGATCACGCTTTGGGAAGAAGACGAGTCGGGCGCGGTGGCGCCTGTCGGCCAGAAGATGTTGCTGGTGGACGGCGAGGAATTTCCGCTTCTGGAAATCCGAAAACTGGAATTCGATTCTCCTCCAGCGAGGGCTTAGCTCAAAATGCCTCTTCCCGATAACCTTCTCAATCCGATTCCGGGAGAAAATCCGAGCGGGGAGGATCTGCGCTACACGCCCATCTACGATCAGATCAAGGAGGCCCGGCGGGAAGAGGAAGAGTCAGAACAGGGCGAATGGAAACACGAGATCAAGAAGGCGGACTACCCTCTGGAGGTAAAGCTGGCCTCGGAAGCCATAGCCGGCAAGAGTAAAGATCTCCAGATTGCCGCATGGTTAACGGAAGGGCTGCTGCGGACGGAAGGATTCGCCGGTCTGAAGCAGGGTCTGGAGCTGCTGCGCGGCCTGGTGGGGACTTTCTGGGAAAGCCTGTACCCCCCACTCGAGGATGGGGACGCGGAGTTGAGGGCGGCGCCGCTCGAGTGGGTCGGCTCGAGCCTGGTTATTCCCCTCCAGATGGCTCCCCTCAACCAGGCGAGACATGGCTGGCTGGACTACCTGGAGTCTAGGAAAATGGGCTATGACGAACAGGCCGACAGCGAGGAGAAGAAAGAGGCCCGCAGCAAGGCGCTCCAGCAGGGGAAAGTAGCGCCGGAGGCCTTCGATAAGTCCTTCACCGAAACCCCCAAAGCTTTTTACCTCAGCGCGGAAGCAGTGCTCGACGATTGCCGGGCGACGCTCCAGGCCTTGGACACTCTTTGCCTGGAGAAGTTTGGCAATTCTGCACCGAGCTTCAGGGAACTCAACAAGGGCCTGGAGACCGTCCGCCACAGCGTTCATCTCCTCCTTCAGAAAAAGAGGGAGACGGAGCCGGATGCGGTTGAAGTCCCAGCCGAAGAGGGCGCAGTTGCGGGACAGCCTGGCCGCCCCGAGGGAGAGGCTGGGCGAGCCGCCGCGGGGGGAATTGTAATACCGCTTGCAGATAATGAGCCTCCCGGGCGCCGGGAAGCTATTGCCAGTGTGGCTCGCGCCGCAGCGGTTCTTCGCAAGCTGGACCCTTACAGCCCGGCCCCTTACCTGATGATGAGGGGCCTGCGCTGGGGCGAGCTTCGGGCCGCCTTCCACACCTCCGATATGACCTTGTTGGAAGGCCCGCCCACAGAGCTTCGGCAGCACATAAAGAGACTGGCGATTGAAGGAAAGTGGGAGGAACTGGTGGAGGCGGCTGAAAACGCCATGTCGCTTCCGTGCAGCCGTGGCTGGCTGGATTTGCAGCGCTTCGTCGTGGATGCCTGTGTAGGATTGGGAAGCAAGTACGCAGGGATTGCCATGGCGATCCGTTCGGAGCTGAAAGCGCTCCTGCGCGACCTGCCCCAGCTCCTGGAGACCAACTTGCTTGATGATACGCCGGCTGCGAATAGCGAGACTCAAGCATGGCTGAAGGAACTGGCGGCAGAACCCGCGACCCAGTCAACGGAAACCGCTGCTTCGAAAACGCCGGTCCTGGAAGATTACGCTGCCCCGGGATGGCACCGGAAGTTCGTAGACGCCTACGACCTGGCCCTGGAGGCGCTGCGCGCCGGACACGCGGAGAAGGCCATTGAACTCATGCAGCGTGAGGTCGAAAAGCAACTTTCGGGAAGAGGCCAGTTTTTGCGCAAGCTGCAACTTGTCGAGGTCTGCATCACTGCCGGGAAGAGCCAGATTGCCCAGCCCATCCTCGAGGATCTGGCGGCCGTGATTGAGAACAATCACCTGGAGGGCTGGGAGGATCGGGAAGTTGTAGCCAAGGCGTTGGTCATGATTCTGAAGAACAGCCAAAGGGTGCAGGCGGATGAATCGGAAAAGTCCCGGCTCTTTCAAAAAGTGGTCCGCCTTGATCCCGTCCAGGCCATTTCCTGTCTTGAATCCTGATGCCCACAACAGAGAGGGAAGGCCCAGTTACGTTGTCGCTTCTTGATCGACTCATCGATCAGGAGCCCGAGCGCAAGCTGGAGCCGCCCCTTTCCAGAGCTCAATCCCTGCGTGAGATGAAGGCTGCGCTCCGGCGCGACTTGGAATGGCTGCTCAATACCCGCCGGACGATCGAAGAAGCCCCGGCGTCTCTCAAGGAGCTGGAACACTCCCTTTATAATTACGGGCTGCCGGACCTTTCAAGCCTCTATCTGCGATCGTCCAATGATCAGGAAATCCTGCTCAAAGCGATCAGGACGGCGGTCAATTTTTTCGAGCCAAGACTTCTGAATATCAAGGTGACGCTGGAACCGACGGGCGACGACAGGCGCGTCCTTCACTTCGCCATCGAAGGACTGCTGCGCATGGATCCCGCTCCCGAGCACGTTTTCTTCGATACCGTGCTGGAGCCGATGAGCGGCCAATACCAGGTCAAGGGTTCGTAGAATGCGCGATGATCTTCTCGAGTACTACGAGAGTGAGCTGAGCTTCCTGCGGCAGATGGGAGCGGAATTTGCCGAGAAGCACCCCAAGATTGCGGCGCGCCTGCAACTGGATGCCAACCGTTGTGACGATCCGCATGTCGAACGGTTGTTAGAGGGTTTCGCCTTCCTCGCGGCCCGCGTTCACCTGAAGATCGACGATGAGTTCCCCCAGATCACGGAGGGGTTGCTCAGCGTTCTCTACCCTCATTTTCTCAGGCCCATCCCTTCCATGACGGTGACGGAGTTCCGTCTGGATCCGGAGCAGGGTAAGCTCACCAGCGGCTTGAGAATTCCTCGTGGCTCGGTGCTCTATTCGCGGCCCGTGGAGGGAGTGCCCTGCAAATTCCGCACTTGCTACGATGTGAGCCTCTGGCCTTTTGGGGTTGCCGAAGCGAAGTGGATTACCCCGGATAGGCTGAATCCTCCCCTGCGCGTTCCGGAGGCAGTCGCGGCCCTGCGGGTGGAGCTTCGTTGCCCTTCCGACGTCAGCTTCGACAAACTCCAGCTCTCCTCGCTGCGCTTCTTCCTGCACGGCGAAGGGGATATCGTACACACGCTCTACGAATTGCTGTGCAACAATTGCACCCAAATCGTGCTGAGAGATCCTGGGAACGCCCGCCAGCCTCCCCTCACCCTGCCCGCGACCTCTTTGCGGCCCATGGGGTTCTCCGAAGAGGAATCCATGCTGCCGTACCCCCGCAGGTCCTTTGTGGGTTATCGGCTGCTGCAAGAGTACTTTTCACTGCCGGAGAAGTTCTTCTTTTTTGAGCTCCAGGGGTTGGAAGGCCTGGCGCGTGCGGTGCTGGGTGGCCGCGCCGAATTGGTATTCCTCATCTCACCGTTTGAAGCCAGCCACCGGCAACAACGGCTGGAAGTCGGGGTCAATGCCAAGACCATCCGTCTGGGGTGCTCGCCGGTGATCAATCTCTTTCCTCAAACGGCTGAACCCATCCTGCTGACCCAAACCCGCTCGGAGTATCCCATCGTGCCGGATACGCGGCGAAGGAATGCCATGGAGGTTTTTTCGGTCGATGAAGTCCTGAGCTCGAATCCTCAGACGCATGAGATTACTCATTACGATCCTTTCTATGCCTACCGGCACAGGACTTTAAGGGACAAGAGTCAAACCTTCTGGCACACGTCGCGGCGGGCCTCGAAGCGGAAGGGTGATGAAGGCTCGGAAGTCTACCTGCATCTGGTGAACCTCTCCTCCCAAGCTTCCTTGCCTGAGGCCGAGACCATTACGGTGCGCTGCACGTGCAGCAATCGTGACATCCTGGCGCGCTTGCCCTTCGGGAACGAAAGTGGTGATTTCGAGGTCGAGGGAGTTGGATCGATCAAGTGCGCAGTGGCCCTGCGCAAGCCCACCGCCACCCTCCGTCCCCCCATAGGGAGGAGCGCGCTCTGGCGCCTTATTTCACACTTGGCCCTGAACTACCTTTCCATCGTGGAGGAGGGCAAGGAGGCCTTCCAGGAAATCCTCCGCCTGTACAACTTTTCGGATTCTGCGGAGCTTGAAAAACAAGTCGCGGGAATCGTGAGCTTGGACAGCCGGCGTCACTTCGCGCGCATCATTTCGGAAAACGGCATCTCCTTCGCCAGGGGGACGCGAGTCCAAATGGAGTTCGATGAGGACGAGTTCGTGGGTGGAGGAGTGTTCCTGTTTGCTGCCGTGATTGAACGTTTCCTGGCGTTGTACGCTTCGCTCAACAGCTTCAGCCAGCTTGTGGTCAAGACTCGCCAGCGGAGGGAGGTATTGAAAGAATGGCCACCTCGAGCCGGCCAAGCAATCCTGATGTAGCCCGGTCGGCGCTGGAAGAGCGCCTGCGGAACCAGCCCTATCTCTTCGAGTTTTTCCAGGCCGTGCGCCTGCTGGAGCGCTTCCTCCCCGACAAGGTGCGGGTAGGCAAGCTTGCTCCGCCTTCCGCGGAAGTGGCCCGCTTCCAGGCCAACTCGACACTTGCCTTTCCGGCCAGCGAGATTCAGGCTCTGAACTGGCCCGCGCAGGGCCCGGTCGAGATGGGAGTAAACTTCATGGGGCTGACCGGGCCGGAAGGCGTGCTGCCGCTCAACTACACGGTCTTTCTGGCGGAAAGGGCGCGAGCGGGAGATTCCGCTCCCGCCGATTTTTTCGACCTCTTCAACCACCGGATCATTTCCCTTTTCTTTCAGGCCTGGGAAAAATACCGCTTCTGGATCGCCTATGAGCGCGGCGAGCGCGACCAGTTTTCGCGTCATTTGCTGGATTTGATTGGCCTTGGCACACCAGGTCTCCAGGATAGGCAGGCGGTGGAGGATGACTCTCTGCTTTTCTATTCGGGTCTGCTGGCACAGCATCCGCGCTCGGCCGTCGCGTTGGAACAGATTTTGGACGACTACTTCGACGTCCCGGTCGAGGTGGAACAATTCGCAGGCGGCTGGTACCGGCTTGATACGAGTGACCAGTGCAGCTTCGAAGGCAGAAGCAGTTATTCCGAACAACTGGGGGTTGGCGCGGTGGTGGGCGACGAGGTCTGGGACCAGACAGCTCGTGTTCGCATAAAGATCGGGCCTTTGACGCTGGCCCGGTATAAGGAATTCTTGCCCACGGGTTCGGCTTTTGAGCCCTTGCGGGTACTGACGCGCTTCTTTTCAAATGGCGAGTTCGATTTTGAAGTTCAGCTTATCTTGAACCGCCAGGAAGTTCCGCGCTGCGAGCTTGGGGGCGACGCGGAATCGGCCCCAAGGCTGGGCTGGACCACCTGGGGCCGAACCAAAGAAATGACCAGGGACGTGGCGGACACGATACTTCAACTTTGGGAGTAGTCCCAGAGCATGGGCCGTCCGCCGCAACGAAAAGGGGCTTCTCTGGGACCTCTGTGGCTAAAAGAGCCTCAACACAGAGAACACGGAGAGTCTCCGCGACCTCTGTGTTTGGTTTTTCCTGGCCACAGAGAACACTGAGAAACGGAGATCTTCGCGCCACGGGAACGGCGCACGAATTAATACAGCTTGCGGTGGTCGAGGCCTAATGCGGTCGGGACGTATCTTCGCGGCCACAACTTGGAGCTGTAAACTACCACTTCGGGAGGGCAGTGCAGATGTCAATAAACCTTAAGTCATTGATTGGAAAGCTTAATGACACGACCCGAAACGCGCTCGAATCGGCCGCCGGCTTGTGCGTGGCGCGGAGGCACTACGATATCGAGGTCGAGCATTATCTGCTCAAGCTTCTGGACCAGACGGAGGGCGACTTCGCGCACATCGCCAGCCATTTCGGTGTGGACAAATCGCGCCTCACCGGCGAACTGAACCGAAGCCTTGACAAGCTCAAGACCGGCAACGCTCGAACCCCTGCCATCAGCCCTCACATAGTGAAGATGATGACCGGGGCATGGACCACAGGGTCGATTGATTTCAATGCCGGCCAAGTCCGGACTGGTTTCACAATCCTTGCCCTGACGGGAGACGACGACCTGCGCCGGGAGATCCGTGAGGTAAGCAAGGAGTTTCAGAAGATTGATGGGGAGGTTCTACGCAAAGACTTCCTCTCGATTTTGGAAGGTTCGGAAGAAGAAATGGCGCCCAGCGTGGAGGCTCCCGCGGGCGCTCCTGGCGCACCAAAGCCCGCCGGCGCCGGCAAGACTGCCAATCTCGACCAGTTTACGATCAACCTCACCGAGAATGCGAAGGCCGGCAAGATCGATCCGGTGCTGGGAAGAGATATGGAAATTCGGCAGATCATTGACATCCTGATGCGCCGCCGGCAGAACAATCCCATTCTCACCGGCGAGGCTGGGGTTGGAAAGACCGCGGTCGTGGAAGGCTTCGCCCTGCGCGTCGCCAAAGGGGATGTGCCGCCCCCGCTTCGCAATGTCATGGTTCGCTCCCTCGATCTGGCCCTTTTGCAGGCGGGGGCCGGCATCAAAGGTGAATTTGAGAACCGCTTGAAAGGACTGATCGAGGAGGTCAAGGCTTCGCCCATCCCCATCATCCTCTTCATCGATGAGGCCCACACCATGATTGGGGCAGGTGGCCAAGCCGGCCAGAACGACGCGGCCAACCTGCTTAAACCCGCCCTGGCCCGCGGCGAATTGAGGACCATCGCCGCCACTACGTGGTCCGAGTACAAAAAGTATTTCGAGAAGGATGCGGCGCTGGCGCGGCGCTTCCAAGTGGTCAAGGTGGAAGAGCCCATCGAGACCCAATGCGCGGTCATGTTGCGGGGAATAATTCCCGCCCTCGAGAAACACCACAAGGTCCGCATCTTGGACGAGGGCTTGGTAGCTGCCGTAAAGTTCTCGCATCGCTACCTGGCCGGCCGCCAGCTTCCCGATAAAGCGGTAAGCGTATTGGATACCGCTTGTGCGCGCCTTGCACTCGGGCAGAGTGCTACGCCTCCCCCCATCGAGGATGCCCTCCGCCAACTGGATGACTTGGAAGTTCAGCAGCGAATTCTCGAACGCGAGAGCGCCCTGGGCGCAAACCACACGGAACGCCTGGAAGAGATCGCAAAGCAGAAGGTGGAAGTTGAGGCTCGCCTCAAAACACTCCGTGAACGCTGGACCAAAGAGCACGAACTGGTCTCGAAGATCAGGGAGCTGCGCGCCCAGGTCGAGGCGACGGTTTCCGGCAAGGGCCAGGGCGCGGCGCCGGCGGCCAAACCTGCGCCGGAGGGTGCTGCTCCAGCGTCCCCGACCCCCGAGGCTAAGCCTGCGACCGGGGCTGCTGCTCCAGCCTCCGCGACTGCGGCCCCCGAACCTGCCCCGGCTCCCGACCTCGAGGCTCTGCGAGCGGAACTCGCCAAACTGGACCCGGAACTGGCTGCCTTGCAGGGCGAAACACCGATGATGCGGGTGGCGGTCGACGCCCAAATTGTTAGCGAGGTGATCTCCGCCTGGACGGGGATTCCGGTGGGCAAGATGCTCAAAGACGAGATTTCTACCGTCCTGACGCTCAGTGCTCACCTCGAAAAACGGGTGATTGGCCAGACCCATGCCTTGGATATCATCGGCCAGCGGATTCAGACCTCGCGCGCCAGTCTGGATGATCCCAATCGGCCGATCGGGGTCTTCATGCTGCTCGGGCCGAGCGGCGTGGGTAAGACGGAAACCGCGCTGGCCCTTGCGGACCTGCTTTACGGTGGAGAGCATAACCTCATCACCATTAACATGTCCGAGTTTCAGGAGCCGCACACTGTTTCGACTTTGAAAGGCTCGCCGCCCGGATACGTGGGCTATGGCGAGGGTGGGGTGTTGACGGAGGCTGTCCGCCGGCGGCCCTATTCCGTGGTCCTGCTGGATGAGGTCGAGAAGGCCCACCCCGATGTTCTCGAGCTCTTCTATCAGGTCTTCGACAAAGGCATGATGGAAGACGGCGAAGGCCGCGAAATCGACTTCAAGAATACCATCATCATACTGACCACCAATGCTTTGACGGACCGAATGATGAAGCTCTGTGCCGATCCGGAGACGATGCCCGGCCCGGAGGCTCTGGTGAAGGCGCTGAAGCCGGAGTTGAATAAGACCTTCAAGCCGGCATTCCTGGGCCGCATGGTGGTGATCCCCTACTACCCCATCCGCGATGAATCGTTGAAACAGATCGTGGTCCTGAAGCTGGGCAAGATCCAGCGGCGAATGCAGGAAAACCATAAGATCCAGCTTAGCTATGACCCGGGCTTGGTCGATGCAGTGGCCAGCCGCTGCACGGAGGTCGAGAGCGGGGCTCGCAACGTGGACAATATCCTTACTAACACCTTGCTCCCGGATATTTCGCGCCAGTTGTTGGGGCGGATGTCGGAAGGCGAGAAGATCAGCGCCCTGCACGTGGGCGTGGGCCCGGACGGCGCGTTTGTGTACGGATAACCTGGAAGGAGGCTGCCATGCCAACTTACAAGCAAGCGGACAGGCCACTCGCGATCACCACGCCACTGGGCGAGGACGTACTGCTCCTGACTGGCCTTCGAGGCCACGAGGCCATCTCGCAACTGTTCAGTTTCCAGCTTGATCTCCTCGCTGAAGCGGGAACCAAAATTGCCTTCGACGGCATTGTGGGCCACGACGTGACCGTCGAAATCCGACTCACCGGTCAGGAAAAGCGATACTTAAATGGGATTGTGAGACGCTTCCGCCAGGGCGCCCGTGACGAGAGCTTCGTCGATTATCACGCCGAGCTGGTCCCCCGGTTGTGGCTGCTGACGAAAAGGGTCAGGAGCCGCATCTTCCAGCATCTCGCTGTGCCGGATATTCTTCACCGGGTGCTTACCGGATTGGACGTTACTTACGAAATATCGGGAAATTACTTCCCGCGCGACTATTGCGTTCAGTATCGCGAATCCGACTTCGACTTCGCCAGCCGGCTCATGGAAGAGGAGGGTATCCACTATTTCTTCAAGCACAGCGATGGCGCTCATAAGATGGTCGTGAGCGACGCGTCCACCCGTCATCCCTCCGTGCCCGGACAAAACCGTGTCATTTACGAAGAAGTTTTGGGCGGCGTCCGGGAAGAGATGCGGATTAGGAGCTGGGAAAAGACCCAGGAATTGCGCTCCGGTGTGTATACCCTTTGGGACCATTGCTTCGAGCTCCCGGGCAAGAATCTGGAGGCAAAGGAAAGTACGCTCGACAGCGTCACCGCGGGCAAGGCGACTCACAAGTTCCATGTTGGCGGAAATGACCAGCTCGAGATTTATGACTACCCCGGCGGTTATGCGCAGCGCTTTGACGGCATCGACCCCAGTGGCGGGCCGCGGCCAGAGGATTTAAAGGATATTTCCAAGGACGGTGAGAGAACCGCCAGGATTCGCATGGAACAGGAAGAAATCGAGGGCCTGCGCATCGAAGGTACAAGCGATTGCAGCCAATTCGTGGCCGGGCACAGCTTCACTCTCGAGCGGCACTTCGATGCCGATGACGATTATCTTCTCACCCGCGTCGAACATGATGCCCGCCTGGGGGAGGGCAGCTATCGCAGTAACGCCGCGTCGGAATTCCATTACGAAAACCGCTTCACCTGTATTCCGGTGGCGCTGTCCTATCGCCCCCAGCGCCTGACGCGCAAGCCCGTAATTGCCGGCATCCAGACCGCCACGGTCGTCGGCCCATCCGGCGAGGAGATTTTCTGCGACAAGTATGGTCGGGTAAAGGTGCAGTTCCATTGGGACCGGGAGGGCAAGAAAAACGCCGACAGCTCGTGCTGGCTGCGCGTCGCCCAGGTATGGGCGGGAAAAACTTGGGGGGCATTCTTTTGGCCGCGCATTGGTCATGAGGTCGTCGTGGCCTTCGAAGAGGGCGACCCCGATCAGCCGATGATCGTCGGCAGCGTCTACAACGCGGAAAACATGCCGCCTTTTCAATTGCCCAAGTCCAACGTGGTCGGTGGGATTAAATCCGCAAGTGTGCGAGGGAAAGCCGGTGAGAATTTCAACGGAATCCTCTTTGTCGATGTGAAGGACCACGAACACTTGGAGATTCACTCCGAGCGGCACATGGTCTTTAACGCCGAATTTGACAAGTTGTTTCGGACCGGGCGCCACCATGGCGAACGAGTGCCGGGCGCACGCACTACGACGGTCGGTTGTTTAATACCCGCAGGCGGGGGCAGTGGAGGAGGAGGGCCTGACGACGGAAAGGTCTGGGCCCCAGTGGGACCGCTTTCTGTGTTGGGCGCCAACTCACAGGTTATCTACGGAGCCAACTTTCAAGTTGCCACGCCGCTCAACTTTCAAATGACGGTGGGCGGCAATATACAGATTGTTGTCAACCCTCTCGCTTTTGAGGCGGCGTTTCATGGCGACCCCGGAACGGGAAAGCTGATGCCTTCGGAGCCCCAACTCGCTCAACTTCTAGGGAGCGGCCTCGGCGGCAATATGCAGCTAACCCTGGGGTCCAATGCAACCTTTGTTATGGGGCAAACGTTTGATATTAATCTTGGCCCGCGACGGGTACAGATTGACTCGCACAATAAGACGAGTAGCAAGCCCGCCATCTTTCAGCTCGGCATAGTCATCCAAGTTGTAGCCATCGTTTTTCTTCTCACCTACGCTCTAGTTCAGAGCGACGATGCGCGTGCAGTGCTTCTCATTTTGTTTGAGATTGTGATGGAGGTGATGCTGATGGCGCTGATGGATTTTGAAAGCCTCTATAACTTTGAAGACGACAAGATGAAGAGGGAATACAATATGATGTGGAAGGCTGGCTGGAAGGAAAAAGGTATGAAGGATGATGAACTCGAAAAGCTTACAACGGCATTCTGGTCCAAGGCCAGCGGGCTTGAGGGGATGGGGACAATTGTAGGTACAATGGTACTTCCACTCCTGTTCGAAGCTGCCGGTGAGGGTAAGCTGGACGTCTCACCCAACTAGCGATGAAAACGAGGGAGGCTCTTTATGGATTCGGACAGAAATGACTTTGGAGGAGGGTCCGGTGGCGGGCCGGACACCACGGGGCATGTCGAGTCTTTCGACGGGAGCTACGCAATTGCTGCCAATCAAGTCGAACTGTTGAGCCGCCCTCCCATACCCCCCGCCGTTCCGGGGCAGAGCGTTATTTCGATCCTAGCTGCCGGCTTGGGGATGGACGGTTTAGTGAATGTGCGGGGAAGCCAAGGGGTCCGCATCACCGCCGGACCTCCTGTGGTGCCAGAGGTCAGCCCCCCTGTCCTTGCAGATTCCACGAATGGCGTCGAAATTGTGGTTAGCGAGCCGCAGAATGTCACGATTCAGCGGGGCCTCGTGCCTGACGTCGACCAAAAGATCGAAATGACGCCGAGCGGTATCACCATTGATGCTGGGGGAATGCCCGTGACGATCCAAAGCCTCACCCAGATCACGCTTTCGGTCGCAGGTGGACTGAGCACGATTACCTTGGCACCGGAGGGCATAACGATCCAGGGTATCCTCGTGCAAATCAATTAGCGGGGGGGAATCATCTCATGGGCGGCAAGCCGCTCGTCAGGGTCACCGCAGCCACCGCCGCCGAGGTCTGCGCGCGCTTCAACATCAAGAAAGAAGCGTGGGCGCTGCTGCGCGAGGGTATGGGGCCTAGGGAGTTCGTGGAAGCTCTCATGGCCAGCAAGCAATACGTCACCGGCATTGATTTTATGGCCCATGCGCTGCCGGCCAGGGAAGCGGTCTGGTGGGGCTGCTTGTGCCTCCAGCACGCCTGCGGCGACACCCTTTCGCCCGCGGACAAAGCGGCGGCCAGGGCGGCGGTGCAATGGGTCATGCAGCCCAGCGAAGAGAATCGCGCCGCCGCTTTGGCGCCGGCCCAAGCGGCCGGGCCAGCTTCTCCGGCGGCAGGGTTAGCTATGGCTGTTTACCAGACGGGTGGCAACATTGCTTCCCCCAAGGCGCCGCCCACGCCGCCACCTCCCTTCGCATCCGCCAAGGCCGTCGCTGGGGCTATCAAATTGGCTTGCACGAAAGCCGACCCCGCCAAGATCGTCGAAACGCAGCGCCTATTCCTGGATTTGGCGGTTCGTATGGCCGAAGGCAGTGCCTTATAATCCAGGAGTCAGGAGCAGCGTTTCGCAGTCAGACCATCGGGGAGGATCAGGAAATGGGTCAGCCGGCCCCACCGCGGGGATCAACGAGGCGGTCGCCCGGTTCCCGCAACACGCCCACTGATGGAGGGGGAGGAAACGAACTATGCCTTTTGCGGCTCGAGTAGGAGACCCGACCACGCACGGGGCGCCGCTATCTCCAGGCCCGGGGAGCCTCAACGTGCTAATCGGCGGCCAGCCCGCCTGGCGTGCCATGACCGACCAGCACGCCTGCCCCGCCACCAGCATCAGCGGCGCCGACGGCGTCGGGTCTGTTCTGATGGGCAGCGCGACGGTCTTGATCAATGGTCTGATGGCATGCCGGCAAGGCGATATCGTGGTGGAGAAGCCCGGCCTCGCGATGGGGCCCGCGAACCCTATACTCTTGGGCTGTCCTACGGTGATGATCGGTCCCTGAGAACCAACACGCCTCTGGGGAGTGGGAGTCATGAGCGCAGCAGCCATTCTGTACGAAAAACAGTCAGACCTCCGGACCAACCGTGAGTGTGGTGCAGCATGTCTGAGCATGGTCTATCGCTCCTTGGGCCAGGAAGTCGCGCAAGCTGAGATTTGGCCGGCGATCGCCAAAGAAAACAGGTTCGGGAGTATCTCTTCCACGACTCATCTGATGGCCAAGGACGCCTTGAGCCGTGGCTTTGCCGCCCTCGCCTTCCAGGCGCGGCAACCGCTCCAAGCGCTTCGGCTCTGCCGCGAGTCCGACACGCGCGCCATCCTCAACCACCGCCTCAACCCCGAGCTCCCGACCGGCCACTACACCGTCCTGGTGGATATCGACGACAAGGATGTGGTGCTGCACGATCCCTTCTACGGCCCCTCCCGTCGCGTGCCGCACGCCGATTTGCTGGACCTCTGGCAGCCGCGCTTTCCCAACTCGGAAATCGCCGGCTCCGTGCTTATCGCCATAGCCGCCCAACCGGTTGCCGCCCCGGCGTGCTGGCTCTGCCACACGCCCGTGCCGGAGGCCATAGCGTGCCCTGGGTGCAAGGAGTCCGTAGCCTTGCGGCCGAGTCGTGCCCTGGGCTGTATCGACACTTCCTGCGTCGCCCGCACATGGAACTACTTCTGTTGCCCTTTTTGCGACTGCGGGTTCACCTTGAGCTCTCAAGCCGCCACGGGCGCCCCTGTTGTTCAGCCCGGCCTCCATAGCCCAGGCCAACGGCCGGCAGCGGTCCCTCAACAGAATCCGTTGGACCTCAGCCGGGTGTTTGCCGAGCTCGACAAGTTCTGTAACTACGTTCTGACTATCCCGGCGGCGGCCGCTCACCCCGAAATCAAAAGACAGCTTGATCTCCTTGCCTCCAGCAAAGAACAACTCAAGCTGGCGGCCGAGGAGTCGCTCCAACACCAAAAGGCTAACGAGGAGCGGTTGGCCAAAATGGCACAGGCGGCGAAAGAGATGGGGGGAGCCCACCGCAAGAAAACAGAAGAACTCAACCGGCCGTCTCCCCCTCTGGACGCAAGAGCTCTGGGCCACGCCCTTCTGAAAAACCTTGGGTTGGGCAGCTAGCGCGTGCCTTTCCGGCCATTATCAGTCTGTCCTTCTGGCCCGGCAGGGCCACACACCGCTCGGCCCTAATCCGCCGATAACGACGGGCGGGCTGGTATGAGGGCACGGCGATGGCCCCTACGCGCGATCCGGTTTCACCCGGAGGGTGCTGCCTGTAGGGGCGAGGCGCCGCCCCGCCCCTACCTCCTCGTTGCCCACCCGCACGTTATCGACGGATTGGGGGCTCGGCCTTCCCACTGTCGTGACGGGGTGGGTGTGTGGTAACATTACGTCATCCGCCTAATGATGAGAGTGTGGGACAGCGTGCTCCATGGAACCTCAAGCACAGACTCTGATTCCATTACAGGGTGGAAGCGAGATTTCTACGTGGGGCCTCCGGCCTTTTTGCAAGCATGAGGTTCGGAAATCGATACCCGGATCTCTACAAATCTCCAATCCTTCTGAGGAGGGTAGAAAATGAAAAAGCTTTTTGGAATCACGTTTTTGATGTTCGCGCTCGTGCCGTCCGGCTGGGCGCAGGGCAAGAAGCTCGTGGCAGTTTTGGATTTTGATTATGGCACGGTGCGTTCGGCGGTGCAGGCGTACTTTGGCACCGACCAGGACGTGGGTAAAGGCATTTCTCTCCTCCTGGAACAGAAGCTTGTTCAG
>Ga0326728_10003693_pt1 | contig 46864 bp, 30 predicted proteins | sample MB3enrmetagenome_FD_207602 | JGI IMG/M metagenome (GOLD analysis project Ga0326728, IMG submission 207602) | Lab enriched peat soil microbial communities from McLean, Ithaca, NY, United States - MB31MN | ecosystem: Environmental > Terrestrial > Soil > Wetlands > Peat | place: USA: New York...
CCAGCGCCTGCTGTACCGCCTTGCTGATGCTCATAGGCGCGACGCTTGGCCGAGTGCGAACCAGAATGGCTCCGGGTTCGTAGCTGTTCAAAAGGGCAATATCGGCATCCGGGATTTGCGATGCCAGCTGATACATGACCGGCTGGGGATCGAAATACAACCGCTCGCGGACATCGCCGACCACGCCCACGATCTCCGTGACTCCCACTTGATAGGCGGGACCCAGACCGGGGCCGATGAAGATGCTCTGCCCCACCGGATTTTGGCCAAGCCAGAACTTGCGGGCCATCGCCTCGCTAATTACCGCCGTTCGCCCCGATTCTTCTTCCCGCAATCGCCTGCCGGAGAGCAACGGGACTTGGAGCGTGTCGAAATAATGGGCGGAGACGAAACGCCACTGAACATCGCCATTGAATTTGCGACCGGGCGGTATCCTTCCTGGGATATTGAATATCATGTCCATCTTGCCCCAGAGTGGCAGAGCGCTTGCAAGGGCAGCGTATTCTACACCGGGAATGCGTTCCACACGCTCTGCAACTTGCCGAGCGACGCGGCTCACGGTGCTCGATTGGGAATACCCCGGACCTGCGAGCGAAATCTCCATTGTCAGAAGGTTGCGCGGGTTGAACCCAAGGTCCACGCTGTGCAGGGCGAAAAAGCTCCGGATCAGCAAGAGGGCGCCACACAGCAACACCACAGCGAGGGCCATTTCCGTGGCCACCAGAGCGCTATGAGTGCGATTCTGTTTTCGCCCGGCGCCCGCACGACCGCCCGATTCATTCATTTCCGCAGTCAGTTCGGTTCGCGCCAGATGGAACGCCGGAACCAGGCTGAACAGCACTCCGGTAAGCCCAGCTATCAGCATTGCATATGCAACCACGCCGGGATCGAGCGCCGGAAGGGCGGCGATTTCCTGAAGTCGGGGCAGCTCGCCGGGTGTGAAGGCCAGAAGTGCCCGCACTGCCCACGATCCCAATGCGAGACCAAAGGCTCCCCCGGCCAAGGCCAGCAGCAAGCTCTCGGTGAGTAGTTGCCGCACAATGCGTCCACGCGCCGCTCCCAGGGCAGCGCGGATCGCGATTTCCCTTCGCCGCGCAGTCGCTCGCGCCAACAGAAGATTGGCGACGTTGGCACACGCGATTAACAGCACCAGCCCGACGGCGCCCAGTAGGATCAGCAGCGCTGGTCGGACATCTCCCGTGATTTGCTGCTCCAGATAGGAGGCCCGAATCCTCGAGTCGATTCGTAGTTGCTGCGGATGCACCTCCGGATAGTGACTTATGACCACCGCCAGCTTGGCGTTAGCCTGCGAGATCGAGGTGCCGGCGGGGAGGCGGCCGGACACCGTCAGGACGCCTGCCTGATTGGTGCTGTTTGGATCGGCTTGAAGAGGGATCCAGACATCCGCCGGCGGGTACGCCTGAAAACCGGGGGACAGAACGCCAATGACGCTGTACGGCACGCCTCCGAGTTCCATTCTCTTCCCCGGAATCAAGGGATCTGCCCCCAGCCGTTGCCAGAGGCCGTAACTCAGAACCAGCACTGGCGCGCCACCCGGTGTATCGTCCGCCGCCGTGAAAATCCGGCCCAGTACCGGATGTGCTCCGAAGAGCCGGAAATAACTATGTGAAGCGGTGACGGTGTCGACCAGTTGCGGCTTGTCCCCGCTGTCCAGCCTCATGCTGGCGCCGGCATGGTAAGCCGCTAAATCCTCCAAGCCAGCGTTGTTCTGCGCCATGTACGTGAAGAGCGGTTCCGAAATGCTTCCCCCTCCTGGGCGGCCAATATCCACGATGCGATCCGAATCTGGATATGGCAGAGCGTGAAGGATCACGGTTTTGACCACCGCAAAAATGGCTGTGTTTGCTCCAATACCCAGCGCAAGCGTGGCTATGGCAGTCAGGGTGAAACTGGGACTCTGCCGGAAGCCGCGCAATGAATACTTCAGATCGTTCAGGAAGGATTCCATCGAATGGAGACCCCTAAAGGCCGAGTATAAAGCACAGGAACCGGGAGTATGCTGACATGGGAGAACGCCACGCCTGTAGCACCTGCCTTGTCGCGCAGCGTTAGCCTATTCCGCGGCTCCGGCGTGGTCTCTGAAATCCCATATCGGTCACTGTTTGCCAATAGCGGGAGATGATGCGGTAGCAGTGAGCCCGGTTGACAATACGCGCCCGGAGGCCCCACCTCTTTCGCCCGCTGCCCTATCGATCATCATAGAGAATGCCTAACGTTTTCCGTTGAAGGCCGTATTATACTGCGGTAGACTATAGTCGATCATCGACACGAAGAGATGCCGAGACGCCAATCCCCGCTGCAATCCGAGATGGTTCAGGGAACCCTGGACATGCTGATCCTCCAGACACTGGTGCTGGGTGCCGCCCATGGCCAGACAATCGCCCACGCCATAGAGCGGGGCTCGGACGAGGTTCTTCAAGTGGAACACGGATCGCTCTACCCGGCCCTGCGCCGTCTGGAGAACCGCGGCTGGATCGCCGCATTTTGGGGGACGTCGGAGAACAACCGCAAGGCCCGATACTACAGGCTCACGCCCGAGGGCAAAAGGCAGCTTGTGGCACAGACCTCCCGCTGGGACCAGGTGGTGCGGGCGATCGGCCGCATTCTGCATCCGCTTACGGAGAAGCGGGGATGAACTGGCGGAGATTCTTCCATCGCGAGGAAGCCGATACCGAGCAGCGCGATGAGCTCGATTTCTACCTCGACCTCACCACCGAAGAGTACATCGAACGCGGCATGGAGCCAGCCGCGGCGCGGGCGGAAGCGCGCAAGAAACTCGGCAACACAACCCTGATCCGGGAGGAGGTTTATCGCATGAACACGCTCACCTTCATGGAGGCAGTGCTGCGGGATGCACGCTATGCGGCGCGGATGATCCGAACCAAGCCCGGATTCAGCGTGGCGGCTGTGCTTTCGCTGGCGTTGGGCATCGGCGCGAATACCGCAATCTTCAGCGTGGTGAACGCCGTACTGATCCGGCCCCTGCCCTATCCCGGATCGGACGCGCTGGTGGATGTGGCGAACCGGTTCGTGATTCAAGGGCAGCTTTTTGAAAGCGTGGAAATCTCGCCGGGCATGTACGCCGCCTGCCAGGAAGGCGCGCGGGCCTTCGAAAGCTTCGGCGTCTGGACTCCCGGCGCCGCCACGGTAACCGGGATGGGACATCCGGAGCAACTGGCGACCGTAACCGCCACGCAGGGCGTTCTCCCCGCGCTGCGCGTTCCGGCGCATATCGGCCGTTGGTTCTCAAAAGAAGACGACAGTCCGGGCAGCCAGGAAACCGTGATCCTCAGCTACGGATATTGGCAGCGGAAGTTCGGCGGCAACCGGGGGGTTCTTGGCCGTACCATCGTGGTCGATTTCATTCCGCGCCAGGTGATCGGAGTGATGCCACGGGACTTTCGATTCGTGAACCTCTCGCCCGCCCTGTTCCTGCCGCAGCGCTTTCCCAAGAGCGGACTCAGAGCGGACGTGTTCAACTATACCGGCATCGCCAGGCTCAAGCCGGGCGTTACCATCGCGCTGGCGAATCAAGACGTAGCAAGGGTTTGGAAGACCTGGGGCGAAACGCAGGGGACCGGCAAGATGCTCGAAATGCTCCAGGTCAAACCTGACTTGCATCCGCTCAAACAGGATGTGGTGGGGGATGTGGGCCCTGTTTTGAGAGTACTTATGGGTGCGCTCGGGCTGGTGCTCCTGCTGGTGTGCGCCAACGTGGCAAACCTGGTGCTGGTGCGCGCGCAATCGCGACAGCGGGAGTTTGCGATTCGCGCGGCACTTGGCGCCGGATGGGTAGGGATTGCGCGTCAACTTCTGGTGGAGAGCCTGGCCCTGGGCATTCTCGGCGGCACCCTCGGGTTGGCGTTTGCCTACGTAGGCCTGCGGTCGCTGGTGGCGCATGGGCCTGCCAGTCTTCCGAGGCTCGACGAGATATCGCTGGACGGGACGGCGCTGGCATTTGCGCTGGCGTGCTCATTGGGGTCGAGTGTGCTGTTCGGATTGGTGGCGGTGCTCAGGACGGGCAGCCCCGGCCGAATCGAAAGCGCTCGCGGCGCGACCCAGGGGGCAGGACAACTGCGGACCCAGAATCTGCTGGTGGTGGTACAGGTGGCGCTGGCGTTTGTGCTGCTGGTGGCCTCCGGGTTGATGATCCGGAGCTTCGTGGCGTTGCGCGCGGTAACACCAGGGTTTACACATGCGGAGCGCGTTCAGACGGTCCGCATTTCCATCCCCGCGGCGCTGACGCCGGAGCCGGAGCGGGTCATTCGCATGCAGGCGGAAATTCTCCAGCGGCTGGCCGCCATTCCCGGGGTAACGGCGGCCGGATTTGCCAGCGCCATGCCGATGGAACCGGAGGATCGCAATGGTATGGTCGTCGCCGTGGAAGGAAAGACGCAGCCGGATCAGATGCCTCCCAACCGGGTCATCCAGAATATCTCGCCCGGACTCCTGGCCGCCCAAGGGACGCGATTGCTGGCCGGGCGCGATTTCACGTGGGAGGATGTATTCAACTATCGCCGGGTAGCGCTGGTTTCCGAGAACATGGCCCGCGAGAATTGGGGCGAGCCCGGCAACGCGCTGGGCAAGCGAATCGGGCTCGGCATGGACAGTCCTTGGATCGAAGTTGTGGGCGTGGCGGAAAATGTCCACAGCGACGGTGTGGACCGGCCGGCACCGGCCACGGTATATTACCGCGTGGGAGTGGAACCGCCGGTTCGCCCTGGCGGCGCGGCAGCCATCCTCCGGCGCGATGTCACGTTTGCGATTCGCAGCGAACGCGCGGACACGGAGGCGTTCGTTCGGGAAGTCATGGCCGCGGTCCGCAAGGTGAATCTCAGTCTGCCGTTGGCCCGGATCCGGACTCTGAACGATGTGTACCGGCGATCGATGGCGCGGACATCCTTCGCATTGGCCCTGCTCGGAATCGCCGGCGCGATGGCACTGATACTGGCGATCGTCGGCGTGTACGGCGTCCTTGCGTATGCCGTAGGGCAACGCCGGCGCGAGGTGAGCATCCGCCTTGCCCTGGGTGCCGAGCCAGGCACGCTCCAATGGTTGTTCATCCGCAAAGGTCTCATTCTCGATTGCGTCGGCGGCGTTATTGGACTGGCATTGGCCGGAGGTTTGTCACGTTGGATCTCGTCGCTGCTGTTTGGCATCACGCCGTTCGATCCACTCACGTACGTGGCCTCGGGGGCTCTCATCGCCGCGGCGGTCATGGCCGCGAGTTACATTCCAGCCCGCCAGGCCGCGTCGGCGGATCCCATGGAGACGCTTCGCGGCGAATAGGGTGCCCCGATTACGCGATCGATGTGCGAGAAGTCGAAAACGCCGTCATTCGGCCCATCTTTGTTCTAGCCGTCATGGTAGTAAGGTTCGCTCGGCCGATCCTGGACGCCGAAAAACCGCCGGTCAGTGAGGCCCGTTAGGGGTAGAATCTATTGAAGCTCAATGCTGCAAGTCATCTAGGAGTCAACTCATGAGCCATTCCAGGAGGAGTCAAGGAAGGGCAATTTCACGTGGACTATCCGTGGCGCTGTGTTCGGCCACGCTCCTCTTCTTCATGAAGGCGCCGGCGCAGGCTCAGTCTACGCTGACACATCATGTGCGCCAGGCAGTCATCAGCGGTCACGCGCAGTTCCTGAGCCCGCTGCCCGCTACTGAGTCCCTGCGACTCCACATTGTTCTGCCGCTCCGCGATCAGGCAGGGCTGGATAGATTCGTGCGGGAGCTCAGCGATCCCGCAAGCCCCTCCTACCGCAATTTCCTCTCGGTGTCGGAGTTTACCGCGCGGTTCGGTCCCAGCGAGGAAGATTATGACGCCCTGACGCGCTACGTTACAGCCAACGGCTTTCAGGTGGTTGGCGGCTCCCGCGATGGGATGGATCTGCAGATCGAGGGTTCGGTGGCGGCGATCCAGACGGCCTTCCATGTGAGCATGGGTGTCTACCAGCACCCCACGGAAGACCGCGCATTCTATGCTCCGGACCGGGAGCCCACAGTGGGCCTGCCGTTCGCGCTGTGGCATATCTCGGGTCTCGACAACTATTCGATCCCGCATCCCATGCTCGTCAGGAAGAGCGACTACGCCAAGGCTCGCGGTATCGATCCTGAAGCCGTCGTCTCCCATGCCATGACTGGCTCCGGCCCTTCAGCCTCTTTCTTAGGCAGCGACATACGCGCGGCCTACTACGGCGGAACGGCCTTGACCGGCGCCGGCCAGAACCTCGGATTGCTCGAGTTTGCCGGCACCGATCTGGCAGACCTGAATACTTATTTCACCAACGTCGGTCAGACCAACAAAGTGCCCATAACCCTGCTCTCCACCGACGGGACCAGCACCAGTTGCGTGTATTCCACCGGCCGCAAAGGCTGCGACGACAGCGAACAGACGCTCGACATGACTCAGGCGCTGGGCATGGCTCCGGGTCTGTCCAGCCTGGTGATGTACATCGGGTCCACCGATACCGCAATTATCAGCGCCATGACGACGCACAGCCCGCTGCCCACCACCATTGGCTGTTCGTGGGGTTGGACGCCGGCGGATGCAAGCACGCTGAACCCGTACTTTGAGAAGATGGCGGCGCAAGGCCAGAACTTCTTTGTGGCGTCGGGCGACGGTTCCACCTGGTCGTCGAGAAATGAGGCTTGGCCGGCGGACAATGCCTATGTCGTGGCAGTCGGCGGCACGGATTTGATAACCGCCGGCGCGGGTGGCGCATGGAGTTCGGAAACCGCCTGGTCGGATAGCGGGGGCGGCATCTCCCCGGACGGAATCGCGATTCCTTCGTGGCAGCAGATTTCGGGTGTGATCAACTCCAGCAACAAGGGCTCGACGAGCTATCGCAACGGCCCCGATGTGTCGGCAAATGCCAACTTTACTTTTTACGTGTGTGCCAACCAAACCACCTGCACCGCAAACGAGTATGGCGGGACCAGCTTTGCGGCACCCATGTGGGCCGGTTACATGGCCCTGGTCAATCAACAGGCGGTTGCCAACGGCCAGGCGACGCTGGGCTTCATTAATCCAGCCATTTATTCGCTTGGCACGGGGTCGGGTTACAACACCGATTTCCACGACATCACCAGCGGCACCAGCGGCAGCTACTCGGCGGTAACCGGCTACGACCTGGTGACCGGCTGGGGCAGTCCCAACGGGACCGGCCTGATCGGCGCACTTGCAACCCTGACATCGTCTCCCAACTTCACCATCTCTTCCTCGCCCACTTCGGTTTCCGTGGCACAGGGGAGCAACGGCACATCCACCGTCACGACGGCGGTTTCCGGCGGCTTCAACTCGGCCGTCAGCCTGTCCGCTACCGGTCAGCCGAGTGGCGTGACCGTGGCCTTCAATCCCACGTCCATCGCCGGGCCAGGCTCAGGCGCCTCCACCATGACCATCGCCGTGTCCTCCACTGCCGCGGCCGGCTCGTACACCGTTACCGTCACCGGAACGGGCGGCGGAGTTACCCATACGGCGACTGTGGCGCTGACGGTTACCGCGCCGGCATTCACCATCGCGGCTTCGCCGGCATCCGTATCGGTCCTGCCAGGAGCCAGGGGGACGAGCACCATCACGACAACGGTTTCAGGCGGCTTCAACACGGCGGTTGCTCTGAGCGCATCGGGACTGCCCAAGGGCACGACGGCCGCGTTCAGCCCAGCGTCGATTGCCGCACCAGGTTCGGGATCTTCGACCATGACGCTCGCGGTCGGTTCAACGACGGCTGCCGGCACCTACTCGATTACAGTGACCGGAACGGGCGGCGGAATTACGCATACAGCAACTGTCTCGCTCACGGTTCCCGCGCCGGCGTTCACCATCGCGGCTTCGCCGACATCGGTGTCAGTCATGCAGGGAGCCAGAGTGACCAGCACCATTACGACGGCAGTTTCGGGCGGCTTCAACGCGGCGATTGCTCTGAGCGCATCGGGACTGCCCACGGGCACGACGGCCACGTTCAGCCCAACGTCGATTGCCGCACCGGGTTCGGGATCTTCGACCCTGACGTTTACGGTCGGTTCAACGACGGCTACCGGCACCTACTCGATTACGGTGACCGCAACGGGCGGCGGAATTACGCATACAGCGACAGTGTTGCTGGCCGTCAGACCATAACGGGGAGCCGTATCGCAAACCGCACCGACCAAGTCCTTCAATAACCCGCAGGTGAATCACAAAGCTTCCCCTATCGCCGGCGCCTTCCGGGCCAAACAAACCTGGCGCCATTTCCTAAACACCCTCCCAGTGGTCTAAGTCTTATCCCTTAGCAACTTGTAAACGATCCCAATATAAAGGGTTAACTCGTTAGGGCCAACGGAGGTTAATCGCCAGTAGTTGTCCAAACGGGATCTGGTAAACGTTGTGGCGCGGATGTTATGCAGTAGAACGTGAGGAGGTCTAGCTCCGTCGCGGTGATCGGCACCGGTCCGTCCGGCCTTTCCGCGGTGGGGTGCACCCGATGAAAGTGGTCGTTTTGTGCGGTGGACTGGGGACTCGCTTGAGCGAGGAAACCGAGTTTCGCCCGAAACCGATGGTGGAGGTCGGCGGACGGCCGATTCTCTGGCACATCATGAAGATGTACGCCCACCACGGCTTCCGCGATTTTGTGCTTTGCCTGGGATATCGCGGCAGCTCGATCAAAGATTACTTTCTGAATTACGCGGCGATGAACAACGATTTCACCATCTGCCTCGGAAACAAATCCCATATTCATTACCACGGAGCGCATCAGGAGCAGGATTTTCGAGTGACGCTGGCGGAAACCGGCCTCGAATCCATGACCGGGGGACGGATACTGCGCGTGCGGAAGTATCTCAATGAGGAGACCTTTCTGCTCACGTACGGCGACGGGGTAAGCGACCTCAACATCGCCGACCTGGTGGCCTTTCATAAGGGCCATGGCAGTCTGGCGACGGTGACCACGGTCCGGCCGGTTTCACGGTTCGGGCTGGTGAGTCTGGACCGAGACAGCCGCGTGGTGGATTTCGCGGAGAAGCCGCGCGGCGAAGGTTGGGCGAGCGCGGGCTTCTTTGTCCTTGAGCCGGGCATCTTCGATTACCTGGACGGCGACGATTGCGTGCTGGAGCGCGAGCCGTTGGAGCGCCTGGCGAGAGAGGGCCAACTGATGGCCTACCGGCACGAAGGGTTCTTCTATGCCATGGATACCTACCGCGAGTATTCGCATTTGAACGAGCTTTGGAACCGGAAAGCCGCTCCGTGGAAGGTCTGGGAAGATCCGCCGGCCGTCGCGCCGCCGGCGCCCGCGCGCGAGTTGCAATTTGCCTCCGGCCCCGCGCGGAACCTGCCCCTGGCGTCCGAACGAGGGATATGGCGATGACTACCGTGGAAAGCAGAACCATGAAGGTGCTGATTGCTGGAAACATGGGCTACATCGGCCCGGTTGTCGTCGATCACCTTCGGTCGCTGTACCCGGCCGCAACTATCGTCGGCGTCGATACGGGATTCTTTGCCGGGTGTCTGCTCGATCCGTTGGATTTCCCGGAATCCAATGTCGATCTGCAGTATTTTGCCGACATCCGGTCGATGCCGGACCGGGTTCTGGACGGCGTGGACGCAGTCATCGATTTGGCGGCGCTGTCGAATGACCCACTCGGCAACCGATTCAGCGAACTGACACTCGATGTGAACTTCCGGGCCGCGGTCACGCTGGCTAAGCGCGCGAAAAACGCCGGTGCCAGGACTTTCGTTTTCGCCTCCTCGTGCAGCGTCTACGGCCTCGCCGCGGATGGGGCGCGGACGGAGACGTCTCCGGTAAACCCGCTCACCCCCTACGCCCGATCCAAGGTGGCGGCCGAAGCGGCCCTCGCCGAAATTGCCGACCCTGATTTCCTCATCACCTGTCTTCGGTTTGCAACCGCGTGCGGAGCGAGTCCCCGCTTGCGGCTCGATCTTGTACTGAACGACTTCGTCGCCAGCGCGGTGGCCTGCGGGGAGATCCGCATCCTCAGCGACGGCACACCTTGGCGGCCGCTCATTGCGGTGCGCGACATGGCTCGGGCCATCGAGTGGGCCGCTCTATCGCGCGACGCATCCGCGGGGCCACACGTGGTTGTGAATGTGGGCAGCAACGACTGGAACTGGCAGATCAAGGACCTGGCGGAGGCCGTTGCCAGTGTCGTGCCGGGCACCTCCGTTTGCATCGCTCCCGACGGGCAGCCGGATACACGCTCCTACCGCGTGGACTTCGGACTCTTTCGTGCCTTGGCGCCCAGCCACCAGCCGGCATGCTCGCTCCGCGACACGGTTACCGAGCTCAAGCGAGCGCTCGAGTCCGTGGGATTCCGAGACGCCGGGTTTCGAAAGTCCCGGTTTAATCGCCTCCATGTGCTGACCAAACTGTTCGAGAATGACACGGCGGCGCCGTGGTTCCATGAGGCCGCGGCTTGAGCCTTGAAAGAGAAATGACGTGCAAGCTCACGAACTCAAAACACACATTCTCGAAAAGGTCAGAGAGTATCATAGGCTGGCATTCCCCGAGGGGCAGTTCGTACCCGGGCAGTCTCGTGTCCCTTACGCCGGACGGGTTTTCGACGCCGAGGAACTCGTTACACTTGCCGAATCCTGCTTGGACTTCTGGCTGACCAGCGGGCGCTTCGCGGCTGAGTTTGAGCGGGAATTCGCGCGCCTCTCCGGCCGCCGCTCCGCCCTGCTGGTGAACTCGGGGTCTTCAGCCAATCTGGTCGCCATTTCCGCGCTCACCTCGCCGAAGCTCGGCAGCCGGCAACTCCGTCCGGGGGACGAGGTCATCACGGTCGCCGCGGGTTTTCCGACCACCCTCAATCCCATCCTCCAAAACCAGCTCAGGCCCGTGTTCGTCGATGTGACGCTCCCTACCTACAACATCGACGTCCGCCAGCTTCAATCCGCGTTGTCGGACCGAACCCGCGCCATCGTCCTGGCCCACACGCTCGGCAACCCCTTCGATCTGGACGCGGTGACGGCATTTGCCGAACGACACGGTTTATGGCTGATCGAGGATTGCTGCGATGCCGTCGGCAGCCTCTATCGCGGCCGTCCGGTCGGCACCTTTGGCCAGTTGAGCACGGCCAGCTTCTATCCGGCCCACCATATCACCATGGGCGAGGGAGGCTGCGTCCTGATGGACGACCCCGTGTTGAAGACCATTGCGGAGTCATTCCGTGACTGGGGCCGCGACTGTTGGTGCCAACCCGGCAAAGACAATACTTGCGGTAAGCGCTTCAACTGGAAGCTCGGCGATCTTCCCTGCGGGTACGACCATAAGTTCACCTATTCCCACATTGGTTACAACCTCAAAGTCACGGACATGCAGGCCGCCATCGGCGTCGCTCAGTTGGCGAAGCTCTCCATGTTCGTGGAGGCGCGCCGCCGCAATTTCGCGGCACTGCGCGAGGGCCTGCGGGGTTTAGAAGAGTTCTTCATCCTGCCGGAACCTACCGATCGGTCCGAACCCAGTTGGTTTGGGTTCCCTTTGTGCGTGCGGCCGGGGGCGCCGTTCACGCGCGACGAAATCGTGGCGTCGCTCGAAGAGGCCAAAATCGCAACGCGCATGCTATTTGCCGGGAGCTTAGTGCGCCAGCCAGCCTATCAGGGCGCCGACTACCGGGTCGCCGGCGATCTTGTGAATACGGATCTGGTGATGACCAACGTGTTCTGGATCGGCGTTTATCCGGGACTCACGGGCGACATGATCGACTATGTCGTCGAAACACTCCGTCACCGATGCAGGCACGACTAAGATGACGAACCCGCTCGCCCACGACCTCGATCACGTTCTGGCCCATACGCCAGAGGTGTGGCAGGAGCTCGCCGGCGCGCGGATCTTTGTAACGGGCGGGACCGGGTTTCTGGGGTGCTGGCTTTTGGAGACCTTCGTCCGGGCCTGTGACTGTCTGCCACTGGACGCCAGCATGACCGTGCTCACACGGTCGCGCGCGGCGTTTCAGGCGAAAGCCCCTCACATGGCCTCCCATGCGGCAATCCGGCTGGTGGAAGGCGATGTGCGTTCCTTCGAGTTTCCGGCCGGCGCTTTCTCGCATGTGATTCACGCAGCCACGCCGGCCAGCGCCGCGTTGAATCGCCAGGATCCCCTGGCGATGCTGGACACCATCGTCGAAGGCACGCGGCGGGTCCTGGATTTTTCCGTAAGCTGTGGGGCTCGCAAGTTTTTGCTGACCAGTTCCGGGGCCGTCTACGGCAAACAGCCTCACTCACTCGCACACGTTCCTGAGTCGTATGCGGGCACGCCCGATACCATGGATCCCCAGTCCGCGTATGCCGAAGGGAAGCGGGTGGCCGAGTTGCTGTGCGCCATCTATGCGCGCCGGCACGGTTTGGAAACCAAGATCGCGCGCTGTTTTGCGTTCACCGGCCCTTACCTTCCGCTGGACGCTCACTTCGCCGCCGGCAACTTCATCCGCGACCAAGTGCGCGGCGGACCGGTCCAGGTGAATGGCGATGGATCGCCGCGACGCTCGTATCTGTACGCCGCGGACCTGGCGATCTGGCTTTGGACGATTCTTGTCAAGGGACAATCGTGCCGGCCATACAACGTCGGTTCAGATAAGGATGTGACCATTGGGGAGTTGGCCGCCGCGGTGGCCGCTCTCGGATCGGGAACCGCCGTGCGGATCGCCGCCCAACCGGCGCCTGGCGCGCCCGCCGAGCGTTACGTGCCGGATGTCACTCGCGCCCGGACCGAATTGCATCTGACACAGACCGTCTCCGTGGAGGATGGATTGCGCCGCATGTCGGAGTGGGCCGGCGGAAAGGTTCGGGCATGAACAAGATGGCCATCCGTCAGTGCCCGATCTGCGAGAATCGCGCGGCGGAGGTGCTCCATTCGCAGCAATTCGTCCTGCGGGAAAGCCATCTTTTGGCGAACGGTTACGACGTGGTGGCCTGCACGGTATGCGGCATGGTGTACGCCGACACGGAGGCATCGCAAAGCGCTTACGATGCGCTCTATCAGGAGGCCTCCAGATACCAGGACAACCGAACCTCGACTGGCGGGGGCGAGTCCATCTGGGATGCCCAGCGACTGGCGGAGACCGCGCGCGCGATTTTCTCGATGGCGGAAGACAAAACCAGCCGCATCCTCGATATCGGTTGCGCCAATGGCGGGCTGCTCGAAGCCCTGCGGGCACTTGGTTATATCCACCTTGCGGGCATCGATCCCGCGGCAGCGTGTGTCGCCAATACCCGGCATCGAGGTTTCGAAGCGCGGGTGGGCTCGCTATCCGCCATCCCGGAGGGAATTGAACCGTTCGACGTCGTGATTCTGAGTCACGTTTTGGAACACGTGCGCGATCTCGGTTCCGCCCTGGCCGGTGTGCGGCGGCTGCTCCATGAAGACTCGCTTGTATATATAGAGGTCCCGGACGCCACTCGCTACTGGGAATTCGTGAACGCGCCCTTCCAGGATTTCAACACCGAACACATCAACCATTTTTCCGGGATTTGCCTCCACAATCTGGCCCGGCGGCATGATCTGACACCCACCGGCCCCTCGGTGGCAAAGACTGTGAAGTCGTCGATGGACACGTTGTACCCGGCGGTATTCGCACTTTACAAATGCGGGAACTCGGCCGCGGAACCGTTGATGAAGGATGATTCGCTGCGGGATCGAATGCTGCGCTACATCGCGATTTCTTCGGACTTGATGCGATCCATGAACGATCGGCTGCGTCAGGAACTCGCCCATTGTCCGGAAGTAGCTTTGTGGGGCACGGGACAACTGGCCATGAAGCTTTTGAACGAAGAGCCGCTCCGCACCGCCAACATCCGGGTTTGCATCGACGGCAATCCGGTGAATCAAGGACAGCAGTTCAGGGGAATCCCCATTCTGGCGCCGGGCGAGCTGAGAGGAATCGAGTGCCCGATCGTCATCACGACGACCTTACATGAAACCGAGATCCGGCGGGATATCCGCCGGCTGGGACTTCCCAATCGACTGGTTTCTCTCCGCGCACAGGGACCGGTTCCGGGAGCGGCATTATGATCCGGCTCGCCGATTACGTCATGCGGAGCTTAGCCGACTGGGGCGTGCGCCATGTTTTCCTGGTGACGGGCGGCGGCGCCATGCACCTGAACGATGCCCTCGGCCGCGAACATCGCATCCGGTATATCTGCCATCACCATGAGCAGGCGGCGGCGATGGCGGCGGAAGGCTACGCCCGGGTAACCGGGAAGCCCGGCATTGTCAGCGTGACTACCGGACCGGGCGGGGTGAATGCCTTGAATGGCGTATTCGGCGCCTGGACCGACTCCGTCCCGATGTTGGTGATCTCGGGACAGGTCAAGCGCGAGACGTGCATGGGGTCTCTGCACATCAGCGGCTTGCGCCAACTGGGAGACCAGGAAATCGATATTATCCGGATGGTTCAAGGGATCACGAAATATGCCGTGATGGTGAACGATCCGGGGAAAATCCGCTATCACCTGGAAAGGGCCTTCCACCTTGCCCGTTCGGGACGCCCCGGACCGTGCTGGTTGGACATCCCCATCGATGTACAGTCCACCCTAATCGATGAGGACTTGCTGCCACCGTACGATGCCGGCGAAGACGACGTGCCATGGGATGCCGAACGTCTCTCCGCCCAATGCCGGCAGGCGATCGATCGCATTCGCTCCTCGGCGAGGCCGGTGATTCTGGCCGGCACGGGCGTGCGCGCGGCTGGGGCGCTCGAAGAATTCGATCGGGTCATCCACGGTCTGAACATTCCCGTGACGACTGCCTGGACACACGATCTGATCCCCAGCGACGATCGACTGTTCTGCGGGCGTCCCGGCACCATCGGCGACCGGGCGGGTAATTTCACCGTCCAAAACTCCGACACCCTGCTGGTTCTCGGTTCCCGCCTGAATATCCGCCAGGTCAGCTATAACTGGAACGCGTTCGCCCGAAACGCTTATAAGATCCAGGTCGATATCGACCCGGCTGAGTTGCGGAAGCCCACCGTCCGCCCCGATCTTCCCGTCCATTGCGATCTCAAGCTCTTCCTCACGGAACTGGCCCGCCAACTGGACGAATCCGGGTACACGCCCGCGCCGGCGCACGTCGAGTGGCTGAACTGGTGCCGCGCACTCCGCGGCAAGTATCCCGTGGTGCTTCCCAAACACCGCCAGGCCGGGCCGCGAGTCAATCCTTATGGTTTCGCGGAGCAGCTCTGGGCAAGCCTGGCGGACGATGACGTGGTGGTTTGCGGCGACGCTACGGCGTGCATTGTCACCTTCCAGACCGCTCGCTTGCGGAAAGGACAGCGGCTCTTTTCCAACTCCGGCGCGGCATCGATGGGCCATGATCTGCCGGCGGCCATCGGAGCCGCCATCGCGCGCAATGGCAAGCGCGTGATTTGCCTGGCCGGCGACGGCAGCATTCAGTTCAACATCCAGGAGCTCCAGACCATCCGCCATCACCAGCTTCCGGTCAAGATCTTCATCTTGAACAATGACGGCTATCTCTCGATCCGCACCACCCAAGCGACCTTCTTCGAAAGCCTGGTCGGGGAAAGCCCTCGAAGCGGGGTCTCATTCCCGGATTTCGGGCGAGTCGCGCTCGCCTATGGCATCCCATCCATGCGCATAGAGACTCCCGGCGATTGCGGCCGCATCCGGCCGGCGTTGGACGCGCCCGGCCCCATGGTATGCGAAGTGATGCTAGACCCGGCGCAGGAGTTCGAGCCGCGACTGAAATCCCGGCAGCTTCCCGGCGGGACCATGGTTTCGCCCGCGCTGGAAGACATGTACCCGTTTCTCGACCGGGCCGAACTGAACGCCAATCTCCGGTTGAGTGAGGGAGGCCGGCGCCCGTGAAGCAGAATTTCATCTTCGACCTGGATGGGACCCTGGTGGATTCGCTTCCCGGCATCACCCGCTCGGTAAATGCCGCTCTCCCGCCGTCCGTGGAGCGCGTGGCCGATGTCAGGCCGTATATCGGACCGCCGGTGCGATCGATTCTGCGGTCCCTGGCGCACACGGCCGCCGAGGACGAACTGGATCGCATGGAGCGGAGGTTTCGCCGGTCCTACGATGCCGATGGCTGGCGCGACACGGTCGAGTTTTCCGGCGCCAAAGACCTGCTGGAGCGCCTGCGAGCCGCCGGGAAACGCATTTTCTTGGTGACCAACAAACCGGCGCGGCCCACCCGAAAGATTCTGGAAGCCCTCGCCCTGCGCCCGTATTTTGAAGATGTGCTGACACCGGATTCGCGCACTCCCCCGTTTCAAGGGAAGGCCCAGATGATGCGCGAGCTCATAAGACGGCATGACTTGCAGCTTCGACAGTGTCTCATGATGGGCGATACGGCGGACGATGGTACGGCCGCCGCCGCCCTGGATATCGAGGCCGTCTTTGTGGCTCATGGTTACGGCGGCGCCCGCCTCGCAACAGACTTTCCAGACTGCCGGATCATCCCCCATCTCGGCGTGATCTCGACCCGGTTTGTAGGAAATGGAGTGGCTTTATGATCGATCGCGACATTTTCGAGGATTTGTTCGTTCTGGAGATGGCCAACAATCACTGGGGAAGCGTGGAGCGCGGTCTCCGCATTGTCTCGGCGTTCGCCCCCGTGGTCCGGTTCAACAACGTGAGAGCGGCGATTAAGCTCCAGTTGCGCGATATCGATACTTTCATCCACCGCGACTTCCGCCAACGCAAAGATATCCGCTACATCGCCAAGACCCTCAACACACGCATGCCGGCGGAGGGTTTTGCGGCTCTTGTCAAAGCCATCCGCCAAGCGTCGTGCATCCCCATGGCGACGCCGTTCGACGAAAAGTCGGTGGATCTTTGCTGCGAACTGGGTATCCCCGTTCTCAAACTGGCCAGCTCCGATCTCAACGACTGGGTTCTAATCGAGAAGATCGCCGCCACCAAGAAGCCCGTCATCGCCTCGACAGGGGGATCGTCACTGAAAGATCTCGACGACCTGGTTCTGTTCTTCCGCAATCGCCACATTCCCCTCGCCATCAATCACTGCGTCTCGATTTATCCCGCCGAGGACAATGAACTGGAATTAAATCAGATCGATTTTCTGCGCCACCGCTACCCCGCCACCACCATCGGCCTATCGACCCACGAATACCGGGACTGGAGCGCGTCCATGCTGATCGCTTACGCCAAAGGCGCCCGCACATTCGAGCGTCACGTGGACATCGAAGGCGACGGCCGAACGGTCAGTCCCTACTGCTCCCGCCCCGAGCAGATCGATACCTGGTTCAAGTCTTACCACAAGGCGCGGGAGTTGTGCGGCGCCCCGGGTACGCACAAGCGCCTGGCGCCCCCCAAAGAGACCGAGTATCTCGACTCCCTGGTGCGAGGGGTCTACGCCAAGCGCGACCTGCCCGAAGGGCACATCCTGACAGATGACGATGTTTACCTGGCGGTTCCCTTACAGAAGGGCCAGATATCCTGCCGGGAACTGATGCGCGGCGAGGTTCTATTACGGGCCATTGCGCAGGACGGGCCGGTAATGATCGAGTCGATCGACAGTCCGTACTCGACCATTGCGTCGCTGCGATCGTTGATGTATGCCAGGGGCCTCGAAGGGCCCTCCATGGACGATTCGGACCAGGGCCCAGAGTACGAAGCGGCGCCTCCGGGTGAACCCGTGGGTGTGATCCAGTAAGTGGAACTGCGTGAGGTGTGACCGATGAAGACGCTGAGTATCGTGAATCCCTGTTTTAACGAAGCAGGTAATGTTCGTGAACTTTACCAAAGGGTTCGGGCGGTCATGAACCGGCTGGGGAGCTACCGGTATGAGCACATCTTCATCGATAACTCATCCACCGACGGCACCGTCGCTATCCTGCGAGAACTAGCTGCCGCCGATAAGAACGTCAAGGTCATTGTTAACACCCGCAACTTCGGCCACATCCGGTCGCCTTTTCATGCCATGCAACAGGCCCGCGGAGACGCCGTCATCTCCCTGTGTTCCGATCTACAGGACCCTCCCGAACTGATCGAGGAAATGGTGCGGCATTGGGAACACGGTATGCCAGTAGTCATTGCGGTGAAAAGGGCCAGCGACGAAAGTGGCCTGATGTATTGGCTGCGGACGAAATACTACCGGCTGGTGAACCGGCTGTCCGACATCGAGACTTACGAACACTTTATCGGATTCGGGCTTTACGATCGCAAGGTGATGGATCGGATTAGCGAGTTCAAAGATCCCTATCCCTACTTTCGCGGAATGATCGCCGAAATCGGTCTGCCCCATGCGGAGATTCCTTACCGGCAACCGCTTCGGAAGCGCGGCATCACGAAGAACAACTTCTACACGCTTTACGACATGGCAATGCTCGGCATCACGAACCTATCGAAGGTGCCGCTCCGGCTGGTGACATTTTCGGGATTCGCCAGTTCCCTGCTCTGCATCCTGGTGTCGGTTGTCTATGGTGTTTACAAGCTGCTTTTCTGGAATAACTTTTCTGTGGGCATGGCGCCACTGGTCATCGGCGTTTTTTTCTTTGCCTCGCTCCAGATGGTCTTTCTGGGAATCATCGGAGAGTACGTCGGCGCCATACATACCTTCGTGCAAAAGCGGCCTCTCGTCTTCGAGAAAGAGCGGATTAACTTTGAGTACGGCGCGGCGATACCGGAGCCGGATGCACCTGCCGATGTCTCCCTTGAAAACGGCGGACAGAGGGAAGAAGCGCAGGTCGGCGCCGCATGAGCTCAGGTATCAGCGGTCCTGAAATAGAGACCGAACCCGCCATTAAGCCCTTGCCCGCCTTCCTCGCGCGCTTCGCCGTTCTCGCGCGAAGCGTTGAAACGGAAGCAAGCCTATGGCTCGCGGGCCTCAGCACTATATATCTGATAACGACGCTCACACGTGCTACCGGCAGACCGCTGTGGTTTGACGAGATCACCACTTTTTACCTGGCACGCATGGATAGCGTTGTGGCTGGGTGGCGCGCCACCGTCAATGGGGCGGACCTACAACCGCCGCTGATGATGGCACTAGCACACGTGAGTCAGTTGCTGCTGGGTCCGAACCCGCTCGCCACCCGCCTGCCGGCCATTCTGGGCGTAATGGTCGCGTGCGCTTGCATTTTTGCATTCATTCAAAGGCGCAGCGGCACGGTTTTCGGGATCTGCGGGGCACTGCTGATCCTGTTGACCAGCGCTTATCACTATGCGGTTGAAGCGCGCCCGTACGGTCTCGTCCTGGCGGGTGCCGCGATCGCGCTCGTGTCCTGGCAGCGCGCCGATGATCCTCGCCGCGGTTGGCGTCCTCTGGCGGGTATTGCGCTCGGGTTGTGGATCGCGCTGGCGAGCCAATGTTTCTCGATACTGCTTGCCGTTCCTTTTGGCGCCGGTGAGGTTGTCCGTTCTGTCAGGCACAAGAAGATCGACTGGCCAGTCTGGCTGTCATTTGCTTTGAGCGCATCGGCTCTTGTGTTCTACCCCCCGCTTTTCAAATCGCTCAACGCGGGGTTTGCCGACAACCTACCGATGTTCACGCCGACCTTTCGGTCGCTTTGGATTCTACCGAGTCATATGATTGGCGGGGCCGGGCGTGTGATAGCTGTGGTCATGGTGCTGATTGCATGGCTTCGAAGCGGGGAGGAATCCGTCAGATCCCGCTGCTCCAATCCGCGGGCTGACAAGAAGTCGGTGCCGGTTCACGAGATGGTAGCGGTGTTGGTGCTGGCAGCCATTCCGATATTTCTGATTGCCTTGGTCGCGGGGCTGCATTCCCCCGTTTTCTACCGGTACGGTTTGGCCGCCGTTCTGGGGATGGCCATCCTGGTAACACAGGCTTGCGAGCGCATCGCAGGCGGCGATTCGCGGATCGGCGTCGTGATCCTCCTCTTGATGACCGGAGTCTTCACCGAGAGATTTGTGTCTGACGCATTCTCCCGTCAGGATGAGCAGCCTGGCGCAGTACTGATGTCTGGCGCGGGAAGAAATGACATCAAGGTCGCGGGGCACCCTTTACTGGCGATGGTAACAGGAGACACGCCGCTGGTCGTGTCGAATCCCATCTGGTTCCCTCAGGTTGCCCAGTATGCTCCACCCGCGCTAGCCGCGCGCACATACTATCTGACCGATTCCGAGGCTGCGCGGAAATTTGCGCATACGAATTTCTTCGAAATCGCAATCCCGATCATGTGGCGGCTTCCGTTGCGAGCTCACGTGGTGCCATACCCTGTTTTCACGGCGACGCATCGGCGGTTTCTAGTTTACACGTCGTCGAATGGCTTTGACTGGCTGATGGGGAGGCTGCACTCCGACAATCCAACGTTCAGGTTCGTGGGCCGGTGCGGCGATGCGTTGCTACTGGAAGTGTGTCTTCAATGCGAAACAAGTCAGGACCAGTAGACACTGTTCCGCAGCCGATTAAGGCGGGGAACCGCCGCTCCGCTACGTGATTCGCCATGATCAGCCACTTCATGCTGTCGGATCTGATCGGGACGTTCGAGGCCCTTCTCCTATTCCCTCTCATCCTGCTTGTGCCCGGATATGTTCTAGGATGGCTCCTCGACATCCTGGCCTTTCGGCGCCGCACACTCCTGACCCGCCTGACCCTGGCCGTTCCGCTCTCCATCGGCATTTGTCCCATAGTCACGTATCTCCTGTGGCGCTTCCTGCCGCCCGCCGTCTGGGTCTTCTACGCGGCCTGCGCCATCGTGTTCGTCGTCTTGTTCTTTCGGGAGCGTCGCGAATTCTTTTCCCAAACGGCTGCCTCTGTGTTTTTCAAGCGGGGATCCATCGGTCTTGCAATTGTTGGAGCCTGGGTCGTCATGGCGACACTGGCCCTGGTGGACCTGCAACTGGGCCATCGCCTGTACTTTCCCACCGTCACTTACGACTACGCGCTGCGAACCGCCTTCACGGCCGCGATCTGCCGAACCGGCGTCCCGCCTCACAATCCGTTCTTTTTCGCGGGCGGTTTCTTCCCTCTGCGATATCACTATTTCTGGTTCATTCTTTGCGCCGCGGCGGAGAAGCTCACCGGGCCGTCCGTCAGCCCCAGGTTGGCCATGATCGCCGGAACGGTTTGGTGCGGGATCGGATTGCTCGCTCTGGTCCCACTTTACCTCCGGTTCTTCCAGGACAAGGGAAAAGCCGGCATCGACCGAAGGGCGTGGATCGGGATCGCGTTGCTGGGGGTGACCGGGCTGGATCTGGCGCCTGTTCTATTCATGGAATGGGTGTCGCACAGGTTCATGGGCAGCATTGAATGGTGGAACGATCCGGTCACCGCATGGGTGCACGCGGTGATGTGGGTCCCGCACCATGTCGCCGGATTGATTGCCTGTCTGACAGGCTTCCTCGTGGTTTGGGATGGAGCCCGGCTGCCGAGTCCACGGCGCCGCATGGTCGTGGGCGCGGCGGCCGGAGCGATGTTCGCGAGCGCCCTGGGGCTCACCATCTATGTCACTCTCGTATTCGCGGTATTTCTGTTCGTTTGGATGACGATGGAATTTCTGAGGAGTCATCGCCGGCAGGCGGGAGTGATCTGCCTGTCCGGAGTTCTCGCCTCCGTTCTGGCGGCCCCTTATCTCACGGAACTGCTCCCTGCAGGATCCTCTGCTGTCGCAGCTAGTGGCTCCCCTCTGCAATTCGCAATTAGACCCTTCGATTTTGTCGATCGGCTCTTCGGCTTGGCCGGAGGACCGCAAACCAACCTGGTAAATGCTCTGCTCCTGCCGGTTAACTACTCGTTGGAACTCGGCTTTTTTCTCATCGCCGGCGTCGTCGCATGTGGGGCGATGTGGCGCAACCGGCGATTCGTGACCGACGCTCAATGGTGCGGTCTCACCATGGCCGCCGTCAGCCTGGCGATCTGCAGCTTCGTCAGGTCCAGCGTAATCGGGAACAACGATCTCGGCTGGAGAGGAATCCTGGTCGCGCAGTTCGTTCTGTTGATCTGGGCAGCGGAGTTGTTGAACGATGGGCTGCTGTCTTCCCACTCGCCCGTTCAGAGCGGCCGCGAGTCTCATCTTCTCACTGGCAAGTGGCGAGCGTTGGCGGCGGTAGCTCTGGTTCTGGGGGCTGCGGGTAGTGTCTATGAGGTGGTAAAAGTGCGCCTGTTCCCTCTCGCCTCGGACATGGGCGCGGCCGGCACCGTCCCGTGGTTATCCCCGGATACAAACCTGGGCGCCCGGACATTCGCACTTCGTCAGCTTTATGAAGGATTGAAACAGCGAACGCCCGCCGCCTCGGTCTTCCAGCATAATCCCAACACCAATCCCGAGGATCTCTTTCATGGCTCGTATGCGGATCGCCAGCTTGCGGCCGAGGGTCCGGCATGCGGTGTTGTCCTCGGCGGCAATGCCGCGCTGTGCCGCAATATGATTGGCGATATCGATTCCTTATTTACCAACCCGGCGTCACTCGATTCGACCCGCGTGGACGAGATCTGCGGAAGACTGTCCATCGACATGCTGGTGGTCAAGGACACGGATCCAGTCTGGCGCGATCGGCAAAGTTGGGTTTGGAAACGGAAGCCAATCCTCGAAAATGACTATGCGCGGGCCTTCGCGTGCAGTCCGCCGGCGGAGGATCGGTAAGAGCATGGTGCTAACCTTTGTCGCGGCCCTGTTCGCAGCCGTCTACATCGCGTTGAGTAACGATCTGAACCCGGTTGAATGGATCGGAGCGCTCACGGTACTGCTCGTCGCCACGGTTCGTCCGCGGACGGCCGCCGGGTTTTTCCGCTGGATCGAGACACGCTTCTCGGTTCTGGCGCGGCGGAAAACACTTGCCATTGTGACTGTATCGGGGCTCGCCCTGGCCTTGCGCGCGCTGCTGTTGCCGATCGATCCCATACCGGAGCCGATCGTCACCGACGAATTCAGTCACCTGCTGCTGGCTGACACCTTGGTACATGGCCGGCTCGCCAACCCGCCGCACCCCATGTGGCGGCATTTCGAAACCATGCACGTGATCCAGCAACCGCGCTACGCTTCGATGTACCTCCCGGGCCAGGGCGCGGTGCTGGCCTTAGGTCGAGTTGTGGGCGGCCATCCCTGGTGGGGAGTCTGGTTTACCACCGGCCTGCTTTGCGGCGCCCTCACATGGCTGCTGCAAGGATGTCTCCCGCCGGGTTGGGCTCTGTTGGGCGGCTTCGTTGCCATGTTGCGGCTGGCGCTCTTCAGTTATTGGGTGGATAGCTATTGGGGAGGTGCGTTGGCGGCGTTGGGCGGCACGCTGGTGCTCGGCGCCTGGCTGCGCTTGCGAGGCAAGGCCTATCTCCGTTATGGCGTCCTGTTCGCCGCTGGCGCCCTGACCCTGGCGAACACGCGCCCCTACGAAGGCGGTGTCTTATGCGTGTCTGTTGGCGCTGCGCTGGGGTGGCAGTTCTTGCGCGGCGCAAGGCGGGAACGGCGGGCGGACCTGCTCCGCGTGGCACTGCCCGTGATTTGTATCCTACTCTGCGGCCTGACAGTGGAGGCGGTGTATATACGGGCCGTGACTGGAAGTCCATGGCAGCTTCCTTACACCCTTAACCAGCAGACTTACGGCTGGCCGATGACGGCGGCCTGGATCCAACCGCGGCCATTCGCCCATGAGCATCTCCAGATGCATCGGTACTACCTGTGGGAGCTGTCGCTGCACCGGCATCTCTTCGACTTCCCGGTGATACTGATCAAGACTGCGCAACTCTGGTGTTTCTTCATCGGCCCCACGCTCGGCCTCGCACTCCTTTTTGGATCGCGGGCATGGCGCGACCGGCGTATTCGCGCTCTCCTGATCTTCGGCGGCCTTGTGTTCTTCGTCGTGCTGACCGAACAATCCAGCTATCCGCACTATCTCTCGCCGGTTGCCGGTGTGGTCTTCGCTTTGGTGCTCCAGGCGATGCGGCATGTGCGGGCGGGAGGGCCGCGAGGGCTCGCCCTGGCGCGGATGTTGCCGCTCGTCCTGGTGTTCGTGGTGGGCCTTCGGGCAGTGGCGGCGCCGCTGCACTATCGCTTCCAGTCGCTCGGCGACCATCTCTCGTGGTGCTGCAATAAGCCGGGCAATTTGAACCGCGCCGCGGTGCTGGCGAGGCTCACGGCGGAGCCCGGCCAACACGTCGCGATTGTGACGTATTCGGCGGAACATCCGTTCTTATATGAGTGGGTGTACAACGAAGCGGATATTGACCATGCGAAGGTGGTTTGGGCCCGTGACATGGGGATCGAAGGCAACCGCGAACTGGTCCGATATTTCAAAGGGCGAAGAATCTGGATCGTGTCCGCGGACGCCATCCCGGCGCCGATAGTTGAGGAACAAAAGGTTCCTTGAGTCAGTGTCAGTCGAGCTTCTTGGCTTCGAAATTACCGTCTTGATATCCGGTGAAGCCCGTCACCTTGCCCGAGGCGTCCCGCAGAAAGCTGACCCAGACGCCGTACTTGGGGATGTCATAATCCGTTTCGGACTCGGGCAGCAGTTCATCGGCATCGCCTTGGCCTTGCTGTTTCACCATCAGACGCTTCCCATCCACGAACACATCGAGCACCGGACCATGCTCGATTTCGTAACGTCCCGCGTAGGATGTGAGCACCTTGGCATCCACCGTGAGATTCGTCTTCGGGCGGTGGAGCTGGCGCCCCTTGGCGCGGATCTCGGAGTCGCCGGCCTGCGCCAACGCATCGCTGTAGCGCCAATTGTAGTCGAACATGCCGGATACAACCCTGGTCTTGAGCGATGACGCCGATTGCCCGCGGGCGGGGATGTGGCCGTCCATGACGATGTACTCCCAGTCGTAGGAATTAGTTGGGCTTGGCCCGCAGAAATACATGCCGTCCGTGGAGGTGCCGGCGGCGATCCACACGTACCGCTCAGGGTTCAGTGGATTCGGGTAGATCATTTGCACGCCCGCATCCTTAACCGCAAAGCTCTTGCCATCGATGGCGATCCGATCGGTCGAAATCTGGAGCGGCAATCTGGTGGCGAGCTGCGCCGTCACCCGATTGGCGTCCGGCCCTCCGATGAGCAGGAGCGAGTACTTCGCCACATCCGCGTCCTTCATTGCGGTGTCCTCGAAGACGCGCGGCTCCTGCTTCTGCCAATCGCGCCAGCCGTTGATGAATGTCTCGGCTTTCCTGCGGCACAGCGCCGCCATTTCCGGATCTTTGGAGACAGTGCCGATCACGATCGCAAACGGTGTCACCGTAAAATCCGTTGTCGATCCCGGCAGGCGCTCATTCTTGTGAAGGGCCGCGGGCTGGTATCCGGCCGCGGTCAGCCGCAGTCCACCGTTCTCGAAACGCATCTCCTGGGCCGAGCCATTCCAGACGACCTTCACCGGCTTGGCCTGGTCCACCAGGACCGCCGAAGGGGATAGCGTGATGTCGAGGACGTTCTCGGTGTCCAGGCGAATCACGTTGCGATCCACGAGTTCGGCATCCACCGCCATGAAGGCCAGTGGATTGGCCTCCTGCAGCACATGCGCCCAGTAGGCTGTGGCGTTACGCAGTTCGGCGGAGCGGATTCGCACATGGCGGGGATTGGGGTTGCGCCGGTGCTCCAGGAACCACTCGATACTCATGTTCCCGTTTTGGCTCTCGAGGGCTTCGTGGCTGCGGCCGGGGAACTCCTGATAGCGCACGTCGTAGCCCCAGCGCTGGAGAAGACGCACGGCCCATCGGGAATACTCCACGTTCACCGACTGATCCGCGTCGCCATGGTGCACGAAGATGGGCATGTTGAGCAACCCGTCGGCCATGGCCCATGTGCTCTCCTTCTCGTTGAAAAAGCGGTCCAGCGGGCTCAGCTTGGCCAGTTCCTCTTCCGACATCCGCGAGTGGTAATCGGAGCCTCCGAAGACCGGCGCGATAGCGGCGAACAAGTCCGGGTGACGGTTGGCAATCTCCCAGGTGCCCCACCCGCCCATGGAATCGCCTGTCAGGTACACCCGATCTTCGTCCACGCTGAAGAGCCGCTTCGCCTCGGCGATGGCATGCACCACATCGCTGTCCCCCATGCCCAGGTACGACGCGTTCCCGCGGCCGTGGGGCTCCATGTAGATCACCTCTTGGTGATTGGAAAATTCGGTGTCGATGCCCGCATAGCGGCTATCCGCGGCCCACCACCGCACGTAGACCGGATTGGCGGGATTGTAGCCGTGCATCTGGATCACCAGCGGCCACTTCTTTGCCGGGTCATAATTCAACGGCAGGTAGGCACGGCAATACTGCGGCGAGCCGTCCACTTCATCGCGGTAGGCCAGGCGCACGAAGCCGTCCGCGCGGATGCGGCCAGTCAGCCCCTTGCGCTCCAGCATCATTTCGTCATATTCCATCAGCGGAGAATGGATCTTCAGCCATGGGTTGCCCTTGGCCTCGCTCAGCTTCGATCCCAGGCGGTCCTCCACCATCTCGGCGAGCATCTTGAGGGTGAAGCCTTCGGGCTTCGAGGCGTCGGCCTTGGCGGCCGTGGCAGCGAGTTCCCGGGCCTTGGCCAGCGAATCCCCTTTGTACCAGGGAAGGTGAGTCGCATAGAGCAGGCCCTTGAACGTGTGCGTGGTGAAGCGCACCTCGTAAGGGCCGTCCGGCCAGTTCCTGGCATCGATCGCTACGTTCGCGCCTCGATTGGCCCGCGTTGTGAAAACCGCTTTGCCGCCGGGTTGGATAACTTCGATTGTTACGGCCTCCAACCCGGTTCGCTCCGCGCCGATATCGGTCTTGAGCGTGAATCCGTCCGGCAGGAGCTTGACGATCGAAGGACCGATTTCGGCCTTGCGCGCCACCACCGTTCCCGGCTCGAGCACCCTCGCGCTGAACGACTTCGCCGCCGATACCTTGACAAGCAGGGCGTTCTCTCCCGCGTTCATGTCCACTTCGACCTGGTCCTCATCGGGAGTCAAGGACCTGAGGCCATCCTTGGCCAGAACCGCCTTCCCGTTGAGCCACACCCGGATGCCGTCCTCACTGCCCACCGCGAGCAGCGCTCTCCCGGCCTTGAAACGGGAAACCTTGGTGAACGCGTATGCCACCGCGCCGTCTTTGGGACCTGTCAGATCGTCGAAGGTTACGGCATCGCCCCAACTCTTCTGGGAATGCCACTTGACGCTCGTTCCATCCGCGCGCTTTTGTTCCAGGCCGTCGGTGGCCCGGATACCGGCCTCCCCGCCTGGACTGCCGAGGCAATCGGTTTCGAGGCCGCAGGCGAATGGCCCGGCCACCAGCCAGAGCCGGAAATAGTTTCGCTCACCGCGTTGCCATGGCATCCGCATTTCGTCTTTGAGTTTGGTGGGCGCAGGGGCTGTTTGAGCACCTGCATTCGAAAAAAGGAACGGTAGAACGGCCGTCAACAGGGATAACCGCACGCGTCTCGACACTCTTAGCCTCCGTTGAGAAGCATCCGGTAAAGCAATTCCCCTGCCATTCGGCCGCATGCTGGAGCGGACTCTGAACGCCATCGAAATCACGAAGAGATTATCAATTTTGACATCCGAATGTCCGCAATCGGACAGTTTCAGATGCACTGGACTGGCTACACATCCAGGTGACTCGCGGCGGCGACGCGGCCATACCAATAGCCCGAGTCCTTGATGGTTCGCTTCCGGGTGGCGAAATCCACATAAGTCAGCCCGTATCGCCGCGTATAGCCGTCACCCCACTCGAAGTTATCGAGCAGGCTCCATGCGTGGTAGGCGCGCACTCTGGCTCCATCCGCCATGGCTCGAGCCAATTCCGCCAGGTGCTGGCGATAAAACTCGATGCGGCGCTGGTCGGCGACCCGGCCATTGGCATCGGGCTGCTCCATAAAGACTCCGCCGGTTTCCGTGACCTCTATGATGGGTTGATTGTAATCACGCGAAAGCTGCATCATCAGGTCATAAAGGCCACGCGGCCACATCTCCAGGCCGCCATCGGTCTTCGGGCCTTCGTTGTCTAACTCGATGCGGATCTGGGCAAATGGATCGTGACTCGATAAGTCTGGCTTTGCGCCATTGCTCGCATCCGAAGCGATCAGGCGAAGGTAGTAATGAACTCCCACCCAATCCAGGGGAACCTTCATGATCTTTTCGTCGCCCGGCTTGAATCCCATGGCTTCATAGGGAGTTTCGCCGATGAATGCCTTGGGATAGGCGCCACGGAAGGCCGGCTCGATGAAGTAAAGATTGTGGGCCGCATGGTAGCGCGCGGCCGCGGCGCGATCCGCTTCGCCGCTGGTTTTCGGATAGATTGGCTCCATCCCGTAGGCACTGCCGACCGTGGCTTTGGAAGATGCCGCTTTGATGGCGCGAAAGGCCATGCCCTGCGCCAGGTTGACGGTGTGCGCCGCTTTGAGAAACTGATCGATGTTGGCCTTGTGGGGAGGGTCCGACCCGTTGCCGTAACCATGGTAAGTGAAGGTCACGGGCATATTGAAAGGCGCCCAGACGGTAAGCCGGTCGCCGAGATTCTTAGCCAGAATCGCGGCAAAGTCGGCATAGTAGCCGGCTAAATCGCGATTCGGCCAGCCGCCGCAATCTTCGAGTGCCTGCGGCAAATCCCAGTGATAGAGGGTGCAGAAGGGGCGAATGCCCGCTTCCAGCAAGGCATCGACGAGATGGCTATAGTAGTCGAGGCCCTTCTGATTCACCTTTCCCGTGCCTTCGGGCAGGATGCGCGGCCAGGAAGTCGAAAAGCGATAGCTCTTCATGTTGAGGCGCTTCATGATGGCTACGTCTTCCCGGTAGCGATGATACTGGTCGCAGGCCACATCGCCATTCGAGCCATCCCGAATTTTACCCGGCGTGTGAGCTTCCCGGTCCCAGATGGATTCGCCCTTGCCGTCGGCATTCCATGCGCCCTCCACCTGATAGGCGGAGGTGGCCATCCCCCACAGGAAATCCTTCGGAAAGCGCGCGGCGGCGATTTGCTCGTTCGAGATGGCGCCGGAAACCTGCTGTTGCGGGGACGGCTCGACGGCCGCGAGTCCCTTGCCGGCAGCCAGAGCGCAGCCGCCCGCCATCAGCGAGTCTTTCAGAAATTCCCTTCGATCCATCGATATTCTCCCTCGGGACAAGATAGGAACTGTCGCACGGCAGAGGCCACATTAGGCCCCGCCGTCCAACATGCCCAAGGGTAACACCCGCTCGAGACTCGTCAGAAATCGACTCGCAACGCGAGTTGTCCCGTCCGGTTGCCTCCGGAGCCTTGGGGCAGCGCGGATTGCAATACACCGAACGACGGGCTTGTGACGTTCGTCGCGGGCGGCGCAAAATTGGTGTGGTTCAAAACGTTTGTAAACGTAGCTTCGAACCGGAAATGGAACCGCTCGCCAATATTGAAGCGCTTGGCGATACCCATATCCACATCGATCATGCTGGGCCCCTGCAAGATACCGACACCGCAGCTCCCGAACCGCCCGGCGTTGACTGGCGGCAGAGCAAAGGCATTGGGATTAAAGAACTGTTGAGACGTCTGGCCCGCAAAGGGGTTGCCTACGCAATCCGGGCGCGCGACGGCCCCTCCCACGGATCGCTCGATCATATCCGTGTTCGATTGATCGTTGGCCGCCGGCATGGTGGGCGTCAGCCACTGACCTGTTTGTACCGTCGTAACCGTGCTGAGAGTCCAGTTTCCCATAATGGCGTTCAAGTACCGGGGTCCGTGCAACAATTGGCCGGTTCCGAACGGCAGTTGGTACGTGCCCGTCAGCAGGAGACGTTGCCGCGGCGTTCCTACCACGTTGCCCCGGTCGTAAGGGATATCGAAGCGGTTGGCAATCTCCACCGCATAAGGCTCTTCGCCGGCGTATACGGTTGGTGCATCGCTGCCTTGCGCGTCGCTGATATTCTTCGCCAAGGTATAGTTCGCCTGGAACGTCAGCCCGCGCGAAAACCTATGTTGGATCTCGGCGATGCCCGCCTGATAGCTCGCATTTCCGATGCTGTCCGAATACATCAGCAGAAGCCAGTTCTGATAGGGGGCGCGCGGATCCACGTATCCGTTGGCCGGTATGGTGTAAGGAGTCGTGCTCGGCTGAATCTGGTTCAGATCTTCGGTGATGGGGAGGTGCCAGCTGCTCTGTCCGGCGTAGCTGAACCGCACCGTCGTATTCGGCGCCACTTGCCGCTCCACAGTCAAGTTCCATTGTGCTGACGTAGGGTCTTTGAAGTATGGATTATTGGCCTCTTCAAATGAGCCCCCGCCTAACGGCACCGGCCCTGGAGTGGACGTTTGCGGAAACTGGAACTGCGGGGTCCCGTTCGTGAAGTAGTTATTGTAGGTGATCAAATCCGAAAGAGCGATGCCTGCATTGTTGAAGGACATAGGTCCTAGCGTGGTTGCCGTGAAGATGCCAAAGCCGGCGCGAATGACAGTCTTGTTGTCGTTGAACGGCCGATAGGCCACACTGATGCGCGGATCGAAATCGTGCCAGTTCAAATGTCTCAGTCCCTGCGGAAGGCCGGCCTGGCTGGCAGTCTCCACGTTGGAACACGGCAGTGCCGCGGTTTTGTTGGGAAGCTGACACGCGTTGAACGACTCGAGAAATCCGGTGTAGATGCTCTGATAGAGCGGATTATTCGCCACCGTGTTCAGGAAGGCGTTCGGGACCACGACCGTGACGTTGTTGGCCGAGGGGATGAAACTGGACAGGTCTCCCGAACTTTCAATAAACGGCGGAAGCAATTCCCACCGCAATCCGAAATTGACCGTCAAACGGCTGTTTACCTGCCATTCATCCTGCCCGTAAACACCCCAATGAGTGGCGTGCGCGTCTATTTGTGGACTGGTGATGGCGAAGAAAGAGGGACTCGGCAAGCCGAGTAGAAAATCGCCATAAGAGTAGTTTGTGAGTGCACCGCTGAACGTAAAGTTGCCATAGTCGTCGGAGGGTGCGTAATACATGAGGGCGTTATAACGCTGTCTGCGTGCATCCACTCCGACTCGAATTGTGTGCTTGCCCCGGACGCGAGTGAGATTATCGGTGAATTGGAAGTTTCCCGAAATGGTCTTTCCAACCCTGTCCTGCCCGATGGAGGTAATGGTGCCGTCGGCGAACGAGAACGTCGGGAAGGCATCTCCCGATGGGTGCGCGGCGAGGTTTATCCCATTGTTGAGGACCAGCCCGAGTTGCGAAATCGCGTTGGCCCCTTCGATCGGGAAGGTGTCGTTTTCATTGTAATTCGTGAATCCGAAGCGGAACTCATTCAGTAAAGTCGGGGTGATCGAGTAGTTGTAGGAAACCACCAGGCTGCGGTTTTGCTCCCGAGCTTTGTCAGGGGGCAGGAAATCGTTCGCCGGGTAGATTACACCCGCGTTATTAAACAACGTGTAGTTGTCGTTCTTGAAGCTAAAGCGGGCATAGATCTGCTGTTTGACACTGATGTTGTGATCGAGTCTAAGGTCGAAGCCATTGGAATTCGACGGGGTCGGGACCAACGTCTGATAGTTGTAAGAGGGGTTCAGGACGCCGAGGTTGGCGTTTGGCAGAGGATAGTAATTCAGCACAGCCTGGGCCACGGGGTTGATACAGCCCTGGCACGAGCCGGTCGGGATCGTGTTGTTCGGATACGGTTGGCCAGTGAAAGGATTGATCACGGGCAGTCCTGTTGCCGCGGCCATCTCGCTCAAATCGCCGGTCCGCTGCGCTGCCGTCGGCACCAGAAGCTGCTCCGGGTAGGACTGGGTCTTTCGGTTCCCCTCATAATCCACGAAGAAAAACGTCTTGTCTTTCCCATGGTAGAGTTTCGGGATCGTGACGGGGCCGCCCATGCTGCCGCCGAAGGTATTGAAACTCTTGGGCGCCTTGGTATTGAAGTTCAGAACCGTGGCATCGAGAACCTGATTCTGGAAATACTCAAACGCGCTACCGTGCACCTGGTTCGTTCCGCTCTTCGTGACGAAGGTCACATCGCCGATCTGGGCGAATTCCGCATTGTTATTAAAGGCGGTGACTTTCATTTCGGCGATCCCTTCGAGCGATGGATAGGCGTCCTGCAGTGCGCCGTTCAGCCGCACGTTGGCGGTGGAGACTCCGTCCACGGAGAAGCCCACCTGCGCCGCCGTCGCGCCGCCCACGGCAATGTTCCCCTGCGAGTCCTTCGTCACGGCGGGAGATACGGCCAGAGCCGCCAGTGGGCTGCTGGATACGGCTCGGGAGTTGATAGGTAGCTGGGATATGTCACTATTGGCCTTGGAGTCGGTCAGCGTGGCGTTTTCCGTATTCACAGCCACGGCCTCCGCGGCCACTTCGATTTGCTGACTCGTGGCGGCCACCGTAACCTTCAGATCCAGACGAATGTCCTGTCTCGCCGTCAACTCCACTTTATCGACTACAGCAGTGGCGAAACCCTCTTTCGCGGCAGTCACCCGGTAGTGTCCTGGCTTCACGTTTTCGAAAAGGTAATTTCCGGCATCGTCACTGAGGGTGGCGGCGTCTGTATTCTCATCCGCATTGTGCAGCTTGATCTGCGCCTGTGGGAGGGCGCTGCCGCTTTGGTCCTGAGTGGTCCCGCGGATGCTTCCAAAGGTGGACTGCGCGCTGAGATTCGCCGGCAAGGTCGCCAGGAGAATCGCGCAAATACCCAAGAGCTCCCCGACTACCATTTGCGAGTTCTGTAGTTTCATGCTCGTAACTCCCGTACCCCAAAGGGACACGGCAGTTCCCCTCCTTTAGACAAAGTGAATGCAGGATTGATCGATTGCGGAAATGCTCAGCAAGGAGTGCGGGTCTCAACGCAGAGAACCCAAGTGCTACTCTTGGGTAGCATATGGTCGAGGTCATGAAAAAGGCATAAAGAGCCCGAGAGAATAAATAGATCTGACGAATAAAGAAAGTCTATGTGGCTTCCCGCAGAGCAAGGGAAGAATGGGTTGGTCAGTGCACCGCGTAGCACCCCGTGCGCGCAACTGTAGCACGCGCTATGATATGGAACCGGTGACACCAGGATTCGAGCCCCATCTCGACGATGTCCGTGAGGCGCTGGCAGCCGTGCTATGTTCCCGGTATTTCTCGGGAGCCGAGCGCCGTAAAAGGCTGCTGGAGTACCTGGTGGAAGAGACCCTCGCCGGACGCGGAGCCGGTCTGAAGGAATATCGGATCGGTGTGGATGTCTATGGCAAGGACGGCGCCGAATACGACCCCCGGACTGACCCGGTCGTGCGGGTGGATATCGGGCGTCTGCGGACCAAGCTGGACGACTACTATGCCGCGGAGGGGCGCCATGCGCCTTTACGCCTGAAACTGCCGAAGGGGGCCTACTCGATACAGTTCCTGGCCAACGGCGCGCCGCCGGACGAAGTCCACCCAAACCAAGGAACCGGGCCATCGTCCGCAACCGAACGAGCTGTGGCGTATGCGGACCGGCGTCGGACGGCGTCCGGGCTTTGGCCCGCGCGACTTCTGGTAGCGGCCGCACTGCTGGTTTCCGTCGCCGGCGCCAGCCTGTTCTGGCACGGGCTTCACCTCGCGCGCCAGGCGCCCCGCTCTCTGGCGCTCATCCCCTTCGCCAACCTTTCCCCGGACCGCGGCACCGACTATTTGAGCGACGGAGTGGCCGACGAAGTGACCGTACTGCTGGGGCGCATCAAGGGACTGCGCGTCATCGCGCGTGCTTCGACATCGCAATTCCGTGATAGTAAGCTGTCACCCCGGCAGATCGGGCGACGGCTCGGGGCGGACGCCGTCCTGACGGGCAGCCTGCAGCGGTCGGGCAACCGCGTGCGGGTGATCGCGCAGCTCAACTCCACCGCCGACGGCTCGCAGATCTGGTCGGAGGCGTTTGACGGCGATGTACTGGATGCCCTCCGCCTGGAGGACCGCATTGCCGGCGCGGTAGCGGTTCAATTAGGCGCGTCCATCGAAGGCCGCGTGGTCAAAGACCCGGCCGTTCACGACCTCTATTTGCGCGGCCGTTTTTTCGCCGCCCAGCAAACCCCCGCCGCCGTGTTGCGCGCCGGCGATCTGTTTCGGCAAGGACTGGTGCGCGATCCGCGCGATCCCGAGTGTCTCCGGGGTTTGGCCGCTACCGAAGTGTGGATGGCCAGCATGGGACAGAAGTCGCCGCGGGAGGCCATCCGTTCGGCGCGCGCGCTGATCGAAACGGCGGTCGCCGTTGACCCCAACGACGGCATGGGCCATCTCATGCTCGGTTACATGCTCTATGCCAACGACCGCAACTGGCGGGCGGCGGAACCGGAGCTTCAAAAGGCCGTGGAACTAAGCCCCAACTCCACGGACGTCCGCAACAATTACGGCTACATACTGCTCTTCCGCGGGCGCTTCGATGAAGCCCTGGTGCAATTCACCCACGGCCGCGAGATCGACCCTCTCAGCATCATGCCGCACGTCAGTATGTGTGAGCTCTATGCCAACATGCGCGACTATCCGCATGGCGAAGCGGAATGCCGGACGGTTCTGGAGGCTAACCCCAAACACCTGGGTGCGCGTATCGAACTGGCGGATATGCTGGCCCAGGAGGGCAAGTACGATGCCGCATTCCAGGAACTGGACCGGGCCCGCGACGTCATGGTGAATCCCGAGGTGGCCTTGTCGTTACGGGCGAAGTTTCTTGCCTGGCAGGGAAACCGCGAAGAGGCGAGCAAAATCCTGCGGCAGTTGGAAGCGGGCCCTGGCCCGGCATCGTGGGTCTTGCGCGCCGGCGCTTACCTGGGGACCGGCGATCGCGACCGGGCGCTCGTCTGCCTGGAAACGGCCTATCGAGAGCACGATGGCAACCTGTTGGGGGTACCGAAAAACCCGCTGTGGGCTCCCCTGCGCTCCGATCCGCGCTTCCAGGACCTGGTGCGCCGCATCGAGGGGCAGTAGGATTCAGCCCTTTTTCTTAAGTTCCAATTCTTGAACCCTGCTCTCCAGGACTTTTATCCTGTCTTGTAGTGCCTGCTCTTTGTGCCTGGCTGCCTCGAGAGCCGGTTCAAACTCGCACATCTGCCCCAGGCGTTCAAACCCCGGGCACCTGTCGTAGAACTCGTCTCCACAGGCCTTCAGACTTTCGGCGAGTTGCGCCGTAAAGTGCTTGATCATAGGCCGAACAGGTATGCACCCCCGAAATGCCCCGTCGCAATCATGGACATTGAACTCGGGACAGCGAAAGATAGGGCCACACCCATCGAAGAGAGGGCACATCGTAAAGGTGGGGGCGCACAGTTGAGGGCTAACCCCCAGGTTCTCCATCTGGCTTTGATCGAGTGTCTTCATGTTCAAACCTCCTTATGAGTCGTCCCCAATCTGGAACGACTGGTTCTGTTCGTTGACGAATCGCCTCATGTTGTATCGCAAGGCCAGTGTGTCCAGCAGAAAATCCCGCCACGGCGCGCAGTTCTCGCCGCGCTGGCCATTCAACCGAAGGTATGGGCAGCCGCCCATGCAGATGGGCAGGACCCGACATTCCTTACATTTCGCATCTTCCAGGGGGTTCCAGTCGAGGAAGCATCTCAAGTTCTCTTGTTGCCTTGGAGTAACTTGATCGTCGAAGATGGTGCCGATAGAGTTCTCCGGCCCCAGCGACGCCTGGGCCCAGCACTTGAAAAGCAGCCCAGGCGGCGTGATCAGGTAGACAAGCCTGTGCTCAGCCCCACAAACCCCACCTAGCCGCAATTGGGGATACCGAAGGGCGGCAAAGCCTCTCGCGATTGCCTGGCGGGTCAGCGCAAGATTGAGTTCACCGAATTCTCGATCTGAGAGACAGTTGGAGGCGATGCCCGCACAGGCCTCGGTGAACGGCTTGACGTGCCCGAAATAGGTGGCAATGCCCTGGAGTCCGTGCTCGACAAGTTCGTCCAGCAGTTTCACCGCGGTGCCGGCGTTGCTCCTATCGACATTGATGCGGATCTGGATTTCCAGGATGTCCCGCGCGGCGGCAACGTTATCCAGTATCCTGTCAAAAGTGCCGATCCCGCCCTTCAGGGGACGCCGCTGATTGTGGGTGCTTCGATCCCCGTCCAGCGTAATCTGCGCCTTTGTTATTCCGGCTGCCTTGAGGCGCTGCGCCACTTCTTTGCTCAGTCGGAAACCATTGGTTACGATGTCCGCGGGCAGATATCGTGCCCCACAGCGCTCGCAGATGTCGCGCAACCTGGCGCTCAAGTCCTCGATGATGTCCAGACACAGAGTCGGCTCGCCGCCGTACCATGCCACCGAGAGGCTGCCTGGTTTGGGCAACCGATCCTCCACGAAGCGCAATAATGCCCCCTGAACACGGCTGCTCATCCGTTCCGGGCGCGCATAGCTGAAGCAATAGGTGCAGCGAAAGTTACAATCCAAGGTCGGGACGATGGTCAGCCCAATAGTCCCTTGGCGCTGCTCCTTGAGAGCGCCGTGAATCGCCCCCATTTGGCCGAACTCATCTTGCTCGTCGGAGATCAGGAAGCCGTCTTTGAGCAGGTGGTCGCGGAACAGGCCGAGCCCGTTGGCGTCGAAGACATCTTCTCGCGGCTCGGCACAAAACTGCTGGAGCGCGGCAAACTCCTCGGCGCTCAGTTCCGCCAAGGCGGTGGTCAGACTGTTATAGCCCAGAATCGAATCGCCATCTACTTGGAAGAAGAAGTTATAGCGCGATGGCTTCATGGGTGGTTATCCGCTAGCCCAGAACAGATCTACCCGGACCGCTGCCGGGAGCCAGACGTCGTAATCTCACCCTGGGTTACCAGTTTGGCTTCCCAGCCACCAGTTGATAATTGTACTCCTCAATAGCTGGAATCAGACCCGTTTATTTTATTTCTTTATCTCAAGCGGCTGCTGTCCCATGGCTTGTCAGAGTCACGTCAACCTGACGGGAAACACCTGATCAGCCGAAGTGGGCTAAGGCAATAGGCTTCAGCGCCCGGAATCCACAAGGATTAGAATCTACCGGCCCTGTGCGACCTGACGCAAGGGAACCGCTTGTCCGTGCGGCAGCCCATGCCGGCCGCACCACTCGCGAATCTCCTCCGGCGAGCGGAACGGAAGCACGAGTGAGCAGTGTTGGTGTGATCCTTCGATTTTGCCAGAGTGGTGGGCGGCGGAAGCAGCCACGTCCGATCGGCTCATTCGTACCGCAGCGCGACCATCGGGTCCACCCGCATCGCACGCCTCGCCGGGATATAACAGGCCGCCAGCGCCACAATTGTCAGCACCAGGGTGACTCCCGCGAATGTGAGAGGGTCGGTGGGCCTCACGTCGTAAAGCAGCCCTGCCATCACGTGCGACGCGATCAACGCACCCACGAGCCCCACGGCGGCACCGCTGATCGCCAGCGCCAGTCCCTGACGCAGAACCATCTCCAGGATCTCCCCCCTTTGCGCCCCGAGCGCGAGCCGAATGCCAATCTCGCGCGTGCGCTCGCTGACCGCATACGAAATCGTCCCGTAAATTCCAAGCCCTGCCAGCAGTAAGGCCGTCACGGCGAACAAGGCAACCATTTCCATCGAAAATCGCCTTTCGGAAAGTGATGCGGATAGCGCGTCATCGAGCGTCTCCGCTCCGAAAACAGGGAGTTCCGGGTTCACCGACTGCACCTCCTTGCGCACTTCCGCTGGAATCGCACCGGGATCCAGTTGTCCGCGGAGAAATATTGCCAGGTCCCTGGCCGTCGTTTGATAGGCGTCCAGATAGATCTGCGGAACGCTTGCCTCCGCCAGCGATTCGGTCCGGGCATCCGCGATGACGCCGGCCACCGTGATCCACGAAGGCTTCGCCGGGTTCAGCTTGAGACGCTTTCCCAGGGGATCTTCGTTTGGCCAGTAAGTCCGCGCCATGGCCTCATTGATCACCGCCACACGGGGCCCCTTCTCGTTGTCCAGATCGCTGAACAGACGGCCGCGCAACAGCGGGATTTCCAACAAATGAAAATAGTCCGGCGTAACGTCCGCCCGCTCCACCAAAGGAGGCTGCCTGCTCCGAATGTCGCGGCCTTCCAGGATCAACGGGTACAGGTTTCGATCGTGCTTCAAGGGAATGGACGCGCTATTTCCGAGCGCTACTTCTTCCACTCCCGGCAGCCGCCTGCCGCGGCGCAGCAATTCGCGCAAAAACGGCGCCTCCTGTACGGCGCTTCCATAAATGTCGGTCGTAGGGTCGTTGGGCACGGGCAGCCACAACTGAACCGCCATGACATGTTGCGAATTGAATCCCGGCCGCACCTTGTACAAATCCCAGAAGCTGCGCAGCAGAAGGCCCGCGGCAATCATTAGCACCAAAGACAACGCAAACTCCGCGACCGCCAGCAGGCGGCGCGTTTGCGTCTGTTCCGCGGAGCCTTTCGAACCGCGCCCTTCCAGTTTGAGCATGTGAGTCAAATCCAGCCGGCCCGTCTCGAAAGCGGGAGCCAGGCCGAAAATCGCGCCGGCTACCACCGAGGCGGCGAGGGCGAACAGCATAACGGTCCAGTTGATCGATATGTCATGGAGCCGCGGCAGGCTCTCCGGAACCAGTTGCAGCAGAAATCCCTCGGTAGAGAACAGAATCGCCAAACCGGCCATCCCGCCGAGCAGGGAAAGCAGCAGGCTCTCGGTCAGCAACTGACGCACCAGCCGCTTTCGCGCGGCCCCCAGCGCCTGGCGAACGGCCATCTCGCGTCCTCTTGCGCTGGCGCGCGCCAACAGGAGATTCGCCACATTCACGCACCCGATGAGCAGTACCAATCCCACCGCGCCCAGCAGCAGTATCAGCGACTGGCGAACATTGCCGACCACGCTCTCCTTCAGCGGCACCAATCGCACCGCCCACGCGCTTTGCGGCGGATAATCGTCCGGGAATTGTTTCTGTAAAGACGCCACCAGCGCGTCCAACCGGCTCTGCGCCGCCGCAATCGTCAGTCCGGGTTTCAATCGCGCGATACCTTGCTGAAGGACCCGCGCATTGCGTAGCGGCGCCGGCGCGGGCGGCCCCGCAAAACCTGCCGCCGCCCACAATTCGGTGTTCCTCTGTTGCGGTGTTCGCCCCGGATCCTGAAAACCGGCTGGCATGACGCCGATGACTCGATACACGTCGTTGTCGAGCCGTAAACTTCGGCCCAGCATATGCGGGTCTCCCCCGAAGGCCCCCTTCCATAGCCCGTTGCTGATGACCACGTCCAGCGTAAAGCCCGGCGTTTGATCCTCGGGATCGAACCAGCGTCCCAACTCCGGCTTCACCCCCAGCAGCGCCAGATAGTTGGGCGCGACGGTCAAGAAGACGATCCGTTCAGGTTGCGATGACCCAGTGAGGTTCACGGACCCGCCCCCCACCGGCGAAACATATTGGAAAATGCCGGAGCGCTGAAGATCCTTCCACTCGGGCTCGGACATCCCTACGTCCCGCGCGCCTATGCCGGGAAGATCGTCCTCGATGCGCACCAGTTGCTCCGGCTGTGGGTAGGACAAGGGGTGCAACAGCGTGGCATCGACGACACTGAAGATCGCCGTCGTCGCTCCGATGCCCAAAGCCATCGTCAGAATCGCGATGGCGGCGAATCCCGGCGACTTCGCCAGCGCCCGAAAAGCGTAGCGCACGTCCCGCAGCAAATTCTCGAGGAACGGGAGCCCGTGCTCGTCGTGATAGTCTTCCCGGATCGCCTCCACCCCGCCGAACTTCAGCACCGCCTGGCGGCGCGCCTCGGCCGGCGGCATGCCATCGCGAATATTCTCCGCCGTTAGAAAAGCGAGATGCTCCTCCATCTCCTCCCGCAACCGTCGATCCGCGCGCCGCCTCATCGCGAAGTTCGCCGCGCGCGCCAGAAACCGCCTCAGGGATCTCACGCCAAATCCTCCGCTTTCACTTTGAAGAACCGCGCCATGATCGCCGCCCCTTGCTCCCATTCCCGGGTCTCAGCCGCCAGCAGCTTATGTCCGGCTCGCGTCAGCCGATAAAAGCGCGCCCGGCGGTTATTCTCCGAAGCGCCCCACTCCGAGGCAATCGCACCCTCCTGCTCCAGCTTCAGCAGCACGGGATACAGTGTGCCCTGGTTCACGGCCAGCACATCTCCGCTGATCTGCTCGATGCGCCGGGCGATCCCGTAGCCGTGCAGCGCCCCCAGCACATCGAGCGTCCTGAGGACCATCAGCGCCAGCGTTCCCTGTCGAACATCCGTTTTCTGTTTCATCGCGCCGCCATTTTGGTTTCCAACAGGAAGAGTGCCATGTGTTCTGTTGGAAAGCAACAGGTACGTTGGGTCGGCAGGTCGGTAAGTGTTCGTGAACGAACAAAACGCAGCCGCGGGCGCGATTGGGGCACGGCCCAGTGGATGGTCCGTAAGCCGCAGCACCGCCGGGGAGCGGACTACAGACATTGACATTGGGCGGTCGCGGCTAATGGGACCGCGGCATCAGTCCTTTTCCTTGGATCGCAATAAGGCGCCGACTTCACTGTTCACGATTCGTTCGATGCTTTCGGCACCGTCGTAGCCGGTGTGGACGAGTCGGATATATCCGCGCTGGTCGATTATGAGCAGGGCCGGCAAACTATGGACACCCAGATTCCCGCTCGTCTCATCATCGGCCATGGCGAGGGGCAGCGACAGGCTCGTTCTCGCAAAATAGGCCTCTGCCTTTCTTGCCGAAGATTCCAAATCTTCTCCGTGTTCGGCATCGACAGCCCAGAAAGCAACATCCGGGCTCTTGCTATATCGCCCATAAAGTGTGTTGAGTCGTGGGAGTTCTTCCCGGCAAGGAGGGCACCACGTCGCCCAGAACGCCAACACTGCAACATGCCCGTGCAAGGATTCATTGGTGATCCGGCCGCCGTTTGTGGCACGGAAGGAAAACGCCGGCGCCGCATGTCTCACTTGCTCGGTGGCCAATTTCTCCAGCATCATCGGAACAAACAGCTGCGATACCGATATAACGGCCACAGCCCAGGCACCAGCGACCGCTAAACTTTCTCGCGGATGCCCCAAACGCCAGGACCTGCGCACATACGCTCCTGTAACGGCCGCGAGCCATGAGGTCGCGAGGAAAACAACAAGGTGGGGCCTGCTGGTGAACGCCATGCCTGTGAAGGCCATGGCGCAAACCGGAACGCTCGATCCGAGATTCACCAAAGAACCTTTGATCCAGGGATTTGACGGGGCTGCAGCGCCTCGGATCAGCCCGGCCAACAGAAACAATGCGCTGACAACAAAAACCTGGGTGCGGAGATTCTGCGGTAGTGCGCCGCTTACGAAGCCAGCCATGACCACGCCGAGGGCCGCAAGGCCTGTCAATAGATCCGCCAGAACAGATTTCACGAGAGCGCTTCTATTCATACATGGCGGTACGATTCTCTTATATAAATAGTTCCGCTGGCGCGTGGTTCGTCGGGATTCTTCACCGGAAACGGATGGCGCCTCCGCCCCGTCCAACGGGCCATGAGTTCCCGGATGCTTTGGTTCGCCGCTCTGGCGTTGGCTGCCGCCGAACGGGTCTTTCCGCAAACGTATTTTCCCGTTGGCGCCCTTCCCCAGACAGCCGCCTACCGCTACGCACACTTCCTGGCAGCGATGCACGAACCCTCGCTCTATGAGTTGTCCAGGCAAAACCCGGGCGCGGAAGCTTATCGCCTCCTATGGTTGCGTAGCGACCGAAGGCCCGCTAGCATTCGCTTCGCGGCGAAGCCGGGAGGCACGGGATGGTTTTACCGTCGCATGACCGGCGGCACCGGGTCCACTCCGCCGGGGGGTTTTCGCGAATACGGCATGTCGTGGTCGTGGAAGTCACGTACGGCATCTTTTTTGAGGACCATCGACGATGTTGGGTTCTGGACCTTGACCACTGGCGGTTCCGGCACACTGAATTTCTGTCGTTCGCATTGGATTCTGGAAGGCGTGCGACAGGGCCAATACCGTGTGATCGACCGCTGCTCGCCGCCGGAAAGCGACCCGATTCGCATTATCGGAGTTCGTGCGATGAGGCTCGCGAACCTGAGGGTCCATGGAGATCAGATTTATTAGGGCTTCATAGACTTAGAGCCGGCCGCTTCTTTGGGGCACGCCCCGGAATGCACCCATCCGGCCGTGTAGTCCCCGACTCGTTGATTGGCCGGATACGGCCTCCCAGCGCGATCACTCCTATCACCGCCCCCTACTGTCCACTCCCAAACCCCAGCACCCGCTCATACGCCTCCGTCACCGCGTCCCACGAATACCGTTCGGCCACCCGCGCCATCGCCCTTCTTCTCAACTCCTCCCGCTCCGCCTCGTTCATGGCCAGCACCATCCGCAGCTTGCTCTCCAGTTCCCCCGCCTCGAACGGGATCCCCGCGTCTCCCGCCACTTCCGCGTTCTCCGGCGTGTTGCGGTAGAGAGCCAGCGCGCCGCGCCCCATGGCTTCGATCAACGCCGGATGCGTGCCGCCCACTTCCGTCGCATGAATATACGCGAAACAATGCGAGCCCAACTCGCGATATCCCTCGCCATAGATCGCGCCGGGCATCGCCACGCGCGCGTCCGTCGTGTTGCGCACCCGCCGGATATACTCGTGGGCGTAAGGCGCGTCGCCCACCAGCGCCAGCTTCAGCGGAGTCGCCACCCGCTCGAACGCTTCTCTCACTTCGAGCGGATGATTCTCCGGCTCCATCCGGCTCACATAAAGAAAGTAGCGTCCCGGCTCCAGCCCCAATTTCGCCAGCGTACCCGTTCCCGCCATTTTGCCCGTCTCCGCGCCATAGGGAATGAACACGCTGTCCTTCCCATACCGCTCTCGATAGTAGGCCTGGATCGTACGCGCGTCCGTCACCACCACCGTCGGGAAAAAGGTCGAGAGCCATTCCGAGCCCAGGTACCACGCCTTCGCCGCGCGGTTCCACTTCTTCCGCTTGCGCTCGATTCCGTCCACGTTCAGAGCCACCGGCATTCCCGCCAGGCGCGGCAGCAGCGTGAAAATGGCATTCGCACCGTTGCAATAGAGCACCGCATCCACGCGATGCGCCAAAAGGTGCAGCGTGGAGAGGAATGTGTGTGCGATCGTATCGAGGTACTTGTGCCTGACCGTGGGCAGATATTGCAGACGCACACCCCGATAGACGGGCTCGCCGTATCGCTCCCGGCAATACACCGTCACCGTGTGGCCGCGCGCCGCCAGCCTGGTTGAAACCTCTTCGGCGAACGTTTCGAATCCGCCGTAATGGGCTGGAATGCCGCGCGTGCCCAGAAGCGCTATCCGCATCCCCGCTTCACGTCTTCGCCGCTTCCGATCCCGAAACCATCCGCGCGATCTTCTTCGGCGCCCGCTTGCTCACCGGCCGGTATTGGAACCAGCTCGCCATGTATTCGTCCGTCACCCGCCGCCTGGCCTGGATCACCGAGCGCTTGGCCCAAACCCGTCTCCAGTTCCAGGCCAGATACCAGAACGCCTTGAGCGAAGTGTGTTCCCATAGCAGGCAGCACATCGCCACGATCACGTCGCGCGCGGTGATCGAAAACCAGTTGCGCCAATACAGGTCCCCGGAGATATTCTTCATGCGCATCAGGAAGCGGTTCTTCACCGAGTGCATGTTGATTTCCGGAGGCAGCGCGCGCCGGTTTCCAGGCAGCACTTTGCGTACATGGTATCCGCGCGCGTACGGCACATACAGGCACTTCCAGCCCTGCAATTGCGCCCGCCAGGCCACGTCGGCGTCCTCGCGATACACGAAAAAATCCGAGTCGAAAAACTCGCCGTCGAGCGAAATGTCATCGATCATCGCCCGCCGGTAAAGCGCGGCCGCGGCCGTGGCGCCGAAAACATACTCGTATTGCAGGTAATGCCCGTTGTCTACTTCCTGGCTGCCGCGGTCCAGGTGCCGCAGCATCGGGTTGAAGTAGATCCCGGTCGAATCCACCACCGGCCGCTCCGGAATCTCGAAGTGCGCCGTCATCGTCAGCAGCTTGCCGCAGACCGAGCCGATCTTGCTATCGAACTGCCCCGCATCCACCAGCGCCCGGATGAAATTCGGCAGCAGAAGCACATCCGGATTGAGCGTCAGAACCCAATCGCCGTTCGCCAGCTTGATCGCCTGGTTCTGCGCCGCCGCGAACCCGATGTTTTCCTCGTTGTAGTAGATCCGGCAGCGATCTTCGAACTGCTCCAGAATGTCGATGGTTCCATCGGTCGATGCATTATCCACCACAATGATTTCTTTATGGGGATACCGGTCGGCCAGCACCGACTCCAGGCAGCGCTTGATGAAACGGCCGCTATCGTATGTGACTATCGTGACGGAAACGAAGTCGTTGTGCGCCATGAACAAGAACCTGACAGATTGAACCTTCGCGACACCCGTGTATCCTTTTACCTTAGGGCCCTAAATCAAACTACTTCGTCTCTCCAGCCGAACAGCAAACACCCGATAGCCAGCCGCACCACTCTACCATACGCCCTGACGCGCAACCTGCCCGCTGCCCAATCGGCCATTATTCGCAAAATGGATCCAACGGCTACCGCCAGGCTTACTACTCGAAACGCAATCGGGCCGAAGTGCCTGGCGGTGTACCTGAGTAAACTAGAATACCAGCAAAACCGCCGCGTCTCCACCGGTATCCGCGAAATGGAATGCGCCCCTGTATGTTTGGCGACAGCTTCCGGCACATAGTACAAAAGATAGTTTCGGTCTTTCATACGGTGGCAAAAATCCACATCTTCGAACCAAACCGGCCAAAATCGCTCATCGAGGCCACCCAATTCGTGCCATACCGCGCGCCGCACCATCAGGAATGCACCTGCCGGCTGTTCCACCGCGCATCGCACCGAATAATCCATATCCAAACACCGATACCTGCGATTCACCGGGTTATTCGGCCAGAGCCGATTGAGCAAGAGAACTTCCAAAATCAGGGCAGCCGGCGTGGGCAGCCTCCGCACCATGAAGCCCGTCTGCCGCCCTCCGGGATCTACCAGACATCCGCTGGCCCCAGCCGCGCCCTCCAGATCGCATGCTTCGCGTAGCGCGTTCAGACCGCACATCAGCACCGCGTCCGGATTGAGCATCAGAATATAGGGACAATCCAGAGCTTCGAACCCCTGATTTACCGCGCCGGCGAAGCCCCGGTTGGTGGAATTGGCAATCAGCCGCGCTCCGCGCCGCGCAATCTGCGCGATGGTGCCGTCCTGGGAGGCATTGTCGACCACTACCACGTCCGCGCCGGAGGCCAGCGCCGCATCCAGACAGGCGCCAATTTCGCTCTCCGAATTGTAGGTGACGATGGCGATGCCAATTTCCGGCATGTGTCACTTTGCCCCACGCCCTGCCAGCAGAAGATACAGTCTCCAGTACGCGTCGTAACCGGTGGCCGCCTGCGTATCGCGCAGCGTGCGTTCGTAATCGCCCATTAGCCCTTGCAGTACTTTCGCGTCCAGTTGTCGCGAGGCCCGCCGTGCCGCTCGAAACCCCCGCAGCCCCTGCCATTTCCCCCGCGCCCACGCCCACCCCGCGCCGTGCCGCAACGCCAGCCCCGCCCACAGCAATTGCGCCGTCGCAATCGGCCACAGCCACCGCCAGATCAACCGCCGCGGATAATGCCGCGCCACCAGCAGCACTTGGTTGCGCGCTATCCGTCGCACGGTTTCTTTGTGCCACCGTCCCAGCGTCGCGCTGCCGCGATGCCACGCCACGGCTTCCGGCACGTACCGGCCGGCGAGCCCCGCCGCCGCGCAACGCAATCCGAAATCGGCGTCCTCCAGATACGATTCAAAACTGGTTTCAAGCAGCCCCACCCGCTGGAACAATTCCGCGCGAAACAGCGCTGCCGTCCATGGAACCGACCACACCGTGCGCGCCTCGGAATAGAGCGCCCCATCGCGCCTTCCGCTCCCCACGCGCCACCCCGTACCGCCGCGGCACAGCACGTCGAACGTGCCATCGATGCGTGACCCGTCTTCGGCCGAAAGAATCTTCCCCGTGGCGAACCATCCGTCCGCTTCCCGCAGCCGCTCCAGGTAATCGGGAGCCAGTTCCACGTCGCTATTGAGCACCGCGATCCAATCGCCGCGCGCCTCTTCGATCCCGCGGTTGACCGCCGCCGCGAATCCCGCGTTCCGTCCCATCCGAATCACCCGCGCCCCGCGCTCCGCCGCCAGTTCCGGCGCGCCATCCGTGGACCCGTTATCCACCACGATCCACTCGCCGGCCGCGAGCGTTTGCGCGCGCAGCGTATCGAGCAGTTTCGCCACCAGCTCGCGGCCATTCCAAACCGGCACGATGGCGCTGATGCTCATCGCCAGAACCGTTTCTTCAGCAGAAACGCCAGGTTCTGCCACCCATCGCGCCAGGGATTCAACTTCTTCTCCCCCATGCGCGACGAATACTGAATGTAGATCTCGCCGAACCGCACGTTCTTATCGCGCAGCGCCTCGATCTTGATTTCCTCCGAGAACGCCATGCCATCCGATTCCAGTCTCATCCCCTTCAGAATGGCCCGCCGGAACACCCACATCCCCGACTGCGAATCCCTCACCCAGCGGAAGAATAGCAGCGACATCGCCAGCGAGAGCACCAGGTTTCCGAACTTATGTTTGAAGCTCATGGCGGCCTGGTCCCGTACCGGAAACCGCGATGCGTTCAGGAAATCCACCTTCAGATGCAGCAGCGCCTCAATCAGGTACGAGAGCGCATCCACCGGATAGCTGTGATCGCCATCCAGTGTGATGATGATATCCCCCGTGGCCTCGCTAAAACCGCGCTTATACGCCCGCCCATACCCCCGCTCCTCCTCGCGAATGACCTTAGCCCCCAGCCGCATCGCCACCTGGGACGTCCCATCGGTCGAGGCATTATCCACCACGATCGTCTCATCCACAAACTCCGGCATAGCCCGCAGCACCCGCTCCACCCCCTGCTCCTCATTCAAGCAAGGAATGATCACCGTAATGGACTGGCCTTTATACATGCCCCAACCTCGCCGGAGAAGCCAGCAGTCCACTAACCGCGGAGCCGCGGAGCCTTCTGAGTTGGTGAGTCAAGAGTTTTTCTCCGAAAGTTTGCTGAATCCGGCGACTGTTTTCCACTCGATGCAGGTGGCAGCAGCAAGCGCAGGCCCGA
>Ga0326728_10003694_pt1 | contig 46857 bp, 43 predicted proteins | sample MB3enrmetagenome_FD_207602 | JGI IMG/M metagenome (GOLD analysis project Ga0326728, IMG submission 207602) | Lab enriched peat soil microbial communities from McLean, Ithaca, NY, United States - MB31MN | ecosystem: Environmental > Terrestrial > Soil > Wetlands > Peat | place: USA: New York...
TACACCGCCGAACCCGGAGAGCTCCCGTCGCCCAAGGACGCGATCACCTTGGTCCCGCGGATCACGCTCACGCTGCCGGAGCCAGCGTTCGACACGTAGACGTAGCCGTTCCCCGAATCGTACGCCGCAAAGCTCGGATAGGAGCCGACCACGACCGTTCCAAGCACCGACGTGCCCCGGATCACGCTCACATTCCCGTTGTTGACGTTCGGCACGTAGACATATCCATCCCCGCCGTCGTACACCGCGGATTGCGCTCCCGAGCCTACGGGGACCGTCGCGACGACCGAGGTGCCGTTGATCACGCTCACGTTGGCCGAGTACTCGTTGATGACGTAGACATAGCCGCTCTCGGGGTCGTACACCACGGAACTCGGCGAGCTTCCCACGTTGACGGTCCCCACCACCGTGGTCCCGAGGATCACGCTGACGTCGGCCGATTCAAGGTTGGTCACGTAGACGAAGCCGTTGCCGCGGTCGTACACACCTCCGACCGGCCCGTTACCGACCTTCACCGTTCCGACGACCGACGTACCGAGGATGACGGTCACGTTGCTGGAACCCTCGTTCATCACGTAGACGTAGTCGTTGCCGCTGTCCCATACCGCGGCGCATGGGAACAGACCCGCGGCGACCGTTCCCACGACGGCCGTACCACTGATCACGCTGAGGTTACCGGCCCCCGAGTTCGGCACGTAGACGTAACCGCTGCTCGCATCGTACGCCGGGAGATCGGGGTCGGAACCGACCGCGACCGTCGCGATCACACCCATGGTCAATGTCGTGGCCGGCGAGGCCCCGGATGGGACCAGACCGTTCGCGGGGCTCGCCCCGCCCATCGCGGGACCGTACGTCGCCCCAGGTTCAACTTGGTCCAGCGCCGAAGGCTTCGAAGTCGGGACGGAAGCTGGGGCCAGGAGTGCGGAGGTTAGTAAGAAAAGGACGACCAGAGCTGAAGCCGCCACCGGCCGCGCCGCTGGAGGTCGGCGGCCCCGGGTCCGCCTCGTGGGCCGCCGATCTCCCACCATGGTGGTGGGATATCGCTCCAGACGTTTCAGCTTCCCGGTGGCACCAGAGGTGACCCACGAGTCAAGGACCGCCGACGGGTCGAGCGACCTTCGCCATCGGTCGCCTCAGGGCCAAGGTCGGCGGGATCACGGACCGCCTCCCGAGCCCGAGAGCCGTGGTCGTCTCACTCCCCCGGCCGCCCCGCGCCGGGGTTCGTTCCCGACCCCTAGGGCGGCGGAGGGGAGCCGGACCACGCCGCCGGCGCGATCGACTTCGGTGGCGGCCGACGCGCGCGGGAACGGTAGGCGAGCGCGATCAGGCCGAACACGACCACGAGGGCCGCCAGGAGTCCGATCGCGGCCCACGCGGCCGAACTCACGCCCGCCGCCGGAGCGGTGGGGATCGAGGTGAGGGATATCGTGAGCGAGCTCGTCTGGCCGCTCGTGACGGTCACGTTGTTGAAGTAGGGCAGGTACCCCGCTGCGACCACCTCGACCGAATAGATCCCGGGCGCCGCCGGGGCGGAGTAGCTCCCGCTCGATAGCGTCATCGGGAACCCGTCCACCCAGAGGGTCGCCGAACCCGGCGTCACCGTAAGGCTCAGCGTGCCGCGCGCAACGGTCACCATGGTGATGTTGAGGAACGTCGTAGTGCTGGTCGTGACCGTGACATTGTCGAAGTAGAGCTGATAGCCGGACTCGGATGCCTCGATGCTGGCGATCCCTGCGGGCACGGGGGTAGAGACGTTGCCCTGCGGGGTCGTTGCGAAGTGATTGCCATTGACCCAGATGGAGGCGCTCAGGGGCGTGACGTGGATGTCCAACTGTCCCGGGAGTGGATGGAACGTGAACAGCACGGGCGACCCCGGAACGGTCGCGGTGATCTGTGCGGGCGTTACGGAGTAGCCGACCGCGGCCGCCGTGACGGTGTAGGTTCCCGATGGGACGGAGAAGATCATGACCCCGTACGGGTACTCGGCGATGAACTGGGTCAGGGTCTTGTTGCCCGTGCCGGTGCCGTTGATGGACGCTGACCACGCGAACTCGAAGCCGGGTACGAATCCGGTGGCCTGGACCTGCAAGGGGAGCAGCCCGACAAACGTGATGTTCACGACCTCCGCCGCTCCGTCCACCGTGAACTCGGACGGTGCCGCGGTCACGGTGTAGCCGGACGGCGCTCCCACGCTCAGAGAGAAGGTCCCGTTCGGAGACTCGACCACGATCGAGCTCGATGACGACGTGACGAGCGTGCCGCCCTCCGTGATGTTCCACGTCAGGGAGGGTCCCAGCCCCGTCTCCTGGAACGTCACCGGGTAGAGGGAGTAGGGCACCCAAAGCGGAACGTAGTCGCCGTCGACCGTGATGCCCCCGCTGTTGTTGTACGGTAGCACGCCGAGCGGATTCGAGGTCGTGCCGTAGTTGGACCAGTAGTTGCCGCCCTGGTACGAGGTCCCGATGATACTGCCGGTCAGGTTCCAACCCTGGACGACCGAATAGTTCGTGGCCGGCTGAGCGCTGACGTTCCAGGTGTCGTCGTACGCCACCGGGTAGCAGTACCCGTATTGGTTGCACTGGAACGGGTCGGCCGTAGGAGTGATCGCCGGGATCCCGACCTGGAAGACGTTGTTGTAGATCAGGTCGCCCGACTCCGTTTCGTTGACACCTGTGGTCGATGGGCCGTAGTCGTCCACGGCCTGCGGGTCCGTCGCGACGACGGGGGTGGGAAGGAAGGTGTTGCCCCAGACGGTGTTGTTCGTCCCGTCGTAGAGCAACAGCGCGTTACCCTGGTCGTCAAACGTGTTCGAGGCGACCAGCATGTTCGTGCAGTCCCACAACATCACCGAGCTCTCGGGGAATCCGTAGAGGAACCCGCTCAGCCAGCCCGATATCCCTCCCGCACGCACGAGGGAGATGTTGGACGCTTCGTAGAACTGCAGTTGCAGGTCGTTCGTCACCGGCAAGCCTGCGGTGTTCGGAGCCGCGAGGTCCCAAGCGGGGATGTTGATTTCGAACGACGGCGGCGTCACGTCCGCCCAGGCGGACGTGCCGGCGATCAGGAGGCCGGGGAAGAGCGGGAACAGATAGTCGTCCCAGGTGGCGAACTGCGGGGCCAGGGACGTGTACTGGGCGCCGAGGATGATGTAGGGGTTCGCCGCGGTCCCGGAGCCGGACGAGGAGAGAGCCGCCAGCTGGGCGTTGTCGAGCGCGAAGAGGGGAGTGTACACCCCACGGGACGGGTCCGCGACCAGTTGGACGGTCGGGAGCGTCGCCGACCCGGTGGCCGTTACCACCTGGGCTGCGGGGTCGAAGTTGCTCATCAAGAAATTGAGGAAGTAGGTCCCGCCGGTGGGCAGGTAGAACGTCGTCGTGCCCGTGGTGGAGGTGGGCACCCATTGGGCCGTGGAGCCGTTCTCCTGCTTGCCGAGGTTCACGAAGAGGAACGAGTACTCCGTCGCGGGCTGGACGGTGACCGTGTCAGCCACCGCGCCCTGCTGACCTGAGTAGTTCCAAAGGCCCCCGACCAGAGCGGGACCCGTACGAACCATGCCGATCGGGTTCGCTCCCCCGCTCGAGTAGACGAGCAGCCCGACCGAGGTCTCGCCGGTCTCCTGGCCGGCGTTGAACGCCGACGGTACTTCCTGCATCTCCCCCGCGGTCGCGTTCCAGTACTGCAAGGAGACGGTCGCGTTGGCCGCGAGGAAGGCGGTAGTATCGCCGTCGTCGTTCCCCAGGATGTCGATCTCCATGTCGTTGATGAGGCCGATCGGGTCGTAGTTGTACCCGTCCGCCTGGTAGTACGGTGTCGGAGCGGCCGAGGTCGGGGTGCCGACCGTGGAGTTGAAGACCAGATAATCGAAGGAGCTCGATTGCCGGAAGGTGTCGTTCGATACGGTGTAGTTGAAGTAGAGCGCCGGGCGGTCGCCGAGGGTGGAGGTGTTGAGATAGAGCGTGAGGGTGAACGGATACGCGATGGTGATCGCGGGGCCGTAGCCCTGGTATAGGAAGGGGAAGTCGTCGAACGTGCCGTTGGGGCTGAATCCGTAGACGCTGTTCGTCGGGAAGAGTCCCGACAGGCTCGAGAAGTTCCACACCTCGTCCCCAAAGACGAGCTGCTGGGTGCTGACCGTGTAGTCGATGTAGTTCTGGCTCCAGAACTCATAGGACGAGTTGCCGAAGATGGTGACCCCGCTCACGACCGAGTTCAGCTGGATCCCGTAGGTGTCCGGGCCGTCCCCGTCGAGGTAGAGCGACTGAAGGTTCGTGATGTTGACCGTCCCCGCGACGCTCGTCGTGTTGAGCTCGTACGGGACGAGCACACCCGACTGGTTCTCGAGACCGATGTCCGCGACCCCCATCGGGGCGGGTGCCTGGGTGTACGAAGGTTGGATCGGCTGAGCCGTGTCGGTGACGGCGCCGGCAAAGTTCGGGAGATGCACCGTGGCGGGCGAGATCCCTTTCGCGCGAAGCGCGTCCTCGATGGCGAGCGCCTTGGCGACCGCGCCGGCCGAGCGCGGCGACGGGCCGGGTGAGGACGCGGTGGCAGAGGCGCCGACCGCGGAGCTAGCGTGGGTTCCGACGGACCCACTACCGGCCGTCGCGGAGATGGCTCCCACGAGCCCCAGCGACCCGAGAACGACACAGACGACTACGGCGACAGCAAGCCCCGGCCGAGAAGACCACCCGACCATGCGTGCCTTGGAGAAAGGGAGAGAGATATCCTTTCCGGAGGGAACGGACACGGTCGGGGGCAGCGGAAAGGCACGCCTTTGCGGTCCCGCGCTGCGGTGGCAGCCAACGTCCCGGGGAAGCCGCCGCCGGGGCCGGGGAGACCGACCCGGCGCTCGGGAAGGGCAGGGCCGAGCCTCGCGCAAACTCTTTAGCCGTCCGTGCCCGACCGGGCTCCGTGATCTCGGAAGGTCTTGATCCGATCCTGATCCAGGTGACGATTCCCCTCCCGATACCGATGATCTACGCCGCGTTCACGGACGCGGCGCAGGTCAAGCACTGGCTCGCGGACGACGCCCAGGTGGCCGCCGAGGTCGGCGGAACGTACCACCTTTCGTGGAAGGGGGCACCCGCGTTCGAGAGCCCCGGGAAGATCGTTCGCATGACGCCCGGCCTCGACCTCGGGTTCAGCTGGTTCGCTCCGCCACCTTTCGAGCGATTGATGAACCACCCGGCGCCCAGGACCCAGATCTACGTGCGCCTACAGGAATCTCCCGAAGGGGTCGACATCACCCTCGAGCACGAGGGATGGGGCGCGAGCGAGCCTTGGGAAGAGGCGCGCTCGTGGCACTTCCACTTCTGGGAAGAGCGTCTCACGCGGCTGAAGGACTACCTCGTGAAGACGGCCTACGGCTGACCGGGCCGTACGCCCGCTCCCGTCACGTCCCACCGGGCGTGTAGCGGTGGCAGACGGCTTCGCCGCAAAGGGCACAGGGGCCCGTCGGTAGGAGCCGAAAGCTCGCGGTCGACCCGATCGCCGCCACTTCCATGTGATGGGTCGGAAGATGCCCGCACCGGCATCGGGGCCGTCCTACGGGCCGCGTCGCAGCGCCGGACGCGGCCGCCGATCGCATGGTCCGATGATTCTCTCGGTACGGCAAAAGCTTGTCGCGCGCGTCATGCCTAAGACCTTCCACGAGCGTCCTGCCCGCATGGAGGTCGGCGGCTGCCCCCTTCCCGAGGACCGGCTCTACGACCTTGTGAACGAGGTGTGGTGGGCGGACGAGCCGGACGGCCGCGCCGCCCGTGTCGGTATCCTCGGGACGCTAGGCGCGTTCGCCGGACCGTTCCGGTCGCTGACGTTCCGGCCCATCGAGGGGGCCGTCGGGCGCGGACGCAGCGTCGCTACGGTCGAGAGCACCCGGTTCACGGGCGCGGTCCGACTGCCGGTCGATGCTCTCCTGCTCGACCGAAACGAAGCGGTCGCGCGGCGACCTCGCCTCCTCAACGACGCCCCGTACGATGACGGATGGGTCGTGCGAGTGCGGCCCGTCCGCCCGGACGACCCGGGCCGCCTCCTCGAGACCGCGTCCCGGATCGCCCAACGTCTCGAGGAGCGTATCCGCGTGCGGCGGATTCGCTGCTGGCCGGCGACCCCGGATATCGAGCTCTACGAGATCGGGCTAGAGTGTTCCGCGGTCCTCACGAAGCTCAACGAGGAGCTCGCCACGCGCCCGGCCGGCGAAGTGGTCCTTCTCGTGACGGACGACCCTACGAGCCCGATCGAGATGGTCCGTTGGTCCGACCAGACCGGTCACCCCGTGCTCGCCCACCGCCGGGAGGGAACCCTCCACCAGTTCGTCGTCCGTAAGGAGGCGGAGCCGAAACCCCGCCGCCGTCCTGGCTAGCAGGCGGGTCGCGTCTACTTCTCGATCGGGGTTCGGACGAGGTTCCCCCACTCGGTCCAGGACCCGTCGTAGTTCCGGACGTCAGGGTACCCGAGAAGGTACTTCAACACGAACCAAGTGTGGCTCGACCGCTCACCGATACGGCAGTAGGTGATCACGGGGTGGTCCGCCCGGACGCCCTTCGAACGGTAGAGCTCTTCGAGCTCCTCCCGAGACTTGAAGGTCCCGTCGTCCCGGACCGCCTGGGCCCACGGGACGTTCTTCGCGCCGGGGATGTGGCCGCCCCGCTGCGCATGCTCCGTCGGGTACTCGGGGGGAGCGGTGATCTCGCCCGAGAACTCCTTCGGACCGCGGACGTCAACGAGCGAGAACGTTCCACCCTTCACGTCGGGCAGGACCTTCTTGACGTCCTCCAGGAAGACGCGGAGCTGGGGGTTCGGAGGGTGGGCTCGGAAGTGACCGGGCGCCGGGTTCGGAACAGTCTCCGTGAGCGGGAGGTCCTCCTCGATCCACTTCTTGCGGCCCCCGTTCAGCAGCTTGACGTTCTTGACCCCGTAGTAGTCGAAGACCCAGAACGCGAACGCGGCGAACCAGTTGTTGAAGTCACCGTAGAGAACGAGCGTCGTGTCGTCGTCGATGCCCGCGCGGGCGAAGAGGGCGGTGAGCGCGTCCCCCGAGAGGATGTCCCGGGCGATCGGGTCGTTGATGTCCTTGCGCCAATCGAACAGGACCGAGCCGGGGATGTGGCTCATCGCGTAGTTCGCCGTCGGGTCGTAGTCGACCTCGGCGATGCGGAGCTTCGGGTCCTCCCGGTGGGACTCGAGCCAGTCGGTCTCTACGAGCACCTCGGGATGTGCATACGCTGCCATTCGGCCTCTCCCTCGGGCGCGGCGGGTGCAACCGGAGGATATACCCTTGCCGGTCGGTCCAAATCGGATCGACCGTGCGGCCTCCTGGGGCCGGTGCCGCCAGCGTCGGGAGCGAGGCCTAGCCCCGGCGGCCGCGCTTCGGGAGGGCCGTGTCCGAGATCTCGATCGTCTCGGGGTCGAAGCCGAGCTTGGCGAGTTCCGCCCGGATCCGGGTCCGGTGGTCGCCTTGAAGGTAGACTTCGCCGTCGACGACGGACCCCCCCGTCGCGAGGCGGTTCTTGAGCGACCGGGTCGTCTCCGCGAGATCGACCCCTGGCGGGAAGCCGGAGATCACGGTGGCCGGCTTGTTGTATCGTCGGGGTTCTGCACGAACCCGTATGCGGGCGGTCTCTCGGTCGAGCGCGGATAGGATCTCGTCGAACTCGTCGTCACTCATTGCACATCTACCCACCACCCGCGACCCGGGGAAGCGAACGGTAGGAGTGGTTCGGAGGATAAACGGGCGGTGCGACCGATACGCACGATGAAGCGGAAGCGGCTCTCGGTGAAGGCACCGAAGTGTACATGCCAGCACCCCGCATGAACGTTTCCCATCCCCCTACGCCTCCCCCCAGCGGTAGAGGCGCAGCATGATGGCGAGGCCGACCGAGGCGCAGGTCACGAGCAGGACGGCGTAGAACACCATCTCCGTGGGGGAGGCGGGTGTGATGCCGAGCGCCCCCTGGATCAGGAGGGCAGCGTAGGTGGTCGGCAGGAACCTCGCCGCGTCCTGCCAGAGGGGCGGGAGCGCGGAGAGGGGGTAGTACAGCGGGGAGAGCATGCCGAGGATCGTGAACGTCAGGTTGCCGATCGGCCAGATCTCGCGCTGCGTGCGTATCCGGCTCGAGATGCCGATCCCCACGGCCGAGAACAGGACCCACAGGACCCCCAGGCACGCGAGGAGGACGAGGGCGGCGTACGGCGTTAGAGGAGTCCCCTCCCGGGCGCCGGCCCAGAAGAGGAGGGCCATCAGGATCGCGAGGGCGGGCAGCATCGCGATCAGGTTCTCGACGGCGATGCCGAACAGGTAGCGGACCCGGCTCAGCGGGCTCGCGACGAACATGTCCTGGAGCGAGCACTCGATCCGCCAGAAGGCGCTGTCGCCGAGGACCCAGGAGCCGATGTTCTGCATCGTGAACAGCATCGCGCCGACGACCTCGAGCGGGAGAAGGGAGGGGGGCGAGATGAGCGACAGGAAGTACAGGAAGATGAACGGGAGAAGCACCGGGGTGATCGCGACCGCCGGGTTACGGCTGATCCACCGCCAGCCGACGATCAGGAATGCCGGGAGCGCTCGCCCGTTGGTCGGTACGTGCGGGAACTCGGAGCGCATCGCGGCCATCTAGTCCGCCCGCACCGTCCGTCGGGCCCAGAAGATCGCGAACAGGAAGACGACGGTCGTCTCGACCACGAGCCCGCTCACGGCGAGGACGAGCTCGCCCGAGGTGAGGTGGGTGATGCCGAGGCTCATCTGGGCGATCGCGGCGGCGGCGCTCGGGGGCATGAGCAGGGCGACCGGGTGCAGCCATGACGGGAAGAGCGAGAACGGATAGAAGACGGGGGGCAGGACCCCGAAGACGTTGAAGAACAGGCTCGAGTACGCCCAGATCGCCCGGTTGTCGCGGAAGAACGTCGAGAAGACGTAGCCGACGGACGCAGAGAACACCCAGACGATGGAGGCCAGGCCGAGGAGGAGGAGCCCCTGGGCCAGCGTGAAGTGCACGACCGCGGTCGCGAGGGCCCCGAGGGCGACCACCGGCGCCACGTACACCACGAGGATCCCGGTCGACATACCGAGGAAGTACGCCTCGGGCGACATCGGACCCGCAAGGTAGAGGTCGTTCGCTTTGTGGTCGATGCGGATGTAGGCGGCCTCGTTGAGCACCCGCTGGCCCATGGCGAACGTCGAGAAGATGATCGCCCCCACGAACGCGACGCCGAGGAGCCCCGGATTGAGGATCCAGACAAAGATCAGCAGGACCCCCTGAACGAGCATCGAGGTCGCCATCGCGAGCCTCTCGTGCGCCTGAACGAGGATCTCGGTCCAGAGGAACGCGCCCAGTCCGCGGAACGCCCGGGTGCTGGGCGTCACCGCGCTAATCGACATCGATCGACCGTCCGACGACGCGAAGGAACGCTTCTTCGAGCGTGACCGGACCGACGGTCGCCATCAGCTTCGAGCGGACGGCGAGCTCCATCAGCTCGCCCAGGCGCTCGGGCGTGACGATGATCGTGAGCGCATCGCCCTCGGTGACGCAGGAGCCGAACGTGCGGAACGACTCGACCAGGGCCGCGCCCCCGGGTAGGAGCACCTTCACCGTGCCCCCGACGGACCGCTTGAGGTCCTCCGCGGTCCCCGCCACCAGCACCTGCCCCCGCTCGATGATGTAGAGACGGTGGCTCAGCGCCTCGGCCTCGTCGAGATAGTGCGTCGTCAGCAGGATCGTCGACCCCTTCCGCGTGAGCGTTCGCAGCGACTCCCAGACGGAGCGCCGGGCGAACGGGTCCATGCCGATGGTCGGTTCGTCCAGGAACAAGAGGGGGGCCTCGGTCGCGATGACCGTGGCGACCATCGCCCGTTGCCGCTGACCTCCCGACAGGGTGATGGAGAGGCGGTTGGCACATTCGAGCAGGCCCATCTTCTCGAGCGCTTCCTCGGTCCGTGCCTTGGCGGTCTCCCGCCCGACCCCCCGCGCCCGAAGGTACGTGTAGACCTGCTCGCGGGGGGTGAGGTGGAAGAACGGCTTCCCTTCCTGCGGCACGACCGCGATGTACGGTCGTGCCTTTTCGGGCGTTTGGTCGACGTCATAGCCGAACACCTGGATCCGCCCGGAGGTGGGCCGGAGGAGCGTGGAGGCGATCTTGAGGAAGGTCGTCTTGCCGGCGCCGTTGCGGCCGAGGAGCGCGACCCGCTCGCCCCGCCGGACCTCGAGCGAGACGCCGGCGAGGGCCTCGACCCGGGGCGCCCCCTTACTCGCGTAGACCTTTCGAAGGTTCTCGCTCCGGAGCGCGACCTCGGTCACAGACCCGCCCAACCCCAGGGGGTCGCCTCCGCTCGGGTTGGGGAAAGAGGACGATCGTCTCCGGTCGCAGGTCGAATTGGAGCTCGCAGAGCTTCCTCACCCTGAGGACCCGGGTCGCCTCCTTAAGCTCTGCGCCGTTCGCGCGCCCACGTCGCCGCGCGACCGATCCGGCAGGGGGTCCTCAACCGTCCGGACGTGACGGAGGTGGTTCTTCGGGAAGGGGGGTCATCTCGGGCAGTTCGGTGTCGCCGACAAAGGTCTCGGGCAGTTCGGTAGGCCGCAGCCCCCGCGCGCGGCGCAGGTCGATCGGGAGCAACCCTGGGGAGCTTTCCCGCCAGCAGACACGAGCGAGCGCGTTGTACAGCCATGGCGGGAACCCTACCGACTCCCCGATCTGGCGGACGTCCTGACGGGTCAGCTCCCCGATCGCGATCAAGAGTGCGAAGTACGCCACGAACCCCAGGATCACCCCTGCGGCCAGCTGGAAGTAGCGGTTGTGCGGCAGGAAGTGGTTGAACTGGGACATCACGAAGAACCCTCCCGCCGCGCTGAGGAGGATCCCGAGGATCGACCGCGGTTGGATGTGGACGCGGATGAGCGTCTCCATGAAGTAGGTGTTGAGGGCAAGCGCCGCGATCGAGGACGCCAGGACGGCGATCGAGCCCGCGACGAGACCGTTGCTCAGATAGAGCGGCGCCCAGGAAGGCATGAGGAGGAAGACCGCCACGAAGAGCACCACCACTTGGGTCGAGGTGATGTACAGCTCCAAGCGCTGGCGCCCGATCGCGTTGATGGACGCCTGCATAACCTGGCTCAACGCGAGGGGGATGGCGCCGATCGCGAGGATCGCGAGCGGCAACGCTCCGGGGCCGGCATAACGCGAGCCTTGGAACACGTTCAGGAACACGGAACGGTACGTCACGAGCGCAACGACCCCGGGGACCAGCAGCATCGCCGAGTACCGCAACGCCTGCCACGTACCCCGCCGGATGCGTTCGTACTCCTCCTGGCGATGAAGGCCGGCCAGGTACGGGAACAGGGGGGTCGCGACCGCCGCGGGGATCGAGAGGACGAGGATCCTCCAGCCGTTCGCGGCCAGGAAGATCGAGAGCTGACCCGCCGGGAGAAGGGCATTCACGATCAGCGGGACCATGTTCGTGACGAGGTAGCTCAGGATCAAGCTGCCCATGAGAGGCCAGGAGAAGCGGAACATCCGGACGGCCTCGGACCAGCGGAACCGTCGTAGGAGCCGGGTGATCGCCGGGAGGCAGTAGACGGTGGACACGGCCGCGCCGACCGCATACGCCACCGTGATGCCGAGGATCGTGGGGAAGTAGAACGCTACGATGATGATCGCCGGCATCCGGGCGATCGACTCGACGAGGGAAGGGTACTGGGCCTTGACCGAATCGCCCAGTCCGATATAGAGCGAGTTGTAGACCGTCGAGAACGACCAGAGGAGAGGAAGCGTCAGGAAGATGCCCAGGGACAGCAGTTGGGTGTTCCCCGAGGCGATCCGGGAAGGCCCGAACGAAATCGGCGCGATCACGAAGAGGACGATGCCGGCGGCGCCGACCATCATCATCCGGACGAGCAGGTAGGTCGAGGTGTTGTCCTGCGGCGGTTTTCCTCGGGCCAGGAAGTAGGTGTACGCGGTCCCGAGGCGAAGGTCGCCGACCCCGTTGATGGACGAGCCGATCAGCAGGAAGAGCTGGGCCGTGCTGAGGAGGACGAGGCCGGCCGAGGAGACGTTCCCGATCTGGCGATAGAGGAAGATGCTCGCGATGAACCCGATCAGCTGCGTCGCGAGGCTCGCCCCGAAGACCGCCCCCGAGCTGAGCGTGAGCGAGTGCGCGGCCTTGGGGACGGCCGCAACGGAGGCCGGGGGCCCCGAGGACGAGGTCGTGCCTTCCACGGACAACCCGCGGGGAATGACGGTCCCCGCTTCTTATCCCCGTCGCTCGAGAGCCCCGGTCAGCTTCCGGGCCGGGAGGTGGGGGGCTCTTCGCCCGAACAGCGCTCGTACAGCTCGACCCAGAGCCCGTCCGGGTCGGAGAGGAAGACCAGGCGCATCTCGCCTTCCTCGAACGGCGGGATCTCCACCCGCGCCCCCAGGGCGATCAACCGCTCGACCATGGCATCGAGGTCGGTGACCCGGAACCCGAGGTGGTCGAGTTCGTCCCCGAGGCGGTAGGGCGGGTCGCCCGGATAATAGTTGAGCTCGAGGATCGCCTTGGTCTCGGGGTCGTAGAGCTCCTGCCAGAGGCCGCCCGCCGCCATGCGGCCGGACAGGCCCGTCTTGAGACCGAGTCCCTCCGTGAAGAACCGGACCGCTCGATCGAGGTCTCGCACCCGGACGCCCGTGTATTCGAGTGGCATGTATCCGTATCCGCGAACCGCTTCGTTCGGTCGGCTTCCTCCTTTCTTCCCGCTCGAGCGCGAGGGGCAACGGGCTCAGCTACCGGAGTACTTCGCTTTGTTCCCTCGGTCGCCGCCGGCGGCGAGGTCGTGGTCGGGGCCGCTCCGGTCGACGGCCCTGAACGAGAGCGTCCACCCCTCGGTGCCCCCGGTTCGAGGAGGTCAGGGAGAAGGCGGGGTTCCGACGTGGAGGTCCGTCGCGGACCCCGTTTTCGTCCCGACGCGACCCGCGGTCGGAGCGTCCCGTTGGCTCGGGAGCGCTCTCTTCCCGAGCACTTCGTGTCCGAAGAGCACCACGACGCCCGCGACGGCGAAACAGACGGTCGCGATGGCGAACGAGACCTGGTAGGAGAGGAAGGAGGGCAGGGTCTGGGTCTTACCAGAGACCACGACGACCGTGGCGAACGTGGCCAAGAGCGAGCCAGAGACGGTAGCTCCGATCGAGCTCCCCACGTTACGGAAGACGGACTGCAGCGAGGTCGCGAGTCCCATCTCCCGGGGGTCGACCGTGAGCACCAGGAGGTTGATCATCCCGGCGGTGACAATCCCGATCCCCGAGCCGATGAAGAACTCCACCACGAGGAGCGTGTTGAGCGGCTGCGCGGGGATCGCGAACAGGAACGCGACTCCCGTGACCGTCGCGCCGATGGCGGTCATCGGGCGCGTGCCGACCCGGGAAACGAGAACCCCCGTTACCGCCGCGAACACGATCATCCCGAGCGCCAGCGGGACGAGAGAGACGCCGGCTCCCAGGGTCGATTCGCCGTAGCCGCCGACGGCGGTCGGGCTCTCGAAGAGGAAAACCATCGACAGCAGGGCGACGTACATCCCGAGGCCGGCCATCGCCCCGACGATGTTCGTGACCATCACGTTCCGTTGGCGAAGGAGGGCCAGGTCGAGGATCGCCTCTCCGCCGCGGGCATGGTACCGGAGCTCGTAGCCGACCAGCGGCACGATGAGCACGGCCCCGAGGAAGAGTAGGCCCAGCGTGAACGCCGAGTCCCACCCCCAGCTCGAACCCTCGGAGAGGGCCAGTACGAAGCAAGCTAGCGACAGACCGAGAAGGGCGGCGCCCATGTAGTCGACCTTGGTCTCCGGACGGCGGAACGGGGATTCCCGGACGAGGAGGAAGACCAGAACGGCGAGGGCCACCACGAACGGGATCGCCGTGTGGTACGTCGTCCGCCAGCCATAGCTGTTCGACACCCAAGCTCCGATCGGGAGGCTAACGGCGAAGCCGGCCCCGAACATGGCGCTCAATATTCCCTGGGCCCTGGGGACCATGTCGCGAGGGAAGTCCTCTCGGACCAGGCTCATGCCTAGGGGGAACATCGTGAGGCCGACCCCCTGGAGCGCCCGAGCGCCCAACATGAACGTGTAGTCCGGGGAGAAGCCCGTGACCGAGACGCAGGCCGCGTAGAGCACGATCACGATCTCGAGGACCTTCTTCTTCCCGTAGATGTCCCCAAGCTTGCCGACGACGGGGCTCAACGCCACTCCGGTGATGATGTACGCTGAAAGGATCAGGCTCGCCTGTCCTGGGGTGATGGCAAAGTCTCGTTCGATGCCGGGAAGCGACGGGGTCAGCATCCCCTCCACGTAGAGAACGATCGTCACGAGGGCCGCGAGGACAACGATGACGCGTCTCGCGTAGGCTCGGTCGAACTCGAGCCCGCCGGCTGCTGCGCTCGGTCCGTCCGGTGCCGGCAGGGCCTCGATCACCGTTCCCGTCCTCTCGCGCGTCCGGCCGAGCTCATGGGGCTGGGAAGTGAGGGTTCGCGCGGCGCGCACCGGTCGGTTCGGGGTGGGACCAGAACCGCCGGTCGCGAGCGAGGTGTCATGGAACCTCGGGCCATTCGCTACCGAGCCCCATCGGCACTTAGCGGCTCGCCGTTGCGAGGCCATGGGATTCGCGAAACTGGTGGCGCGCGGGCTTTGAGGTTGGTATGGAGCAGCCTCTGCCGGAGCCCGAATCCAGATTCACCCCGATGGGAGGGGATCGCTACGTTGACCCTGAGTGGGGAGGTGGGAGCACGGGGATTTGAACCCCGATATGCGGGTCTCTCCGCGCGCTCCAGTCAATCGTCACGGGGGCGGGTCGCCCCTCCGCAAGACCTCTTCCCAGGGCGACCTTCGGTCGCCCTGACTGGAGCCCGCTGGTCTACCAAATTAGCCTATGCTCCCTCCCGGGGTGCGGGGAGCCTCAGGAGAGATAGCCTTTTTCGTCGCAATGTTCTCCGACCGCCAACCCCCACGTCGGGCAGTTCGGCCGGCGAAATGTTTATTTGAAAGCACATTTGTGCCAAATCCAATGCATTTGCACGACCCGTCTTCGGAGCCGAAGCCCCTTCGACCGACCGTCCCGCTCGCGTGGCTCGCCGTCGGTCTGATCGTCGCGGCGGGCATCTCGGTGGTCGGGGTCGCCACCTACTATGCCGTCCAGCCGAGCTCACCGTCCGGACCGCTGAACGTCACGGACGACCTCGGCCGCCACGTCACCGTGCCGCTCGACCCTGCGCGTGTGGTCGTACTCGGCCCTTCGATCATGGACTCGATGTATCGCCTAGGGCTGCGGAGCCACGTCGTGGGGGTGGACTGCTATGCCCCGAGCCTAGGCGGGTTGTCTTCGGATTACTCCACCGACCAGGTCGCGCTCTGGAACCTCTCCTCCGACATGTGCGTTCAGACCGGGCCGACGTTCAATGTGGAACAGCTCCTAGCGCTCGGGCCGCAGCTGGTCCTGGCCGCCACGATCGTCTCGGTCGCGGCCGTGGAACAGATCACCCAGACCTACCACATTCCGGTCGTGATGCTCCAACCCGCCACCTTGACCGGTGTGCTACTGGATGACCAGCTCCTGGGAGCGATCTTCGAGGTCTCCGCGGCGTCCTCCTCGCTCGTGAACACGCTCCAGCTCGCCCTCTCCCAGGCGGCTTCGTTCCAGGACAACCTGACCGCGAACGAGACACCCTTCCCCACGGTTCTCGTCACGTACTATGCCGATGGCAGCGGCTACTGGTCGTTCGGCCCCGGGACGTTCGGTCAATCGCTGATCGAGCTCGCGAGCGGCGCGAGCATCTCCGCGAACGCGACGCTTTCCTACCCAGAGCTCTCGGGCGAGCAGGTCCTCGCAAGCGACCCGCAGTTCCTCGTTTACGGGACCGGGTTCGGGCTCAACGAGTCCGCCTATACGGGAGCTCCGTTCTGGTCCCAACTCACCGCGACGCAGAACGGCCATCTGGCCGGGATGGACTCGAATTACTTCACGGAGCCCGACCCGACGATGATCCTCCTGGGTCTTCCCGAACTGATCGCAATCCTTCACCCCGGCTCCTCCGCATAATGGGAGCGGGCTCGTGGGAGTAACGGTCGCCCCTCCTCCCCGGACCGCGAGGGCGCCCGGCCGCCGTTCCTGGGTGCTCGGGGTCCTTCTCGCGACCCTCGGGGTCGCCGTCTTCTTTTCGCCGATCCTCGGGACGGTGGCTGTCCCTCCGGAAACCGTGCTGAGGATCCTCCTCCACCAGGTTTCGGGAGGCACGCTGTTTTCCGACCCCTGCGCCGGGGGAAGCGTACCGGCGAGCGGCTGCGCGGGGCTGATCGAGATCGTTTGGGACGCGCGGCTCTCCGAGATCATGCTCGCGGTCGTGGTCGGAGCCGGCCTCGGGATCTCGGGCGGCACGCTTCAGGGGGTATTCCGCAACCCGCTCGCCGACCCGTTCCTGCTGGGGATCTCGTCGGGAGGTACCCTGGGGGCCGCCGTGGTCGTGGTGTTTCGGATCGGGGTGAGCGAGCAGAACCTCGTCCTACCGCTCTTCGCGTTCGTCGGGGCGATCGGAACCGGGGCTGTGATCTTGGTCGCGGCCCGCAGTCGTTTCGGCTCGGTCGAGACGCTCCTGCTGACCGGGGTCGCCCTCTCTAGCTTCCTATCGGCCGTCCTCGCGTTACTGCTCCTCTACAGCCCCGCCGGGAGCCTCCAGGTCGACTTCTGGCTGCTCGGGAACCTGGGCTCCCTCGACTGGACCCAGGACGGGATCGCGTTCGGAGTGGTCCTCGTGGCGGGAACGCTCCTCGCGACGTACGGTCGGGAGTTGAACCTCCTCCAGCTCGGCCCGGACGTCGCCCAGAGCCTGGGGGTCGACTCGAGGAAGGTGCGGGTTCGCCTGCTTCTGCTCGCCTCGGTAACGACCGCGGCGGCGGTCGCGTTCACCGGGATCATCGGGTTCGTTGGGCTCGTCTCTCCGCACGTGGTACGCCGCATCGCGGGTAGCGACTACCGCATCGTACTCCCCGGAGCCGCCCTCGTGGGGGGAGGATTCCTGCTGGCCGCTCGGGACCTCTCCTTGGTCGCGTTCCCGGGGACGCTGCTGCCGATCGGGATCTTCACGTCGTTCGCCGGCGCGCCGTTCTTCGCCTACCTCCTCTTCCGTCGACGTGGGGCCTCGACCATGGGGGTCCCATGACCGAAGCACCCGAGTCCGCCCTTCAGCTCCGGGGAGTCACCGTCCGATTCGGCGAACGGACGGCCCTGCAGGACGTCGACCTCGAGGTCCCTCGGGGGCAGTTCGTCGCGCTCACCGGACCGAACGGGTCCGGAAAGACCACGCTTTTGCGGGCCGCCCTCGGGTTCCTGATCCCCCAGGCGGGCTCCGTGCAGGTGTTCGGAAGCGACGTGCGTCGGCTCTCCATCGCGGAGCGGGCACGACGCGTCGCGTGGGTCGCGCAAGAGGAGAATCCCCGGGAGAACGCGTTGCTCCTCGACTACGTCCTCTACGGACGCTACGCCCATCTCGGCTGGCTCCAGGGGGAGAGCGCCCGGGACCGGGACGGGGCCCTTCGGGCGTTGCGGGCCGTGGGGCTCGAGGAGCGGGCCGGGGACGGGATCCTCTCGGTGAGCGGAGGGGAGAAGCAACGCGCGATCCTGGCCCGGGCGCTCGTCCAGGAGGCGCCGCTCGTCCTCCTCGACGAACCGACGAGCCATCTCGACATCGCCCACCAACTCGACTTCCTGACCCGGGTCCGCGAGCTCTCCCGAGAGCGGGGAGTGACGGTCGTGTCGGCGCTCCACGACCTCAACCTGGCCGCGCGGTTCTCCGACCGCATCGTCGTGCTTTCGAGAGGTCGGCGGGTGGCCGATGGGGCGCCCGCGGACGTCCTCTCCGAGGAGCTCCTGGCCCGGGTATGGGGGGTCGTCGCGGACCTTCGCCGCGACCCGCGGACCGGCGCGCCGTACCTTCTTCCGCATCATCTCGTGCCTCCCTCGACGGCCGGTCCTGCCACGTTCCTCGGCAAGGGGCCGGTCCACGTCGTCGGGGGCGGGGGGTCGGGGGCGCCGTACCTGAGGGCCCTTGCCGAGGCGGGATACCGCGTCACCGCAGGGGCCCTCCACCTCCTCGACTCGGACCTCGAGACCGCGGAGAGCCTGGGCGCGCTCACCGCGGTGGAGGTGCCGTTCGCGCCGATCGGGGATGAGGTGCGGGAACGCCTGCGCACCTTCCTCGAGGCGGCGACCGCCATCGTGGTAGCGCCGTTCCCCGTCGGACCGTCCAACCTGCCCAACCTCGAGGAGGTTCGTCGGCGGCTCGGGCAGGTGCCGATCCTCCTCGTCCGCAGGGCGCCCGGTGTGGAGTGGGATTTCACCGGAGGAGAGGCGAGCGCGCTCGAGGAAGAGCTCCGCCACGGCGGGGCCCGGTCGGTGGACGGGACGGACGAGATGCTTGCGGCCCTGGCCGCCGGACCGGTCGCTCCGCCCGCTCAGTGAGCCCGCCGTCGCGCCTTGCCCCCGCGGGGCAGCGGAGCGACCTCCAGCGGAGGCGGGGAAGGGCCGGCGAACTGGGCGAGGAGGTACGGCAGGTCGCTCTCGAGGACCAGGATATAGCTCGGCACGCCGAGACGGGAGGCCTCGAGGCAGGCCGTTCCCGCCGCGAAGCGGAGGACCGAGCGCACGCTGGCCTTCGAGAGCGCGTGGAACGCTTCGAGACCCTCGGCGGCGATGAGGGCGAGGGGGTCCGAGGGCAGACTGCTGCGGACCCGGTTCCCCAAGCGGGGGTCGGTGAGGTCGTCCGGGGCGAGCGTACGCACCGAGATCGGGGCCGGCGAGAGCGGGACGATCCCTTCAAGGTTCGCGACCTCGATGAGGGAGCCCTTACGGCCGCCCTTCTGCACGCGGCCTCGGGAGGGCCCTCCTGCGCCCGGGCGGGCCGAGAGCAGGCCGTGCTGGAGCTCGAGCGACACGGCGGCCCCTTCCGCGAGGTCTTCGAGCGCGAGCGCTCGGGTCGACCGGATCACGTGGACCCGCTCGATCCGCTCTCGCAGGTCGTCCCCCAAGCGGCGAAGCGTTTCGTGAAGCCAGGCGACCCCCTCGACCGTCGGGCGGTAGCGGCCGTCGCGTACGGTCACGAGGCCACGGCGCCGGAGCTGCCGGTAGGAGTGGGAGACGGCCTGGACGGTGAGCCCGAGGCGCTCCGCGATTGGCCGCAACTGGGTCGGTTCGAGCGTGGCGCACTCGTACAGGAAGAGGAGCTCGGTGACCGTCCCGCCCCGTCGGAGCCCGGCGAGCCCCGTCGCCTCGGGGGTGCGGACGCCGACCACGAGGTGCGAACGCCTCCGGCAAATAAAGCCGTCTTGACCCGGCAGGAAAGCGGTCTTGCCTAGGAGGTCGTCCCGGCCTTGCGCGTGGACGAGCGGGCCGCTAGGTTCGAACGGCGGACCTCCCGCAGACGGTCGCGGATGCGGGCGGCCTCCTCGAAGTCGAGGCGCTCGGCCGCGAGGCGCATCTCCTCCTCGAGGTTCGTGATGAGGAGCGGGAGCTTGTCCTTCCAGTACCGCCCGAGCCCGCTCGTGGAGAGCTCGCCGGACGGCGCCGCTTCTTCGGGGGCGAGCAGCGAGCGCACCTCCTTGCGGATCGATTCGGGCACGATGCCGTGGACCCGGTTGTAGTCGACCTGGGTCTCGCGACGGCGCGCCATCTCGGCCATCGCGCGTTGCATCGACCCCGTGACCCGGTCGGCGTAGAGGACCACCTTGCCCTCGACGTTGCGGCTCGCGCGGCCGGAGGTCTGCACGATCGACGTCTCGCTGCGGAGATACCCTTCCTTGTCGGCGTCCAGGATGGCGACGAAGCTGACCTCGGGGAGGTCGAGCCCCTCGCGCAGGAGGTTGATCCCGACCAGCACGTCGAACTCGCCGAGGCGCAGGTCGCGGAGGATCTCGACCCGCTTCATCGTCTCGACCTCGGAGTGGAGATAGCGGACCCGGAACCCCTGGTTCGCGAGGTAGTTCGCCAGCTCCTCGCTGGTCGCCTTCGTGAGCGTGGTCACGAGCGCGCGGTCCCTGCGCGCGACGCACGCCTTGAGCTCGGCCATGAGGTCGGCGATGTGACCCTTCAGCGGCCGGACCTCGATGGGAGGGTCCACCAAGCCGGTGGGACGGATGATCTGCTCGACGAGCCCCTTCGAGACCTTCCGTTCGAACGGTCCCGGGGTCGCCGAGACGAAGACCGTTTGGGGGACGTGGGTCAGGAACTCGGGGAACTTGAGCGGACGGTTGTCGCGGGCGGAGGGGAGACGCCATCCGAACTCCACCAGGTTGTCCTTGCGACTTCGGTCGCCCTTGTACATCCCCTGGATCTGAGGGATCGTAACGTGGGACTCGTCGATGAACGCCAGGAAGTCGTCCGGGAAGAAGTCGAGGAGCGTGTACGGCGGCTCGCCGGCACGGCGCCCGGCGAAGTAACGGGCGTAGTTCTCGATCCCCGAGCAGTAACCGGTCTCCCGGATCATCTCGAGGTCGTAGTCGACCCGTCCCTTGAGGCGCTGCGCCTCGACGATCTTCTCCTCCTGCCGGAGCTCCTTCACCCGCTCGTCCCGCTCCTTCTCGATCTCGCCGAGGATCCCGCGGAGACGTTCGTCGACGGTGAGGAAGTGGGTCGCCGGGAAGACCGAAAGCTGCGCGAGCGCCCGGCGTTCCTCCTGGGTGACGGGGTCGAGTTCCACGATCTCCCGGATCACGCTCCCGTCGAGCACGACCCGGTGGACGGTCTCGCCGGCTCCCATCACGTCGATCGTTCCGCCGCGAACGCGGAAGCGACCGCGCTTCAGCTCGACGTCGTTACGGTTGTACTTCATCCGGACGAGCTGCTCGAGGAGCGTCTGTCGCGAGATCTCCTGGCCGACGGCGAGGTCGACGACGGAGGCGCGGTAGTCCTCGGGAGAGCCGAGACCGTAGATGCAGCTCACCGAGGCGACGATGAGGACGTCCCGTCGGGTGAGGAGCGCCTGGGTCGCACGGTGCCGGAGGCGGTCGATCTCCTCGTTGATGGACGCGTCCTTCTCGATATAGAGGTCGATCTGGGGTACGTACGCCTCGGGCTGGTAGTAGTCGTAGTAGCTGACGAAGTACTCGACCGCGTTCTTCGGGAACAGCGCTCGGAACTCGCTCACGAGCTGCGCCGCGAGCGTCTTGTTGGGGCTGATGACCAGCGTGGGACGCTGGAGACGCGCGACCGCGTGCGCCATCGTGAACGTCTTGCCGCTTCCCGTCACCCCGAGCAGGGTGACGAACTTCTCCCCCCGCTCGACCCGCTGGACGATGCCGTCGATCGCCGTCGGCTGGTCGCCCTGCGGGACCATGTCCGTTTCGAGCTGGAACCGACCGGGCAGTGGGTCCGCGACCTTCGGGGCGTCACGCTTCCGGGTCATGGCACGATGGGGCGATCCCGAAACGTCCCGGGATACCCTTGTGGGTCGATCGTCACGTTCGTGAAACCAAGGTGCCCGACCTCGCGTAGGACCTCGCTCGCGAGCGGCTCCGCTCGGAGGCGGGGAACCTCGGAGGGGTCGACCTCGATGCGGGCGGTCCCGCGGTGGACCCGCACCCGGACCCGGCGGAACCCGAGGCCGAGCAGGACCGCTTCGGCCGACTCGATACGCGCCAGCAGTTCGTTCGTGACGGGGTCGCCGTGCGCGATGCGGGATGCGAGACACGCGTCCGACGGCTGGTCCCAGTTCGGGAGACCTCGTCGACGGGCCTCGGCCCGGACCTCGCTCTTTCCCCACCCCGCCCAGAGGAGGGGATGGGAGAACCCGGCCTCGTCCATCGCACGAAGGCCGGGTCGGTCGTCCGTCAGGTCGTCCCGATGCACCCCGTCCAAGTACTGGACCGCCGACCGAGCGTCCCCGAATTCGCGAAGGACGGACGTCTCCACGGACCGGCAGAGATAGCACCGGTCCGGCCGGTTCTCCCGATACTCGGCCCGGGAAAGGGGGTCCACGGTCAGAAGGACATGCTCGACACCGATGGACGACGCCACGCGCTCGGCCCGAGAGACCTCGCCTTGCGAGACGGCCGGCCCCGTAAGCGTGACCGCGAGGGCTTCCGAACCCAAGGCCGAGAACGCAAGCGCCGCCACCAGGGAGGAATCGACGCCACCGGAGAGCGCGACGACCGCCCGCCCACCGCCGCGGATCCGCGCGATGACCTCGTCGGCCGAACGATGGGCTGAGAGGGAAGGGAGCGAAGAGGACATTCCTCCGTTCTACCGCCCTCGACCCATTACCCTTTCCTTCGCCGAGACGTCGTAGGAGCCGACCTGCGCGGGCGTCGCGAGGGATTGCCGAGGCGGTACCCGAACTCGTAGGAGTGCACGCCCTCCACGACCTGCACGGTCATGCGTCCGCGCAGGCCCTCGAGCTCGCCGGTGCCGGAATCCGGGAGGACCTCGATCGTCTGCCGCGGGACGCCGCGATCAAGGGTCCCGAAGTGCTGCAGGAGAAAGGTCCCGGCGCGCCCGTTTAGCCTCCCTCGGACGCGTTCGATGAGAACGTACCCCGCGGAGCCTTCCACCCCGGTCGTTCCGGTCAGCATCCGCCCGCGGCCGACGCCGCGAGCCCCCCGTGGAACCGCTTCTTCACGACCGCCGACCCGAGGACCGCGCCATCGGCACGGTCGCGGTGCGGGTCCGGTGCAATCGTCACCTCGAACTCCCCACGAGCCTCCACCATCGCCCACGTCACCGGACCAAACGGGAGCTTGGAGGGGGATTACGCCTTCTGCTAGAGGTGATGGAACACCGGCTCGGGAGCGCTTCTATCGAGGATTACCAGCGGAGCCGCGCGCGATGAGCGACCGGTCACTTCCCGTCCGGCCCTGGCTTCGCCATGCGCGCCTCGGAGGCGAGAACGTCGGCCTCGATGACGGGGTCTTCTGCAAGGTCCTCCGGCGAGTACGCTCCGGCGAAGGATGGTCCCGGCCGGTGGTAGATCGCCAAAATCCCTCCGACCCAAGCGAGCGTCGCGCCCGCGAGGAAGCCCCCACCCGAGTAGAGGCTCAACAGGGCGATCGTCAGGGAGCCGATCCCGGCGACGGTATGGAACTCGGGTTGGGCGTAGACCCAGAGGGCTAGACCTAGGATGGCGCCGCCTTCGACGCATGCCAGGAAACCCAGGACCTGGACCGACGGGATCAATAAGCCGGTGGGGACGAAGTCGTTGAGCGGTGCGCTGACGTGAGACAGCACCAGGTAGATCCCCTCGAGAACGATGAGAAGCGCCCCCGCGAAGGTCAGGACGACAGCCCCGAACGGATAGTCGGGCCGCGGGCGATCGGTCGGGCCGGTCATCGCGGGTTTCGGGCTCGCCGGACTCGGCTCCGTCATGTTGTCCCGGTCCCGGTTCCCTGAACGATAAGGGCGCACTAATACTCGACGGTCCCGACGGTGCGCCGAGGATACCGGAGCGCGGCAGGAGTTCCGAAAGGAGCTCCTTGGCTCATGGGACACGGCCGCCGGGCTCGACGAGAGGCCGTTCGAGGCAGGTGCAATCTCCTTAGCGCTCAGCTCCATGGGGGGAGACGATGCAAGCGGTCCGCGACGGGAGCCGGTGGATGTTGCGACTCGAGGACGGCGAGGACCTCTTCGAGGCGATCTCGGGATTCGCGCACCGCGAGAACGTCCGTGCCGGGACCGTGGTCTTCGGGGTCGGGATGCTCCGTCGGATGACCTTGGGGTACTGGGACGGAAGCCAGTACCGGACCGAGGAGCTGACCGTGCCGCACGAGGTCGTCTCGCTCCACGGAACGATCGCGCGCGCCGGCGGAGCCCCCTCCCTCCACCTCCATGCGGCCGTCGCCGGCCCCGACCACCGGGTCGTTGGCGGTCATCTCCTGAGAGCGACGGTAGGGACGATCCAGGAGGTCCTGATCGAGACCTTCCCGGGCCACACGTTCGGCCGCCCCCTGGTCGAAAGCTACGGCCTGAAGATGCTGGACCTCGACCCCCCGAACGAGCCCTAGCCGCCCGTCATCCCTTTCCCCTCCGCCGGGCTCGTTCGGTCCGTCCATGGCCGGACCGCCTTCCGTCTTCACGACACTTGACCCTCGGCTCGAGGCCGCCGTCCGCGAGCAAGGGCTCGTCGAGCCCACCGAGATCCAGCGTCTCGCGTTCCCGCTCCTCGCGACCGAGGCGGACGCGCTCCTGCTCTCGCCCACCGGGACCGGGAAGACCGAGGCGGCGCTCTTGCCGCTGCTCTCGCGCCGTCTCGCCGACCCGACGCCACCGATCTCGATCCTCTACGTCACGCCCTTGCGGGCCCTGAACCGCGACCTCGAGCACCGCATCGTCGCGCTCGTGAAGCAGGTCGGCTTGAGCGCGGCGGTCCGCCACGGTGACACGTCGACCTCGGCCCGGCTCGCCCAGTCCCGCTCGCCGCCGGACCTTCTGCTCACGACGCCCGAGACCCTGCAGCTCCTGCTCACCGGGGCCCGCCTTCGCGAATCCCTCCGGAACGTCCGCACGATCGTGATCGACGAGGTCCACGAGCTCGTGGGCTCGGACCGGGGAGCCCAGCTCTCGATCACGCTCGAACGGCTCGACAAGCTCGCGGGGCGGGCCGTCCGTCGGATCGGCCTCTCGGCCACCGTGGGGAACCCAGACGAGGTCGCGCGCTTTCTTTCCCCACCCCCTCGGGACGTGCAGGTCCGCGTAGCTCAGGAGCGGCGGCCGCTCGAGCTCACCGCACGTCGACCGGGTGGGGGGAGACCACCGCTCGACGAATCGCTGGTCCGTGAGCTCAAGGCGGACGCGAAGCTGCTCGACGGCCTGAGGGCGGTCGAGGAAGAGATCCGGGAGCACCGGACGACCCTCGTCTTCGTGAACACCCGCCCGACGGCGGAGGGCCTCGCGGCGCGCCTCCAGAAGCTCGCCCCGGACCTTCCGATCGCGGTCCACCACGGCTCCCTTTCTCGGGAGGTCCGTGAGGAGGCGGAGCGCGCGTTCCGGGACGGCCAGCTCCGGGCGCTGGTCGCGACCTCCTCCCTCGAGCTCGGGATCGACATCGGTGGGGTCGACCACGTCGTCCAGTTCGGCTCGCCGCACCAGGTCGGCCGCCTCGTCCAACGGGTCGGCCGCTCGGGCCATCGTTTGGACCGCACGATCCACGGGACGGTCCTCTCGCTGGACGACGACGACCTCGAAGAGGCCGCGGTGCTCGCGCGCAGGGCCGATGCGGGGCTGGTCGAACCGGTCGCCTGGCGCACCCGCCACCGTTTGGCGGCGGCACAGCAGGTGGTCGCCTCGCTGCGCGCGGAAGGGAGCCTCGAGCTCTCGGAGCTGCTCCGGCCGCTGCGGCACGCGGCGGCGACGGCCGACCTCTCCGACCCCGAATGGACCGAGCTCATCGATTACCTGGTCGGCCTCGGCCTCGCGAAGCGGTTCGGCGACCGCGTGGCGCCGGGGCGTGGGACCTTGCACCGGTTCTACGCGTCGCTATCCCTCATCCCGGACGAGCGGACCTACCGCCTCCGGGACATCGGCACGCGCCGGCTCATCGGGACCCTGGACGAGCGCTTCGTCCTCACCCAGATCATGGCCCAGCCCGAGGAGATCTTCCTCCTTCACGGACGGACATGGAAGGTGGTGGAGTACCGGGAGGGCGAGCTTCTAGTGGAGACCGTCCAGGAGATCGGTCGCGAGCCCCGGTGGGCCGGGGAGGACCTCCCCGTCCCGTTCGACGTCGCCCAGGAGATCGGGAGGCTTCGGCGGGAGGGCTCGTTCGGGGAGTATCCCATCTCCCCGGAGGACCGTGCGCATCTCGACGAGCGTCGCAGGGCCCCCGCCCTCGCCGGCACGATCCCGACCGACCGTCGCATCACGGTCACCACTCACGGCCGCGTGGTGGTCTACGGCGCCTGCTTCGGCACCCGAACGAACGAGACGCTGTCGCTCGCGGCCGCCGGGCTCCTGACCGCCCGCCTCGGGGCCCGCGTCGAGGTGGCTTCGGTCGAGCCGACCTGGTTCGTCCTCGAGCTCCCGGTGGCGGTCGACGCCCCCACGCTCGTCGACGCGCTCTCGATCGAACCGTCGACCCTCCGCCCGCTCGTCGAGCGCCTCATCCCCTCGGGCCTTGACTACCGCTGGGTCTTCCTCGCGGTCGCCCGCAAGCTGGGGGTGATCCCGGCGTCGGCGGACCCGCGGGACCTCCGGACGCTGGACCCGCTCCTGGCCGCGAGCCGGACGACCCCCCTCGGGGAGGAGACCCTCGAGAAGACGCTCCACGACCGCTACGACCTCGACCACGGGACGGTGGTCCTCGAACGGATCCGGGACGGCGGCATCGAGGTGGTCGCCGCTCCCCCCTCGACGTTCACGGACGCGCCGCTCGAACGTTTGGAGTGGCGCACCGTCCTCGACACACCTCCGCCCACGCTGCTCAAGGCGGTCCAGGAACGGCTCGCCAAGGAGCCGCTCACCCTGGTCTGCCTTCGCTGCGGCTTCGTCCGTACGACGAGCCCTTCGCGCTACAAGGCCGAGGGCGGGAGCCGCTGCCTCCTCTGCCATGGGTCGCTCTCGGCGGTGCTCTCCCCCCGGCGGACCGAGGAGATCGACCGGTTGACCGCCTACGCGAAGCGGAAGCGGGCCCGGGAGAAGCCTGCCCAGGGCCGTCGGACCCGTCGGGAACGGGCTCTCCCCGCCGGGACGGAAACGCTCGTGCGCGCCGGGTACACGTCGGCCGAGCTCGTCGCCCATTACGGGGAACGGGCTCTCTACGCTCTCGCCGGCCGGGGGATCGGTCCGGAGACCGCCCGCCGCCTCCTGATGCGCCTCTATCGGGACGACAACGCGTTCTTCACGGAGATCCTCCGGGCGGAGCGGGCGTACGCCCGGACCCGGGTCTTCTGGGACTAGGCGGGGTCCGCGAGGCGCCGGACCAGCTGCTCGACGACCGAGCGTGGGGCGTCCGTCCGGAACCCCTCGGGACGGGCATGCGTGCGGGCGACCTGGAACCCGAGCGACCGCAGCCCCGCCCGGACCGCTCGAAGGCCCGGCGGCTCCGCGAGCTCGAGCTTGGCCGCAAGGAGGTTCGCCTCGAAGTAGAAGGGGCGGTCGACGGTGACCTCCTCTTGCAACCGGGCGAGGAACCGCTCGACCTCGCGGGCGCGAGCGGCGTCGTCGGGGACCTTGAGGCGCGCGACCAGCTCGGCGTCGAAGAGCGGGCCGAGCCAGAGCGGCCCGTACGGTCCCTGGTCCCCGACCCAAGGACCGGGCCAGTTCTCCGGTTCGATGACCCCCACGGGGTCCACCGAGTCCGTTCGGCCGTTCACCTCGACGTAGGCGCGCACGTAGTGGTCGCGCGCGTAGGCGAGCATCGGGCGGATCGAGCGACCGAGCTCCTTTGCGTGGCGTGCCAGGTAGGCGAGGAGGATCCGAAGCCCGCCCTCCGGTCCCAGGCGACCACGCACCGGCTGGGCGCCGTAGCGTCGGGCGCAGGCCGAGGGCTGGGCGCCCGCGAGCACCATCATGTCGGTTGCCGTGATGGCGACGATCCCCCCAAGACGTACCGAGCCGAGGGCCGTGGGCACGAACGGAGCTGGGGTCCCGTAGGGGTCGAGGTCGACGTAGTCGAACGGTCCTTCGGGGGGGACGACACGGGCGTCCCCCTCGACCGCCCGCGCGCCGGGAAACCGTGCCACATTCTCGCGGAGCACTCGGAACGCATCCGGATTCGCCTCTGAGAACGTGAACGCCTGGAACGCGCCGGACTCTCCGAGGAGACGGAGGCCCCGCACCCCGGTCGCGGCGGTCATCTCCCAGCCGGTCCGCACGCCGCGGGCCGGCGGGGGGAGGGCGCGCGCGAACGCGACCGCCAGGTCCCGGTCGCCGGCCATCGCCGGGTTGTAGAAGACCGGCGACCGCCGCCCGGGGCCCCGGCCCGGCGCCGTGAGCGGGAGGAGGAGCTCGGTCCTCCCCTCGGAGGCGAGGACTAGTGGGCCCGGCCGGTGATGAGGTGGACGATCTTGAACGCGAGGAGGTTCTTGTTCACCGGGGTCACTTCGAGCAGGCGTAGTTCGTCCCTCCGACGGATGTCCTGGAGCAAGGGGTTGCGTGACTTCTTGTGAAGGGTCATGACGATCGACTTGCGGGCATCGAGGGTGTCGATCACGCTCTTCGTGAACACCTCGCTCTCGACCTCCATCTTCCCGACCTCGTCGATCACGATCACGTCGGCGGACTCGCGGGCCTCGGCGAGCGCCCGCGTCCCGAGGCCCTCGAGCGCGGCGATGTTGACCCCGTAGCGGCCCGACCGTATTCGGGACTTCAATCCCTCGTGAGCGAAGACCTCGTGCTCCTTGGTCGTCCAGTCGATGATCTGGAAACCGGCCCTCCGCTGCTTCTCGACGATCGGCTCCGTGACCATGCCGCCGACCTTCACGCCCTCCTCTTCGAGGAGCTGGATGATGCGGAGCAGGGTCTGCGTCTTGCCCGAGCCCGGGAGACCCGTGATCCCGATCTTGACCGGAGGGGAAAGTCGACGAGGCATCACCAAGTATACCGCTGGGATGGATAGTACGCGTGGAGCCAATAAGAAGACGTCGCGCGGCCACGACCCGCCTTCCGCCGACCTCCGAGGGTCCGGAGGGTCCCGACGAGGGGGCCTCGGTCTATCCGTCGCGCGAGGACACCTTGCTGATCCTCCCCTTCGCGGAGGTCGCCTCGGGCACGCTGTTTCTCGAGGTCGGGTGCGGCGCCGGCCTCGCGGCCCTGACGGCCGCCCGGCGGGGAGCCCGGGTCGTCGCGACCGACGTGAACCCTCACGCGCTCCGCCGCCTGCGGGCCCTGGCCCGCGCGGAGGAGCTGGACATCGCCCTCGTCCGGACCGACCTCGCCCGCGGCCTCGGGCGGTTCGACCGGCTGCTGGCCAATCCACCGTACCTCCCTACCCGACCCGAGGAACGCGACCCCGACCGGTGGCACAACCTCGCGCTGGACGGTGGACCGGACGGTTGTCGTGTCACCGCCCGCCTGGTCGAGGAGCTCGACCGTCACTTGACCGAGAACGGGACAGCGTTCGTCGTGGTCTCCTCGCGGCAGGACCCCGATGCCTTGGACCGCATTCGCCGCGACTGGGCGGCGCGCGGAGGGCGCGTGGACGTCGTCGCCTCCCGCGCCCTTGAAGGGGAACGGCTCGACGTCTGGAGGCTCTGCCGGGGACCGCGCTAGGTGTGACGCTCGGCGTGGGTGAGCACGGCGTCCAAGAACCGGTGGCCGTCCCCGAACCCTTCGGCCGATCCCGTGCGGGTCCAGTCCGGCGCCTGGTCACGGAAGAACGAGCGCTCGGGATGCGGCATGAGGCCGAAGACGTTCCCTTCGGGATTCGTCAGTCCTGCGATGTTCCCCTCCGAACCGTTGGGGTTCCAGGGATACGTCGCGGCCGCGCCGTCCGACGCCACCCACCGGAAGAGGACCTGCCCGTTCTCCTCGACCGAACGACGAAGCTTCTCGCTGCCGAGGACCAGCTTTCCCTCGGCGTGGGCCGACGGGAAGAGGAAGCGCGTTCCCTTCGGGACGCCCTGGAGCGGGGGGAAGATCCCGCCTTCCCAGGCCACGAAGGTGGGTCGGCACTCGAAGTGACCGGAGTCGTTGGTCATGAGGGCGGCCTCGGGGGTCACGAGATGCCCGCCGGGTCGACCGGGGAGGAGGCCGAGCTCCGTGAGGACCTGGAAGCCGTTGCAGATGCCGCCCACGACCCGCCCGCTGCGCACGAACTCCTCGAGCTCGTTGCCGATCGCGGCCCGAACGCGGGCGGCGAAGATCGCCCCCGCACGCACGTAATCGCCGGAGGAGAACCCTCCGGGCACGAATAGGGCCTGATAGTCGGAGAGACGACGCCGTGCCTCGGGGAGCACCTCGCGTCCCTCGAGCTGCTTCAAGTGCACGATCTCGGGACGCGCGCCGAGGTTCGCGAGCGCCTCCCGGAGCTCGTCGTCGCAGTTCGTTCCCTCGATGGAAAGGATCGCGACCGCGAGGTTGCGACGCGCCACGGCCGACCGAGGCGACGGACCGCTTAACCGTTGTTCCCGGCGAGCGAAGGCGCCCCTCGCCCGGAAGGGGATGCTACCTCGTCCCCTCGATCCACCGAGCGGAGCTGCGGGTCCCGGCGGTGAGGCACGCGTACAGGGGCTGACCGGCGAACCACGCGGCGTAGAAGCCGCCCCGGAAGGCGTCCCCCGCACCGACCAACGTCCGAACGCAGGCCGGACGGCTCGCGCCGACGTGGACCGTGCCGGCCCGGGAGAACGCCGTCGCTCCGGCGCGGCCCTCGGTCCGGATCACGAGCGGGACGAACTCGAGCAATCCCTCGGGTCGGTGGGCCCCCACGAACTCGAGGGCGCGGGCGATCTCGGAGCGGTTGCCGAACAGGAGCTCCGACCCTTGGAGGAGCGAGCGGAACGAGCGACGGTCCCATCGGTAGTGGATCTCCTGGGCCGGGTCCGCGGCCACGTGAAGGCCACGCGCGCGCGCCGCCTTCTGGAGACGCAGCTGGAACGCCGGGTCCGCGGTCGTCAGGTGTAGCCAGGAGTACTCCCCGAGCCAGCGGGCCGGCGGGGCCGCCTCCTGCCTCCCGCCCATCACCCCTTGGTCGATCAGCGTCCGCTGGGTTCCCTCGCCATCCTCGATGATGTAGCAGGTCGGGGTGGGCTTGCCGCGTACCCGGTGGAGGCCGCGAACGTCGACCCCGGCCCTACGGAGCTCCGCGACGTACTCGGCGGGGAACCCGTCCCCCACCCGCGCCACGAGGCCCGTGGCCACGCCAAGCCGAGAGGCGGCCCGTACGATGTTGGTGGCCGTGCCCCCGAGCTCCGCCCGGACCTGGAGCACGGGGACGGTCCGGTCCGCATCGGGGAACGAACGGACCGATAGGAACCGGTCGATGATGACGTGACCCGAGACGAGCAGGTCCCGGGGCCGGTCGGCGACCGCTCCTGTCATGGTCCGCGGAATCCGGTGAGCCCCCCGGTCCCTTATCGCTTGGGGGAACCCGGTAAGCCGCTTAAGCCGCCGGGAGGTTCCCAGCGAAGGCGGCATGCTCGTCGTGGGTGCCATTCTGGACATCGAGGGGTCACGGCCGGCCTACGTTCGCCTCCGTCACGGGCGGGTCATCGAAGTGGGCGCGCGCGGCACCGAAGGGCGGCGCCGCGGAGAGCGGACGGTCCACGGGATCGTCGTCCCCGCTCCGGTCAACGCGCACACCCATCTCGGCGACGCGGTGTCCGTGCGCGAACCCCCCCCGGGTCCCGTGGCCGAGCTCATCCAACCCCCCCACGGCTACAAGTTCCGGCTGCTGGCGAACGCTTCTCCGCGCGAGAAGGTGACCGCGATCCGCTCCGCCCTCCACCGCATGGAGCGAGCCGGGGTCGCCGCGACGATGGACTTCCGGGAGGAGGGGCGGGCGGGGGTCGAGCTCCTCCGCGAGGCCGCCCGTGGGAGCCCCGTGCGGGTCCTCGCCTTGGGTCGCCCTCTCGCCCGGCCGGTCGACCGGACCGAGCTTGCCCGTCTCCTCGCCGTGGCGGACGGGGTCGGGCTCTCGAGCGCGCGGGACGAGACCGACGAAACGCGTCGTGCCGTGGCCCGGGCCTGCCGAGCCGCGGGGAAGAGGTTCGCCCTTCATGCGAGCGAGGCGGTCCGGGAGAGGCCCGAGCGGTACCTGGACCCGCGACCTGACCTGCTCGTCCACCTCACCAGGGCGACCGTTGACGACCTCGAAACGGTGCGCGACGAGCGTGTCTCGGTCGCGGTCTGCCCGCGGTCGAACGCGCTGTTCGCCCGCCAACCCGACCTCGGCTCGATGGAACGGCTCGGGCTCTCCGTCCTGATCGGTACCGACAACGCGATGTTCCATGCTCCCTCGATCTGGAGGGAGCTCGAGTTCGCCTACGTCGCCTCTCGGCTTCGCCGGCGACCGGTCTCGGCAGCGTTCCTCGCTCGGGCGGCGCTCGTCGAGCCGTGGAAGTGGCTCGGGGAGCCGGAGGCGGCCCTGGTCGCTCCGGGGATGCCCGGCACGCCGGTCGTCCTTCGCCTGCCCCCGGACGACCCGCCCTACCAGGTCGTCACGAGGACCACCGAACACCTTATGGTCCGGGTCCGGCCCGGGGCCCGACAGCGAGCCGCGGGGCGATGAAGAGCGACGAGCTGTTCGCACTGCTGCGCCGTCGGGGCGTCCTCTGGCCGAGCGCCGAGATCTACGGGGGCGCGCAGGGCCTCTACGACTACGGCCCGCTCGGCGCGGCGCTCAAGCGAAGGATCGAGGAGGCGTGGACAGCCTGGTTCGTCGGCCTGTCGCACGACTACTACGTGATCGACCCCGCGGAGATCCTTCCCGAGGCGGTGGTCCGGGCGTCCGGTCACCTCGAGAACTTCACCGACCCCGAAGTGACGTGCGACACCTGCCACAACGTCTTCCGGGCGGACACCGTCCTCGAGAAGGTCCGACCCGAGGGAGTGGACGGGCTCACGCCCGCCGAGATCGCGGAGGTCGTCCGGGCGCGGGGCGTGAAGTGCCCGAGCTGCGGGGCGACGACCCTGAGCGTGCCGCCGCCGTTCAACCTGATGTTCGGCCTCGACTTCGGCGTCACCGGGCACGAACGGGCGTACCTGCGCCCCGAGACCGCGCAGAGCAGCTACCTCTCGTTCCCCCGGATGTGGGACGTCGGCCGTCGCGCCCTGCCCCTCGGGATCGCGATCTTCGGAAAGGCCTACCGGAACGAGATCGCTCCCCGCCAGGTCCTGTTCCGGATGCGCACGTTCACGCAGGGCGAGCTCCAGATCTTCTTCGACCCCCAGAACTTCCCGGTCCCGTTCGATGGGGTGCGGGACGAGAAGCTTCCCATCGTCCGGGCCGCGCGCCGGCTCGCAGGGTCGGAAGCGGTCGAGCTCGTCCCCGCCGGGGAGCTCGCGAGCCCGGGAGGGTTGCCCGAGTTCTACGTGTTCCACCTCGCCCACACGTTCCGGTTCTTCCGGGACGTGCTCGGCATGCCCGCCGACCGGCTCCGGCTCTACGAGAAGTCCGACCAGGAACGGGCGTTCTACAATCGCATCCAGTTCGACGTCGAGGCGAACCTCGAGAGCCTGGGCGGGTTCAAGGAGCTCGCCGCCGTGCACTACCGAGGCGACTACGACCTCGGTCGGCACGGACAGGGCTCAGGGCGGGACCTCTCCGTCACGCTGACCGGGGGCCGCTCGGTGCTCCCCCACGTCCTCGAGCTCACGTTCGGGCTGGACCGTAACCTCTGGGCGCTTGCCGACCTCCACCTCGGTAAGGATGGGGACCGGACCGTCTGGAGGCTGCCGACGTACCTCGCCCCCGTGCCGGTCGGCGTCTTCCCGCTGATCGCGAAGGAACACGGCGCGTTCGCCCTCCGGCTCTCCGACGACCTCGCGGCCGCCGGGATCCCGAACCAGTACGACGACGCGGGGACGATCGGGAAGCGATACGCGCGCATGGACGAGGCCGGAACACCGTTCTGCGTGACCGTCGACGGAGAGACGCTCGCGGACGGTCCGACCCAGGGTACCGTGACGGTCCGTTCCCGGGACTCGAAGGCCCAGGAACGGGTTCCGGCCCAGGAGCTCCCGAGCCGTCTGGCCCCGTTCTTGCGGCCCCCGCGACCGTCACACGGCTAGCCGGCGGCCCGCTTTCGGGCGCAAGACAACGGCTATATCTCGCGTCCGAGTCACTCCGCTCCGATGGCGACCGGCGGAGGAGAGCCCCCTCAACCGATAGGCGCCGCGACCCCCTTGGCGGCGCGACGGTCCCGTTGGATCGGTCAACAGTACGCGGACATCACGAAGCTTCGGGAGATCGCGGCCCGGCACGACCGAGCCGCCGCGCGGGCCGCGCAACGGGTCGCCCGGCTCAACACTCGCATCGACAAGCTGCGGCACCAGGCCACCCTCCTTCGGGAGAGGGGTCAGAGGGCCCTCGCCCAGATCCCCGAGATCGAGCAGGAGATGAAGCAGCAGGAGCGGGACATCGAGGCGGCGACCCAGAAGACCGGGGGCGCCCCCATCGGTTCCGACGTCACGAGCATGCACTACCGGGTCCGCAAGCTCCAGCAGAAGGTGGTCGACCGCCAGCAGAAGGCGCGGTCCCTCGAGCTGCGAGCGGCGACCAAGACCCAGAAGACGGCCGAGCTCAAGGTGAAGGTCGACCGGTATCAAGAGACCGCGCGCCTCGAGGAGCAGGAGGCGGTCGCGTACCGCCAGCGGGCGGACCGGCTTCAGATGGTCTCCGAGCACGAGGTAGCGGACCACCTCAAGGCGAGCGCGGACAACCCGAAGGAATCGCCGGACGAGCCCCCCTCCTCGCTATGAAACTCATCGTCACCGTAGGCATGCCCGGGTCCGGCAAGGACGAGCTCGTCGGCATCGCCCGTGCGATGGGCCTCGCGACCCTCAAGATGGGCGACCTCGTGCGCGAAGAGACCCGGCGGCGCGGGCTCCCGATCACGAACTCGAACGTCGCACGGATCGCCTCCGAGGAGCGGGATAAGCACGGACCTGGGATCTGGGCGCAGCGCGCGATCCCGAAGCTGACCGAGACCCGGATGCTGGTCGACGGGTGCCGGTCCGACACCGAGGTGACCGTCTTCCGCCACAACTTCGGGGACCTGTTCGTCCTCGGGATCTACGCGTCCCCCGAGACCCGGCACGACCGCATGGCCAGCCGCAGCCGAGCGGATGACGCGGCCGACCTCCAGGAGTTCTTCGACCGGGACCGGCGCGAGCTCAAGTGGGGGATCGGCAACGCGTTCGCGGTCGCCGACGGGATGCTCGTCAACGAGGGTACGCTCGACGAGTTCCGGAAAGCGGGACGGGCTGCGCTCGAGAAGATCCTCGCGCGCGAAGAGTGACCCGCGGAGCGGTCGGCCCCCGTCTACGCAATCGTGGGCGGTGGTCCCTGGACGAGCAGGTTCCGGATCGAGTCGAACCGTTCTCGGTCGACCACGACCGCGAGCCGGCTCCCGTCGGCCACGAGCGGAGGGAGCCGCCCAACCAGGTGCCGGTCACGGGCCTCCGCGAAGTCGCGGGAGCCACGTCCGGACGCGATCTCGCGGTCCCACTGGAGCGCGAACTCGTCCGGGGACGAGGGGGACGGGGGGCTGCGCGAGACGCGACGCTCCCGGACCGTCCGTCGAACGAGCTCGAAGTAGCCGATATGCTCGGCGAAGAGCGAGGCCGTGAGCTCGTCGTCCGGGTCGAGCGGTTCGGTGGGGAGGCCGCGCAGCCACGCCCAGCGTAGGACCTCGACGAACGACGGGTTCGGGACGCGGACCTCGCCGAACCGGACCAGACCGCGGACCTCGCTCGTCTCGTTCGAGGTCAGGGGGACGATCGGTTCCGCGTCCGAGGCCACGAAGTAGTCGTGGACGCTTCGGAGCTCGTCGCTCGAGAGCCCCAAGCCGACGCGCGCCGGGGCGAACGCCTCGAGCTCGGCGAGGACCCGCGGGACCTCGGACATGAGCCCGCGGACCGGTGCGAGCAGAAAGATCCCAGGCGTCTTCTCGAACTTCGCGGTGATCACGGCCCTTCCCGCTCGGTGATCTCATCGATCAGTTCATCCGGGTCGCGGTGGCGCCGAAGCTCTGTAATCGTGAGGATAGGGAGGCCGTCGATCGCCGACCGGGTGACCGGGTCCCGGACGATGAACACCGCGTGACCCTCGGCCACGCGCGCGAGGCCGGGGAGGACCTCGGCCCGGTGCAACGCGGTCCGAAGGCTTCCGACGGCGGCGAGAAGGACGTCCGGGGTTCGGGCGAGCGCATCGAACGGGGCTCGCACGGTCACGGTGACCTCGAGCCCCATCCCGTCCAGCTGCCGGACGACCCCGTCCCGCAGCGTGTCGCCGGTGCTCGGATGCGAGCGATCGGCGGTCGCTTCCGCGCCCTCCGCCGGCTTCGCCGGCTCCGCGTCGTCCCGGCCGCGGGTCGACCACTCGAACAGGTCGATCGGCTTCACGACCGTCTCGCCGAGGAACGACTCGATCCGTTCGATGACGAGCGCTTCGGCGCCGGCGCTCTCCTCGTAGAGCTGGATCGCCCTGCGGGAGACGCCGGCGATGGTGGCGAGGGTCCCGAGGGAGAGGCCCCGCTCGTCGCGCAATTGACGAAGGCGCGGTCCGTCGACCTGGGCGAACGTGCCTCCGGGGCTCGCATAGAGGAACGGGGGCAGCGCCTTCTCGAGGAACTCCTGCAGTGTCTCCTCGTTGATGATCGGGACCCCGTAGCGCGTGTAGACGACCCCGGGGTCGAGGTCGGAGGCGCCCGACGTCTGGCCGATCACGAGCGTGATCGCCGGGAAGAGGCGGCCGAGCTCGCGCAGGCGCGTGGCCTCCTCGGAATCGAGGGCATCGATGTTCTTGAGGACCTTCACGAGGAGGAGCGTCGCGTCACGACGGGCCGCGAGGTCGAAGCTGGTCGGTCGGATCGCGTGCGTGTCCGCGACGTAGAACCCCGCGCGTTCGAGCAGCTCGCGGATGTGCTCGATTGACCGCTCCCTCGCCGACGGCACCCGGTTCCCCCCAGAATAATCCATTTACTTCTTTTATATAAATGAGCATGGTCCCACCTCTCGGAGAGCAGGGGGCCCGGCGGACCGAGAATCGTCTTGGCCCCAACGTCCTTGGGGGGTCGTGGAGAGCCCGCTTCGTCCGGTACTGGGCGCGCCGGCCCTGGTCCTTGAACCGGTCGGACGGTACGACACGAGGACCGTCGTCGTCGCGGACGTCCACCTTGGCCTCGGAGGCACCGCCGAGCGGTCCCTTGGCCCCCCCGAGGGCTCGGCCGAACGTCTCGCGGAGAGGCTCCTCGAGGTCGTTCGCTCCGCCCGTGCGGGGGCGGTCATCGTCGCCGGGGACGCCAAACACCCGATCGTCGGGACGCCGCCCGCGCTTCGGCCCGTGGTCTTCGACTTCTTCGCCGAGCTCCTGCGGGAAGGGCTTTCGGTCGAGCTCGTCCTCGGGAACCACGACGTGGGGATCGTCCGTCACCTGCCCCGCGAAGTGGTCGTGCATCCTACCACCGGGGTCGTTCGCGGAGAGGTCGGGATCTTCCACGGGCACCGATGGCCCTCGAACAAGGTCCTGCGAGCCCCGCGGTTGGTGGCGGGGCACCTGCACCCGGGATTCCGACTCGCCCCCACGGCGGACGACCCCGAGGGGAAACGTCGTTGCTGGGTCCGGGTGGAGCGGGTTCCCCCCGAGGCGAAAGCGTCGCGGCGCCGCCGCCATATCGAGCCTCGGGCCTGTGAGGTCGTCATCCTTCCCGCCTTCAACCCGCTCGCCGGCACAGAGGCGTTGAACCGCGAGCGACCGGCGCGCGGTCGCTCGTTCCTCTACCGTCGGTTCCTTGCCCAAGGGGTCGCCCGGGCCTACCTACTGGACGGGACCGACCTCGGCGTCCTCACGACCCGGTCCGAGGACGGCCGCCGCTCGCGAGCAACGGACCGAGCGCCTGCGGGTCGGTGACCGGCGGCGCGCACGCGGTCCCGAAGCAGACGAGGGCTCGGGCAGCCTGCGACGCACCCATCCCTCCCATCTCACCGGGAAGCGAGAACGGGGGTGGCGGGCGCCCGGAGAAGACCCAGAGGTTGGGGTGCCATGCCCGCCGTGCCGCCCGGAGGAGGGCTTCGGCATCGGTTCCTTCCCCTTCGACGACCACCGTGACCGGCGACGTGGTGAGGAGACCGGCGGCCAGCGCGGAGCCGCCAACGAACAGACCCGCACCACCGACGCGCCGTGCAATCGGCCCGAGGAGGGCGCGGGCCTTCTCCGGCCACCGGTCGTCGTGGGTCAGGGACCCCGCGCGAACGAACGAAATGGCGGCGGAGGCGTTCGCGGAAAGATGGGGGGTGTCCTCGAGCGGGTAGGATGGCTCGGTCACGCCCCCGACCACGGGACCATCGTAGAGGCCCGGCGAGAGGTCGCGGAGGAGACCGTCCTCGCCCCGGAACTCCCGGTCGACGAGCTCGAGGAGGTCGAGCGCCGCCTCGAGGTACTTAGGCTCCGCGAGCACGCCCGAGAGCTCGAGAAGGCCCGAGGCGAAGGCGACCTGGTCCTCGAGCAGCCCGAACCCGCGTGCCCCATCGGGGTCCACACGGTGGCCGACACCCTGTCCCGGACGGTACGCCTCCCTCAGGAGACGGTCGGCGGCCCTCCGAGCGTCGGCGACGATCGCGCGGTCGCCGAGGAACGCGCCGGCGCGGGCGACCGACGCGATGAAGCGGCCGTTGATGTCGGCGTAGACCGCGCGGTCCACCTGGGGTGTCGGGCGGTTCGACCGTGCGGCGCGAAGCTTCGTGACGGCCCGGGCAAGCACCGCGCTGGCGGCTCCGGGCGGAAACAGACCCTCAGCGGCCTCCGTGAGGGGCAGGAGGCGGAAGAGGACGTTGCGGTCGGGGTCGTGGGGCATGCGCCCGTCGGTCCCCACGCCGAAGAAGCGGGTGACGAGCCGGAACTCCTCGGGGTCGAGCGCTTCCTTGAGCTCGGCGCGGGACCAGGTGAAGTATCCCCCGTCATCGCCGGGGGCGTTGTCCGCATCCTGGCTCGCCCCGAACCCGCCGCGCGGGTCCGCGAGGACCTCCCGCACCCAGCCGACGGTCGACCGGACGACCTCTTCGAGCCGCCGGTCCGAGAACCGGGCCGCGCCGTCCACGTACACCGACAGGAGCGCGGCGTTGTCGACCCCCATCTTCTCGAAGTGCGGGATGTGCCAGCCTTCGTCCACGGAGTACCGGTGGAATCCGCCCCCGAGCTGGTCGAAGAGACCTCCGTCGGCCATCCGTGCGAGCGTCTCGTGCGCTCGCTCGGTGCTCGTGGGGGTCCCGTGCTCGAACCCGTCCCAGAGGAGGAACGAGACGGCCGTTGGGTGGGGGAACTTGGGCGCCATCCCGAAGCCGCCGTTGACCGGGTCGTAGCTCGCGTGGACCTCTCCGCGGATCGTCTCGACGAACGCTTCGAGCGGTCGGTCCATGGGGGAACGCGCTTCGCGCATCCGCTCGAGGGCGCTACGGACCGCTCCCGCGTTCTCCCGGATCCGCTCGGGCTCCTCCTGCCAGAGCCGGGAGACCTCCTTGAGGACGCGGCGGAACCCGGGTCGCCCGTGCCCGTCGGTCGGCGGAAAGTACGTGCCGCCGAGGAAGACCTCACCGTCGGGCGTGAGGAACGCCGTGAGCGGCCACCCGCCCTCGCCCGTGAGCGCGCCGACCTGCCGCTGGTACCGTCGGTCGATCTCGGGATGCTCATCCCGGTCGACCTTGACCGCGACATAATGTTGGAGCAGGAGGCGCGCGACCTCGGGGTCGGAGTAGGTGCCCTCGTCCATCACGTGGCACCAGTGGCACCACGAGGCTCCGATATCGAGCAGGATCGGGCGCCCCGTCCGCCGGGCCACCTCGAACGGTTCGGGGCCCCAGGGATACCACTCGATCGGCTGCCCGGCCGCGCTCCGAAGGTAGGAGGACGGCCGGTCCGCGAGGCGCCAGCCGCCCGTCCGTCCGGGTCCCGGTTCGACGGGAGGGCTCATGGAGAGGGGCTCCGCCCGCGGCTCTTACGGTTGTCGGACGGAGTTCCCGGTCGACGGCGCGCGCGGTCGGCCGTGACGTAACCGGCTCACGGGAGAGTTACTCCCCGCGCGCTCGTTATAAAGGGGTCCTCAGTGCCCGGTCGAGGCGCTCACCATGGAGATGCAACCCGGCCAGATGGCCTACGACCGGGCGATCACGGTCTTCTCGCCGGACGGACGGCTCTTCCAGGTCGAGTACGCCCGCGAGGCGGTGCGGCGCGGAGCGACCACGGCCGGGGTCGTCTATGCGGACGGTGTCGTCCTCATCGCCGACCGGCGGATCCCGAACCCGAAGCTCGCGGAAGCCTCTAGCCTCGAGAAGATCCACCAGATCGACGAGAACATCGCGTGCGCGACCGCGGGACTGGTCGCGGACGCGCGGGTGCTGGTCGACTACGCGCGGCTCTCGGCCCAGATCAACCGGGTGACCTACGCCGAGCCGATGTCGGTCGAGCTCCTCGTTCGACGCATCTGCGATTACAAACAGCAGTACACCCAGTTCGGCGGCGTCCGCCCCTTCGGGACCGCGCTCCTGGTCGGCGGATACGACGACACCGGCATCCACCTCTTCGAGACGGAGCCGTCGGGCTCGCTCACGAGCTTCAAGGCCGCCAGCACCGGCGGCAACAAAGGGCCGGTCATGGACCTCTTCGAAGCAAAGTACCGCCCCGGGATGGACCGGGATGCGGCGATCCTGCTCGCGCTCGAGGGCCTTCGGGCCGGGCTCGAGGAGGGCGGCAACCTCTCCCAGGTCGAGGTCTGCTCGACGCAGGTCGGCGACGGCATGACCCGCTTTCCCCCGGACGAGGTACAGAAGTACGTTTCGCGCCTTCCACCGGCGGGCGGGGCCGGTCGACCCGGCCGCACCTAGACCGGCCCTCCCTCACGCTCCTTCCCATGGTGAAGGTCGAGGACGCGGTCATTGCGCGCTGGGAGACCCAGGGCTCCCGGTTCGAGGTCCTCGTTGACCCCCAGGCGGTCCAGGACCTGAAGGACGGCAAGAAGGTCGACCTCTCCGACAAGCTCGCGCTCGACCAGGTCTTCAAGGATGCGAAGAAGGGCGACAAGATCTCCGAGGAGCACCTCGAAAAGACGTTCCACACCCGCAACCTCGCCGAGATCGCCCGGGTCATCATCCAGAAGGGCGAGGTCCAGGTCACGACCGAGCAGCGTCATCATCTGCAGGCCACGAAGCGCCAGCAGGTCGTCGCGACGATCGCCCGGAACGCGATGAACCCCCAGACCGGCGCCCCGCACCCGGCGGCCCGGATCGAGGCGGCGATGACGGAGGCGAAGGTCCACATCGACCCGTTCCGCCCCGTCGACGAGCAGGTCCAGGAGGTCCTGGCGAAGCTGCGGCCGCTCATCCCGATCCGGCTCGACGTCGTCAGGGTGCGGATCAAGATCCCGGCCCAGTTCTATCCCCACGTCATCGGCGAGGTGAAGGGGCTCGGCCGCCTCCTCGAAGAGAACTGGCTCTCGGGCGGAAGCTGGAGCGGGGTGGTCGAGATCCCCGCCGGCATGCAGACCGAGCTCTACGAGAAGCTCAGCGCGCGCACCAAGGGTGCCATCGAGACCGCTTTGGTTAAATAGGGCACGCCGGTCGAGCGGCCCGGTGCAGCACGAAAAATGTCCAGAGGTCATCGTCCGGGCCACCGAAGCCGTGGCCGCGAGGGTTCTCCCTCGCCTCCCTCCGGGGACCGGACACTAGTTCTTCCGGGTGAAGAGATTCGGGCCCGGGGACTGAAACCGGGACCCGGAACCTACCGCACGGCCGGCAAGGTGTATGCGAGCGTCCTCGGGTTGCTCTCCGAGCGACCTCCGGTCGTCCAGGTCATCCCGCTTTCCGGCCGATACATCCCTAAGCCGGCCGACACCGTCATCGGCACCGTCACGGACGTCCAGGGGACGTTCTGGCTGCTCGACATCGGCGCTCCGCGCTGGGCCCCCCTCCACATGACCGGGACCCCGTGGCAGGTCGACGTGGGGGAAACCGAGCGGTTCCTCCGTGTGGGCGACGCGGTCGTCGTGCAGATCGAGAGCCTCGAGGCGACCGGGCGCATCGGCGTCACGATGAACGGCGAGGGGCTCGGCAAGCTCGACGGAGGGACGATCGTCCAGGTCTCGCCGGCCCGCATCCCGCGGGTCGTGGGACGGAACGGCTCGATGATCGACACGATCCGACGGCTCACCGGTGCCGAGGTCGTTGTGGGGCAGAACGGCCGTGTCTGGGTCGGGGGTTCCCCCGACGCGATCCACCGGGTGAGCGAGGTGCTCCGGATCATCGAGGAGAACGCTCAACACTCGGGGCTGACCGACCGGGTGGAAAGCTACCTGCGGTCGACCACCCCGACGGACCTCAAGGGCCCCGAGGAGCCCCCGCACGAGCACGCGCATCGCGATGCGCCGCCCAGGGTCCTCGGCTCGGCGGAACCGGACGAGGACGCGGTCGCCGCCGAGGACGAGCCCCCCGAGCCGAGCGAGCCCAGCGAACCGAGCGAACACTGAAGGATACTACCCTAAGGAGAACGAAAATGGGAAGCGTAGGAGCGAAAGAGGTCCCCGTGCTGTTGAGCCCAGAAGGGCTCCGGATCGACGGACGGAAACTGGACGAACTCAGGCCGATCCGCATGCAGGTCGGCGCGCTGCACAATGCCGACGGCTCGGCGTTCGTGGAGTGGGGTGCGAACAAGGTGATGGCCGCGGTCTACGGGCCGCGCGAGGTCCACCCACGGCACCTTCAGCAGAACAACAAGGCCGTCATCCAGTGCAAGTACAACATGGCGGCGTTCGCGGTGGACGAACGCAAGCGACCCGGCCTCGACCGCCGTTCCCAGGAGATCTCGAAGGTGATCGGGGAGGCGTTCGAGTCGGTCGTCTTCGCGGAAGAGTACCCCCGCACGAGCATCGACATCTACATCGAGGTCCTGCAAGCGAACGCCGGGACGCGCTGCGCCGGCCTCGTCGCGGCCTCCCTGGCCCTCGCGGATGCCGGGATCCCGATGGTCGACCTCCTGCCCGCGGTCGCGGTCGGGAAGATCGCCGGCAAGATCGCCCTCGACTTGAGGAAGGAAGAGGACAACTTCGGTGACGCTGACCTGCCCATCGCCCTCGTCCCCCAGTCCGGCCGCCTCGTGCTGATCCAGATGGAGGGACACATGACCGAGGAGGAACTCTCGCGGGCCCTCGAGCTGGGCGTGCAGGGCTGCCGCGAGATCTACGAGAAGATGAAGCAGGCGCTGCGCGAGCGCTACGCCACCGGGCCGATCGGAGGTTCCACATGAGCGAAGAGGTCTCGGCGGAGATCCTCACGACCCACATCCTCGACCTCGCGGCCGAGGGAAAGCGCCTCGACGGGCGCGGCCCCGACGATTATCGCCCCATCACCGTGGAGCCGGGGTTCGTCGTCTCCGCCGACGGCTCGGCCCTCGTGCGGATCGGCCACACCGCGGTCCTCGCGGGCATCAAGCTCGAGCCGGGCAAGCCGTTCGCCGACACGCCGAACGCGGGCGTCCTCACGACCAACGCCGAGCTGATCCCGCTCTCGAACGCGATCTTCGAGCCGGGCCCGCCCCAGCCCGGGGCGATCGAGGTCTCCCGTGTCGTCGACCGCGCGATCCGCGCTGCCGAGACGATCGACCTGACCCGTCTCTGCGTCACGCCTGGGGAGAAGACCTGGGTCTGCTACGTCGACATCCACTGCCTTGACCACTCGGGGAACCTGATCGACGCCGCCCTCCTGGCGGCCGTGAGCGCCGACTATCCCCTCCAGGTCAACCACCTCCCGATCGAATGCACCTTCGTCCGGCTCGGCGACGCGATCGTCGTCGACCCCACTTTTGACGAGGAGCGCGCCGCCCAGGGACGGATCACGGTGGCCACCGACGAGGTCGGGCGGGTCGTCGCGATGCAGAAGGGGCTCGTGGGCGCGTTCTCCCCGGACGATGTGAAGGACGTTGTGCGGAGGGCGTTCCGGCACGGCGAGCGCCACCGCATCCTCGCGAAGGGAGGGACCCCATGAGCAAGCGCACGAAGAAGGCCGGTCCCACCGGTTGGATGGGCCCCCGGTACGGGATCCGGATCCGCCGACGCGTGGTGGAGATCGACCGCGCCCGTGGTCCCGCCGCCCCCTGCCCGCGATGCTCGACCGTGACCCTCCACCGCGTGGCGAGCGGCGTGTTCGAATGCCGCCGCTGCGGAACGCGCTACTCCTCGAACGCGTACGTCTTCGCGGCGCCTCCCCCCATCCAGCGGACCGAGCGGGAAGTTACCCCGGGCAACGCTTAAGCCCTCGAGGAAGGTCGAACGGGTAGACATGTTCCGCTGCATCCGTTGCGGGGAAGCCCTTCCCTCAGACGCGAACCTCTTCGGGGTCCGCTGCGACAACTGTGGCGGGAAGATCTTCACGAAGGAACACCCGAACGTGAAGAAGGTCCTGAAGGCGCGCTAGCGCCCACCGGACCCCCCCTACGCGATCGGATAACCGGCCCGTAGGCAGGCCGCCAACACGATCCCCCGCTGCTCCCCCCGGAGGGTGGCTAGGCTCGATTGCGCGGTGAGCGAGTAGAGACGGAGCGCGGCCTCGCAGCTCGCCCTCCAGCTCGGCAGGTCCGTGCCCAACGCAGCGCGCTGCACGGACCGGAACTGCGGCCCGGAGGTCCTGCCGGCGGCCTCCCACAACCCGTTCTCGGTCTCCCAAAGGCTCTCCTGGGAGAGCAACCACAGGAACGCCATGCGGTTCGCGAGGAGGTTGCGCTGGATCGAGGCGGTCTCCCTCTCGCCGGTGTCCAGGGCCCTCAGGAGCTTCGCGACCTCCTCGGCCAGCCCCGTGAGCAGGTCGGCGATGTAGGCATCGCGGGCCTTGCGAATGGGCGGCCATCGAAAACGACGGGCTTCCGACCGAAGCCTTGCGGCGACGCCGTGCGGGTCCCGGAGGATCTTCGCGTTCCGCCAGCCGGGCACCGCGCCGTTGAGCCGACCGGGGTTGCGCATCTCCCGACGCTCGTCCGCCGCGGTGCTGAACTTCACACAGACCATGTGACCGTCCCGCTCGAGGATCCGGTCCCGGCCCCGCCTTCCCACCACCCAGAGGTCGATGTCGGACGCTTGGTGAGCGTCCCCCCGTGCCCAGCTACCGGCCAGCAAGACCGCGGCCCGCCCGTGGGGGTCGACTTCGTCGGCGAGCCGACCCGCGATCCGAAGCACCGCCCGGTGCTCGGCGGGAGTCGCCCGAGGGTTGCGCCGTCTCTCCGAGACCTTCGGGTGAGGGCGGGAGGCGCGGGACGCTGCCATCGACCGCAATAGTAGGGCTTCGGGCGAAAAACATCTCCGGCCTCCGACCGACAAACCGTTTCAGGGGGTATCCCCCTTTGGTCCGCGTGAAAGGCCCGACCGTCCGGTTCCTCGGGGGGGTTCGCGAGATCGGTGGGAACAAGATCCTCATCGAGGACGGGTCGGACCGGATCCTGTTCGATTTCGGCCCATCGTTCTCCCCTCGTGTGGAGGAGTTCTACGTCGATTACCTCCAGCCCCGGTCGACGAACCGCGCCAAGGACCTCCTCGAGTTCGACCTCATCCCCAGGGTCTCGGGGCTTTACGCGAAGGAGGCGCTGGGGGACGGGGACCTGCCCTACGTCCCCCCGGAGGTCCACGGGATCTTCGTGAGCCACGCCCACGCCGACCACGCCGGATACCTCGAGCTGGTCGACCCGTCGATCCCGGTCCACGTCGGCGAGGGAACGCGTACCCTCCTCAGCGCTATCGAGACCTCCGCGAGGATGAAGTACGGAGAGCATCCGTGGCAGGTCTTCGCCGACCGGAAGCCGATCCGTGTGGGTAGGATCGAGGTCGTCCCGTACCCGGTCGACCACTCGATCCCGTTCGCCTATGGGTTCATCGTCCGGACGAGCGAGGGAACGCTGGCGTACACCGGCGACTTCCGGCACCACGGCCCCCGTGCGGGCGACACCCACGCCTTCTTCGACGCGGTCGCCGCCGAGAAGGTGGACGCGCTCCTCATCGAGGGCACGCGAGCAGGACCCGACCCGCGGAGGAACCTCTCCGAGGCGGGCGTCCGCAGCGGGGTCGACCGAGTGCTGACGGAACGTCCCGAGCTCGCCCTCGCCTGCACGTACCCCCGGGACATCGACCGGCTCCGGACCCTCTATGCGGCGGCGGTCGCGGCCGACCGGGAGCTCGTGGTGTCGGTCCGCACCGCGCACCTCCTCACCCAGGTCGCTCCCCGCTTTCCCTCGGGGGAGGTCCCCGTGCCCGGACAGGCGCCCGGACTGCAGGTGTACGCCCGGAAGAAGCGGGTCTCCTACCTTTGGGAACGTCCGTTCCTCCCCGACGCGCTCCCTTCGGAGGAGGTGCGGGGTCGGGGGCGGAAGTACCTCCTCGCGCTCGACCTTGCGCATTTCCCCGAGCTCATCGACCTGAGGCCCCCGAAGGGGAGCCCGTTCATCCACTCGATGAGCGAGCCGTTCAGCGAGGACGATGTGGACGACCGGGTGATGCACAACTGGCTCGACCACTTCGGACTCCAGTTCCACCAGATGCACGCGAGCGGCCACGCCTCGGGCTCCGAGCTGCTCGACATCATCCGTGCGGTCGGCGCCCGGACCGTGTACCCCATCCATACCGAGCATCCCGAGGCGTTCGAGAAGGCCGGCCCCTCCGTCCGCCCCCCCGAGCTCGGGATGTCGTACCCGATCGCGCGCTAGGCGGCGCGTGGGCGACGATAGGTTAACCTCCCGAGGGGTCTCGGAGCTCGGATGGAACCGGACCGCTGCCCGACGGGGATCGCCTCGGTCGACCGCCTGCTGGGCGGCGGGCTCGAGACCGATTGCGTCACCGAGCTCTACGGCGAGGGCGGGAGCGGGAAGACCCTCTTCTGCCTCCAGGTGGCGTACCGGGTGGCGCTCGAGAACCGCTGGGTCTTCTACGTCGATACCGAGGGCGTGAGCGTCGACCGCCTAAGGGCGGTCGCCGGTGACGACCTCGACCGGGTGTTGAAGCGCTGGCTCCTCTCGACCCCGAAGGACCTCGCGGAACAGGGCAAGGCCGTCGGGACCGCCTGCGCCCTCGCGCGGGAGGGACAGCGACCTGTCGGCCTTATCGTGGTCGATTCCGGGACGTTCTTCTACCGACTTTCCCTGTCGGGTCCCGACGAGGACGACGCGCGCCAGGCGCTATCGCTCGCGGTCGCCGACCTGGTCGCGACGGCGCTGCGCGCCCATCTTCCCGTGCTCCTCACGAACCA